>Ga0137379_10000589_pt1 | contig 32056 bp, 37 predicted proteins | sample SagtaG_18_FD_104812 | JGI IMG/M metagenome (GOLD analysis project Ga0137379, IMG submission 104812) | Vadose zone soil microbial communities from Sagehorn Ranch, Mendocino, California, USA - Sage2_L_80_16 metaG | ecosystem: Environmental > Terrestrial > Soil > Vadose zone | place: USA...
AAACAAAATGTAATTTGTTGGGTATTTGATATTCCTTGCGGTAAGGAAAATACTCGAGCAGCAGCCATAGGACTTTTAAGTTTAGAAAATTATTTAACCTCTGTCAAATCCTGAACGACTTCGATGAATCTGTGAGATATAAAAAAATGGCTATCCAGTCGATCCTCGGTGGATTTCTGTTTTTGTCTCTGCTATACGAAGAGCAATGGGCTGTTGCTGCTTTTTGCCCATCTGGAAGCCTACCTTTTTGCCAGCAGGCATTACAAGCTCCTGTTCTTGAGCCTCTTTTTCGCGACGTTCCGCTTCCTTTTTTTCCTCATCATCCTGCTTTCTTTGCATTTCTTTCTGCTCACGATCACGGCGGGCTTTTTCGATCCCCTGGTCTAAATCAGTTATCAGCCCAAAGGGACCATTGGGGGCGGATTTAAACTTCGCGCTATAATTACCAGAGAGTTCACGCCGTATTCTCTCCATCTTTGCTTGTTCCTCTGGTGTCTGGTTAGGATTTGTGTTTGTGGATTTCCCTGACTGACCATTGGCACCAGCACGGGAAACACCTGTATGATCTGTTTGTTGAGTATTTGTTTCATCCGTACTTGAACCATAAAATTGAGCAAGAATGTCTTGGGTGGTTTTTTTTCTCGCGTCATCTGCCTGTACAGAAACAGCTTTTACCGCATTTTTTGCAGCTTGGGTAACAGGCATCCCTTGCTCAAAACTCGTCTCTTCTCCTCTATCGCTTAGTGGATTAAAGTTCATATACTCATCATACTATAAATTAACAAGTAGCGCTTTATAAAATCTTTTCTTTATCCTAACCGTTTAAAATCTTTTAGTATTCAGATCTTCCTTCCATTGCGCGCTCAAGTGTGGTGGGATCGGCGTATTCAATGTCCGCGCCAATTGGCAAACCTCTTCCAATTCGTGAAATTGTTAATTCCGAAGTTATTTCTTTTAATTTCTTGGCGATATACATTGCCGTTGCCTCTCCTTCCATTGTAGGATTGGTTGCAAGTATTACCTCCTTAATTCCTGATTCTTGATTCTTAATTCTCAAAATCAGTTCACTAATTCTTATCTCATCCGGCCCTATATTATTCAACGGATCGATTTTTCCGTTGAGCACATGATAAACTCCAGGATATTTTTTACTTTTTTCCAATGCAATCACATCAAGTGCTTGCTCAACCACACAAATCATAGAATGATTTCTGTTCTGATCTTCGCAAATCGAACACGGATCTGACTCGCCGATATTGAAACAGATTGAACACATTACCGTATCTTTTTTTAAGTTTTGGACTGACACTGCAAAACGATCCAACTCACCTTGTGGAACGTGCAAAAGATAAAATGTGAGCCGCTCGGCTGTTTTGGGACCAATGCCCGGCAGCCGCTCAAATGACTCGATAACTTGTTGTATTGCTTTGGGAATCCTCATAAACAATTTTCACTGTTTGAAACAGTAAATAATAGAAAATTACGTATGCAGCGCCTTTGCAAGACTCTCAGCAACTGATAGTACATGCAATTTGGGAAAACGCTTTTCTTCCTGAATAAATACCGTATTGGTAACGTACACTCTATCAATACTTGAATCCTGCAACAACTCAGGCGCCTCCTCTGAAAAAATAGCATGAGTCGCGAACACATCACAGGAAACAACACCATTATCTTTAAGAAGCTGCGCTGATTGCACAACCGTATTGCCGCTTGAGATCATATCATCTACTATTAACGCTCTTTTGCCGGGCAAATCAGATGGACTTAGCGGGCCTTCAAAATGCTTTATAGTAATATCCCCGGTTCGCAGATCTCGATCCTTAACTGTTGCAATCCATGACAGTCCATTAAGTGTTTTTGAGACCTGTTCAATTCTCCTGAGTCCTCCCATGTCCGGTGAGACAAGAATAGTATCTTTAAGAAATTCCTCAGGATCATCGCTATCAACCAATTTGTTGAATGCTTTACTTTGTATTCGCTCTGCAAACAGTGGAAGTGCCGAAAGATGGGTAACCGGAATATGAAAGAGTTCAGGAATTTTAATTGAATGTAAATCAAAAGCAATAATTCTATCAACTTTCAAGGATTCCAAAAATCGAATCATCACATCAAGTGAGACCACTTCCCCATCGCGAAATACATGATCTTGGCGTTGGTAGCCAAGGTATGGGATTACAGCAGTAATTGAACGTGCACCGCTTCTCTTCAACGCGTCAATAATAAAAAATAATTCGATATAATTTTGGTCAACGGGTGTATTGGTCGATTGGATTACAACCGCATCTTCTTCTACCACTGAATCATTTAATTTCACTCGTCGTTCCCCATCAGGAAAAATCATCGTTTCAATCGGAGAAAGTTCCATCTGTAGTGCTTGCGCAATCTTTTGTGAGAGTGGAAGATTGGAAGATCCTGAGAATAACTTCATGGAGCTATTGTACTAGCTTCAAATTCAAAATGCAAAAGTCAAAACTCAAAAATACAACTCAAAATTAAAAAGTAATTATAGAATAAGTGCTTTACTGATAGATTCGCCGGTTCTAATGCGCCTAATTGCTTCGGCAAGAAGCGGCGCAACGGTTACGATTGATATTTTTTTGTTATTCAGTACCTCATCTCTTGGCTTTATCGTATCGGTAATTACCATTTCCTCAATCGCGGAATCCTCTATCTTTTTGAGCGCGTCACCAGCAAAAACACCATGGGTTGCGGCAACTCTGACACTTCGCGCACCCTTTTCTTTGATGAAATTCGCGGCATGGACAATTGTTCCAGCCGTATCAATAATATCGTCAACCAGCAGCACATCTTTCCCTTTCACTTCTCCGATCATCCCTAGCGTGCTCGAGACATCATTCAAAGAAATCTCCCTCATTTTATACGCGAAAGCAATTCCCTCTGCTTCAAGTAGTTTCGCGTAGCCGACTGCCTGCAAAACTCCGCCTTTATCAGGTGCCGCAACGATAAAATTTTTGGGATATCGTTTTTTAAGAATTGGCAGCAACGAGTAACTTGCATAGAGGTTATCCCATGGCTGCTTGATTGATCCTTCCATTTGTTCTGAATGGATATCAATTGTCAAGATTCGGTCTATCCCTGAGTTGATCAAAAGCGATGAAACAGCTGAGGCGCTAATCGGTACACGGGACATTTCTTTTCTATCCTGCCGCTGATAACCAAAATAAGGAATAACTGCGATAATTTCCGCTGCTGAGGCACGTTTTGCCGCGTCTGCCATGAGGACGAGCTCCATAATATGATCATTCACCGGATAAGAAGTTGGTTGAATAAGAAAAACAATCCGCCGGCGCAAGTTTGGTTTGATACGTACTCTGATTTCTCCGTCAGAAAAGCTACTTATCGGGCACGTTACTTCAGTCTTCAAAATCTTCCCGATAGATTCTGCCAATTCCGGATTGGAACGACCTGTTAAGAGAATAAAATCTTCATTTGCCATTGATTAGTTTATTGTACTAAATTGTAGAAGAAAAAACAAAAACCTTTTTATGCGGCAGGTTTTATAATTTCATACAAAGGAAAGTCTTCAGGTAAACTGTGCGTGTCAGCAAAAAAGTCAGGAAATTGTCTAAAATACTTCAAACTTCTCTCATTCATTAAATCTTTATAGCCCAAATCCTGTAAATGTTGGTAGTAATAATTTATTATTGCCAAAGTTTCTTTACTCTCATCACTGCCGGGTAAGAATAACGTCTCCACAGCTTCTTGGACTCGGGGATCCATTTGGCTAATTTGTTCAAGAATTTTTGATCTTCCTTTTGTACTTCTTCTATCATTATTAAAATTCTTTTGACCAAGAAGGCGCGCTTTCATTATCTTTGTTAATCGTTCCTTTTCTTCATCGGATAATGGTCCTCCTATTTTAAAAGGAACAGCTTTTATAGCACTATTTTTATCTTCTTCAAGTCGATAACCGAGTCTGGCAGCTCTTACTTCTACCTCTTCCTCCCATATCATTCCCCAACTATTCCTTTCCAACTCCTCCACCCCTTCTTTTTCAATCGCCATACCATTTTCAGCACCAATGTCTGCAAGCAAAAGTGCCTGTACTTCAGGAGTTGCTCGGCTGGATTCAAAAACAGTTTGATCAATTGTACCATCAGGATTTTTGATAGGAGCTGTCGCACGTATACTTTCATATCCTGCTTGCGGATCAAAAATCGGGTCTTCTCCGCGCACTTCATATAAACCATTAACAAAGCTCATAAATTTCTGTGTAATTTTTGAGCTCTCAATCTCGTTATCTCCATCATTTGTCCCAGTTCGTGCTTTCCTTTTTATTCTGCTAATTGTTTCGCCACCAAACGAAATTTCTTCTCTAAAAAAATCACCAAGCTGAATGACATCATGTCCTGCAGCAGCTGCTTCCGCAGTTGCAATCTGGGTCTGTGATACAAACTCGGGAGCTGCTATATGCATTGCTTCCATAATTTGTCTTGTCCTTACAACAATATTACCTGTATGATGTGGACCGTGATATCCATCTGTTAAATCCAAACGCAAATAAGGAATTAGTGGGGCGGGTGGTAAATTTGCATGCTGAGTTTTTATATATTCTTGTGTACTAAGCGTAAACATATCCACCCAAAATTTTTCTCTTCCGCCTTCGTACTCATCCGCAGCTTCAAGCCATTTCTCGGCAAATTTTTTGTTATGCTCTTCTGCTGAACTGAACAGCTCAGGTACGACTTTATAGTCACGATCAGGAAATGGTCTATCAAATTTCACTCTATTAACTATCCATTCATGCAGCTTATGTGGTGCATCAGGTTGTTCCGAAGGCAATCCCATAAGTTCTTTAGGAAGTTCACCAGCAGCCAACAAGTCATAAAATAATTGCGTCCAACGAAATTGTACTCTTACTCTATCTTTCAAAAGGTTTAACATCTCTAATCCTTCTTGTCCAATTTCTGGACGATGACTTATCGAACGAACTATTTCGTCATATTCACCACCTGTTGGAAGAAGTGTTGGAACGCCCCGAAAATATCCCATCCGAGCCAAGGTTCCCAGGTCTTGAATATCTTCAGGCTCAGCTGATGCCACTTTCATCATTCGGATTAAAAAGGGAGAACTCAAAGGAATATATGAAAGTTTTTTCTTTCTTCCTGAGCGTCGATCTTGGATATTAAGACCAGTATAGTGTCCAAAAAGCTCATCTTCATCTGTAGGCAACTCAACTGTTACATTATAAAGACTACCATTCTCCGTTGCATCAGGGGACAAAGAATTACGCCATTGGTCAGATATATTTATAGGAGGCAATCCATCAGCTTCTAATCGAAACCCTGTATTGCGATAATCAAAACCTGAAGGTAAATCTTGTAGGCGTTCTTGCGTCGTAATCTTTTTACCAGGTAAAGGTAGATCAAGGAATTCTTTACCAATCTCACGTAAACCTCTGCCTTGGGAATCATAACCGATGAGGACGTCAATAGAAGATAGTGGACGTCTTGGAGATGAATCTTGCATCAGCGCTTGATGTCCAATTACCGCAGCTGCTCCTGTTATTACATATGCACTAACGCGTGCTTGACGAAGAAGAGGCTCAACAACATCAACGGTTGTGCTAAATAAACGAATGTCTTCTTTAGCTGTTAATGGAACCCATTCTTCTCTTTCCGTCTGGATAAGAAATGGTGCTCTGCTTCTAGCTTCTACCGGTTGGTACGATTCTCTTGCCATAGCAAACAATTACAATTGTCCTATATTTTATCACTATGACACTTCGTGGGTCAATAAGATCTATTGCTATTTCCCGCCACCGAGCATTCCTGCAAGTCCTCCCATACCGCCGGCCATTGATTGCAATTTTTTCGCTGCAACTTCCTGGGATTTTTTAACTGCTTCATTGACTGCTTCACGGATATCATCATCTGATTTACCGTTTGCTTTAAGCTCAAGAATCTTTTGATCACCGGTAATTTTGACATAAACACCGCGTTTGCTGACTTCAACGATTTCCTGTTGTAATTCACGCTGCATCTGCATTGCTTGATCACGCATCTTTTTAAGTTCACCTAATTGTCCAAATGGATTAAATGCCATAAATTAATTCACCCCCTATTTTCTTAATTCTACCGTAATTTCGATATCTTTTCCAGTGAGTAATTTGCTTATCCTCAAAAGCGCCTCTCGATTCTTCATATCATCAAGCCGTTCTTTATGAAATTTATACGCGGTCTGGATTATCAGTTGCTTGTCAGCGTAAGTTTTTATCGTACATCCACGCAAAACGCCGGCGACCGTGTGATTGTATTTCTTCATCTCACTGATGAGATTATTCCAAAACAACTCCATCCATTCTTGGGTTACGGTGCCATCGCCATTGGCATGCAGTAGTTCAACAGAAGTTGTCGTTATCTCAACTTCTTCTTCCTCTGGTACTGTCTTTTTTTCTCCGTAGAGCGCTTTTAATTTCTTCATTGTCCCAACCTGCTTTCTCAAAGAGGAAACAGAGACATCGGTATCTTCGACAACAAAATTTTTATTGGATTCTTTTTTTTGCACCTGCTCGACTGGCGCTTGCTCACACCATTCGATAATAGCAAGTTCTAACGGCAACTGCGGCAAAACAGCAAATTTCATGTCAGTATAGGCTTTTGAAAACAATTCAAAAAGTTGTTTTATTTCTTCTACCGTAAAAAGGTAAGTTGCTACGAGTTCATCATTTTTTGAAACATCCAATTTAGCTAAAAGGATATTATGAAGAGTTCCTATCAAAAAGTTTAAATAATACTTTATGTCTACACCGTCGTTTGTAATTCTACTTATCGCCTGCAAACTTTCCTTTACTTTTTTTTCCTGTAAAAGAACTAATAACCCTAAGACACTAACCGCGATAGCTTTCGTTTTGTAATGTAATTCTAAAAAGTCTTTCGTAATTTTCTTATCACTTGCAAGCAATGCTGATTCTTCCAATATTTTAACTCCATCACGAAACCCGCCATCTGCCATACCTGCAATTATCCCGAGTGCTTCATCATCAACTTTTAACTTTTCTCCCTCAACAATCCTCTTAAAAGAACGAACTAATTCTTCCTCAGTTGCCGGTCTGAACATTATCTGAAAACACCTCGACACAATGGTCTCCGGCACTTTGTGTGATTCGGTTGTACAGAGAATAAACATTGCATGTTCGGGAGGTTCTTCGAGCGTTTTGAGAAGCGCGTTGAATGCCTCTGTTGTGAGCATGTGGACTTCGTCGATGATATAAACTTTCTTTTTTGCAGCAACCGGAGCAAGGCGGATCTTTTCTTTCAACTCCCGGATTTCATCAATCCCCCGATTGGATGCGGCATCAATTTCCAAAATATCAATATCGCTTCCATTGGTAATCGACACACACTGATTGCAGGTATTACAGGGCTCTAACCCTTCTTTTCTTTTATTTTTTGGCGTCTCGCAATTAACAACCTTGGCAACAATTCGTGCGGTGGAGGTTTTGCCTAATCCTTTGGGACCAGTAAACAAAAACGCATGCGGAATATTTTTTTGAAGAACTGCGTGAAGTGTTTCACGCACAGACGCACTATCCAGCTCGTCAATATTTTGTGGGCGATATTTTCGATAAAAAACCATAGCAATAACTACTCATGGTGCAATCCGAGTAAGTGCAGCATTCCATGTTGCACCAGTTCTTCCACGCGATCATCAACAAGCAATTCCTGCTCAGAAGCCTCTTTTATTACCATCGGATAAGAAATAATAATATCCCCCAAACGCATGATGTCACTTGGCAATTTTGTTTGCTCGCCTTCACTCAATGGGAAAGAAAGAATATTGGCTGTTTTGTCCAAATTGCGATATTGCTTGTTCAGCGCGCGCATCTTCCGATCACCCACAATTGCGATTGAGACTTCAAGCGGGGTTTGGATACTTTGATCTTCCAACACAAATTGCACCGCAGACTTTATGCGTTTTCGACTGACCTTATACCGGCTCTCAACGTAGATAAGAATTCTGGGTTTGTTCATGCAGAGATGATTAAAATAGCTTTACTCTCGCAGCTTCTTCCTGCTTTAATTTTTTTCTTAATTTTTTGGCAAGTGACGGTTTGAGATAAAATTTCCTGCGTTTTGCCTCTTGCACGATACCTGCATCCATAACTTTTTTGGAAAAGTTGCGGATGACTTGGTCGTCTGATTGTCCTGGTAGTTTTTTAACATGTACCATAAAAAAACACCCCCTTTATTGATCCCTATTGTACTCCAAATCTGATGATAAGTAAATCACTAGTAATTAATGCTTGATTTTAGGTATTAAATATACTAAAATGGGTAATATATGTCACAAATTAGATTGAACAAAACATCAGAATTACAAGAAGTTTTAGCTTTCCTAAAAAGCAAGTACCGCCTATTGTCAGAAGCTGAAATCATAAAAGTAGCCCTTGCCGAAAAATATAAAAAAGAAATGGAAGACACACCTCTTGTGGATGAAGAAACGGAAAAGCTGATTGCAAAGGGCTTAAAAGATTACAAAAACGGAAGATATACGGTAGTAAAGACTGATAAAGAACTGCATGCGTATCTCAAAAATCTTTAATTATGTATGATCTCCATTTCGCAAGCACTTTTGCTCCTGCTTACAAAGCATTAATTAAAAATAACCACGAACTCGAAAAACGGACAGAGAAAGCATTGAGATTGCTAAAGAACAACCCCTCCTATCCTTCATTAAAAAGTCACAAAGTAAATACACGAAATTTCGGAGAAAAATGGAGCAGTTGGATAACCGGCGACTTACGAATTATCTGGGACTTTGATGAGACCGAGGGAAAAATTATTATTTTACTTGCCATTACCAAGCATTCGGGATCTCACAGGGAATATAAATGAGCACTGAACTATGCAGTATTCCTGAGTTGCCCTGCAATCACTTCCTGTCGTAATTGCTACCGGAAATTTGTTAAATATTTAAAGACTCGTTGGCACTGAGTATTTCTTAAAGTAACTTTCTTCATCTACATAAGCATCTGGACCAAACGCTCCCATCAAACCTAAAAATGTAACATAGTTCAAATACGTATCTACAAAAACACCATTATCACTAAAGCTCCCAGGAGCAATTGTATGTGCAAATGGGATGCGCTCTTCAGCGGGTAAATTGTTAAGCAAGGTATAATCGAAAAGTTGCAGTATTGTCGGATCAATAACTGTCAGAGAAGATACTGAGGGGATTCCAGGTACAAGATCTTCACCAGCTGTAAGAAGAGATTCACCTTTTTTAGTGGATAGGAGAACTGCTTTTGCTTCAATGTCCGGTACAGCTAAAACAAACTCATGATCTGCTTGGTAAACATAAGGTGTTATTCCACCCCTAGCGGACAAAAAAGCCATATCCGGCTCAATTTTTGGTAAACGATCAAGTAAATAATCAGTTTGTAAATTACATGATTGTGAAGCTCTCATTATGCCATGTATTCTCACCCAATCCTCTTCAGTACGAGAAGGATCGGTAAGATATACCTGTTGTTCACTTATATGCATTTCATGATATATTCTCCAATTATGTCTCCCATCAAAGTAATTCCCATATCTGCTAGGATAAACAGAACCTGGATGCCCGTACTTTCTTGTTTGCCTTTCCATAAGATCAGGGTCTTCCACAGCTTGATCAATACTTCTTTTTAGTCTTACTTTTGTATCAGGTGACAAAGCTAATTCAAGGCTACGTTCTTGAGTAGCCTTTCTTTTTGCATCAACTTCTAAATATTCAGCAACGCAAGCAGATGAAAAATCTCTCAGACTCTCAACAAACTCATGGGGAGTATACCGATGACGTTCTCCTGTTAACTGCTCTGTTGCATGCATCAAAGATTCAAGACCTGGCCATAAATTGATACCATCCGTATTAAATATTTTTTTATTTGTTATTATAGGTTTTATTACGTCTCCTGGATTAGGCGTGTGTGAGACTATAGCTGAGATAAGACTCTTTATTTTTGGTCTTTGTGTTTGCGCAAGACCAGACATTGTATAATCTGAATCTATTGTGCCAACAAATTTTCTATACCAATATCTCGAGCGTTCCCCTTCAGGATTTCCCGCCATTTCTCCACCTGGTCGATGCTCTTGATCTGTACGTATCATAAGTTGAGGAATTAAATCTTGGCTTTGCGGATTTTCTCAGCAATTACTTCCCTGCTTTCTTTCTGTGGATTTTTGACAACTGATTGAATGATACCGCCTTTGTCATTTTCCCATCGGGGAATCAAATGCACATGCAGATGTGGAACACCCCGAGCCTCTTTATGATTGATTCCAATAGTTATCGAATCTGGTTGCAATGCTTTTTCAATCTTTGCTGCGACTTTTTGAACGCTGCCCATTAATTGACCCAATTCTTCTTGTGAATATTCGAGGATATTATTGCCATGCTTTTTCAAAATCACCATCACATGGCCGGGAGCCGAAGGATTAAGTTCCATGAATGCAATCGTATTCTCATCCTCGTAAACGGTAAGGGACGGAATTTCTTTCTTAACTAATTTACAAAATATACAATTTTCCATAAGTTGCTAAAGACTTTTTAATACATTAATTATTTCTTTCAAACTGAGCTTCGTAGGCACCATTTTGGGGTTTTTGGGTGTGCCGTTGAGTAACATCTTTTTTGAGACATGGAGAAACCACGTCGCATCAGGATCCATTTTACTGAGTTGATGATACACATTGGTCAAATCAATCCCTTTTTTGCCATCTTGATCAGGCATCGTCTTGATGCGGATATATCCTTTTCTCGGATCCTTCCGGACAACCAGCTGATAGCCCATTTTCTGAGCTAATTTAAGGACTGTATCATTGAGCGTTTCAAAACCGATTCCTGCACCTTGGCTTGTTGAGAACTTTACTCCTTTTTCCCGTATCTGTTGCTCCGCCCAGATGCGGTTCTCAAATTCAGCAGTTAAAGCATTGAGGCAATTGATACCAAATTTGAGATAACCCAAATCCTGTCCGGGTTTTTCATATTTCAATCCTTCCAAAACACCCAGAAGAGAAAATTCATAAATATCCGATGCGGCATCATGCCAAAAAACCTCTTTAAAATGGTCTATGTCCACAACAATTTTTACAATCCGTGAAATGGCTTCTTTATGCTCGGCAGTCATTTTGTAATGTGCATGCTCCAATTGCAACAAAACATAATCCCATGTCAATGAGGCACCACAGACATTCGTGTCTTGCGTTTGGTGATGGTCTAGCGGACCAAGTCCGGTATCCACATGTATCACTTCATCCTCACCAATTTTTTCAATTGGATCATTGTGCTCCACATTTTCAGGTTTAAGTTTTGCATTATTCAACCGCTGCCCTGCGGGAACAAATTTGACATCTGCTTCCTGCCAACCGGAAAGGTATTTTTTAATAAGCCAAACAGATGTTATCGCATCCCAGTCAGGAGACATATGGGTAACAATAATTTTCATTGTGCTAAGTATACAATATCTGTGAACACTTGACAAAGACCGGTAAATCCTCGAAGATAAATAGTGGTGCTTTATGGATCCAACTAAATCTTTTGATCATCTTGATCCCAAACTAAAAGAAACCTATGCTCGTGTTATGGGCACAGCACCTGCTGCAGACCCATTATCCACGACACCACCTGCATCATATCCTCCGCAATCACCAACTGATCTAAGTCAGCCTCAATTTACCGCTGCACCTCTTGATCCAACAGTAAATCCAACCTTAAGTGAAGGACCAAACCCTGGTACGGGACCCACTATCAACACCATGCCAACTGATACGACGACAATGTTTGCTCCAACAGAGACAGCTGCTCCAACTGCGCCTCTCTCTGATGCGAATTCGCCAGCAACGTCTTCATTTTTTTCAAGCCCTTCCCCGGCAACTACCGATCCTTCACAAGTAGACGGAAATAATCTAGCTGCACCCGTAATGCCCCCCAGTGAACCTGCATCGGCACCAGTAACCCCTTATACTGCGGAAAATCCCACAGCCGGTCAAATGGCAGCTCCTGCTGAACAATTTTCGCAGCCACTGCCTTCACCATCTTCAGTTGCTCAGGCAGCGCCGCATGAAACATCCGCACTGCTCCGAGTGTTGTATATTCTCGCGGCTGCAATTTTTTTTGCGATCTACACAGTCTTTTGGATCAAAGTATTTAATCTGCCGTTCTTGTTCTAAGAGAACTTATTTAAGAGGTTTGAGGACATCTTCAAAGGAGAGTAATTCAGTTTCTTTTTCTATTCGTTTTTTAAACTCAATCTTATCCCCTGTCTTTTGTGACACAACCAATCGTACCGGAATGCCTATCAAATCCGCATCGGCAAATTTCTGTCCCGCACTGACTTCTTCTCTATCATCATATAAAACCTCTATTCCGGCATCCAAAAATTTTGTGTAAACTTCCTGTGCTTTTTCGTTTTCTTTCAGTGAAATAAGATGTACTTGAAACGGCGCAACATGCTCCGGCCACATAATTCCTCGCTCATCGTGATATTTCTCAACGATCGTTGTAAGAGTTCTTGCCAGACCAAACCCATAACAGCCCATATAATACGGCTGCTTCTTACCATGTTCATCAGTAAAAAGTGCATCTCGCATTTTAGTTGAGTAATGAAGTCCCAGCTGAAAAATATTACCAATTTCAATACCACGTCGTTCTATAAGCTTTTTGCCATTTGGAGCAATATAACCTTCTTTAGCAATTTTGAATTCATAAAATTTCTCTGGCTCTGGCAGATCACGTCCAAAGTTAACATTTATTGAATGGTAATTTGTGCGATTTGCTCCCATTTCAAAATTCCGTCTGCCTTTCATGGATTCATCCATAAAAATCCGGACATCTTTTTCTAAATTCAAAAGTCCAGCATAACCCACTTCCGCACCAGTTACTCTTTTAACCGTCTCCGGTGTTGCAAGCTTTAGTACTGCAACTTTTGCAATTCGCGTAAGCTTTGTCTCATTGATTTCATATTCGCCTTGAACCGCAGCAGCTATTACATTACCATTTTCATCTTCGAAAAGAATTGTTTTGGTGGTTTTTTCTACTGGAATTTTCAAGAACTTCGCGAGTTCTGTTACGCCAATTATTCCTTTGCCTTCAACTTCCTCCATCGGCTTCATCTCTTCATCTGTAATAAACTCTTCGTATTGGAACTTTGCAACTTCTTCATGCGCTGCATATGAGCCGTCCTCTGTTGTAAAAAATTTATTCTCTCCAATCGGACTCTCAACAATAAATTCATGACAATACTCTCCCCCAATATACCCGTTATCTGCCTCAACGATGACAGCTTCTAAACCAAGCCGTTTAATAATACGTGAATAGGTATCACGCATATTTTCATATTCTTTTTTGAAGTCCTCTTCGGTTGCATGGAAGGAGTAAGCGTCTTTCATCACAAACTCACGAAGACGTAACAATCCCCCTCGAGCCCGTATTTCGTCGCGGAATTTTGTCGAAAATTGATAAAGATTAAATGGCAAATCTTTATAACTTATTTGAAATTTGCGAACAAGATCAACAAGCATTTCTTCGGCTGTCCCTCCAAGAACAAATTCAAATTCGTTTCGATCCTTGATGCTCATTAATTCGAAACCAACCGAAGTTGTTCTGTTGGTTTCTTCCCATAAATACTTAGGATGCAAAAGCGGAGTGATAATTTCCTGACCTCCTGCGTTGTCCATTTCTTCTTTAATAATTGCTTTAATTTTGTCTTGTACTAGCATTCCTAATGGCAAAAAATAATAATGACCCGCGGTACTTTCACGAATAAAACCTGCCTGATACAACAATTTATGGGAGGCAAGTGTCGCATCTCGCGGTGTGTCTTTTAAGGTTTTGCCAAATAATTTCGAGTATTTCATAGAGTTAGTATAGCACAACAATTATCTCCGATTTTTTTCAAAAACCTGCCTATTCACATCTGTCTGAACAAAAAGAGTAACATTTGTTGTAATCTGTTGTATCCCACGACCATCATCATTTCGCACCGACACTTTGCGAACAGTTCTTCTTCCCCCTCTTCGCAAACCAGAACCCCAAATAATAACTTCCCTATTATTTGAATCCTTCACCCATCCATAATCAACTTTCACCGGACCAATTGGAGTTTGCTGAGTTGATTGATCAGAAAATACTCCCAATTCGATTGTATCTTTCTGCCCGGCGTATGCACTATTCTTTTTTGCCACAAACCGTTCGACTCCTGTTCCTACAAGAAATAATTTTGTTTCTCCCATAAAAAAACCCTCGCAAATCCCCAAGAAAACTCTTGGAAACTTACAAGGGCCCCTTTATAGGACGGTACCACCTTGCTTCAAGCTTCTTTAAAATAAGAAACTTCTCATTTACGTGCTCCGCTTATGCGACACACTTTGTCATATTTTACGGTTGACTTCCGTCATACTCATCGTATGCAGCTTCGTTTGGCGGGATACCAAACTAATAACGCTTTATAAATTAATTATAAACAAATTTTACGTGGGTGTCAATTTATGAAGTTTTTTTGGGTTCATCCATTTTCGTTTTATGAATTTCATGACCGCCGAATTCATGACGAAGTGCTGCAACCATTTTGGCAACAAAGGTTTCCTGAACGCCTTTATCATATTGTGATTTATTGCGGAATTCCAAGGCTTGCTCGATCACTGGTGTCGGCACTTTAAAATTTTTTGCTGTCTGAACTGTCCATTCTCCCTCGCCTTTTGCATCGATATAGCCGTCAAACTGATCCAGATGCGGATCTTTAATAAGTGCTGATACAGCTTCGTATACCAAAAAACTCGCGACGATACTTCCCTTTTGCCAATTATTGCCAATATCCACAAGATTGAGACGATAATCGCTTTTGGCGAGGACTCCAAATCCTTCGGAAATTGCCTGCATCATACCATACTCAATACCGTTATGAACCATTTTGACAAAATGTCCAGCACCGCCTTCACCAAAAAACGTATGCGAGCCATTTGGCTTTGCAAGACTGTCCAGAATAACAGTAAGATAATCGTAAGCTGAATGATTACCTCCGACCATCAGGGGATAACCGTTTTTCAAGCCATAAATACCTCCCGAAACTCCAATTCCTAAATATTTAATCCCCTTTGCTTCAAAAGCCTTGTATCGTTTTTGGGTATCTTCATAAAAAGAATTCCCTCCATCAATAAGAATATCTCCCTGATCAATAACACCTTCCTGTAATTGCGTCAATACTTCTTCTGTTGGCGCGCCAGCGGGCAGCATTAACCACACAATACGCGGTTTGGCCAACGTATCTCGGAATTCATCCAGTTGACGTATGATTTGCAACTTCTGCTCGACGATAAAGTTTGCCTTTTCCATACGCATCCGATCAAGGACTTCATGTGAACGATTCCACACTACGACATGATGCCCATCAAGCATCAACTTTTCGGCAATATTTCTGCCCATTTTCCCCATGCCAAGAATCGCAATCTGCATATGTCCATTATAGCCATTTTCGGCCGTCTCTTTCAATGAGGCTTTTTGCGGACTGCGGCCCCCAAGTGCCTACATCATACACGGGAATTTCACCTCTCTCCTGCTCCCACCCTTTTAAAATATTGGAAATCAAATGCCACGAACTGTCCAGCTCATCTGATCGATTGAAAAGCATCTGATCACCATGAAGAATATCAAGCAAAATCTTTTCATATGCATCAGCACCATGGCTACCGAACGATTGATGATAAGAAAAATGCATATCAACGGTATCCAGACTCAATGTGTTACCGGGTTTTTTGGCAATAACACGGAGTGTTATGCCTTCATTTGGCTGGATACGAATCGTTAAGACATTGCCAACTTCAGGACAGCCGTATTCTTTAAATAAAATATGGCAGGTTTGTTTGAAAACAACTTTTATTTCCATGACTTCTTTCTCCATTTTCTTTCCGGCTCGCACATAAAACGGTACATCTCTAAACCGCGGCGTATCGACAAATAATTTTGCTGCGATAAAGGTCTCTGTCTGTGAATCAGGGCTTACATTTTTTTCTTGCCGATATCCCGCATATTGGCCTCGAAAGACTACATCTTTTACTTCTTTAGGACTTGGGCAATGAATTGCTTTAATTGCATTTGCGCGTGCATCTCTGACACTTTCTTTGAAAAATCCATCGGGTTGTTCCATCGCAACGGTTGCAAGCATTTGCAGCAAATGATTTTGTCCGACATCCCGCAAAATCCCAATACCATCAAAAAATTTTCCGCGGGTTCTGACTCCTTCTTTCTCAGCCCAGGTGATCTGCACATGTTCAATATGTTCTTTATTCCACACCGGCTCAAAAATGCTATTGGCAAAACGGAAGGCAATCATGTTCTGCATCGTCTCTTTGCCGAGGTAATGATCCACCCTGTAAATTTGGCGCTCGTCAAATATCTTTGCCAAAAGATTATCAAGGTGTCGAGCCGTATCCAAATCTCTTCCAAAAGGTTTTTCTATAGCAAGACGTGTCCATTTCTCAGAACCCTGTCCACACCCTTCGGAGAGTTTGGTACTTTCAAGATACGAGAGGATTGTTTCATAATTATCAGGAGGAGTTGCGAGATAAAACAAACGGGTAATACAAGCACCGATTTCATTATCAAAGCCATTGAGTTTTTCGATCATTGCTTTATAACCTGTTTCTTCATCAAATAATCCTTGCTGATAATAAAGATTTTCTGCAAATTCCTTCCATTCGGCTTCATTATCGACTTTCAATTCCTCACCAATCATCTCTCGATATGCTTCGTCGCTAAGTTCCCGTCTGGCAAAACCAACAATATAAAACTTCTCGCCGATTGATTTATTTTTATAAAGTGAATACAGTGCCGGAAGTAATTTGTGCTGCGCCAGATCGCCAGTCGCGCCAAAAATAACTATGACAAAAGGGGAATTCATTATGCTATTTTACGACTTTTACACTTGATAAACCAGATCCAATCTTAAACTGCCTGATCTGTAATGAGAACTGTCTTTGCAGCAATTTCTGGCCGTTTGAAAAATCGTGCTGGTATCTCTTCTTCTTTTCCTGCTAAGAACAGCAGCTCAAACATCGCTTGTTTGCTGTCTCCAAACGCAAGAATAATCACTTGGTCAAGCATTGATAGTCCCAGAAACGTCATCCCGACCCGCTCTCTATAATGACTGTTGGGGTCATTTAGTTCTGAAACAAGCAGGTGCTGCCGGTCTATATCAAACCATGGATTGTGGAAATCAGACCTGTTGGGAATAATACTTGAAATATGACCATCCGGGCCAATTCCGATTAGACCAATATGTTTTGGGAAAGTCGAGTGCAAGGTGCGGACTTTTTCATCATATGCTAGCGCTGCTTCCTCTCGTGTTTTGCCCTTCTGTAAAATTGGATAAAATGGAATCTGATGAAACGCCAGGTAGCGTAAAAATTTTGTTCCATCAATCATCTTTTCGTTGCTCGCTTCGTGCATAGGTTCTCCAAACCGTTCATCAATTAATCCCACTGCACCAGGCAAAATAGATTCCTCTTTTGCGAGCAGTTCATATAACCGTTGCATGCTGCCGCCTGAGAGATAAAGTACTGAATTCTTATCGACAATGTCATAAAGAATTCCCTTTGCCAACTCGACACCCGCTTCATGATCTTTGACCTTGCAGACAGTAATATCTTGATTGAGATGATAACGAATCGCGTACTTATTAAGATAATCAGTAATCATAGTTACATTGCATGGTCTGGACTTGCCGAAACAGTTGCTGATTGCGGAACAAATGCCGGTATAGGTGTACCAGTTGGAATAACCGGTATATCCAAACCTACTGGTGAGGCGTTGAAACATTGTTGTTGTTGTTGTTCATAGGCAATACAGAGGTTATAATTACTGTTATTATCAATATTATCAACTGGCTGGTACTGATATTCACTGCCGGATTTCGGATCACGAGGGATATCAGAGAGAGTACCGGGAACCATTTCATCAAGAATATTTGGATACTGATGATTTTTTTGAAAATACTGTGTGAGTCCGTTCTCAATTATCGTTGCATCAGACTGTCGCTTTACATCACGTCCGATAGCACCCGTGCCGAGGGGATCAAAAAAGAGATATAATGCGCCTGCCGTTAACAAAAGAAGCACAACGCACGCTATCATAAGCAGAACTGTTGTTCTGAACGAGACTGCGTTTGTCCGTGATTCAAAATGTTCAACATGTCGGTAAATCCAAGAGATGCCGGGAAGCTGTTTGAGGACGCCTCGTTGTATTTTTGCAATTGTGTCATCGATATCATCTTCGTCATAGCCTTGTTCCATTAAATCTTCTTTAATTTCAGCGCGGCGTTGACCTTGACGAAATCTTTCTTGGATGTCAGTAATCAGCTCTTCGTTAACCATAAAAATGCCTCTTATTAAAGTCAACCAGATAGGAAAAACAAAGTCAAGAAATGCTAGTGAAGGAAGAATTGATTAATATCTTTCACTGTCACCAGAAGGAGCAGCATAATAAGAAAAGCCATCCCGGCTGCGTGGATATAGCCTTCGATTTTGGGATTTACTCTTTTATGCGTGACTGCTTCGATCAAGAGAAAGAATAATCGTCCCCCATCCAACCCCGGAATCGGCAAAACATTAAAGAAAGCCAGTGAAATAGAAAGAAGACCCATGAGATTTAAGAGTTGCATTATCCGTTCGTTGACATTGGGAATCGCAATAATTGAACCCACAACATAGCCGATACCAACAGGTCCCGAGACACCTTCACTGACAGGAGCGACATTTTTTTCTTTGATGGAAATATTGATGAGGTATCCTAGTGCATCAAAATTGTATGCCATCAAATTGGCCGGATGGACAAAACCCGAAAAAAGTTTTTGTGTTAGCGTATCATACGCAAGAGTGACTGTCTTCACAGGATAAAAGGCAATCCCCAAAGCTCCTTGATTTTTTGGCGGATGAAGTCGGGGCACGATCGTAGCAGTATGATCTTTTTGGCTTTTTTCATCTTTCCACGTTATCGTTACCGGATGGCCAGCACTTGCTTTTATCGTCTTGGCAAAGGTATCCATTTGCAGCGCTTTTTGGCCATTCAATGTCTCAATTGTTGAAAACGGCGTAATACCAGCTTTGGCTGCCGGTGAATTGTTCACTACTTGGCTAATTTCAATTTGCGTTATGACTTTTTGATCGACACCAAAAAATTGGTGATTGCCAATCAGCGGAAGTGTGGTTTGGAAATTTCCCATCGCGAGGAAAACATAATAAATGACAACTGCGAGGATTGCATTCATCACAACACCTGCAACTACAACAGTAATCCGCTCCCACAAGGGTCTGGCATAAAACGCCCGATGCTCATCGACTTTACTTACCTCTTTTTTCCCGCTTCCCCCGTCCAAACGCCCGCCTCCTGCTTCATCTTCACCATACAATTTGACGAAACCTCCGATCAACACCGGATAAAATGAATAAATAGTCTCACCTTTTTTCTTTTGCCAAAGCGCGGGCGTCAAAGGGAATCCAAAACCAAATTCTTCAACTTTTATCCCGAATTTCTTCGCAACGAAGTAATGTCCAGCTTCATGGATAAGAACGAGAACAGACAGCATGAGGAGAAAAACGATAATAGTAATCAACATATAATCCATTATAGCACCTTTCCCGACTTGATAAAAACAGGGCAATTGGGGTAGGATAAAAGAGTATGGTTGAAGGCGAAATAATAGGTTCAGGTAATCTCTCCGCAAACGACGATGCGATGACCAGAAATTTCACCGGTTCTGAAAAAGAAGTTGCTCCGGAACAACCACGTTCTCAAGTTGATCTTGTTTTTGAAGATTTGCGAGAACGTTATACAGGAAGAGAACAACACGAAAAATCAGGCGTTCTTAGGGACATCCAGACTTTACTTTCTGCTGATAAAAGTGATGTCTTTGATAAAATGGACCCCAGATACCCCGATGAAGCGGGAAAGAAAAGACTTAGAGAGTTATCAAACATGGAAATAACTGTGGAAACAATGCTGAGGCGTGAACCAATAGATGATGATTTGTATAGAGACCTTGGTACGTATCTTTTTAAAAAATACAAAGAAGATAAAGAAGTAGGCGGTGAAACTCAAGAAGCACTCAAAAAATTTCTTGAACAAATCCCCTCACAATTTCTCCCCGAAGAATATCAAGCAGCCGAAAAGAAAGAGCCAACAACAGAAGATGCAGATCATGAACAAAAGCCAGAGCGTAAACAAGAAGAAATTAGAGCAGAAGCAGCAGCAGAACAGGCTACCAATGTAAAAACTTTGAAGGAGCTTCTCCAGCCACTAGAGGCATTTAAAAACTTTAATCCGGAAAATGCGAATAAAAAACTAAAAGAAATGAGGGGAGAATTTAAATTCAAAGATATAGAAAAATACTACGCTGCATTTAGAAGGGATGTTGAAGCAGTTAAAGCTGCTGCTATAGCTGCCCAACCGCAATTAGCAAAATACCAGCCGGCTCTGAGAGAAGCAAGAAGACATTATGAAGTGGATAGAGTGATGCATACTCCAATTGTTATTACCATGAGGCCCGAAGATGGAATTAATGTCCAAAGTTATGATGGAAGTCCATTACCGGTAGAAGAAGGCACAGAACGATTTGTTGTTACTCCTGATGATGAAGTTTTTGATTCTTTTCTTGCATTTGATCATTTCGACACAGTCACTGAAGATGCGCTAAAGGGACTGGATAAAGTGAAAAGAAATGTCCCAATGCCCAAACGTGAACTTGATAGTCTATATGAAGTGCCTATAATGCATATGCGTTATTTAGAAATGAGAAAACAACAAGGAACTGAAGTAAAAGGTGAAGCTAAACTTAAAAAAGATGGACCTACATTATTTCAAATTCAGGAGGCAATAATAGAGACGAGACCCCCATATTTTGAAGAATAAATTCCAGGAAAGGAATCGTAAGAAGATAAAACCGATCAGTTTTGAGAGCAACTAAATCTGCAGCAGTTCCTGTTCTTTTTGTTTGCCCCACTCTTCTATCGTCTTATCTGTCTCATCAACAAGTTTCTGGATTTCTTTCGTTAATCGACTGATATCATCCTCGCGGCCATCATAATCTTTCTTCATATCCTCAATCATTTCGTGCCTGACTTGGCGCACCATCACTTTGCCATTCTCGAGCTTGTGCTTCATTGCCTTGATCAATTCCTCCCTGCGCTCTTGAGAAAGCGGCGGAATTTTGATACGAATGACGTTGCTGTCTATGACGGGATTCAAACCCGCATTTGCCGCTTCAATCCCCTTTTGCAGATCATGGATAACCGATGCATCAAATGGCGTCAGGACAATTGTCTGATTATCAGGTGCTGCGATCGTTGCAAGTTCCATCACTTTTAATTTTGCTGATCCGCCATAGGCTAAGACGATGATATTTTCAACAAGTGCGGGTGTTGCACGGCCGGTACGAATAGTGGCAAGATCATCTTTAAGAACGTCGAGGACTTTTTGAAGTTTTTCTTTGGTCTTTGTAGCTACTGGATCCATACGTAAGACATTCTCAATCTACAATTCAAATCGTGTAAAGCGCTTAATTGTGATATTCTCTCCCAATTTTCCAATAACGCTTTTGACAAACTGTTCAATTGTTTGAGAGCTATCTCTAATATACTCTTGTTTGAGTAAGGAATCAACATCTTGCGGATTCATTGCTGCCACCTGCATCGCAACTTCTTTTGCCATGTGTTTGAATTCATCTGTCTTGGCAACGAAATCTGTTTCACAGAGTATTTCAACCAGCACACCCACTTTGCCGCCACCATGAATGTATGCTTCAATCAAACCCTCTCCTGTTTCACGGTCTGCTTTTTTGGCTGCGATTTCACTTGCCCTTTTTTTAAGCCATTCCAATGCTTTTTTCTCATCGCCCTTTGCAGAGTCTAGCGCGCGACGGACATCTGCTATTGACGCAGACGTTGCATCCCTGAGTTTTTTAATTGCTTTTAAATCAATAGTTGCCATATGAGTAGATTTTAAACTATTTTTTCGCTTCTGGCTTTTTTTCTGTAGATTTTTTCCCAGATATCTTTTTCGGTTTCTCTTCCTTCTCCTTGCTTACTGCTTCTTTTTTCTCTGTTGGTTTTTCTTCCTTTTTACCTTCTGCTTCTTGCTTGACTGGATTCTTTTTCCCTTCAATCCATGCATCAAAGATATAATCTGTGAGAAGCTTGACACTACCAACCGCATCATCATTTGCAGGGATCGGATAGTCAATAATCGTTGGATCAGCATTGGTATCGACAATACCAATTGTGGGAATACCTGCTTTTTTCGCTTCACGTGCCGCGACATGCTCTTGATGAGAGTCAATAATAAATATGGCATCAGGAGCTCCCGGCATTTCGGCAATTCCACCGTAAAATCCTTGCAATTTTTGTCGCAACTTATCTAAGTCACTTAATTCTTTCTTGGTATACTTTGTCCGAGCATGAGGATCTTTCAATTTCTCTGAGATACCTTTGAGTTTTTTATAATTTTTCACGACTTCAGATGCGTTAGTGAGAGTTCCGCCAATCCACCGCTTTGTGACAAAATAAACTCCATTTACTCCTTCTGCTTGTACTTTTTTTTGTGCTTCTTCCAAGACACCGATTGCTTGTCTTTTGGTCCCAAGGACTAGTAGTGTACCATTTTTCCTGGCAATGTCTTTGACAAACTTTGCGCCGTCTTCAAGGCCTTCCTTGGTTTTTTCAAGGTCGATAATGTGGATACCGTCGCGGGCTTCGAAAATATATTCGCGGGCTTTAGAGTTTTGGCGCGAAACTTGGTGGCCGAAATGGCAACCTGCTTCTAATAATTCTTCAAGACTAACTGTTCTCATAGATATCCCTTAAACTTCCATCTGATTCTGTCATGAACAGAGGGAATCAGCTCAGATGTGTAAGATACATACATTATACTTGACAGAGAGATAAATTTCAAGCTACTCTAGAATAAGTACTATTTTATGAAAAAAATAAAGAGGCGGGAACAAACTAAAAAAGGAAAAACAAGCCTTATAAAAAAAGGTAAACGATTTAAAGGAGTCATTGATGCCGGAACGGTGTATGGTGTTCTCCTTCTTGCGATAGTTCTTGGGGGCGCCTATCTGATGCTCGGCAATATTGCACCAAATATCGCATCTCCTAACCAAGACCAGCAGGTTCTAATCAAAAATCCTACTGACAACTCAACCCATTCAAATCTTCAACTGAAAGACTTTGCCGCTATTACCCTAACTCCTTCACCAACTCCTACAGCAACACCCACTCCTACTCCAACTACTCCACCAATTAATACCGGGGGCGGTGGTGGTGGTGGCGGCAATCCAGGCAGCTGTTTTGTTGCAGGAACTAAAGTTCTTATGGCAAACATGACACAAAAGAACATCGAAGAGGTAAAACCCGGAGATATAGTCATGGGATATGACGAAAAAGGGATGGTAAAAGAAACAGTAGAGCAAGTAGAAGCACCAGTCAGGGATCATCACGATGATTTACAGTTGGAAGATGGAACAGTGTTAGGATTTACTGATGATCACCCTCTTTACACAGAAAATGGTTGGGAAGCAATTAATCCCGACCAAGCAAAACATGAGAGTCCGGGACTCGTAGTTAATCAACTCAAAGCTGGAGACAAAGTCTTAAAGAGCAATGGAAATTATGTAAAAATTCTCTCTTGGAAACATATTCCAGGCAGAACGCAAACGTATAATTTAAAACGAGTATCAAGTCACAATACCTATTATGTCAACGGTATTGTTACCCACAACAAAGGTGGTGGCGGCGGTGGTGGTGGCGGAACCAGTGGCGGCAGTGCCGGCTAAATCATATGAGTATAAGAAGAAAAGAATACAAGGGATCACGTCCTCCCCCCCAAAAACGTCCGAGTACAAGTTCTCTCTCTATTGTATTTGTTATGTTGCTGGTTCTCGTGAGCGCATTTGTCGCATCAGGAAATCTTACACCTGTTGACCCAAATGGACCCGGCGGCCCCCCGACGCTTCAACCCTACTATAACTCCGCAGATTATCCCAAACAAAAGATTGTCATGCCTACTGGCAACCAACCAGGTGCTCAAAAAGATCTCCAACTCAAAACATTTGGTGTTGATAACTGCGGACAAAACACTGTTATCTTTTTTGTTATTGATAAATCCGGTTCTATGGCTTATGCAAACAAAATTGGCAATACCAAAAAAGCAATGCAATATTTTGTCAATAATATGGGTGGTTTGTCAGCTATAAGTATCGAAACCTTCAGTAAAGATGTTGTCGTTGATGTCCCCTTAGCTTATTACAAAGACGTCAAACCAAAAGTAAACCAAGTCATCAATGGGCTGAAAGCCGATGGATGGACCAGGACAAAAGACGCAATGCAAACGGCATATGACTCGTTAAAACAGTCAATCCAGGACGAAGATTACCCTGGCTATGCATATAATCTTGTATTGATGACAGATGGGGTACCGGAGGTACCTCCGGATCAACCGAGAACCTGTTATGTGACAACTCCTGATCCCAATGATGCACCGGCTCTGCGCTGCTTCGCAAAAGAAGAAGATCCAACCGTGCCTATTGACATCCCTGCGAAAATAAGAGCTTTAGGAGTTGATGTCTATACAATCAACCTCTATAGTCCCAGCTGGCACAGTGACGCTGTCATGTTCCCTTATCTTCAGCATATGTTGCGGGATCAAATTGCATCATCACCGACCAATTCGCATTATTTTGTCAGTACGAATGCGAGTAATTTAGGTGATATTCTGGCAAATATTAACAATAATATTTGCTATGATGAGCTGAATGGAACCAAGCATTCGCCCAACTTTATAGGAAACTAAAAAAATTAAGCAAAAAGAGGAAATTTAGCGCAGAGTATTTTTACTTCTTTACTAATCCTAATCAGATTTTTATTTTCCATGATTGCTGCTTTGTGCTTTTTCCAGACAACGCGTCGCTCTTCTTTATCTTCGGGCAAACTTAAATCACCGATTTCATTTATAACCTGATTCATCCAAGCGGCAATTTTTTTCATTTCTTTTTCTTTCATACCACGGGTCGTAATCGCAGGAGTACCAAGCCTGAGACCTGATGGATAAAAAGGAGGCATAGTATCAAAAGGAACGCCATTTTTGTTCATAACAATTCCTGCGACTTCAAGAGCCAACGCAGCAACTGCACCATTTACTCCTTTATTTTTTAAATCAATCAAAATCAAATGATTATCCGATCCGCCACTGACTAAATCAAAGCCGTATTTATTCAGATCTGCGGCCAAGGCCTTAGTGTTCTTTACAATTTGTTCGCCATATTTTTTGAATGATGGTTTTGCTGCTTCTTTAAGACTTACTGCGATTGCCGCTGTCTGATTGTCATGCGGCCCTCCCTGCAAACCGGGAATAATCGCACTATCAATTTTTTTGGGAAGATCAGGATCTTTCTTAAGTCCCTTTTCTGTTACCATAATCATTGCGCCTCGTGGCCCACGAAGCGTCTTATGCGTCGTGGTTGTAACAATATGAGCATAGGGCACGGGACTCGGATGAACTCCGGCAACAATTAGGCCAGTTATATGAGAAATATCAGCCATAAGATAGGCACCTACTTTATCAGCAATCTTTGCAAACTTTGCAAAGTCAATAATACGGGGATATGCTGTAAATCCACAGATGATTATTTGGGGTTTTGCTTTAAGCGCTAACTTTTCTATGGCATCAAAATCCAAAAGTCCATCTTTGCCCAATTCATATTGGACAGATTTATAGAAAGTCCCCGAAACATTAAGTGGCAGACCATGTGTCAGATGTCCGCCAAAAGCAAGTTTGAGTCCCATCAGGGTATCGCCAGGCTTAAGTGTTGCAAAATAGACTGCCGTATTTGCCGGAGATCCGGAAAGTGGTTGGACGTTGACATACGGAACACCAAACAGTTCTTTTGCCCGATCCTGCGCAAGAGATTCAACTGAATCAGCAACAGCATTGCCTTGATAATACCGTCTACCCGGGTATCCTTCTGAATATTTATTGGTAAGAACGGTACCGAGTGTTTCAATCACCGCTTCTGATGCGTAATTTTCCGAGGGGATCATTTCGAGGACATTGTGCTGGCGTTTTTCTTCTTGTTTGACAAGGTCGTAAATTTGCGGATCTGTCTTTTTAAGATTCTTCATCATCGACGTTGTCAATATATCGTATTCTTCCTAACTTTGCAATATGTAGTTTCATTTTCCCAATGTTACAAACGAATATTGGTATCCATCTGTTTCTTTCCGTTCTTCTTCAATTATTTTGGTAAACCCATAGTGAATATAATCCGGAAAGAACGTATCTGCGCCATAATCACCTTTGACTTTGGTAAGATAAATTCTATCTACCAAATTTTCTTCTAAAGCGATCTTAAAAATTTGCCCTCCGCCGATGATAAATACTTCCTGAGATTCATTCTGCTGATCTAATTCAAATTTCTCTGCTCTTTGCAAGGCAGATTGCAAACCATGACAAATAATTGAATTATCAAATCCAGTATTTTGTTCTATTTTCTTAGAAGCATCACGTGTTAACCTGATATTTAGTCTGCCTGGCAATTCTCTCCCGATAGATTCAAAGGTATTCCACCCCATAATTACCGCATGACCTTTTGTGAGTTGTCTAAACCTCTTCAGATCTTCGGGAATTTTAAACAACAAATCGTTATGCTTTCCAATTCCTTTTTTTTCATCAATTGCAACTATAATCGAAACTCGTGGTTTATTCATACTTTTTTGAGAGTGCGAAACCCTCCTCAATCATCTTTTTGGTATGTCCTTCTAAATTCAGTGTAACAGCTTCATTTACTGGAATCCATAAGGGCGTTGTTTCATCAGAAGGTCTCAAACTCCCCTGATAAGCTCTGCAATAAAAAAGTGTTATGGTAAATCTTTTTATGCTGCCATCTTTTCTTTTCAAATCTGCAGGAGGAAGACTGATAGGCAGTTCTTCCAAATCATTTTCAGAAGTTGCTAGACCTGTCTCTTCTTCCAATTCTCGTCGAGCTGCTTGTATTGAAGTTTCATTTGGTTCAAACCTACCTGCCGGAATTCCGTACGTTCCAGGCACATGACTACCACCTGCTTCATGTCTTACAAGAAGCACCTGATCTTCTTTGAAAAGCAAAACGCCAACTGTCGGAATTGGTTTCATTATGCAGCCATTTTCCCCGTCTTAGGATCATAGAGTCCACCTGCTACGGTAAGCTCCGCTTTAAGCATTGGATAGGGATCGTAACCATCTAATGTTACTAGGTCTTGCCTAAAATCATCTAATTTTTTAACTGATTTATCTATCGTTACTGTTGGAAAAGGACGTGGTTTACGTTTTAATTGTTCTTTAACTTGCTCTCTATGATTCTCATAAATATGGACATCGCCAAATGTATGGACAAATTCTCCAGGTTCTAACCCTAATATTTTTGCCAAAATAATGGTAAGCAATGAATAACTAGCTATGTTAAAAGGAACTCCCAAAAATAAATCTGCACTTCTTTGATAAAGTTGCAAAGATAATTTACCATTGCGATTACTAATCTGATACATGTTATGACAAATAGGAAAACGAGACGCATCTTCATTGGTTGCCATGGTATAAAGGTATTCAGGATTCCATGAATTAACAATTAAATTCTTAGCATCAGGATCATCTTTTATTTCTTGTAATACCCATGCTAATTGATCGATAGTTCGATTTTTTTTACGTGTTGGCCAATGTCTCCACATCTCGCCATAAATTCGAGGAAGATTACCAAACCTATTGGCAAATCTTTTACTTTCTGCAACTTTATTGACAAACTCCTCTTTAGTTAAATATGGTACTACTTCTTCTTTCGCCTTTTTAGCATATATTTTATAGGGGTAATCATCCCAAATATGAACGTTATTATCGACAAGATATTTAATATTAGTTTGGCCTGACATAAACCAATAGAGTTCATGAAGAACTCCTTTCCAATAAACTCGCTTTGTTGTTAGAAGAGGAAAACCCGCAGAGAGATCGTAACGAGTTTGACGACCAAAAAGACTATATAAAACAATATCTGTCCCCCTATCAACTTTACGTTCACCATGATCGAGAATTTCCTGCATTAAATCGAGATATTGCTGTTCGGGATGTTTTAACGAGGATTTCATAAACATATTTATATACCTTTTTGCGAAGTGGTTTCAAGTGGGAAATTTTAATATTATTTATTTTCTTCTCTCTTATGCTTTACTCTTCTTCCAATTAATGCCACATTTGGCTTATAGAGAACTACATCTAACATTTTTTGTATAATGCCCAACCTTATATGACAAAACAAAAGAAGTTTCCGTTATAAAAAAGGGTGAGGATAGTCCTTATGATTAGCTGTCAGAACGAAACCGTTTTCAACAAATGCCGTTGCTACAATAATTTTATCACCTGCGTACTGAACAATACATGTATCTAAAAATAGATACTTTTCAGCTTGTTGGGGTTTGAAGATTTGATCCATAATCGTCACTTTCAGTATCAAAAATTCCTGCTTTAGACGCCTCTTTTGCTGCCTTAATGATCTTTTTTATGTCTGTCGTCTTGACTGAATCTGAAGAAGTAGGAACATTACTGATACCTGAGCCAATTGTAATCTTTTCTCCACCAGGCAATATAATAACATATGTCAAATCTTTTTTAATTGCTTTTCTCATATATAAGTACAGTATAACATACTAAAGTAAGACCTGAGTAATTTTTAAAGATGCTTCTCTTATTCGTTTCGAGCGCAAATAGAAAATAAATTCTAATCGAGCAGCTCCTGCCACTGCGTAATAATATGCGTCGGGTTATACTTTTTCAAATCCTTCAAATCATAAATGATACTATGCGCAATCGGATAATATAAAATGCTTTCAATTCCTGCATTGTGCGCCGCTTGAATATCCGTATCTTTATCACCGACATAGACAACAGAATGATAAAATTCCGGAGCGATATCCAATTCTTGCATCGTTTTTAGAATACCTTCGGGATGCGGTTTGCGATGCGTTATATCAGTCCCGGCTACCGCGACCTCGACAAGTGGATAGAGATTGCGATTCTGCATTGCCGGCTCAAACATTGCTGTATCCAACGAAGAATAAATCGCCAGTCGTTTGCCTTTATTCTGAAGTGCCTCTAAAGTCTCATAAGCACCATTATGAAACTCCGCTTTGGGCAACCGTTCATTTGCCATGACATAAATAAGTTTTCTCAGCTCGTCAAATTTATTCTCCGGAAAACCAATATGCCTCAGCTCTTTCCAGTCATGGGAATACCGGGCAAGCGTTTTATCATCCGGAGGAGTTATCCCCAAATGACTCAGCGCATCACGAAGCATGCCCAACCAAACAGTCATCGTATCGGTGATCGTGCCGTCGAGGTCAAAGATGTAGATGTCATAGGACTTCATAAGTCAAGTTAAACTTGTTTCTCTTTTTTTGTGGTTGTGACACGGCCGCCTTGCCACTGTCCGCGGTATAAATTGCCTCCACCTTTTACTTCGTGGAACTGAATATGCACCACCCGTGCTCCCATCTCAATCGTGACGGCAACCGGCCCTTCGTTCTTGAGACCAAACGTTAATCCTCCACAGTAACCGGGCGGCACATTGCCGGTGCGTATCGTAAGACCAGATCGATAGGTCGTCGAGCGAGGCGTAATGCTCGCCGTGAGATCATCCGGCATATTTACATTCTCGATCGTTTTGATCAGATAGAAATCCCCCGGCTTAATCGTTACTTTGGAGACTTTCTTCTCATCATACTTTTTAACGAGAGAAACTTCCGCTGTGTGCCTTTCGGTGACACCCAAAAAAGCCTTGCCGGAAATTTTATAGACCTCTCCAAGCCGCAGATCAAATCCAGCCCCCTCAGGATTGGTCAATTCCCGGTCCGACAGGTTCTCAGCCAATTTGCCTTTTTTAACTAATTGTAATAATGCTTTTGGACCAAGTACCATATTATTTATTTACTGCTGCAAAAATCTCATCCGCAACAGAATCAACTCCCTGATTCGCGTCAATAACCATGAATTCTTTTGGAAACTCCTTAAGAAGCCACTGATAGCCATCAAGCGCACGCGCGAGTTTGGATCTGTCTTCATAAATCTCATGCACACCCTCTCCTTTGGTTATCCTATCTATTGCCGTATCAAGCGACACATCCAAATAAAATGTTTTATCCGGGATGGTGAACTCATGATAGAACGAGAGAATACTTTGTGCAACCAGCTTTTGGTGAATGCTGTTCTGTTCAATCGGCTCATTGGTATCCAACAATCCATAAGGAATTGCCGACCAAAAACACCGGTCAGTTATGACAACTTTTCCATCAGCTAGAGCCGGAAGAATCAACTCTTGGTGCTGCATCTGCCGATCAGCACTAAAAAGATATTGGAACGCAACCGGTGAGACATTGGCTTTGCCATGTAAAATATCCTGAATTAATTTCCCGATCAACCCAACACCTTTTCTCGGCTCACGGGTATGGATAACTTCCTTTCCCTGCTTTTGCAACTCGGAAACAAGCCGCTCCACTTGAGTCGTTTTTCCACTCCCGTCAATTCCTTCAAGCGCTATGTATAAACCTTTTGAGGCATTTCTTCTAAAATCAATATCAAATGAGATATGGTACTTCATTTCTCTTCATGTATCCGGCTTTCTTCCGGGGCTTGTTGAAATTTATACTTGGCAAATTTCTTGCTCGTGTAGGGAATTTGTGCAGGCGATGATAATTCTTCAAAGGTCATCGCGCAAATCCGCATACCTACTGTTAATTTGATTGCCATCCGTCCTAAATTCCCTAATTCCAAAACAGGTTTACCATCCCATCCCGGATCAAAAACCGATGCTGTGGAATGAACGACCAACCCAAGCCGTCCCAAGGATGACCGCCCTTCCAAACGCCCCATCAAGTCAGCCGGAATCTTCACATGCTCCAGTGTAACAGCCAAAACGAAATCACCCGGTTGCACGATAAAGCTACCGTCTTTAGGAACCTTGATGACTTTGGTAATTTCATTACTGTAATCTTTTTTTGAAGGATCAATGTAAGGATGCCGGCTATAATCAAACACGCGAAAGGTATTTCCCAAGCGTAAATCTATCGAGCAAGAACCAAGCTGACGAGTCAAGTCCGGAGTCGGCTTGATGATAATTCGCTTGTTGGCAAGGGCTTTTTTGATATCCTGATCGGAGAGAACCATGACAAAAAGTGTAGCACAACAAATTACAATTAACAATCTACAATTAACTGTTTACAATTAACTGTTACTAATCCTTTACTAATCCTTGACACCACCTTAGTTCTTCTATACGATAAAATGGCGTACTATTATTGTTTTGCGTTATGAATACTGTTAGCAAAAAAAAAGTTATCCTCGGAGCGATTGTGCTTACTCTTTTAATTAGTATTCCCTTAACAGTTTCTCAACTCTCCAAACAGCAAACATCAAATGGCAAAGCAGCAGCCGGTGCCTCTCTTTCTTTTACTCCTGCCTCATCTACTTCTTCTCCCATACAATCCAGCGTTGGCAACGCTATCGATCTTGATATCTCTGTTGATCCAGGAACCAGCCTGGTTACTTTTGTGCGCTATCAAGTTACCTACGATCCAACAAAAGTAGAGCTGGTTGCGACAGGTCCTGTCACACTCAATAGCACTGTTTTTACCAACGTTGAAGGCCCGGTCATCACTTCAGGAACACTTGCGCAATCAGTTTCGATTGGCTCCGATCCCACAAAAGTAGTAACACAGAGAACCAAAATTGGCACGTTGCATTTCAAAGCAGTTGGCTCTACAAATGGCTCAACAACGACAGTTAGCTATGGAACAATCAGCCAAGCACTTTCTTCAAGTGCCAATGATCAGGCAAATCAAAATGTCCTCTCTACAACATCTCCAGCAGTAATCGCTATAAGTGGCACAGTCAGTCCAACAGTTACAACAAATCCCACAGCAGCTATAACTCCAACAACGATACCAGTCCCTACAGTTACGGGTACAGCACTTAATTTCACGCTTTTGCTGCA
>Ga0137379_10000597_pt1 | contig 31900 bp, 25 predicted proteins | sample SagtaG_18_FD_104812 | JGI IMG/M metagenome (GOLD analysis project Ga0137379, IMG submission 104812) | Vadose zone soil microbial communities from Sagehorn Ranch, Mendocino, California, USA - Sage2_L_80_16 metaG | ecosystem: Environmental > Terrestrial > Soil > Vadose zone | place: USA...
GCATGTCGGTGAACTGCATCGGGGTCAGCCCGCACCAGAAGTAGCCGTGGGCCGGGTGCCAGGAAGGCGGCAACGGCACGCGGCGCAGGCAGTTCACCCACCCCGACAACATGTACTGGGCGGCCTGGTCGGTGGCGTATCCGGGGTCGGGGTGAGGTTTTCCCGTTGGCCCCGCAGCCCCATCTCCAGCAACGTCTCTCGGGTTTCTCCGGCGAGTGCGTGGCCCAATCGCCGCCAGACGGCCGCCTGCTCGGTTACCGCCGCCCAGGTGTGCACCCACAGCCCGGGGCCTTCGGGGGTGCGGCCGGTCCCCAGGACATGATCGTGACCGCCTCGTGCACAGGTGTGTCGCGGGTCGCCTCGGGGACCGGTGGGGTGGCGTAGACCATCAGCCCGACCGGGGCGGGCAGGTCCTCGGGGTGCAGGCGTTCTCCGGATTTCGGGTGTCTCATGAGCCACGGCAGAGCTGATTACGCCCGCATCCCGATGTGAGGAACGTCACTTGCTGAGGGTGGTGAGCCTCATACTCGTGCGGACGACGCGGTCGAGATCGGATCTCGGAAACGGTCGGGAGCGGCAGCTATGGTACCCAGCATGACCACTCCAGCCGACAGATCAACAACGCGGAGCCAACCCCGCTGTCGGCGTACGCACGGATATGCTCGGCCGTGTACGGATGAACGTGCCCAGTTCTGTTGTCATGTGCGTCTGTTGTCCAGACCGAATGCTCGCTATGCGGCACGAGCAGACGTGTGCCTTGTGATGCTCAATCCGGTTGGGCCGTGCAAGCTTCCTTCGGGGCAGTCGAGTACCCAGAGCAACCGTAGCTCAAGTGTCAACAGCTCCGACCCGCTCAAAGCAGGTGCTCTGCGAGTAACACGTCTTCAGCTTGCCGCCGAGGACGCCTGAGCTGTTTCGCGCTCGGCGCGACGGCAGGTAGCGTAACGTTAGGTCGGCATTTGTTGCGCGAGCCTCCAACGGACGGTGCCATGACCAGTGAACTGGGCAGGTTATTCTTCGGCCGGGACGACGCCGAACTGGACATCGCCGAAGGGGGCCTGCTGCAGGCCGGGTTTCTGCGCACCAGCGGCTACGAGGCAGCCAGCACCGCGCGCAAGCACCTGATCATCGGCCGGAAGGGGTCCGGCAAGAGCGCGATCTGCCAGACCCTGGCCGCCGAGCAGGACCCGGCGCGGGCGACCGTACTGGTCACTCCGGACGCGCTATCCGCCACCGAGATCCGCACGTTCGAGTTGCAGGGTATTCCACCGGACATGGCCAAGGCGCTGATCTGGCGTTATGTACTCGCCATCCAGGTGGCCCGGCACCTCGTTGAGCACGCCAAGGCGAGGCAGCACAAGTCGCATCTCGCCTCGGTCACCGCCCTGCGCAAGTTCCTGGTCACCAATGGCGAACTCGACGAGCAGCGCCCGAAGTTCTGGCAGATCGTGCAGAAACTCAAGGGCTCGGTGTCGCTGGAAGCGTTCGGCGTGAAGGCTGCGGTCGAGGTCGGTGGACCTACCGAAGGCATCCGCACCGCCAACCAACTCGACGTGATCGAACGCAACGTGGCCAAGGCGATCGCCGATCTCACCTGCCCGGACGACCATCCCCGGCTGCTGATCTTGGTCGACCAGATCGAGGATGTGTGGTCCAACGACACCGAGTCGGATCGACTCGTGGTCGGTCTGCTGCGGGCCGCTCGCAATGTCAGCGCCACCTTTCGGCGGGTGGAATGTGTGCTATTCCTGCGCCGGGACATCTACGAGTTGCTGCAGTTCGCCGACAAGGACAAGTTCCGCGGTGAGGAACTGCACGTCGACTGGTCCGGTGACCGGTTGCTGGAATTGGCGCTGGCGCGCGCCCGCGCGTCGCTCGGCCGACCGGTCGGGCCTGACGACCTGTGGCGACGGATCTTCCCGGCCGAGGTCGACGGCGAGGACATCTGCAGTCTTCTGGTCTCGCACACTCTGCTGCGGCCGAGAGACATGATCCACCTGTGCAATCTGTGCCGGGACACCGCGGCGCAGAATGGGCATTCCCGGATCCGGTCGGCGGACGTTCGCGAGGCGATCGTGCGCTACTCCCGATGGAAATTGGACGATCTGTCCAGCGAGTACCTGATCAACTATCCGTATCTTGGTGGGCTGCTGGGCATGTTCCGCGATTCCGGCTACCTGGTCGGGCGCGGCGCGTTCGAGAAGCGGTTCAAGGCGTCGTTGGAGGAACTGCGCAACCGGTTCCCGGACCGGGCCTACGCGCTGACCCCGGACGCCGTGCTGGACGTGCTGTACCACGTCGGTTTCCTTGGCGTACACAGGAACGGGCACGTGGTGTACTCGCATCAACAGGAAGACCGGGTCGAGCCGACCGACGAGGCGTTCGCCATCCATCCCTCGTTCCGGCACGCGCTGCGAGCCGACACCCCGACGCTCACCCATCCACCCGAGTGGTTCGTGGGCAATGTGGCGCAGGTCGTGCGTGCCGACAACCCCGTCAACTTCGGGCGCGTCTTCCAGCGGACCGGTGTGTCGTACGAGTTGCTGGACATGGTCGACACCCAGGTGCACCGGCTGCTGAACCATCTGCCCAGCTCGCACCTGCCCAAGGAGATCCGCCAGGAGATCTTTGAAACCCTCCAGGGGGTGCGGGACAGGACCAGCGCACGGCACGCTACCTACCCGGGCACTCGCGAGGCCGTTCTGCAGGCCGTGGAGGTCGCCGAGCTGTTCACCTCGCTCGCCCGCAATCTGGACGAGGGCGGTTTCACCGCGAAGGAACCGGCGCGGATGTTCGTTCGCACCCTGGCCGAATTCGGTGCCCGCCTGCACGGCCGGGCGGTGGGCAGCGAACGGAGCTGAGTGGCACCGGCCCCGGCCAGGATGTGCGGGATCAGCGCCGGTCGACTACCGCAAGACCTGTGGCAGCCGACGACGTGAACTCGAGCAATTCGCGCTCCGACAGGTCGGCGACGCGCAGTCGTGCCGAGTCTGCCAGTAGCCCTGCGATCAACGGACTGGCGGGGATGGTGGGCGACAGCAGCACGAATGACCGACTCGCGGCATGACAGGACGTTGGATGAGTTGATGTCGGGAGATCTGGCGAGCTTCTTCCTGGTCATTCAGGAATCTTCAATTCGCGGGTCGGATGGTCTTCGAAATGCTCTTGGATGTCCTGGTGCCGGAATTGGATGGCGGCACCGGCGAGCAGCACGAATATCCCCTTCAGCCGGAGACGGATGATCTCTTGTCTGCAGCAGCACACCCTCGACAGCAGCACCAGCTTGACCCCACCCGGGTAGGCTAGCCAGCCGGTGGCTGCGCCCCGGCGGGCGTCGCGGTCCCTGCCCTGAGTGCTGCCCCATCGGGCGTGTGCACGGGGGCGCAGGCGTCGACACTGTCGGTGTTCGCACATTTTTCGTGTTACTGAAGGGTCCTGATGAGTGGCGAGCCGACGCTGCACAAGGGCGTCAGCGATCAGCACGTTGTCCAGCTCCAGGAGATGCTCCGCGACCGCGGCTTCTGGCACGGCGCGACCGACGGCACGTTCGACGACGAACTGGAGCAGGCCGTTCAGCTGTTCCAGGACAGCACGGGGCTGATGCAGACCGGTGTCGTGGACGCCGACACCTGGCTCGCGCTGGAACAGCACGCGCCTGCCATGGCGCACGCGGGCGCGCATTCCGGCCATGGCGAGCACGCTGCCGCCCACCATGAGGAGGCGCAGACCAGCCACTACCAGACCCTGCACAAGGGCGTCAGTGGCGACTGGGTGGTGTACCTGCAGCAGCAGATGCAGGACAGGGGCTACTGGCACGGCGCGGTCGACGGCGCCTTCGACGACGAGCTGGAGAACGCGGTCGGGGTGCTGCAGGAGCACTGCGGGTTGCCGAGAACCGGTGTGGTCGACCTCGAAACCTGGCACACCATCGAGCAGTTGCCGCACTACCAGCCCGAGCAGCACGCCGAGCATGACACCGATCAGCACGCGGAGACTGCCACCGGCGGCTCGCACCCGACGCTGCGCAAGGGCGTCAGCAGTGAGTGGGTCGTGTACCTGCAGCAGGTCATGCAACACGTCGGCCAGTGGAGCGGCGAGGCGAACGGCACCTTCGACGACGCACTCGAGACCGCTGTCATGCGCATGCAGGACGCGCACGGCCTCATGCAGACCGGGGTCGTCGACGCGGACACCTGGGCCCTGCTCGACCGGCTGCAGCACCAGCCCGCGGCACCCGAGAGTGTGGTGTCCGCCCACCGGTCGGTCGCGGAGATGTCCGCAAGCGAGAAGCTGATCGAGGCGTTCAACCGGGCACAGATCAACGCGGCGGTCCGGGAACGGATCCTGGCTTCGGTGACCCCGGAGGCACTGGCCGCCGCGGCCGTCAGCTTCGGTGTGGTGTTCGTCGCCTCTCAATTCACCCCGGTCGGGTGGGCGGCCGACATCGCGATCGGGCTCACTGCGGTGTTCCTCGGCACGGCGTTGTTCCGGGCCGCGAACCACCTGATCCACTTCGCGGCCGCGACCGACGCCACCACGGATGCCCAGCTGGACGCGGCCGGGCAGGCGTTCGCCAACGCGGTCGCTGAGATCGAGATCGACGCGCTGCTTTTCCTCCTCACCAGGGCGGTGAGCGGCCCGGGTGGCGGCACCCCAGCCGGTCCTTCAACAGGCGGCGGGGTCGTGCTCGCGACCAACGGCGGCGGCCAGTTGGTGATCGTGGCCGCCGAAACTATCCCGGCTGCGGTGGCCACGGAACTGGGCATCGCCGGTGCCGCGAACGCGATGGCCATGGCAGGCGACCCCCGCGACCCCGAGTACTGGGAGGATCGCTACGGCGACCTCGACGACGACCGCCCACGCAGGCAGCGCATCAGCGACGGCAACAAGATGGAGCTGGAGAACTCCGCCTGGCTGCGCAGGCGCCTGCCCGACGACGAACGCCGCCGCCAGTTCATGGAGTGGCTGGAACGCAGACACGACAACCGCGACGGTCCGCACGTCCACGAACGCGTCGGCACTCGAGACCTGGAACAAGCCGTGAACGACTTCGAAGCCGAGAACCCCTGACAGTTCCACAGTGGACGAGCCTTCGAATTCGGCGCTCGTGGCGCGGTACGGTTCGCCGGACAGACGACCGGAGTCGGATTCTACGAAGGTTCCAGAAGTCCCCACGCCTCCTGCCTGCAGTGACAGGCGGCCCCGGGGCAAGGCATGATCATGAGCCGTGTTGATGCGTCTGTCCTATCTGATCCTTGTCCGGTTGTCCAGTTGGTTGGTGTTGCTCGGCCGCTCGTCAGCGTCGAAGGATGTCGAGTTGCTTGTCCTGCGTCACGAGGTGGCGGTGTTACGCAGAGCCAATCCGAAGCCCCGATTGGACTGGGCTGATCGGGCCGTGTTCGCCGCGTTGACCCGACGGTTGCCATGGTGCTGCGTGAGTGCTGGTCACGCCGGGCACGATCCCGCGCTGGCACCGCTGCCTCGTGGCGAAGAAGTTGGCCTACCCGAACCAAGTCAGCCGCCCGCCCATCGATGAAGCCATTGCAGCGCTCATCGAGCGGATGGCCACGGAGAACAAGCGTTGGGGATACAAGCGGATCCAAGGCGAGTTTCTCAAGCTCGGCCATCACGTGGGAGCCTCGACCATCCGCCGGATACGGCGGGTCGCGCAGCGCCTGTCCATGCGCCGGCCTCGCCGGTTGAGCAGGATCGACCCGCGGCTCCTGGTGCCGATGGCCTGGTCGATCGCACCCCACCGCCGACGGCAACGGCACCAACACGACCTTCGGGCCCTTGCCGAACACTCGTAGGACGCGGTGGCCGTGTTCCTCTCCGACATCGGCGATGTCGGCGCCGCAGGCTTCGAAGATTCGCAACCCAACAGCCCGAGCCTGGCCGCCAAGGCGAAGTCGAACTCGTTGGGCGACTCACGCGGCGGTCAGCAGCGCCTCGAACTGCAGGTGTGACAGGCCCAGCGTGGGTGTTTCAGGCGGCACTACGGGGCGGCGGACATACTGGGCCGGAGAGTGCTCCAGCGCCCCGTCGATGACGCAGGTCCGGTAGCCCGGTGACCACGGCCATCCGCCAGGACACCGTGGAGGCCTTGAAGCGGCGGACTTCTTGCCACCACCGCACATAGCGTTCGATCTCCGCCCGCCCTGTCGACAGCGGCGCCAGGCCCTGTGACCTACACCAGCCGAAGTAGGAACGCAGATCGGATTCGGTATGGGTGCGGGAGGACCCGGTGTAACGGCCCAGATATGCCGAAGCGGCCAACCGTAGGACAAGATCACTGTCGTGGGGTGGAGGCGACACGGTCCCAGAGGTGGTGGTCATGGTCGTCACGGTGAAGTGGGCGGTACGACTGCGACGACGGTAATCACCCAATCGCGGCACGAGCGGATGTTCTTCGTTCGACGAATTAAATATCGTGGCGAACGGCACTGTTCAGCCGGCCGGGTCGGATTCCCCGTGTGCGACACCGGACCCGCCAATGCTGTAACAAAAGACGACGCTGTAACGAATCGCCTCGCCTGCCCGAGACTCGAGAGTGAGCCAGGACGAAGGAGTTCGATGACGACGACATCGCTGCTCGCCGACATGACGGTGGCGACGGCCACCAGCGGCATCATCCTGCGGTCCGAGCAGCAGCCCGACCCACAGGTGCTGGAGAACACCTTCGTGGACACCGGCGTCCTGGCGCAACTGTCCGGCCGCAATTCGCAGATCGTGTACGGGCGGCGCGGCACGGGCAAGTCGCACGTCCTGCGCGTCCTCGCGGCCAAAGCCCAGCGCGACCGCAACGAACTCGCCGTCTACGTCGACATACGCGTACTCGGTTCGGCGCAGTTGATGACCGACCCGGGGCGGGGGCTGGCGCTGCGCAGCGTCAGCGTGTTCAAGGATTTGCTGTCGCTGTTCCAGCAACGCCTCTTGGAGCACTCGATCAGCCTCGATGGGGTCGGTTTGGAGGCGGTCAGCGACTTCGCTGACTCGATTCGCGCCGTCACATCTGTGGTGACCCAACGGGAAACCACCGACGAATGGCAGACGACCCGAGCACAGGATCACGCTCTCCGGCTGCGACTGTCACTGACCGATGTCGCGGTCGACGCCCACCACAAAGGGCACAGTGAAGTGGTCGGCAAACGTGTCGGGCACTACAACGAGACCTTCGAGAACACAGTCGTGTTCGCCGAGGTGTCGCAACAGTTGAACACCGCAGTCCTCGCGTTGGGCATCAATCGACTGTTGCTGCTGGTCGACGAGTGGGCGTCAGTCCCGGTGGACCTCCAACCGTACGTAGCGGAGTTCCTGAAGCGGACCGTCCTGCCGCTGCCGAAGGTGACCGTCAAGATCGGCAGCCTGGAGCACCAGTCGACGTTCGCCACCCGCCACGACGACGGCAGCCGGATCGGGTTCGACGTCGGTGGCGACGTGTTCGCGAACCTGGACCTGGACGACTACTACTCCCACGACCGCAATCCGACTGGTGCCGTCACCTTCTTCGGTGAACTGCTGTATCGGCATCTGGTGTCCGAACTACCCGCAGGTCATCTCAGGGATGCGCACGGGGTTACGACACCACAAGAACTTCTCACTCGCCTGTTCGACGAGGGTCGGACATTCGCCGACCTCGTCCGGGCGGGACACGGTGTGATCCGGGACTTCCTAGGCATCTACACCCATTCGTTCTTCCGGAGCATGAGCGCAGGCTCCGCCATCATCACCACGGCCGCTGTCCAGGCCGCCGCCATCGAGTGGTTCGAGATCGACAAACTGACGAACCTGGATAACGACCTATACGAGGTGTTCCGGACATTGGTCAACGAGGTCATCGGCGGTGCCAACACTCCGTACTTCCTGCTCGACCGGGTCAACGCGAGCACGCAGGCCATCCGGGAGCTCTACGACCAACGCCTGATCCATCTGGTCAAGCGCGGGGTGACCAGGCCGGACGCACCCGGAACTAGGTACCTGCTCTACATCCTGGACTTCGGCACCTACATCGACCGGGACGGGATCGTCCTGGATCCCGCCGGCGCCACAGTCGTCCAGGCACTGACGGCGTCACCAGGACAACCGTGATGGCAGCCGCGGAACGGATCACGTTCGCCCAGTTCGCCCAGGTGTTTCCCGCCACGGAGACCCGCGTGCCCATGATCATCGAATCCGAGGTCGGGTATGTGGCGCAACGCGACCCGGTGTTCATCCCGCCCTGGCTGCAACTGATCCGGTCGGCCCGGGACGCCGCCGCTCTGGTCCTGGTGGAAGCGCGGGCCGCGGTGGGCAAGTCGATGCTGGCCCGCAACCTGGCCCACACGACCGGCGGCCTGTACTGGGACATGTCGGAGATCCACGTAGGCCACGGCACGCTCTGGGGTCGGCTGGCCCAGACGTTCGGCACCGAGGGCCTGCCGGCCGTGATGGCGGACCTGATGGGTGGCACCGCGTTGCTGGTGCTCGACGCACTCGACGAGGCCGAGCTGCGGTCTGCGGGCCGAGGATTCGACGCGTTCCTGGAGGATCTGGGACAGCTGTTGGCCGTGCCCCGACGCAAGCCCGTGGTCGTGATGTTCGGCCGCTCGGAGACCATCGAGTACGTCCAGCTCGTGCTGGAGACCACACTGTCGATCGCTCGATTCGGCATCGAGGAGTTCGACAAACCGGCGGCGCTGGCGTTCATCGACAGCAGACTCGACCAACGCGCGGGGGCCGGGTATGCCGCCCATCGCAGCATGCGGCCGCAGTTCGAACGGGCCAGGGACCTGCTGCTGAACGCCCTGGAGATGAGCCTGATCGCGGAGGTGGATGACACCAGCGCGGAGGACCGACGCATGTCGTTGGCCGCGTGGCGTGGTGAACGGTCGCGCGCGTTTCTCGGCTACGCCCCAGTGCTGGAGTCCATCAGCGGCTACCTCGACGTCACCGAGCCGGGACGGAGCAGCAACTTCTACTTCCGGCTGGCCAACGACCTGACAGAGACGTTGCACAGGCCGGTGGCCACGGGTGGCGCGCACTGGATCCTGTTGCACTCGATCGTGGTCGAACTGCTAGACCGCGAACAGGCGAAGTTCGTCAAGCAGGCACGCGAGGTGCTGCACGCCGCGCCGGACGCCGACTGGCAGCGCGTCTTCGACCGGGACGAACAACTGACCAGAATCCTCCACCGGGTGGCCGGTCTGGAAACCCCCGTGGCACTCCCTGCCGGGTTCGACCCCGATCAGGAGGGCGCGTACCGCGGCCTGCTGCGGACGACGCTGCCAAACCATCCGTTCCTCGGGCCGAGATCGTCATTCGTGAATGTCGTGATGCGTGATTTCACATACGCGTGGGCGCTGGACCGCTCGGATATGGAGCCGAGACGGATCGTGCACGAGTCCGTGAACCGTGAGACCTATCAGGTCAGCCCCATGCTCGGCCGGTTCCACCTCATCGGCGACGACCCGGACGTGCCACCGGTGTGCCGGGCCGAGGATATCGGCCTCATCTACGAGTCGTTGGTTGCCGAATATGCTGTGGAGAAACGGCCGTCGCTTATTATCAGCCGAGCCGAGGGCGAAGTGGAGGCCACGATGCTGATGGGTGGCGGTGAATCGACGGGTTCGCTGGTTCGGGTACTCGAACCCGACGTTGGTATTCGTTTTTGGCGGCGGTTGTCGAATGCCGACATCATCGGAGGTCTGCCGGTCAGCCTCGGCGTCCCGGGGAGCTCCTTCACTCTGGGTCCCAAGGTGCACATTCATGCGAGCCTGTTCGATGTCACGGCACGACATGTTCGGGTCTCCCGCCGATCGGGGGACGAAGTCCGGATCGTCGCGGACGACGGCTACCTGTCCAGCTCGGGCCACCTGGAGATCGACACCAGGGGAACGGGATTCTTCGGGGTGTACTGGGAGGACATCCGTTTCCCCTGGGCGCAGTACGCGAGCGATCCACCCCCGCCGCCGCAAGTCCAAGAGTGGGTCCTACTGGGCGATTTTGTCCTGTTGCGCAGGATGACATCCGCGTTTCTGAGCCGAAAGCCGGACGCGAAAAGCGGCATCCGAAAGCATTCCCGCGCCCGAACGGATGAATCATTAGAGATATTCAGCGGATCATCCGGTCGAATGCGCCAACTGCTCGACTATATGATCAACTGCGATCTCGTCACCAAAGAGGGCGGCGGTTATTACCGGATGAACGTAAGCAAGCTGAATGAGCGGCACATGCGACCTCGACCGCTGAGCGCCGGGTACCTTACGTCGCCGGTGCGCGACTTCCTGACAGAGTTCAACCGCTCTCTGGCGCCGGATGCCTGAACGCATAGCCGGCATCACTCCATGCACAGCGCGGACAGGCACGTCGCGCTGTTCAGTGCCGGTAGCGTCGCGCTATCACCAGCAGAATTAATACGGCCGCCACCGCGCTGAACGTGCTAATGGTCGGCCAGTCCAGGGTCAGACTCGTGCCGCTCAGCCGGAGTACCAAGGCAGCCAACAGCACACCGGTGCCGATCGAGGCCACGACGCCCACTGCCACCGGCAGCGACACCTGCCATAGCAGCCACCTGGCTAGCCCAGTCGGTTCGTCGAGATGGGTGCAATGTCTACCACCGGGCCGGAGCGGCACCGCTCCTACCTCGAACTACCTTGACTGGAAGATCGAGACAGTCCCGTGTGGACGGCCGAACGCCCACGCGACCATCAGCGGAAACTCGGCCGCCCAGAACGGGTCGCCGTGATTGCCGACCCGCTGCGCCAGTACCACGTCCGCGCCGGCGTCGCGTAGCGCCTCCGCCCACCGCCTCGCGTTGTTCAGGAAGAAGGGCTCCTGTGTGCCGGCGACGAGATAGGTACGCGGGAGCGGACTGGGCAGCACGCCAGGTGGTCGGTAACCGGCGCCGGGCGAGGCGGAGAAGACCGCACCGTAGATGTCGGGATGCCGAAGTCCCATCGCGAGGGAGAACTCTGCGCTGGCGGACACTCCGCACACCGCGGTGCGGTCGGCCGGCGGCGCCACGCTGAAGCGCGACCGTACCCATCGGCGGACGTCCCCGACGAAGAAACGCTCATGTTCGGCGAACCGGTCCGGATTAAACGTGGGCGAGTACTCCTGGATGCGCACCATCTCACCCTGATCGTCGGTCCGGTACGCGCCGACGATCATCGTCGGTGGTACATCGGCGGCCTCCAGATGCCAGCCCCACTGCGCGATGAGCTGGCCGTCACCGGCGAACACGACCGCCTCGGGCGGGTCCGGCGGCACGTACACCCCGACCCGCCGTCCACCGTCGTAGTCGAAGGTCTCGGTGACCAGCTCGCCAGCGATCGGGTCGGTCCTTACGGGTTGCGGCCCCGTGACTGGGTCGTCCATGATCCGCACCTCGATCCTTCAGTGGTGGCGCGTGATCGGGAAGCCACGCGACCGGCGCCAACCCGTCCTCGGCGGCCTGGTCAACAAGTACCGCCTCGCCGCTTGACCAGTGTCCAGCACGCCGACGAACGTGCTGGCCAGACCATCGAATCGTATTCTCGAGCCCCACAGCCACGTGCCGTAAGCACCGAGCACCACGATCAGCCCGCCAACTCCTTGTAACACCACACCCCGCGCATCGTTCTGTGCTCGCACGGCGTCGGCAGCATGGTCGAAAGAGTCGCGCGGCGCCAGCCAGCCGGGCAGTACTACGAGCGCCGCTACCAGCACGCCGATACCGGCTGAGAACACCGCCACGCCGACCAACGCTCGGCGCGCGAGGCCCCGACGACGCTCACGATCCACATACGCCACCACGGCAGCCAGTCTGTCATTCACCACGATCATTGCGATGGGGCGACGGCAAAACGATCACGGTTGTGATCGACCTGAGCAAGCATGCGGGCCGGCAAGTCTGCTCTGCTTCAGCGAGTCGACCGGACAGGGTTTCAGCCCGCCAGGGTGGCCCCGACCGGCGGTGGTGTCGTCTACCGGTACTGGCGTTGTTGGCGGCCAGCACTGCGGCTTTGACCTCGGCGGGTAGTTCAATCACGGTGATTTCGATGGCGAAGCCGCGTGGGGCGTGGGCTGCCCAGGATCGCGCGGTGGTGAAGTGGTGGGCGGCTTCGGGGCCGGACAGGCACAGCACGAGTCGGGGTGCGACCGGTTAGGGTCGCGGCGACGTGGAGGAGTTTGAGGACATCGGCCAGTACTTTGTTTTTCTGTGCGGCCTTCGGCGGCCCTTGGTGTGCCCATGCTTCCACCAGGATTGTCAGTTCGGTGTCGGCGTGATGCCGTAGCATGGCCCCAGCAGCTGGAGCATGATGTGTTCGGCGTGTCGTTGTTCGCGGCTGTCGCCCGCGGCGGGTGAACTACTGTCGTCCGGCTGGCTGGCCAGGTCGGGTGTGCGGTCTGCGTCGGCGAGGGCGGACGGTCCGTGTTCGTCACCCCATCGAAGGTCGTTGACGATCTTGCCTCCTGGGCCGAGGTAACGTCGCAACCGACCTGCACGTTCCAGTCGGCGACAGACCTGGTTGATGGTCTGTCGCGGGCTGATATCGAGTCGATGGGCGAGTTGGTCGTCATCAAGGGCGTCCGGGCAGCGCCGCAACTCGTCGAGAACACGGACGGCGATGGTCGGCTCAGTCACGTGTAGGAGATCGCTCGTGACAGTGGTGCCGTAACGAGACCACCGGTTCCGGGTTCATCATCGCGGCATGAGCGGAAGGTGCGTCCGCAAGGGCGGGTGGCTGAGCTACGTTGCGCCGTTTCGACGGGATCGCGGCGCCGCAGGATTTCGAGGTCCTGGTGACAGGCCCTGTGGTCGATTCGGCGGGGGCGTAGTTCGCCGGTGGCGCGTCGGGTCAGGGGGTGTCGGTGGTCGGGGTCTTGCGGCGGGACCAGCTGCTGGGCACGGGCAGGTTGCCGTTGATGACGAGGGTGACGACGACGCTGGGGGAGTCCGGGTCGGTCATCCCGTGCTGCTTGGGGCCGAGGACGAATAGGTAGTTCTCGGGGGTACCGATGGGCAGCACCTTTCGGCTCATGTCGAGGACGACGAGGATTGGGAGGCGGGCGCCGTCGGCGGCGGCGTACTGGGTGGGCTGGCCGATGTACTTGGTGGCGGACTCGGGGGTGACGGGCTGGTCGCGCGCGACCTTGAGTTCCGCGGTGATGCCGTCGTGCCGGGTGTCGAGGTACCCGTGTCCGAGGGCGGTGCCGCGTTCGACTCGGCCTTCGAGGGCGGGGTCGGCGAGGAGGGCGGCGTGGAGATCGTCGTGGAACTGGCGTTCGCTCACGTGCTGGCCGCGGCGGTACTTCTTGTTCCAGGTCATGGCGAGCCCGGCGCGGGAGATGGCGTTGAGGAGTCGGGCGAACGGCTGGAGCTGGTTGTGCGGATAGCCGGCGGTGGCGAGCTTCTCGTAGATGCCGAGGAGGTGCTCGTCGAACACCTCGTACTGGGTGGTGGCGTCGCGGGCTGGGTCGTAGGGGCGGACACGAAACTCGCGGTGGCCGGCGACGTCGAGGGGTTGGCTCTTAGGGTTGCCGTCCTCGTCGGTGCCGCGCCAGGTGAGGCGCACCAGGACCGGGGGTGCGTGCTGGGTGGTAGGGACGGCGTACCGCACGTGGAGGCTGCCAGTCCCTTCGTAGGTGTCCGGGTCACCGGTGTGCTGGTGGCGCTGCCAGGTGAGCGCGGGCCGCTGGAGTTCGGTTTCGTTCAGGGTGCTGACCAGCTCGGCGTCCAGCCGTTCGACCCACGCTGGCCACGGGTCGGTCTGCAATTGCAGGCTCAGGGTGTGAGTGAGGGCCGGGTCGACGATGGCGGGACCGGTGAGGAGCGTGTCGTCGATCGACACCAGGGCAACCGCGACCGTCGCGCTGTCCGGCTCAGGTTCGGCGGGCGGCGTCCACGGCCCGAAGCCGTGTCGGCGTTCGGGTGAGCGGATGAACAGCAACGGCGCCGGGAGACCGGCCGTAGCGGTGAGAACCGTGCCCAGGTCGATGGGTGCGGCTGGGTCGGGATCTGCCGCGAGGACGGCCCGGAGGGCTCGGGCGCGCGGGAGGAGTGGGTCGTCGTCCCGGTAGGTGTCCAGGTCGATGGCGGCGGCGCGGCGTGCTGCTGCGGTCCGGTGCGCCGCAGCCTGAATGACGTCGGCGTTCAGGTCGGCGCCCTCGGCGTCGAGCAGGTGCGCGACAGCGTCGAGCAGCCGCCCGGTGATGACGACACCGTCGTGGGTCGCTGTCCCGGTGGATCTCCCGCCGTGTTGAAGGGCGGTCGCTAGGTCATGCAGCCGCTGCGCGCGCGTTTTGAACTGTTCGGCCGGGTCGGTCGGCGCGACAGAGTCGGCCGCCGCCTGGTCGGCCGGAGTGTCCGCGATCCCGGCGGTGACCTCCGCGGGGATCGGAACGTCGAGCAAGGTGCAGACGATCGCGGCCCGGACCGCAGCGGCCTTCGCGAACGGCCGCAGCCACCGAAGGTCGTCCTCGGAGTGACCCAGGCAGATGCCGATCGCGGCCCCGACCTCATCGGCCGCCTCGCGCACGTTCGCGTCGTCTGCCGAGTCCGGCTCTAGGGGCACCTGCAGGCGTCCGACCGCGCCCGCGAGCGCGACCAGGGCACGTTGTGAGCTGCGCGCCGGCTCATTTGGGATACGAGTCAGCGCACCCTCGAGCAGCGCCAGGACATCGGTCCGACGCTCTGCTCGGGCGAGGACCTCGGCGTACTCCATCGATCCGTAGTGCGACTCCGGAGAGTGCGCCGCGCCGACCTCGATGATGTCGGTCGCTTGGAGACCGAGGAGGCCAGCGCCGCAGTCGAGAAGCCCGTTCAACGCCTTCTCGGCCTCGTCGCGCTGCCGGAGCCCATTGGTTTTCCGCGGTGCCAGCGCCAACCACAACACCGCGAGCTCCGGCGCAACTCGTGCATCCGGCTGCCACGGCTGCTCGGTCACCTTCGTCGCCTGATGCCACGCGAGTTCCGGAACCCGCGCCAGGGCCTTCTTCTCCAGCTCAGCGAGCGCGGCTGGGTCCGGCACGTGGTGCCGCAGCGCCGAGAGCGAGGTCAGGAACGTATCCAGGTGCTCGGAGACGTTGATGCCCTCCATCACCCTCACAGCGTGAAGAGCCAACCAAATTCGGGACTCCTGGTCCGGCCACGGAAGCCGGCACGCGGCCTTGAGGACGGCATCGACCATCACGACGTACGCGTCCGAGACGAGTGCCGGGAGTAGGTCCGCGACCGTCGACGGGAGGGCGTGGGTTCCGCCGATGGTCGTCCATGCCTCGAGCGCCGCGGCGCGTGGTCCGGGGTCGGCATCGACCAGGTAGGTGTGGAGGGTCGGCAGGATGGCCTGGAGCACTCCGGGCTGGTTCCCGTGGCGGCGGCCGACCTCGCCGAGGGTGGCCAAGAGCGGGTACACCACCTCGGCACCCAGGTCGCTGTCGCGTTCGCTCGTGATGAGCGCCGTGATGGTTTCGCACACGGCCAACGGGTCAGTCGATGATGCGGACTCCACCGCGCTCAACAGGCGTCGGGCGGACTGGTACAGGCTGTTCTTGCGCGACCACGCCTCCATCCCCGCGAGCGGGTCCGGCGCGGCGGTAGAGGTGAGCGCGCTCGTCTGCTCGGTGAGCCGGTGCCGGGTCAGCGTCACGAACGCACCGAGGGTCGCGTCCAGGCGTCCGGCGAGGGTGTCGCTGCGCCAGTGGCCCATCTGCTCGATGGCCTCGGCCGCGGAGAACGTCACTTCGTGCCCCCACGACTCATCGGTGCGGGCGAGGAGGAACACGAACGCCGCATCGGTGACCGCCGCCGCCTCCTCAGGCGTCGTCACCGGGTCATGAGCGCGGCGGTGGACGTACTCGGTGTCGACCATGTCCAGGGCTTGTCGGACCGAGCCGACGAGGCCGTCTCGAGTCTTTTCGGCCGCGTGCCGGCCCGCCTCCTCCAGTAGCCCTGCAATCCGGACGGGCGCGGCGATGAACATCCGGGCGACTGCCCGCTCGGCGGTCCCGACCGTTCCCGGGTCGTAGCTGTCCTGCGGTGGAACACAGAGAGAAACGGCCAAGTTCGGCAACAGCTGGACAGCCAGCTCGAGATGGGTGCTCGCGAGATGCTCAACAGTGCCGGCGGCGGCCCGCCGGTCGAAATCGGAGACCATCTGCGGCCGGTGCGCTGGGTTCACGATGATGCCCGTCACCGCGGGCCGCGGCAGCAGCCCACCCAGGCGGGCGACCAGCTTGTCCGGACACAGGTCTGCGAGGACGCGCAACGGGCCCGGGTCGTTCGCCTGCACCACCGGCATCGGGCCGGAGAAATGATGGTCACCGGGTGTCTTCGACCCCGCCAATACCACCACCGCCCAGATGACCGCATCATCGACCGCCGCCGCGTCCACCAAGTCCGGGTGGTCGGTCAGGCAGCGGCCCGCCTCCAGCGTCGGGAACGTCCGCAACGCCGCCAGCGCAGTCGCCACCAGGCGCTCCGCGAGCTCCGGTCGCCGCGACGTCAGGTGCCGCAACGGCTCCAGCAGCTCGGCAAGCCCGACGCTCTCCACCGCATCGAACAGCTCGTCGATGATGCGTTCATCGAACCGGCCCGCCGCACGACCAGCAACCGTCGTCAACCGGCGCCGCGCCGCAGCCGTCGCGTCGGCGTCGACGTCAACCGCCGGGTCCGGATCGAGAACATCGAGGTCGTCCAGGATGCCAGCGGTCGCCGGGTCCGCGGTCACCCGCAGGCTCCGCCGTCGCTCCACCCGCCCAGCTCGAGCAACACCCCGGACCCGCAGCTTCTCAGCCCGCTCGGCTTCGGCGGCCTCGGCCTCCTGCTGGCGGGTTAGAGCCTCGGTCTCTAGGTTTGGAAGTCGCCCCGTCGGGTTCCGCATGCCGCAGCCCACGCAGTGCGCGGCGTAGAACCCGAACGTCACGTGGTCCAACCGCATCCCGGATGTGTTCCCGATGGCGACTGGACACTCCACCCGCCGCGAGTTCACCGGCAGCCCGGTCACTTCCTCTAGCATCCCGCGGCCGCCGGACTCCACGAACCGCATGTGCCGGCAGTGATTCGCAGCCAGCCCCATGATCCGAGCGTTCTCCTGACCCAGCTCGAAATACCTGGCGAACTCTGCCTCGTCCAACCGTCCACTTCCGTTCGTGGGTCACCACCGACACCACCAGTCTGACGCGCACCACCGACACGACTCCGACCGGCGAGGGTGCCGCCAGCCCGGCGACACCCTCGATGTTTCTTCGGGCCCGCCAATCCGGGCGGGATGACGCGGCTCCTGTCTACCGCTCATCGGCAATAGCGGATGTTGCCGAACCGCACTTTCTACCCGGCGCTACAGTACCTGCTGTCAGCGCTCACGGAATTCCCCAGCAGAGACCAGTTTCCGCTCACGAGATCTCGTGAGCGACGACACCTGCGCGGGACGAGCGCCCAAACAAGACCAGGCACGACCTCGGTGACGGCACGCAAGGCAGCAGGAATCGGTGCACGTTCACCCGTACACGACTGAGCAAACATCTCAGTACGCCGACGCCCACCACCGTTGGCCCCTGTCGCGATCCGGCGTGCCTGACCGAGTTGGTAGTACACGAGTTCGACCGCGAGTGGGAGATCGTGCTGGAGAAGGCGGAGCACTCCAAAGCCTGGACGGGGTCAACGACTTGATGGTGAAGTGGCGTCACTTCACCTATGCGGAGATGAAGGAACCCGGCAGTTACTTTTTGTTTGCTGGCAACGGCAACGTAGCGGTTGGCGACCAGCGAGTCCCGCCGGGCAGCGTCTCGGCCGCGATCCTCGCTGACCGAGGATCGGAACCCGCCGGCCGCACTGGCCCACCGAACAATCACACCACACCGCACTCAGCCGTCAGAGTTGCCACGCCGCGCCTGACTTTGCTGTGCCGGTAAAACTGAGCGATGCCGCGTGATGCCGACGAACGCCGCCGCCCGTCCGATCGTGAGCCAGTCCGCTGTCGGCTCAGCGGGCGCCCTGGTCATGGGCGGCTGCGGTCTCGCGTACGGTCTGGGCGACGGCACGGAAGTCGTTGCGCAGAATCTTGGAGTGGTTGCTGGCGACCTTCGCGCTCACCGTGAGGTTCGGGTTGTTGGCGAGTATCGGATCGAGTGTGGTCCGCCCCTGTTCCATTTCCCCGTCCTGGCTCCCGAGGCTGTCACCCGTGGCCAGGACGAACCGCACCGGGCAGGTCAGGCGGTCGAGGACCGGCACGCTGGCGGCGGCGATCTCGTTGAGCTCGATGTTGACATCGGCGTGCTGGTCGGCGTTCATCCGCGCGGCCAGGCCCAGCCGCGCGGCGATCGGGAACAACAACCGCCACCGGCGGAATAGCTTCCGGATCCGCTCATGGCCGGCCTCACCGGTTAGACCGACCGGAAAAGCGTCCACGCACACCACGCCCAGGACGCGGTCCGGATTCCGGTCGGCCCAGTGCCAGGACAGGATGCCGCCGTAGGACCAGCCCACCAGCAGCGGCCGGTCCACCCCCCTCGCCTTGAGGACGACATCCAGGTCCCGGAGGCACGCCTCGAACGAATAGTCCGCCGAGCGCTTCGACTTGCCGCGGGCGCGCTCGTCGTAGGTGATGTGCCGATAGTCGCTGCCGAGATCGGCGATGACGCGCCGCCAGTGTGACTGGTCGGCATAGGCACCGTTGAGGTAGACCACGGGACGACCGGGCCCGCCGGTGTCACTCACGTACAGCGTGGTGTCATCGACCGGCACCATGCCGGTCCAGGTTGAGGTGTTCATTCGTTGTCTCCTAATCAGTTCTGGGAGTGAGCTACAGCGTGGACAGGATGTTCACGACCGTGGTCTTGCCCGCCCCGTTCGAGCCGAGCAGGGCGAAGATGCTGCGCCGCGCCACGTCGAAGTCCACGTCGCGCAGCACGTTCAGCTCCCGTACGGCTTCTCCAGGCCCCGCACGCGGATCGCCTGGTCCTGCTGCGACGTCATCGGACTGTCCCTTTTTCTTCTCCGGTGTCTTCTCCCTCAGCGCGTTCGATAGCGTTGATCAGCCGCTCCCGCTCCCAGGCGATGTACCCGCCCGCCTCGTAGTTCGCAACCAACGCCCTGATGAACTCGACCGGGTCGTCCCCGACGATCTCGCGGATCGGCGTTCCATCCGCCGCTGCCCGTTCGAACAGGTCGGCGAGGTCTTCGAGTAGCGATTCCGCGCTCGTGGCATCCACCAAGCCCCCGCAGTAATTCAGGTACCGCTCGAACGCAGCGACCGCTGTGCGGTAGTTCTCGGGAAGCTGTCGAACGCGTGCCTGGTACGCCCGCCACCGCCGCTTGGGGCCGATCACCTTGGCGATGAAGCCGCCTTTTTCCGTGTCGGACATGGTCATCTGCCTCCTTCGCGGAGCTGTTCCAGTCGTTCGGCGAGGAAGCTCCAGGTCTTCCAGAACTCGTCGAGGTACTCCCGTCCCTGAGCGTTGAGGGAGTACACCTTGCGCGGCGGTCCCTTCTGAGACGGGACCTTCTCCACATCGACGAGTCCGCGCTGCTCGATCCTGATCAGCAGCGCATAGACCGTGCCCTCGGCGATGCCGGAGAAGCCCTGATCCCGTAGCCACGCCGTGATCTCGTAGCCGTACGCGGGCCGCACGGACAAGATCGCCAGGACGATGCCCTCTAGCGTGCCCTTGAGCATCTCCGTCATCTGCTTGACCACGGACCACCTCCTCGTACTACTCATTATTACTGAGTACCAGTAGATAGTAACACTGAATAGCGACGGCGCAAGCACCACGTGGCGGCGGGGAGGTGGCGGCTCTCACCACCCGCACGAGGACAGAACCGGGGCCGGTCCCGGAGGTGCCAGCCGCTGTCGTTGGCCTACCAGGGCCACGGCCCCAGTCGCGGCGATCGGATCGCCACGGGACCGATTCAAGTGCGAAGTCTGTGAATCTGTCGGTTTCCAAACTTCGCTGGATCTCGACCAGCTCGGCCAGGCTGGAATGGTCGAGGTTGGTTGAGTACCAGGCCAACCAGATCTCCTACTCTATTGGCTAGATCGGGCACACAGTCGCAATACAAGAACCCTTCCGCGGCAAATCGCCCTGATCGCTCCGCCAACCATTCTGGCCAGCTCCGCCAACTATGGTGTCCGGTCACAACAACACAGCGAACAAAAGACGGACGTCTTGTGGCATAAGCCCTTGACTCCGACACGCGACAGAGGGTGGATGGTGTGGTAGCCGTCTAACACCAACCGGCAGCGCACCGGAACGGTTACACCGCCCCGGGGGCAGGACCAACAAACCGAAACCTATTCGTATGAGGGAGAGAGTTGTCATGCCCCGCACAACCAAGACCAACTCGTCCGGCGGGTCCCGCCGGTTGCACGCCGTGTCCGACACACCCGTGGCTCGTCGCCGCAGCGACGCCGAAGACAGCCTGTGGGTCGCGCTGTACGACCAGCCCCATTCCACCGCCGCGCAACTGGCGCTGGCGGCCGGGATAGGCAAGTCGACTGCCGGGAAGATCCTCGCCGCCTGGGCCAAGGACGCCACCGTGACCCGTACACCCGGTGTGGCCCAGGGCGGGCGCCGGGTCGCCGACCGGTGGGTCATCACCGAGGCCGACCACATCACCCCGGACCCCGATAACACTGCCGAGCGCACCCCCGCCGAGGCGGTACCGGACCGCGTCGCGAACAGCCCGACGGCAACGGCCGCGCACGCCGAGCCGGGCGAGCCTGCCCCCACCGATCAGCCCACCGACCAGACCACCGACCAGACCGCCGAGCCGACCGCCGCAGCGACGCCACCGGTGGCCGACAACACCGACGAGCCGACCAACCAGCCCACCCCATCATCCACAGCGGACCAGACGGCGTCGATCGCTGCCACAACCGCATCCGACGCGTCAGACGTAACCGGACCCATGACGCCCACCGTGGTGACGGGGAAGGCCGCCCGGTTGGGCAAAGGCGCGCTGCGCGGCATGGTCGAGGACTTCCTCACCGGCCACCCCGGCGAGCAGTTCAGCCCGAACAAGATCGCCAAGGAACTCGACCGGTCAGCGGGCGCGGTGTTCAACGCGCTGGAAAAGCTGGTCACCGACGGATGGGCGGTGCGCACCAACGACGCGCCGAAACGCTATGCCGCCAACCGCGACACGGCCCCCGAGTCCTCGGCCAATTCCGCGACGGACACGGCAACGTCCGACCGGCAGCCGCAACCGACTCAGCCGGTCGGATAGCCCCAACGACCGCGAGAGGATGGTGGTGCCCGCCGATCGGACACCACCATCCGCTGTCTGATGTAGACAGTGAGCTGCGCGGCGGGCTGGTGCTTGCCGGTGAGGAGCCAACCTGATGTACGTGACTGATCCCGCGTGCCCGGCCTGCGGCCACCGGGGCGCGCACCTGAGCAAACAGTTCATGGTGCTGGGCCCCGCGCACGTAGCCGGGATGATGATGAAACTGTCGGCGACCGAGATCCTGGTGTGGACCTGCGAGTCGTGCGGTGCGCGTGGGCGGGCGCACCCGCCGCCGGGATTCGTGTTCGCCGATGACGTGGCGCCGGCGGCGAGGTCGCGGTCTCGCCGACCGTGACCGGCCCGGCTGGCGAGGCGGGCCAACCTGGGGGGACTGCGTCGATGCGGTTGGCCGCTTCAGGTTAGTAGGCGCGGCCATCAACGGCCGTCGCGGGTTGACCGAAGTCGCGCTCGGAGGGTGTCGCCGGGTGTTGTGGGTAGGACGGTGCGGCCACGCTGGCCTTTTGCTGGTCCGACCTTCACGGGGGGACTTTCAGGACATGCCGTGCACGGTCGGCGTTGGCGTCGATGGTTTCCATGGGCTATCGAGTGCGTTGAGGGTTGAACAGTTGCCGATCCGGTCCGGCACGATGGGCGGGTTCTCGTTCGGGCGTTTGCGGATGAAATACGACACCGCGCAGTGTTCAGCGTCGGTCGCGCTCCATGTCGGCCATGTGGGCGGGGATGAGCCGAGGGGCGCGGTACCCGCAGTCGAGGGTGTGCCCGGGGTCGCCGTAGAACTGCTCTGGGCCGTCCCAGCCTGGGCCGAGTCCGGTGCGGGATTCCAGGAAGTAACCCAGGTCGGCCGGCCGGCCGATCCGACACATCGGTACCGGACTGGCGCACCGCGGGCACGGCCAGATCAACGAGTACAGGCTGTCGGTGTCGGCGATGAAGGTGTACGTGATCGGGTCGCCGGATTGGCGCACCGTCAGCAAAGGTTGCTGGTGGCGGCCCTCGGGGCCGTGGGCGCTGCGGTGCGCGTCATGGCAGGGCACGACAAGGTCGGGGTCGACACCGAGCGTCGCGGCCAGGCTGCGGACCTGCTGGTCGGGGGAACCAGATGACCCGGTGCCGGCGGGCACGATCTCGGTTGTGGCGTGTCCGCGGGCGGCGAACGCGCGCAGGGCGTCCGTCGCGAGGCGAGGCCGGGCCCGCGGCGAGACCGGGGCCAGGTCCTGGGGTGGAGTCGGGCCTACGCCGTGGAAGGCGCAGTACCGGAACGGCCGGACATCGGCATCGTCGACATCGTCGGTGCCGGGGTCCGCGCGGACGGGGCTGGAACCGGACCCGGGCAGGCCCGGGTGGCCGTGGAGGAACGCGCCGATGTCGGCGAGGTCGGTGACGCGGCACAGGCGGGCGAGATGGACGCAGTCGGGGCAGGGCCACAGCCACCAGAAGCCGCCGCCAGGATGCGGCGCGAAGGTGAAGACAGCCGCGTCGTCTGGAGAGAACACGAAGCCGAGCGGATCGCGAGGTTCCATGACCATCAGGGCCACGGTGTCCGCCGGCGCCTGCGGTTCGGTGAAATCGAGGTAGTCGATGGTGGCGATCAAACCAGGATCGACCCGCAGCAGCGCGGCGAGATCGCGCACTCGGTGGGCCTGGTCGGCCCACCGAGACCGCTGTGCGGGGCTGTCGGCATGGCGTAGGACCCGCAGTGTGGAGTCCATACAGCGTTGAACATCGACGGCGCGGTAGGCGCGGGAGGTGAGCATCGAGATTGTTTCCCCGTTGAGAAGTGATCGGTTGCGGACCGCCTGGTGCTAGCCGCGCATTCCGCACATGGGCGGCTGACCTGCGGCGATGCTCCGCAAGATCATCTAGCGCAGCCCGCTGACCAGCCGAAACGTGTCCATGTGCGGAAAACGGGGCTAGCCAGCGCACGGCGGAGAGGTTGGCGGCATCACCGTAACTCATCGACCGAACGAATTGGCATTCCCGCGCATTCATTCCCCTCGTAGAGAGTCCAGCCTGCGGCATCCGTCGACCGACATAGACACCGCTGAATGGCCGGGTCCAGTTCGGACGGCTGCTTGTTGTTCACGGCGACCCATGGTTGCGTGACGTTCGCGGGTCGGAGATAGCGGCGAGTCGCGACGGGTGGTCATGGTCGAGCGATTCTTCCTAGATCTGGTTCAGTCCAGCCTCACCCAATGGTGGGCGACGGGATCCCAGGCGGCCTCCTGGGCGAGGCGGTTGAGGTCCGGTAGCCCCGGGGCGATCATCCACCCGTATCGCTGGCAGTCGACATGTCCCGGCCACCAGCCCGTCCACGTGTCCCGGCCGCAGTCGTGGTTGAGGTCGCACATCAGCCGCTGCAGCCCGGTCACCAAACACCGGGCGACGTCACACCCGCCGTCGACCTCGTCGTAGATGTGGGCCTCGCCGACAGCCACTGCACAGTCCGGGCACCTGTCCTGGAAGTCCAGGGCTGGGAACTCGTCGCGCTGCGCGGTGTTCTCGCTGTCGTCGCTCATCGTGTCCTCCCTGGTGGTTCCCATTCGAGTCCGCGACCGGTGCCTCGGTGAGCAGCCTCGCTCCGCCGGTCGTGATCTTCCCGACTGTGGGTGAAGGCGAACATCCAGTCCGTCTCGTGGCTGTGGCCGGAGCGGTGGCCGTGTGATCGCCGGTGGTGGGCCGGTGTTCGGTGGTGGCGATGAGCCCGGGTCGACATCCAGCAGCGTCGCCAGCGCACGCCTGGTCGTACTCGACCGGGATCCGCTGGAGTTCGCCGAGGTTGTTGCCCGATCAGGCGGGTCGGTCGCGGCGCGGGTCGGGTCGGACGCCGTGGCGGGTGTCGGGGTGGTGGGGTGGGTGGCCTTGTAGTGCCCGGCCAGTCGGAGGATCGAGGTGGTGGCGTTGGCCAGTTGACCGCAGGCGGCGTCGTAGCGGGCGGGCGTGGATTGCAACTCGCCCCACCCGTTTACGTGAGTCGGTCCGGCTTCCAGCCGTTGGTGGACGTGTTGGATTGTGTCGGTGATCTGGCGGCCGAGGTTGGCGATCTCGTGTTCGGCGTTGATCGCGTCGTCGATCGCGGCGGGCAACAGTTGCGCGAGCGGCTCATTGGCCCCCTGGCGCGTTCGTGCAACTCGTGGATGGTCAGCCGGATATTCATCGAGGCGAGGTAGATGTTGGCGCGCCGCGCGTCGTCGTTCATGGTTGTCCTCCGTGGGTGTCGTTGGTGGTTCGGGTGGTTGAGTCGGTGGCGGGGTCGGACCGAAACCCGTCTCATGCGGGCACACCGTTGGCGCGGTGCGGTTCGGTGGGTGGGGTCGGGTGACCAGTGGTGATCCACACCCGGCCGTGGTGGAAGGCGTAGACCCAGTCGGTGTGCGTGCCTTCGGGCCACGGCCACGGCCATCCGTTGGCCGGGTGGTAGCCGTGCCCGAGGTCCTCGTCAGCCCACACGTGCAGCAGGTCGCTGACGGCGTCGGCGTAGGTGACGGGGTCGGTGGCGGTCAGCGCGAGCCGACCGGGCGGCGTGGTGAACACCGTGGCGGGGTCGGCGTCGCCCTGGAGCGACCCCAGCCATACCGCGCCCGTGCCTGGCCCGTCGTAGAAGTCGGCGTGGGTGGTCATGCTGACCATCCCAGGGCGTTGGCTGCGTTATCGGGTAGGTAGCCGACCTGCTCATCCGCGCCGAGCCACACCACGGGCGGATCAGTGTGCGTGGGGTCGTCGTATTCGACATCGTGGGTACACACGACCTGTCCGACGGTGTTCTCCAGCGGGTAGCCGGGTGGCACGGCCAGCCGTACCGGGTCGTCGTGTTCGAGCGCGGCGACCCATTCGATGACCGTCGCGATGTGGTTGTCGTACAACGTGATCACCTCTCGGTGTTGTCCGGTTGTCGGGGGGGTTCACTGGGTGGCGCGTAGGGCGGTGGTGGCGGCGCGGCCGATGGCCTGCGCGGTAGTGGTCGGGTCGGTCAGCACGTGCACGGTCGCCCCGGTCAGCGGTTCGCAGTCGTCGTCGGGGGCGAGCCACAACACCGCGCATCCGGTGGCGCGCAACCGATCGACCAGCCGCTGGGCGTGAGGCCGAAGCAGGTCGTAGACGAACCCGTCGGACACGATCACCAACAGCCGCGCGGCACCGGGCTGGGACAGCCCGAGCGCGCCGTCGAGGGCGTCGATCGCGGTGTCGATGGCCTCCCACCCGTCGGTCGCGGCGAACTCGGTCACGGCCGCTGGCGTGGTGCCGGGGTGGGTGATCGGGCGGACATGGCTCCCGAAGATCACGGTGGCGGTGTCGGCGGGCACCGGGCTTTGCGCGGCGGCGGTGGCCAGAATCCACGCCGCTGAGGCGACCGGACCGGCGAAGGCACCCATCGACCCGGACACGTCGCACGCGATGCCCAGCCGCAGCGGCGGGGTCGGCACGGTGGTGCGGGTGGTGCGGGTGAACGGTTGCGCGGTGGGCATCGCCCCGGCCGCGTGTTGTGCCTCGCGTGCCAGCACGCCCCGCATCCGCAGGCGTCCGGGCGGGATCGGTGAGGTCGTCTTCGTCGTGACCCGGTCGCGGACCCCGGCGGTGGTCAACGCGCGCGACAGCACCCGCGCGGCGGTGCGTTCGGCGGCGGTCGGCGGGCGGGTGCCCTTGATGTTGGTGGCGCCGTCACGGCAACGATCGGCGTCGGCGAACGCCCTCGCGGCGGCGTCCTCGGCTTTGCGGCGGGCGTCGTCGTCGGCGGCCTTCTTGCGGGCGGCGATCTCGGCGGGGTCCTCGGGCAGCTTTGCCCGCGCGACCGACCGCGCCACCGTGCCCAGAGTCTTGCCGATCGCGTCCGCGAGTGGCGATGGCACCCGGGAGGGCGGCGGCGTGCCGGACGGGTCGGACAGATGAGGCGGTGTGGTGTCGGGGTCGGGTCCGATGATTTCGCACCACTGGCGGCCGAGTTCGAGCATGGCGGCGGTGTCGTCGTCGGCGACCCGGAACGCCGCGCGCCACACCGCCCGCAGTTTGGCCAGCTTCTCGGATCCGAGCACGGTGTGTACGGCGCGCGCGACGGGGCGGGTTTCGCGGCTGGTGAGGATGCCGCCGTCGGTGCGTCCCAGAAACAGCGCGGCGGTGTGGGCGGCGTCGCGCGGGGTCATTTTCGACGGGAAGGTGGGGTCGTCGAGTTTCAGGCCACCGGTGACGATGGTTTTCACGCACGCGCGCAACCAGTGCCGGTCATCAGGGCGGCGGCGGCTTGCGACGCAGCCGCCCGGTCCGCAACACCCGCCCGGGCAGTTCCCGCTCCAACCCCGCCCAACTCCGGCCGGTAGACCGCCCGTACGGGGGTCGGGCCCGGCGCTGGGCAGCCAGCCGGTGCGCGGTGAACGGACGATACTGACCCGTCGACGGGTCATGGTTGCGATCCGGCTCCCGGCTGATCGTTGAGGGGCCACGGCCCAACTCGGCAGCGATCGCGCGCACTCCGAGCCCGGCCTGCCGCAGATCGGCGAGCCGAATCCGTTCCTCTTCGGACAGATACCGGTCCGAGATCTTCAGCTTCGATGCGTTGATCATCGGCGGATAACGCAGCCGCACACCGCTGCTGCTGGTGATTTCGCGACCGTAGCGCCACGCCCGCCCCGTCCGGCGGTTGATCCCGACGATCCGGCATGCCTCCGCGTTCGGCACGCCCCGCGCGATCAGACGAGCGAACGCCTCCCGTCTCTCCGTCTGCGGCGCCACCCCCGGACGACGACCAACCATGGCAACCCCCTGCAACACTCCGGTGTCGCGACGATCACTGGAATCCGCCAGTAGCCCGTCGCCCCCGATCGGGTCAGGGATGTTGACCATCCTCGGCGCCAGATGTCACAGCGGACTGCGATACCACAACGCGACCTGCGCAACATGCTTGACACAGGCTGTGTTAACGCTAACAATACACCTGAAAGTGGAGTGAAGTGGATCACATGATCATGGACACATCGACCGGTCGAAGGAGGGCTACAGGCAGCCTGAGACAGCTACTTGGCAGTCCGTTTGCGGTATCCCGACACAGGCGATACCGCGAAATTCTCTTGTTCAGACCTCCCGAGAGGATCGCGTTCATGCCGTCCGAATGCGGCCTGGCCATCACTGCCGACCGCTTGCGCGCCAGGAACATGGCCCGCAAGCGCTGATCTCCTTTCCTGTCCCTGACTTCATTTCGCAGCCGGACGACCGGATTCGCTCGCCTCCGATGATCACCCCGCGGCTGTGTGAACGGCACGGCGGGCGACTCTGCACAATGCGCCCGCTGCACCACAGCGAACAATGGAGTTCTCATGGTTCTCAAACGATTTCTTGCTCGACGATTGTTGATGGTCGTGGTCGCGGCCGTGTGTGCGGTACTCGCTTCGGTGCTCGGCGCCACCACCCCCGCGAACGCCACGCCGACACAATCCAACGCCGCCATGTCGTCCCAGCCGACCAATCCGCCTGTTTCGTCCAGTTCGCAACGCCCCTGTGACATCTATGCCGGGGGCGGAACTCCGTGTGTGGCCGCCCACAGCACCACCCGGGCGCTCTACGCCTCCTATGACGGCCCGCTCTACCAGGTCAAGCGTCTGTCGGACAACGACTCCAAGAACATCGGCCTGCTGCGCCGCGGCGGATACGTCGACGCCGCCGCCCAGGACAGGTTCTGCGCCAACACGACGTGCCTCATCACCCGGCTCTACGACCAATCCCCTATGCACAACGACCTCACCCAGCCGCCTCGCGGCGGATTCGGCGGCCCTGCCACGGGCGGCGCTGACAACCTCCCGATCGCGGACATGGCACCGGTCACGATCAACGGCCACGAGGCCTACGGCGTCTTCATCGAGCCCGGCATGGGACTGCGGAACAACAACACCCACGGCATCGCGGTCGACGACCAGCCCGAGGGGATGTACTGGATGGTCGACGGCACGCACATCAACGGCGGCTGCTGCTTCGACTACGGCAATGCCGAGATCGACAGCCACGACGACGGCAGCGGCACCATGGAAACCAGCTACTTCGGCACCGCCACCGCCTGGTACCACGGAAACCCCCCAGGCCCGTGGGTCATGACCGACCAGGAGAACAACCTGGTGGGCTGCGTCAACCCGGGCAGCACGTCGAAACTGTGCCCCAATCTGCCCAGCATCAGCTCCCGGTTCGTCACCGCGGTCGCCAAGGGCGAACCACACCACTGGGCCGCCCTCGGCGGTGACGCGCAACAGGGTGCCCTGACAACGATGTTCGACGGACCGCGAGTCGACTCGAGCTACAACCCCATGCGCAAACAAGGCGCCATCGTCCTGGGTAACGGCGGCGACAACAGCAACGGTTCGCAGGGCACCTTCTACGAGGGCGTCATGACCGCCGGATTCCCGTCCGACGCCACGGACCAGAAGGTCCAGGCCAACATCGTGGCCACCACGTACAACGTTGCGCCACTGGCCCTGACACCGGCATCGGCCACCGTCCATCCACCCGGTCTGCAAACCTTCGCACTCGGCGAAAGCCAAGGCGTAGCCGAGACCTACACGAACACCACGGGTTCCCCCGCGGCCAACGTCGAGCTGAGCCTCGCCGTGCCCAGGGAATGGGCGGCCAAGGCGTCCGGACCGACCCGCTTCCCGACAGTCGCGGCTGGTCAGAGCGTGAGCACGACCTTCACCGTCACATCGTCCACGAGGACATTCAACGGTGACCTCGTCGGCCGGGCCGAGTGGCGAAGCCTCACGAGCGATCGCGAGCAGGTCGGGACCACGGTCGAGAAAGTTCGCAACGACAGCCCCATCAAGATCAACGAGTTCCGCGTCGGAACCAGTACCAATCCCACCGACTCATATATCGAGTTGTACAACGCCGGGTCCAGCAGCGTGGACATCTCCGGCTGGACCTTGACCGAACGCCCGACCCAGCAGGCCATCAATGCCACCACGGCGATCCCGGCCGGGACGAGGATCGCGGCCCACGGCTTCTACCTGCTCGGCCTGGCGGATTCCGGCCTCGCGGCCCCGGCCAAAGCCGGCGACACCACAATCAACGTCCGCAGCACCACCGGAATGAATGTCGGCGACCCGATCGTCATCGACACCGGCGGCAGGGCCGAGGTCGCGAAGATCGCCGACATTCCTGGGGGAGGCGCATCCGGGCCGCGGGTCCCCGGGCGGCTCGGCAACGCCGTCAAACTCAACGGCGCCGACGAGTACGTCAGCCTGCCGACCGGAATCGTCAACGGCCTGACCGATTTCACCATCTCGGCCTGGGTCAATCCGGCCTCCGACGACACCTGGGCGCGTGTGTTCGACTTCGGCACGGGCACAACGGTGAACATGTTCATGACAATCAACGGCGGCGGCGCCGGACTTCGCTTCGGCATCACTACGAACGGAAACGGTGCCGAACAGGACCTCACCGGTGGTGGCCAACTGCCATTGAACGCATGGTCGCAGGTCGCGGTGACGCTGTCCGGCACGACGGGAACGCTTTACCTCAATGGCATGCCGGTGGCGACCGACCCGAACATGACCCTGAACCCGAACGCCCTCGGTACCACCAACCAGAACTGGATCGGCCGCTCGCAATACCCCGACCCATTCCTCAACGGCACCGTCGACGACGTCAACATCTACAACCGGGCGCTGTCGTCGGCCGAAGTCGCCACCCTCGCCGGCGGACAACCCGGTGCCGGCAATGTCGCCGACTACAAGTTCGACGAGAACACCGGCGGCACCGCCGTCGACTCGTCCGGCAGCGGGCACAACGCGACGATTGTCAGCCCCGGATCGGCGGCCACCGGGAGCACGCCGCTGTGGCAGCCACTGCCCGACGGTCCGATGACGATTCCGGCCGGCTCGACCAACGTGCCGGTCACGAGCATTGCCGGTTTCACGGTCGGCCGGAAGACGGCCATCGGCTACGGCGACAAGCTCGAAGTGGCCACGGTCGCCGCTATTGGTAAACCAGGGACCCAAGCCCTGCTAGCGGCACCGGCGTCCGCGGGCTCGGCCAACATCAAGGTCACCTCCGCCACCAACATCTCCGTCGGTGACAAGATCAGATTGGACATCGGCTCCAAGGTTGAGAACATCACCGTCGCCGCCGTCGGCACCGCCGGAGCGAATGGCACGGGTCTCGATCTGACCGGCCCGCTGAAGCTGAACCACTCGTCGAACCTTCCCTTCAGCGATCGGGGGACCGGGATCAGTTTCACTCCGGCGACGCATTTCCCGCATTCGAGCAACGAACCGGTACAGGCTCTTGGCGGCGGGATCGTGCTCGACCACCCCCTGGCCCATAGTCACGGGATCAACGTGCCTGTGCGAGATTCGCAAGTCACGACGGCCGGCTACCAGGGGACGACCGCGCCCGACCAGTGGTTCGGGGGACCCGCGTTGTCGCCCAGCGCCGGAAGTATGGTGCTGCGTGACGCCCAGGGTCTGGTCGCTGACAGCCTCAACTACGGACTACTCGTGGATCCCTGGGCCGCCGAGGGCTACCAAGGCGGCACCGGGGCCGGATGCACGGTACCCACACCGCCGATGACCGGTGGGGCGGGCAAGAGCGCGAGCCGTTTCCCCGACGGCACCGACACAGACAGCAACTGCGCCGACTTCATTGTGGCCAATCCCACGCCCGGTATGTCAAACCTGTTCACTCTCGACCCCGGACCGCGGGTATCCCTGCAAGTGACGACGGCCGGCAGTACGTCCAACTTCGTCAAGCATGACGACACGGACGACCTTGTCGTGACCACGCCGACCACTGCAAGCAGTTCGCAACTCGACAAGCAGGACGCCACCTGGGTGGAAGCACCAGGCTTGGCCAACCCGAGCTGCATTTCGTTCGAGTCGGTCAATAAACCCGGCAGCTACCTGCGGCACCAGAATTTCCAGTTCCATCTGCAATCAAACGACGGGAGTGCATTGTTCTCCCAGGACGCGACTTTCTGCCCGCAGCCTGGTAACAGCGGGCAAGGCACGTCGTTCCGATCGGTGAACTTCACGGACAGGTTCATTCGCACCTTTGACAACACCGTGTACCTCGCCAGCAACGGCGGGCCAAACCCCTGGGACACCACCATATCTTGGGCGGCCGACTCAAGTTGGGAGATAGCCCAGCCGTGGACACCGGCCGCCTGACCCACGGAACTATCCGGGAAAACTCAGGCTAGGACGGTGCCAGCTCCTCGCGCGCCTGGGCGGCCGCCGACACGACAGCGTCTTTCTGCGTGGGGGTGAGCTGGCCCTTGGCGGCAAAGTCGTCGGCGGTTCTGGCAACGGCCGACACGAAGGCCCCGTGGTCAGGGAATGGCGCCTGGTCCCAGACAACGTCGAGGAAGGTGAGGCCGTCATGTCCTGGTGATGTGACGCCCTGGACCGGGACGTCGTAGTTCGGCAGCCCGTCGTCGCGCTTGAAGTTGGGCACACCGCTGTCGATCGAGCCGAACACGATCTCGGGCTCGACTCGCCGGAAGTAGGCCGACTGCGGCTGGGCGTCCCCGACATACCACGGCCGCAGTGTCAGACCCGCAGCGGTGAACAGGGGGTCGCCGTCTGGCGTGGTACCGGCCGGGAGGATCGCCGCCCGCGAGTAGTCGCCGTCCCGCTTGAGGTACCGGTAGAGCGTGAGCTGCCGGAAGGTGTCGCCGCCGGGGTCGCCGAGGATCGGCAGCAGGACCGGGCCCCAGAAGATCGA
>Ga0137379_10000620_pt1 | contig 31418 bp, 28 predicted proteins | sample SagtaG_18_FD_104812 | JGI IMG/M metagenome (GOLD analysis project Ga0137379, IMG submission 104812) | Vadose zone soil microbial communities from Sagehorn Ranch, Mendocino, California, USA - Sage2_L_80_16 metaG | ecosystem: Environmental > Terrestrial > Soil > Vadose zone | place: USA...
GGCGCGCCGCGAATGGCGTCGCATCGTTCCCTTGCTGCGTGAGATAAACGTCATCGCCAAGGTGGACGGGCTGGCGCTGGCGGCCTACTGCCGGGCGCACGCGCTCGTTGAACTGTCCGCGAAGGAAATTGACAAGAACGGTCTTACCTTCGTTACGCACTTTGAGGACAAGCAGGGCAACATCATCGCCGGCGATATCAAGGCCAATCCCGCAGTCAGCATCAACATGAACGCGATGAAGGTGATGAAATCCTTCCTGATTGAGTTTGGACTCACGCCAGCCAGCCGCACTAAGCTCAAGGTTAGCAAGCCTGTCAATAAAGACCCAATGGAGCAGTTCCTAAGTCGAAAGAGTTCAGTGCCAATTGAATTTACTCCTCCGGTTATCGACCCAAGTGAAATGACTGCTAGTGATGAACCCGAGGATAAGGAATCCTAAGCTGATACTGTAGGCCTCGGTCCCGCGCCAGTGCGGCGTGCCTCCATTGCCGAAGTCAGTTTGAGATAGTCGGAAGCAGCGCGGTAGTCTACGCCAACGCGCCTCAGGAAACCAGTTGAAAGGCTTGGCGGCTGGACGGGTGGCTCACCTGATACGTGTGACTGCCGCGCGATACCGACTTCAATTTCTCGACTAGTCATGGAGCACGCAAACTTCATCATACAACCGAGGGCGCTGGAGACGTCAAAGAAGTATGCCACCGACGTGCTCAGCGGAACCATTATTGCTGGTAAGTACGTGCAAGCTGCCTGCCTTCGATTCCTGAACGACCTGCAAGTCCAATCCCTTCCAACCTGCACATTCTATTTCAATGAAGGTGCTGCGCAGCACGCCATAGACTTCTTTGGTTTCCTGAGACACACAAAAGGCGTTTGGGCCAAGCGGATTGAGACCGCAGGCTTTCTTCTGTCGCCCTGGCAAGTCTTCATCCTCACCAACCTGTTTGGCTGGATTCGCAAGGACAACGGCCAGCGTCGGTTTCGCGAAGCTCACCTAGAAGTAGCCCGCAAGAACGGAAAGTCCACCTTTATCGCCGGCATTGGCGTCTATATGATGTTCGCTGACGGTGAGCCAGGCGCCGAGGTCTACAGCGCAGCCACCACAAAGGACCAGGCCAAAATCGTATTCAAAGCGGCCCAGGACATGGTGAAGGTATCGCCCTTCCTATCCTCCCGAATTGGAAACTGGCGCAATAACCTCCACGTTGACGCTACCGGTTCCAAGTTCGAGCCGCTTGCAAGCGAATCAAATACTCTGGACGGATTGAACATTCATTGCTCTCTGATTGATGAACTTCACGAGCATCCAGACCGCTCCCTCTATGACGTGCTCAACACAGCGACTGGTTCGCGCTCACAGCCGCTCATTATTGCCATCACGACAGCCGGATTCAATCGTGAGGGCATTTGTTGGGACCAGAGGACGTACGGCATCAAGGTTGTGACCGGCGTGACGCCGGATGACAACTTCTTCGCGTTCATCGCTTGCTTGGACGATGGAGACGACTGGCAGGACGAAAAGAACTGGATTAAGGCCAATCCGAACCTCGGTGTTAGCGTTAGCTTAGAGGCTATACGACCCAACTTCATCAAAGCGAAGGAGCAGCCGGCCGCGCAGAACGAATTCTTGCGCAAGCATTTGAACGTCTGGACGTCAAACGACACTGCTTGGCTACCTGATGGTTGTTGGGAGAAGAATAGCATTCACAACCCACTTACGAGTAATCCAATTGAGTTAAGATCTAAGGCATTGGAGTCGTTGAAAGGCCGGCGTTGCTTTGGTGGTCTAGACATGGCGGAGACGAATGACCTTGTATCGTTCTCACTCGTTTTCCCTCCATGCGAACAGGTGACAGCGATTGAGATTCCCACAGGTATGCGTTGCGTGTACGTGAAGGGAACGCAGGAGACCAAACTGCTCCCTGAATCAAATTCGGTCGCACTAATTAAGATAGATGCCGCAGTTGAAAAGTTTGGGCTCGACATTCCTGAAAAACTCCGAAAGACAGTTGTGAGACAGGAGATTGACGAAAAGTGGCGTATCCTAACCTGGTTTTGGATTCCTAGCGCCTACACAGATACGCAAGGTAAGAAGAACCGCGCGCCGTATGATGCCTGGGTTCGGCAGAAATTCATTGAGCAGACACCGGGTCAAACAATTAGCCAAGAGGCCATCAGAAACAAAGTTCTGACACTCGCGCAGACCTTTCGCATTGGAGAGGTCGGGTACGACCAATGGAACACTGGCTGGATTGGTCCTAAGCTGCTCGAGGATGGCATCAAGATGGTGAAGATACCGCAGCGGTTTGAATATCTCGACGCGCCGACGAAGACATTCACTGCCTATCTCGTCTACGCGATGAAGAATCTTCCGATGGTTGAGCACTACAACAATCCAGTGCTTCGCTGGAATGCTAGTAACGTTCAGTTGCTCCTCGACAGCAACGGCAACCAGCGGCCTGACAAAGGGAAGAGTCGTAACAAGATAGATGGGGTAGTAGCGACCGTCATGGCATTCAATCGTGTGCTCGCTAATCCTTTGCACGCGAAGGCAGACGACCCAGAACGATACAAGGTGAGGACGATATGAGCGGACAGCTCGAAGTTATCCTCGGCGCCATTGCCACTGTAGTGTTTATTGGCGTATGGCTTTTGAATAAGTACGTGACAAGGTCCAAACAGTCGGCAGTGGTTCCCAAGATGTTGGTGAAGTAGTGCAACCGCTCGTCCAACTCGAGAAATGGGCTATTGGCTTTGTCACCGAGGAACAGCTTGGGAATAAGCCGGCCTGGTGCGGCGGATGCACGATGCTTTACTCCAAGCAAGGCCGTTGCCAAATTCTTGGACCTAGCATCATCATTTCTCCTCTCGACCTGAATGGCAAAAAGTATACGCCGGTTTGCAGTCAGCAAGAACCAGGCAAGCCGATGGACGTGGATGACAAGCATGTCATGTACGCCTCGTCTCTTCTTGGTTCAGAGAAGGCCGACGAAATTGGACTCGAATGGGCGGAAGGCACTGGAACGAACTGCGGCGGTGAGTTTGGCGCAGCGATTTGCACGAAGCATTTCACGCCGACCGAAGGCGATAAGGGTATGTGCAGGCCTTTGCAAGCGGAAGTTGACCGAGGCGATTGCTGCGCTGCTCACAATGGGCCTTCGATGGAGTGGCGTATGGCGCAAGCTGAGCTTAGAAGGGCAAGTCTCTAATGGCTATCTCCGGACCTTATCTCGGACGCGTGCGTGTCGTGGGTAGTGCGCCAGCAGGGCTCAAGGACCCTTATCTGGGTTCAGTAACTGTGATAGGCGGTGCTCCCGCAGGAGAGCCCAATCCTTATCTTGGCCAGGTACGCCAAGTCTTTGCGGCGCCAACAGGAGATTTGAATCCAAGTTTAGGGACGGTGGTTGTCATTGGTTCGGCGCCGGCGGGCGTGCCTGACCCATATCTCGGAAATATTTTAGAGGTATAAGGAATTGGCTGAATTCCATTCCGTCAAACGACTTCCTAGCAGAGGAATTCCTGGCGATGCGTACTTTGACCAGAACGCACAGATAATCTACATCGCAGTTGGTTCAGGCATACTGGTTGACCTTTCAAGCCTGCTTACTCCACTGCATCCTATTGCAGTTGGGCCAAGCGGACCACCTGGGCCGCAAGGTCAGGAAGGACGCGGACCGCAAGGCCTTCCAGGTCGAGATGGAACAAATGGAAAGGATTCTATTGTTCCGGGACCTAAAGGCGATACAGTAGTTGGTCCTCCAGGACCTCCGGGACCGCAAGGTTATGCAGGACGAGATTCAACTAGTCAGGGACCGCGGGGACTGAAAGGCGACACAGGTTCTCAAGGTGAGACCGGACCACAAGGTCCGCAGGGTGCGCAAGGATTGACCGGCTTACGCGGACCAATCGGAACGATGGGTATGCCTGGAGAGCGTGGCGAAAAGGGTGACAAAGGCGAACCAGGAGAATGCGGTGAAAAGGGTGACAAAGGCGAACCTGGGAAAAATGGAGCGCCAGGCCCACGCGGCGAGCTCATGGTCATCGGCGCGGAAGAGGTTAGGGTCGCAGCAGAAGAACTAAGAAAGACGAAATTACGATTGCAAGCAATCCTAAAAAGACAAACACTCGAACTTTCCGGATTGCCGAGCGTTATCGCTAACGTGTTGCGAGCAGATATACAAGAATTAGAAAGAGAAATTGGCAATGAGTAATAAGACACCAAATCTTGGTTTATATCTTCGCGGCCCATTATCGTGGGAGTCTCTAGTTCAGGGCGCGGCCAATCAGTGGGACCTTGACCTCAATATGGCAATCATCGATACCGCTTTTGCAGGCGGTCTCAGCGGCACGACATGGTACACTGGAACAAGCAATCCGAGCTCCATTCCTGGCTCGGTCAACGGTTCGTTTTATCTTAATACTTCTAACGGTTCCGTTTGGCGTTTGGAGTCCGGTACTTGGGTAAATCGAGGAGCACTTCCCACCGCTCCAATTCTAGGAATCCCCAATCTTGGACAGATTCCTATAGGGCAAGGAGACGGAACATCTGTCTTTGCGGACCCACTCGTTCAAGGAATTCAAGCTGAAGGAACGACCGCGGCCACAGTTAACCCAGTTTTGGTTGGTGGTAAGGATGGAAGTGGAAATCTAAAAGATTTGATTCTTGATTCGTCTGGCCGACCAACAGTCAATGTGAACGGAACTGTTCCAGTCTCAGCCGCATCCTTGCCCTTGCCGACGAACGCTGCTCAGGAGACGAGCGGCAATCTAGCGACACTTGCTGGCGCTGTGGCTAGTACCAAAATGAAAGTATCTGCCGCTGTAGGCGACGTGATTGTGGAAGTATCCGATGGAACAAACATTTTAGGAACGACTGTCCATCCTGTAAAAGTCGACCCAACAGGAACCACAACTCAACCTATTTCAGGAACTGTTGCCCAAGGAACGGCAGCGACAGGAACCGCAGGTTGGCCAATAACTCAAGGAAACGTTGCCGCGATAACAGCGGCTTGGACGTCAGCAACTGGTGCCAATGCGGCTCTTTCATCCGCACTCATAGGGTATCAAACTGTAGTTCTTTCTCTTAACGTGTCAGGAAGTATCACGGGTGGTGTGCTGACCTTCGAAGTTTCCGATGACAACGGGACTACTTGGTATCCAATATTGGCATACCGTTCAGGCATTGCTGTGGGAGACTCGACAGTCACATTGTCTGTGGCCGGCAGTATTTTGTGGCAGGTTAACGTAACTGGTTTTACGAATTTCAGAACGAGATTAAGTTCGGTTATTATAGGAACTGGCACAGCGTCATTACGGCAGCAAGCGTCAAGTGGAAATCAAACATCGCCTAGCACGAATATAGCTGCTATTGGTGGAAACGCAGTTTTACCACAGCTAGTAGGAGCTTTGCCGGTAACAATCAAAGGCGGCAACGCGGGCTTTTCACTTGAAGACACCAACGGCGTTCTTAATGAAAATTTGAAGAACATTGCGAATAGTGCCGTCGTGACAGCCGCAGCCGGAGTTCAAAAAGTGGGCGTAGTTGGTGCAACTGGCACCGCGCTTGATGGAACCACAGCGGGTGTTGTGGACGAGAACGTGAAAAACGTTGGTGGCAGCGCGGTTGTTACAGCCGCCGCAGGCGTACAAAAGGTTGGTGTGGTTGGCAACACAGGCACATCTCTTGAAACAACTGCGGGCACCCTCGATGAAAATATCAAGAACGTTGGCAATTCTGCTGTCGCAACCGCTGCCGCGGGTGTTCAAAAGGTTGGAATAGTTGGTAGCGCGGGAGCCACTGTAGACGGTGTCATTACCGCTGCTGCGGCGCCGGCGAACGCTGTCGCTCAATTAGTCGTGAACAACACAACGCCTCCATCCCTGGCAACGGGACAGTCAGTAGCGGCACAGTGCGATTACGAAGGTAGTTTATTCGTTAAGCCGATTCGTCGCGCGCAGACAACGTCCAAGGCTACTACGATTACGAACAGTGCGGCGGCAACCACCGTTTTAGGCGCGCAAGCAGCCGGTATTTTTGCTGACATAAGTAATTTGATTATCACAGTTGTTCCGGCAGCGACAGCAGACATAGCATTCACCGCTACACTTTCGGACGGAACGAATAGCTATATCTTTGATATGGATACGGGTGCTTTAGCAACAGCAACCGCTGACCCAACTCAGATAAATGTGAATTTTAATCCGCCACTCCCGGCTACCGCGGCGGCAACGGCATGGACGATTACTTTGAGTGTTAGCACTGTAACTGTTCATATCACAGTTGTTGCCGTTCTTCAAAAAGCGAGTTAATGGGCTGTAACACTTTCAAAGAAAAGATGAGGAGTACTCGAATGTCAAATTTCTCTTTCAACAAAGCTGGTTCACAGGCCACGCGCGAATCGTTTGACGTTGTAATGGACAAAATCAAGACAGCGCGGTCCTTGGTCTACACTGTCACGGCATCAGACATCACGAACAAGTATTCGGCCATGATTCCTTTGAACTGGGACTCGGCGTATGCAGACACAAATTACACTGTGTCACTCGGCATTGAAGCTGTCAACGTCGCGAACATTTCAAAGGACGGCTACGCTGTCGCTCGGTTCACCAAGACTAGTGCCAGCTTGGGCGTGGTGTTGTCCATTCCAAATGGAACTGCTGGCGATACGGTTCTCTTGCACGGACTCGCAATTCACGATTAAGTTAGAGAGACCGTAGCATCAATTTGAAGTAGTGGAGCAATAAACTCGATGGCTAACTTCCTGGACAAGGTGTTCGGGCGGTTTGGACTAGAGCAACGTGGAGGGTCGGTGGGCGCCGAACGGCGCAACTCGCTCGAGAATCCACAGACACCTCTTTCCTTCCCCGCCGAATGGATGCTAGACGCTTGGAACGGTTCTCGAACCGATTCTGGAATTCGCGTCAGCGAAATGACAGCGTTGCAGGTCTCGACGCTGTTCCAGTGCGTCACCATCATTGCTAACGGCATCACATGCCCGCTGAACGTGTATGAGCGTTTGATAGAAGACGGTCAAGTTGGCAAACGCATTGCTTACAAGCATCCTCTGTTCCAATTCCTCAACATACGTCCTAATCCTGAGATGACGTCCGCCACTTGGCGGCGAACAATGCAATGTCATAAGCTGCTTTGGGGCAATGCCTATTCCGAGGTTGAATACGATGGCGCGAATCGCGTCAAGGCTATCTGGCCGCGCAATCCAGCGCGAACGCGTCCCGTTCGTCTCACTGAGGGCATCACGTTCCAAGGAACCTTCTACAAAGCCGGTACGATGGTTTATGAGACTTTCGACCCGATGGGCGAGTCTCAAATCATCTACGAAGATAATAACAATCAGCAGTATGGGTTTCGGCGCATCGTTCTTCCTGAGGACATGATTCATCTTGTCGGCTTGTCACTCGATGGCCGCATAGGTGCTGATGTGATTTCGCTTGGTCGACAGGCTATCGGCTTGGCGCTCGCAACAGAGAAGTACGGTGCAAAGTTCTTCGGCAACGGTGCCGTTCCAAATGGACTCCTGAGCGTTCCTGGTGATATGACTGACGTCCAGTGGGAGACTCTCAAGCGTTCATGGTCTGAGGCACACGGTGGCGAGAACGCGCACAAGACTGGTGTCCTGCCTCCAGGCGTGACGTACACCAAGACTGGTGCCTCACCATCAGAAGGCCAGATGCTCGAAACGCGGCAGCATCAACGGCTTGAGGTTGCTGGCATCTTTAATGTGCCTGGCCACATGGTTGGTGTCGTCTCGAATGATGCCGGCAAGTCCACTGTGGAACAAAGCGCCATTGAGTTCAAGCTCTTCTGCCTTGACCCACATATCAATGATTGGGAACAGGAAATGGCGTGGAAGTTGTTCCCGCAGGTTGGCCAGTCCGCAAACAAATATTATGCTGGCTTTGACACGCGCAAGCTCATGTATCCTGATGCCGCCAGCAGAGCAACCCTTTACGGGTCTGGTAAGCAATGGGGCTATTTGAACACAGACGAGATTCACGAGCTCGAAGGCATGAATCCTGCGATGGACGGAAGTGGGAAGAAATATTGGATGCCGCAAAACATGATAGATGCTGCCGCTGCAAATGCCCACAGTGACGCAGTAACTGAAGGCCTCAAGAACGGTACGCTGGCTGCTACGCCGGAGAATGTCACGCCAGTTGGAAATCATCAAATTAAGAAGGACGAGAAGTCTGCCGTAAAGGCGGAGCAAAGCCTCGACCTCCAGAAACATGAATTGACGACAAAGGCCTCAGTTGCCATTGCTAAGCATAACGCGAGCAAACCGCAGGATGGAGGAGATGGCCAACAGCCGGTAAAGGGTCAAAAGACTGCGCAAGCGAAAAAGAAAGCCGCAAAACGTGATAAGTCGCAGTCCGTCTTCGCCGGGATGTATCGTGACGCATGTGGCCGTGCATCACATCGAAACAAGGCCACAAAGAACGACTACCTAACCATCTTCGCGCCGGTCCTGTCGGCCATGATTGAGATGATTCACGATGAAGAGCGTGTAAATGCCGGCCCGTTCATTGACGCGTATTTGTCGGACCTTTTTGAACGTCGAAATGGTAATTGGGAGAGTGGCGCGCTGGACGCTATTGCGACTGTTGAATTTGATGAGCTACTTGAGGCGATGCTCCAATGATACGCACACTAGAATTCAGAAAGCGCGTCCGCGCTGAGCAACCAACTATCACGATGAATCCCGATGAGCTCTTGCTCATTTTTATCAGGCATGGAATCACTTCTGAGGACCTGGAGAATAGGTACTGTGGCTGGCGAGATTCCGATATGGTTGAAGAAGGACGTGCGGAGATGCGTGCTGCCAGAACCGTCATCTCCTCAGTTCCTTGCGGCCCATTCTATACCGATGACCTCTCAAGAACTAGTGAGGCTGCCGGTATTCTTGCGGAAGATGCGGCCAAGCCTGAAGTTGTCGTTTTACGAGGACTTCGGCCTTGGGGAGTTGGAACTAAACTTTCAGGCCAGATTAAGACCAAAAGTCTCGAACGCCTGGTCGAATGGTATGTTGCCAATCCCAATGTGGTTCCTGAGGGAGACGAAGCTGAATCAATTAACGAGAGCATTGTTCGTTGGAACTCCGCGTTCAGTTATGTTCTATCCCAGACAAAGCCCGGAATCGCAAGCGTGATTTCATGCCATTCAAATGCACACAAGATTCTTCGTCAACAATTCCTTGGCCAAAAATATAAAGGCAACGGGAAAGCGCAGAAGTTCAAGCTAGGCCACGGCGGCGTGATGACGTTCAGATTGCGAAAAGATGGTAACGCTAACATCGGTATCATTGCGCAGGGCCGACTTGAGGACAGCGAGCGCGCGACTATTAGGATTGCTGAACTTAGGTCTGTGTTCAAGCGCCAAGTGGAAATAAGTCCTGATTTTATAAAGCTATGCAATCAAATTGTTGTTCTCAAATATGACGACCCAAAACGGCGCGAAATCCTTTTGGCAATGGGTCAACTTCTTGGAATTCCAAATCTGCCAGAAGCTGACGTGATGTCAGTCATTGGAACGATGGGAATCACCCATGTTGATGGTCAGATATACATGGGCGAAATAGAGGACCTGCTGACTGACCTCAAGCTCAATCCGTCAGAGAAATCTCCACTGAAATAAAAGGTTAAGAAGAGACTCTTTCTCAGAATGACCTGCATACAACGAAAAGCCGTCACATCTAATGAAAGGAATGTCTAGTCATGTCTCTCTCACCACGAGAAATTCGTTACGTTGCTGCTACGGACGTCCGCGCTATGGGCGGAACTGGCGATAGTGACCCTCTTCGACTCGAGGGGTACGCATCGGTATTCAATTCTCTTGCCAAACTTCCTGGATTCCGTGAGCAGATTAAGCCAGGAGCCTTCAAGCGTGCGATTGAACAGCGCATGGACGTTGTAGCTCTCTGGAATCATAATGATGATATCGTTCTTGGCCGGACAACTTCCGGCACCCTCCGCCTCAATCAGGACTCTCGTGGCCTGCACTATACCATCGACCTTCCCAACACGCAAACGGCCCGCGATATCCACGAATCAGTTCGGCGCGGCGACATCAATGGCAGTTCATTCGCCTTCAATGTTCCCGAAGGTGGGCAGGACTGGTCTGAGCAGCGTGATGCGGATGGGACATTCTATGTCCAGCGCGATATCAACGATGTAAACTTGCTTGACGTCTCACCGGTAACGCATCCTGCCTATCAGGGTACCGAAGTTTATGCTCGCGACATGGAAGGGCTCGTTCCGACAGAGCTACGTTCTGCGGTTGACGCGAAGAACGCGGCCGCCCAAGTGCCTGTCATCGTTCCTCCGGCCATTGAGAAGAGACCGTACTCGAGCGTTGATGAAGTTCCGGACAGTGTTCCAGCGGCTCACAAGGCCCAATGGATGGAAGTTTGGAACAATGTTTACAAGAAGGCACTGGCTAACGGTTCTTCGAAAGAAGATGCGGAGGCCGCGGCCTTCAAGCAAGCGAATGGCGTTGTGAAGAAAGCCAAAGCGCGGTCCGTGCGAGAGCAAATAGAAGTTCGAGGCGTGGAGAACAAGCGCGAGATGGATTCGCTTGAGGACACGATAAAAGAAGTTTGTCTGGCGCTGGCAGCGGCTTTTCCACGCGCCGCGAATGGTGTTCAGACATCCGCGCCAGCTCCTATGATGGATGGCCGGTTCTACGAGATGGAGACCTTCCAAGATGAGGAAGGTGATGGCTACGTCATCGTCGGCGATTACACGACTGGTGAATACTTCTCAATCACGTTCAATCACGACGAAAGCAAAGACGAAGGGAACGAAATCACTTTTGGTGAACCTCAGTCGGTTGAAAAAGAATGGGTCCCAAGTGACCGCACGGCAAAGCGTCTTGCCGAACAACGTGATATGGTTGAGCGCGATGATGAAGAGGATGAGGAAGACGACCTCGACGACGATTTTGACATGGCCTACAAAGGCCGCGCCTATCGTGATGGCGAAGAGCATGAAGACCACGAAGACGGTGGAATGTGTGAAGAAGCAGGTTGCATCTGCCAAAATCGTTGGGCGCCTTCCGGCAGCGGTTATCGTAGCACCGACTACGTTGGCGAGCTTATGTTCGTCGGACTCTTCGATGAACAGCGCGGTGGTATGGCGCGAACAAAGCGGGTAGGTGGCAAAGATTTGACGGCCAAGTCGTTCGCTTTCGTGGGCGACCCAAATCGTACCGAGACTTGGAAATATCCGATTCACGATGCTGTCCACGCCCGATTGGCTCTGTCACGTTGGGGCCAGCATAAGGGTATTCCTTCTGATAAGGAAGCTGGCGTGTACCGAAAGATTGTGGCTGCCGCCAAAAAGTTTGGTATCAAGGTTAGCGAGGAAAAGTCGTGGCCTATCATGGCCGAAGAGCGAAAGGCTTTTGCTGACCGGCTTGCGAAGGCAATGCGATATTCCGACGACCAACCGCGCGACGAGAAGGGTCGATTCGGGGAAGGTACGGGCGAGAAATCAAAATCAAGCGAAGAGCACCAAATCTCTTCTCGTGAACATGCCAGTGCGGCGGCCGGTCATCGTCTTGCGGCTCAAGACCATGCAAATCAAGCTCAAGAGGCTGCAAAAGCAGGAGATACCCAGAAGGAATCTGCTCACGACCACGCCGAGGCGGCGCATCTGGCGGCCGCTCAAGCTCATACGGCTGCGGCAAGCGCGCACATGACAGGCTCGAAAGCTGCAAACGCATCATCCCGAATTGCGAATCACGCATCGGCTGTAGCCAACAAGATGAGTGACCGAGCGTAACACGGTTCAAAAAGATTTCGGACTATACAAGGCGTGTGGCCCGATACGCAGTAATCTCACAGTTGAGTAGCACGAACCAAACTCATCGTGAGCTTGAAAAGGACAATACCATGTCTCGTCTCAAAGAGCTGAGGGAGCAACGGGCTAAGGCACACGCCGCGGCCGTCGAGTTCCTGAAAGCGGAAACACAAACCGCGGAAACGCGTGCGTCAGCCGACAAGGCTCTCGCGGAAGTTGATTCACTCGCTGCGGACATTGTTCGCATTGAGAAAGCCGATGCGATTGCGGCTGAGCTTCGCGCTCAGGGTGTCAATCCCGGCACACAGCCCATCAACGGCGCTCCCGTCAACCCGGAAACACTGGCGAAGGAATATCGCCAGGCTTTTATGGTGGCGTTGCGCAAGATGCCTGCCGGCTACGGATTCGGTCCGGATGCCACGCAGCGTGTCGCTTCCGAACAGTTGCCCGAGAAAATCAGCCAAGTGCTGTCTCGCGGCGTTCAGTTCGAAAAAGAACAGCGCGATGGCCAGGTTGAAGGCAACCTGTTGGCACACATCGGCACGTACACTGGCCTTGGGTTTTTCGTTCCCACGGGCTTTGTGAACGCAATCGAACAGGCAACCAAGTATTTCGCTCCTCTTCTGGATGGCTCCGTCATCACCGTGATGGACACTGCAACGGGTCAACCGCTGCCCTTTCCGACGAGCAATGACACGACTCAGGCTGCGACCATCGTTGGCGAAGCAAACACTGTCAACGAGCAGGACGTGACCGCGAGCCAAATCAACTTCGGCGCATACAAGTTCACTTCTGGGCTTGTGAAGTGCTCCTTGGAATTGCTCCAAGACAGCGCGTTTGACCTCGAAGCATGGCTCATTCAACGATTTGCAGAGCGTTGGGGCCGTGGATTGGAAGCCTTCCTGACGACCGGAACCGGTTCTAGCCAGCCAACAGGCTTGCTGACCGCCATCGCGTCTTCGGGTATCTCACCTGTTGTCGCCGCGGGTTCTTCGGAATCCACCGGTGGCAGCCAGACCGGTGTGAACAGCATCGGCTACTCCGACCTCGTCAACCTGGAGCACAGCGTCGACCCAAGCTACCGTCGTGGCGCAAAGTATATGTTCCATGACCAGACGTTGAGCGCCATCAAGCGCATCATCGACAAATTTGGCCGTCCGTTGTGGGCTCCCGGAATCACCGCTGGCGACCCGGACCGCATCAACGGCTACGAGTATGTCATCAACCAGTCCATGCCACAGATTGCCTCCTCGGCGACGACTGTGGTCTTCGGCAGCCTCAAGAAGTACATTGCGCGACGCGTCAAGGATCTGTCCGTGATGAAGCTCGTTGAGCGGTATGCTGAACTCGGTCAGGTTGCATTCGTGAGCTTTGCTCGCTTGGATGCCAACCTGATTGATGCCGGAACCCATCCGTGCAACGTTCTTCAGCAACACTCGTAAAGAGTGATGCTGGACTGAAGAGGGGCGGCGCACAGCGTCGCCCCACTTCCCGTTTTGCTAGGGTGGTCTATGCTTATTCAAATGGCAACTCGGTTTGGTTGGTCAGCACCTCAAGAAGTGCTTGATAGTTGTGCGGTTCAGCTCCTCCAATCTGGAGCAGCTCGAGCAGTGGTTGTCCAGAAGATTGAGACCACTGCCCTTTCGTTCGTGAAAGAGACAGCGGCAAAGCTCTTTGGCCGCAAAGGATAATTCATGCCCGGTCTGTCAGTTGAGTTCCCGGCAGCGGTTGACCCAGTTAGTCTCGCAGAGGCTAAACTGTATCTTCGCGTTGATTCGTTTATGACAGACGATGATGCGCTGATATCCTCATTGATTTCGGCTGCGACACATGCTTGCGAGGCATTTACTCGCCGCTCATTTATTACAAAAGGATTTTTGCAAACACTGGACGCGTTCCCGTACTTCACCGACACAATCGTTAGCCAGTTGAGCTACCCTCCGGCGTACAGCGCCTATCCTCGATACAGTACGTCTCTGTGGAATTATTCGCAGATGATTAAGCTCTTTCGGCCGCCGCTCGTGAGTGTTGACCGCGTCACGTACATGAACTCTCAGTTGCAGTCGTTCGTTGACCTAGTTGCAAATCCATTGCCGTGGTATCCTCAGACCTTGTACGCGTTCAATGCCCAGGTTATGGACAATGGCGGCGCGAACGCGAACGTACAGACGTGCATTTCAAATAACAATCCATCGATTCAGTTCAAGTCCGGCCAGACACCACCAACCTGGAATTCCGCTGTGGCAGGATTGACGGTTGAGTCAACTGGCCTAACATGGAGAAATGATGGACCGCTACCGCGCGGAGAGTTTGGTGCCTACATCGCTGACACAGTCAATGAGCCTGCTCGTTTGTTCCCTGGTCTAACAACTGGTGGACAAGGAAATCCTGGAACAGGATTCTGGCCTTCGGCCATGTATATCCCGAATGCTGTTCAAATCCATTTCAAAGCAGGATATGGCCCTACAGCGGCGACTGTTCCGGAACTCGTCAAGACAGCTATCAAGCTGGCAATCGGCAACTGGTACGAGAACCGCGAACCTGTAAAAGGCGATGAGGAGCAGTTGCCTCGCGCCGTTCGCGCGCTGCTGTGGCCATTGCGAGTTATTGATTTTGGTCCAACGAGGGGCTGATGGCGCGTAAGCTACCCACAGATATTGAGGCTGGCGAGCTCAGGCATCGCGTCTCAATTGTTCAGCCATCAGGCGGTCAGGATTCAATGGGAGGCATTACTCAAGACCCATCTCAGTGGACGATTGTCGTTTCGTGTTGGGCAGAAATTCAGACGTGGACTGGCGAGATGTCTCTTGCGGCGCAAGAGTTCATGTCGGTTGCATCACACTGGATAACGATTCGTCACCCGCATCTAACGATAACGGCGCAGATGAAGGTTTGGTTCAATCGACGGACGTTTCAGATTTTGGCTGTGCTGAATCCTACGGAGCAGAATAAGCTCTTGGTTTTGGTCTGCACAGAAGTGAACGACAGCGCACAGAATACGCCGACGCCACTAGCGCCATGAGCGGGCGCAATGCAGTAACGGTCGAGATTAAGGGCCTGGATGCTCTCCAGAAGAAAATGGAGGAGCTTCCGCGTGACGTAGCAAAAAAGGGCATCAGGCAGTCACTCAGGGCAGGCGGCAAGATTATCAGCGCAGCAATGGCCGCAATGGCGCCAAGCGATACTGGGTTCCTTGCCAAGCACTTTGGCATTCGAACAAAGATGTACTCCGGAGAATTGGCAGGTAGCGTCTTTGTTGGGCCAGAAGGCCGCATTGATTATCCAGAGTCAAGTGGCTACAGAGAAAAGGTCACTTCCAGCGGCAAGAAATACAAGGTTGGACGCATCGGAGTGGCAGCGGTTGCGCGATATCTCGAGTTCGGCACGTCAAAAATGGCCAAGCATCCTTTTATGACGCAAGCGTTCGAGGTACACAAGGAGAACGCGCTCAACGCCATTATCAAGAAACTGCGAGATTACTTGGAGAAAGCGGTGAAGTGATGTTCCAAGACGGGCTCTTTCAATACGTCACATCTGCTGCAAGTATCACCGCCTTACTTGGAACGCCGGCAACTCGCGGAGACAAGAACTCCGGCGTGTTCGCAATGCTGGCAACGACTGAGGCGCTGCTTCCGTATATCGTCTTTCAGCGAGTAACGGGTCGGCAGTCGTTTTCATACGAGGGCCACGGCCAGTGGACGGAGAGCAGGTGGCGACTCACTTGTTATGGTTCGACGCAGCGGGCGGCTGTGCTTTTGTCGCAAGCGTTGAAAACCTTGTTCAAAACTTTCACCGGAAATTTTCCGGACGGCACGCAAGTTCAGAATATCATGCTGGACCTGGAGATGGACGACACCGAATCGCTGCCGCATGGAACGATTTTCGCGGTGCATCTGGACTACACGTTCCAGTACATCGATTCGACTTTGTAACATAACGCCGGGCCGCGAGACTCGGTGAGTAAAATTCACCAAACGAAGGGCAGAACAACATGGCAAATCTAGCATTTTCACCGAGGGGTACGGTCCTCTCGTATCAGACGAATCCTTCCGTAGGATTCATTCCCATCATCCAGATGAGGGACATCAATTTCACTGGCGCGAAGTTTGACCTGGCTGACGTGACGAATTATCAGTCCGGCATCTTCAAAGAGTGGCTCACCACTCTGGCGGACAGCGGCGAAATGTCCTTCACTGGACAATACGTTCCGACAGACTCGTCTCAACAGGCGCTTCTGGGCTTTTTCAACAATGGAACGTTGGTTCAGTGGAAGGTTCAATTGCCGAATCAGATTGGAACCATCACGTTCAGCGCGTATGTCCAGTCGCTCGAACACGGCTTGCCGATTGACAAAGAAGGTACGATTACCGGCAAGCTGAAAATCACTGGCGCTGTGCTCGGCTTCTAATAGCCGGCCATAACACTGCCTGCCCTTTATGAGTAGGGAACCCTAGAGGTTCCCGCTCCGGGAAGGTAATGGTGACCAGATGACTACAGTTCGAAAGCGGTTCGCTCCAAGTGTATCTCTTGCATTGGAATTTGAATCAGAGTCCGGCGCGAAAGAGACTCTTTCGTATCGGCTCGCATACAACTTCAACGCCTTCGCAGCGATTGAGGCGCGTACAGGTTTGAACATGCTCCGCGGAGAGCTGTTCCGCAAGCTGAACGCCTCGAATCTTATCGCTGCGTTCTGGGCTGCGCTCCTTATCAATCAACCTGACTTCTTTAACGACGAAGGCTACGCCTTCGCCGGCGAACTCGTTACGATGCAGAACTCGCCGGATATCCTGCGAGCAGTTAAGCAGGCATTTCTTTTGTGCCTGTCGAAAGAGGAACGTGAACGGATTGAGGCGGCTGAAAAGGTGGCGGCTGCCGAGGGTGGTGCGCTCCCTTTGGAATCAACTCCGCCCGCACAGTAACGATACTCGAGCTGTGGGCCACAGGTCGGTATGACTTAGGGCTCACAGATGACGAGTTTGGCGAACTGACTCCGGAGTTATTTGACGCGCTGCTCAAGCGGAAACAAGCAGCCGATAAGCAAGAGTACGTTCGCGCAGGTGTCATTGCTGCGACTATCGTGAATCACAGCATGGCGCCTCCGGAGACACCGATAACGCCGGCGGACTTCTTCCCCTTCTTGAAGGAAGAGGCCCAACAGATTTGAATAAGATGTCGCCAGAAGAGGCGGCGGCTTACGTCAAGAACATGCTGTCGAAAAAGAGCTATAGAAGGAAGTCCTAATGGCTAATATCCTCGGCTCACTGCTGGTTGAACTTGGCCTGAACTCTGCGGCTTTCGTAGAGGGAATGGACAAGGCGACCTATAAAGCAAAGCAGGGTGCAAAGGAAATCGCTGATGGCTTTCGCGGGATAGGCGAAAACTTGGAGGGATTGTTCTCCCAGTTTGGCGCCTTCGGCGAATCCATTGGTGGGGTGTTTTCGCAGATTGGTTCAGGACTTTCTCAGATGGCAAGCGAGCTCGGTAGCGCAGGCGGCGCTATGGGCGTGCTCTCGGTCACCACTGCGGCGGCCGCTGCCGCGCTTACTGCCGTTGCTGGAGCTGCCGTCTTCATGGCGGCTGAGGCGGCTGAGGCTGCCGGTAGTCTTTATAGGCTTAGCAATGAGACCGGAATCAGTGTTGAGAACCTTTCTGCTCTGAGCTTTTTGGGCAAGCAGGTCGGTATAGACGTCGAAAATATGGCCCGTTCATTGGACCGTGTCTCCCGCTCTGCGGTTAAGGCGGCGGAAGGGCCTGAAGGTGCTGTCAATGCATACACACGCTTGGGCATCGCTGTCAAAAATACCGACGGAACACTGCGCGATGTAAATTCCATCTTTTCTGATGTCGTTGATAAACTTTCCAGCATGGCAAAGGGCGCGGAACGAACTGCATCCGCCCAGGATATCTTTGGCCGAACTGGCGCAAAGATGCTCACTGCGCTCGACGATGTGGATGGTGGGCTTGAGGCAGTCAAAAAGCAGGCCGCATCCTACAATGCGCTCATTAGCACCGATACAGCAAAAGCCAGCGAAGAGTTTGAACGAAATCTCAAAAAGGTTGGGATTGCAGCAGATGGTATCTCGAATGAATTCCTGACTGCGCTGCTCCCAACCATCAAAATTGTATCGGAGCAACTGATTGCCGGCATGAAGGCTGTGCTGCCAATCATTCAGGAATACATGCCGGAGATTAAAGGCTTGGTGAAGGCCTTTATCATTCTAGGTGACCTCGTCGTTACTGTTTTCAAGCAAATCTACGACATCGTCATCGGAGTATTTGAACAGATTGGCAATGCTGAGATTCGATTGTATGCCTCGGTTAAGGCGCTGACAAAAGGTCACCTCTCCGAAGCCGGCGCGGCATGGGACGGTTTCGGTTCACAAGCCAGGGCATCGATGAATCGATTCCTTGATAACTCAAAGAAGGATTGGACTGATTTTGCTGCATTTACGAAAAAGGTCATTTACGGGTCAGATGAGATTCCAAAACCTGATAAACCTCGAGCTGGCCATCGCGATACAGGCGCCGGCGCAGCGGACAAAGAGTTTGAACGAATCAAATTACAAGTTGAGAACGTCAAGGCGCTGGCTGAGGCTGAACTCAGGCTGGCTGCCGCCGCTAGTGAGTCGGCATCTGCTCAACTCCTGACAAAAGCAGCGGGTGAGGCGGACGTCTTCATTAAGAAGCTCGAATCTGAGGCCGCCAGAACGACCGGAAAAGAACACGAGAAGCTCACTGGCTATATCAACGCGAATCGCACATCAATCATCGCATGGTACAAAGAGCGTGCGGTTGCGGCCGAATCTGTTAAGCTGAACGAGCAACTCGATAAAGAGACCCTTGCATTCACTCGTCAGATTGAAGCTCTTCGTTCATCCGCGGATGCCTACCGCGAAGGCGGAGAGGCCATTGTCAAGGCACAAGTTGCCGCTGCGGTTGCGAAGGACCGACAGGAAGTTGAAAAACTCACTGAGAGCTTCGACCTTCTTGCGAAGACTCCGGGAGTTACAGCGGATGCCCTTGCCAAAGAGCAAGCTGCGCTTGACGCCGCAACTGCCAAAATGCGTGAACACGAAACGCAAGAACGGGCAGTGATATCGGCCAAATTGGATGAACAAGTTGCCAAACAAACGAGTGCCCTGAATGCTGAGGCCGCGGCGTTTGATATCACGGCTGCCGCTGCTCTCAAATCTGCCGCTGCGCAACGTGAGGCGGCTGCGTCTGCCGCTGCCACCAAGTTTGGTGCAGAGAATCCAGGTGCGGATGCAGCCACGATTCGAGCAGTTCACGACAACACGCTCAAAGCGCAGGAACGCGCCTATCAGCAGACCGTGCTAACAATAGCGGCGCAGCATGACCTCAACAAACAGTACGATGACCAGCTCACTAAGCTCGAAGCTGCCCGCGACGTTCTGATAGCTAATAGGCAGAGCACGCTCCTCATTGACGAGGCCATCTACAATGAACAGAACAAGTTGAATAAACAGTGGGATGATGCCGCCATTAAGATGGGTGGATTCAAGGACAAGGTCACAGGAGTCCTCGACGAGATTCGCATGGAAGGTGAAAATATGTGGGGCTCGATTGCCGAGGCCGGTAAGAAGGCGCTTGACAATCTGACGAACGAACTTGCGAAGTTTGCTGTGACTGGCAAAGGGAGTTTCAAACAAGTCTGGCAGGGTTTGGAAGAGAGCATCACTCAGGCCGGAATCAAAAAGCTCGAATCAAGCCTTGCCGGTGGACTAATGAATATGCTCGGTCTGGGCAGCGCGACTAAGCCTGACGGCTCCAAGTCAAATCCGTTCTTCGTATCAAATGTCGATGCGATGGGCGGCGAGGCTGGAGGCGGAGGACTCTTTGGGTCCATTCAAAATATGTTTGGTGGTTCAAGCGGAGAAGATGGTGGAGGCGGCATTGGCGGCTTTCTCAGTGGCATTGTGGGCAAAATTGGGAGTGTATTCGGAAGCATCGGTAGCTTCTTTGGCGGCTTTCTTGCGCAAGGTGGAGACGTGACACCAGGCAAGGCTTACGTGGTTGGTGAGCATCACCCAGAGTTCTTCGTTCCAAATCGTCAAGGTTCTGTTGTTCCGGCGCTGAAAATGGGCGGCGAGCATACGACGCACTTGTCAGTTCACTTCCATGGAATTCAGGATATGGATAGTTTCAAAAAGAGTCAGAGCCAGATAGTGTCCGCGTTCCATCGGCAGGCTGCTATCGCGTACCAGAGAGGCGCATAATGGCATTCTTTGAAGTAGAGTTCCCTCGAACAATCCTTTATAAAGGAACGTCTGGGCGAACTTTCAATACAACGGTCAACACTGGCTTTTCCGGCTTTGAACAGCGCAACAAGAACTGGGCCGCTGTGCGTGGAGAGTGGCAGGTATCGCTCATCACGCCAACAGCATTTCAGAACTCGCGGCAGCAATTCCTCGACCTGCTGAATTCGTTCTTCTTGAACGTCAGCGGTATGGGAGATGGATTTCGGCTATTCGACCACATCGACAATACTGGAACGAACCAGCTCCTCGGTATTGGCGACGGCATCACGAGCGTGTTCCAGCTCGTCAAGCAGTATACTATTGGCGCTCGCACGTATACGCGCACTATCAGCAAGCCCATCACAAATGTGGTTACAGACTATCAAGGGAATCCATTGCCGAATACAGTTGTTATATTCCGCAATGGCGTTGTGGACCCAACAATTCGATGGACTGTGGATGCCACAACCGGCCTTGTTGCATTCGGCCTAAATGCGTCCAATCTGAGTATTACAGCAGCGACGGTCTCCGGTGGGAACGTAGTCTATACATACACAGTCACGGCTGGCCAAGCAGTTCAAATCGGTATGCGCGTCGTCATCACTGGAATGGCGAACGCTGGAAATAATGGAACATTCTACGTCACGGCGCTCGGAGGCGGAACCTTCACTGTGGTAAATGGCGCCGGCGTCAATGCCACCGTTCAGAGTGGAGTAGGCATAACAGACTGGACGCCGGCAGTAGGGGCGCAGCTCAACGTGAACTTTCAGTTCCACTATCCTGTTCGGTTTGACACAGACAACATGCAGATTCAGATTGAGGAGTCAAATTTGATTGCCGGCCAACCATTGGGAAGTTGGGCCAGCATCGCTCTCAAGGAAATCCGAATCGCAGCCGGCTTGTCGCAGGGCTAATCCATGAAGGTCATCTCTCAAACTCTTCGACAGCACATAAATTCTCCGGTTACCACGCTGGCCACACTCTGGAAGGTCAAGCGGCAGGATGGCATCATCATTGGATTCACGGACCATGACCAAGATATCATTTATAACGCCAACGATGGAGATGGAATAATCCCCTATGCGGCCGCCGTTGGATTCACACCGTCCGCAACTGAGACTGGTTCCGAGCTGGGCGTTGACAACTTGGAAGTCACGGCCTTCATGGAAGTGCAGGCTATTTCGGACACGGACCTTCGCGCTGGTCGATATGATTTTTGCACTATCGAAATTCGCATCGTAAATTATAACGACCTCACAATGGGTGATTTGAAGGTGCGAACTGGTTCAGTAGGCAACGTGAAAGTACAAAATAATCTTGGACATTTTGAAATTCGCGGGTTGCTCTTTCGTACCACGACGGCCATCGGTCAACTTTGGGGACCAACGTGCCGCGTAGAGCTTGGTGATAGCAAGTGCGGCATCAATCTTGCGCTATTCATTCAGAATGGTTCCGTCACAACCGGCATAGACTTTCGAAGTTTTAGGCCTCCAACCAATTCTCTATTCATGGTTGGCTCCGCTACACCTACCGCGTTGGCGCCTGCAAAGTGGTTCAACGCAGGCGTGCTGACGTGGTTAACGGGAAATAATGCTGGCTTTCAAATGGAAGTTAGAACATGGGATGGTACGACGGTTGTGCTGTTTGAGAACATGCCATTTCTGATTCAGGCCGGCGACACGTACACGATTGAGCCTGGCTGCGATTTGACACGCTTGGGCGATTGCAAGACCAAATTCAACAATGTTATCAACTTTCGAGGAGAGGATACGATTCCTGGCATGGACCAGATTCTGATGTATCCAAACGCGGATGGCTCGGTGCCAGGATAAAGCGTCACATAAGGCGTCAAGTTTGTAGGAGTGCGCGTGGCAACACGAACAGAAATTCAAGCGAAGGCAAGAGAGTATGTTGGCACGCCCTTTCAGCATCAAGGACGCATGAAGGGTGTCGCGCTCGACTGTGTTGGATTGATTTTGTCCGTCGCGGAAGATTTGGGAATTAAGGACACGCGTGGTGTACCAATTCTTCGCATCGATTATCGCGAATATGGACCGCAACCGGAAGGCCTGCTAGTGCTCGAGTGCTGCCGTGACCGCTTGGTTGCGAAAGGCATGGGTGACCTCAAGCCAGGAGATATTATCTGCACAAGTGTACCGGAGATGCCAACGCATACTGCTATTATTGTTGCGCGCGACGGCATGTTCTACATGGTTCATGCTTACGAAGGTGGGACCAGAAAGTGTGTTGAGCACATCCTTGACATGAAATGGCGACGCCGCATCGTAGCGGCATTTGAATTCTCTGGAGTAGAGGACTGATGGCTCGTATAGCCCTAGGACTTGCTGGTGGAATTATCGGCGGCATTATCGGCGGGCCGGCAGGTTTTTCTATTGGTTTTTCGCTCGGCAATTTGGTCGGCAGTGCTCTCTTTCCTCCAAAGCTCCCAACGCAGTATGGTCCACGCCTCAATGATAAGCAGGTCACATCATCCGCACCTGGTGAGCCCATTCCTTGGGGTTATGGCGGATTTCGAATCAGCGGTAACATTATCTGGGCTGACAAGATAAAGGAAATCAAGACGACGCAGACGCAGAGCGCCAAAGGCGGTCCATCGCAAGCATCGGTGAACTACACCTATATGTGTAGCTTCGCGGTTGGCTTTTGCGAAGGACCTGGCACTATTACACGCATTTGGGCTGATTCAAAACTCATCTATGATGCTACTGGCAAGACAGCGACCACACTTGATACAGGCATCAAAGATTCTGGCGGCGTTTCCCGCACTGTGAAGTTTACACCAACTATTTATTCTGGAACAAGTATCCAGAATCCTGACCCTACAATTGAGTCATTCCTTGGCGCCGGCAGCACGCCGGCTTACCGCGATATCATATATGCAGTGTTCACCGACCTTCCTCTCGCAGACTTTGGAAACCGCATTCCAACAATACGTGCCGAGATTTCAACTGGAAATACGCTCACATACATAAAAGATGCGTATCCTGCCAACAATCTTCCTCGTTTATCGGATGGCACATTACTGCCATTCCTTCTGTGCTTTGTTGATTCGATATATCGTGTTGGCTACTTTATGGATGTAGCAGGACACGAAATCGTAGCAGTGGACCTCAACGTTGATACAACTCAGCCATTGAACGGCTGGCAAGCAAATCACGTCTATAATTTGGGCGACCAGATTCTCGACAGTAACGGAAATGTTCAGTATGCCAGAACTTCAAACGTGCCAAATACATCTGGCGGAACGCAACCGGTATGGTCCACGGTGGATGGGGGAGTCACCACAGACAGTTTTATTACATGGTTAAGGATAGGTGTGGGTCCTAACGCTGTCAAGGTTCTTAGAACTGGAAGACTGGACCCTACCTTCGGAAATTTTGGATTCTCTCTAACCAGCAATTTCAACGCAAATGGTCCGATGACGATGGTCATTGACACGAACGGTTTCATTTGGGGTCAGGCGCAGTCATCAAATGGCTTATGGTATCCCATCAAATACGACCCCATCACGTTCAAAGCGGTTGCTGTTTTTAGTCCTTCAGGATGGCTCGGCCAACCTATCCAAGCAATGAACTCGGTGAAGATTGCAGGCGTGGATAAGGTCTACTTCACCACAGCAGGAAATGTTGCTCCGGGCTCAGTTCTATGGATAGTCAATGCGAAGACGATGGTAGGTGTAGGCGGCCTGCCCTGGCAGCCGATAGGATATGATAATGGAGGAATTACTTTCTTTCCATCTATCGACCCGAATACAGGCATCGTCTATCTTGTGGCTGTCAATACTGGAAATACAGGATGGGCAATCGTTAAGATTGACCCACGCAGCACGTTTTCCGGTCCGGTTTGGCCGTCCACGTTCTTTACTTATTCTTCCGGCTCCCCAGCCTCAACTCCTGGTGTTGGTTCAACGATATTTTACAACGTCGCGGACAACACCCTCATTGTTATCAATGGTTGGGGACCCGGTGGTGCGAGTGGTGCATTCAAAGTAATTTGGAAGATTGATGCCGTCAACGGAGCAATTATCACAAATACGTCACTGACTGGCTTGGCCTTTCAGGACGGTGGATTGCAGCTCATTTATCCACCTGCATACAAGGGTTTGATTCCCTCCAATGGAGTCATCAAGCTCCAGTCATTCGACACGAAGAGCTGGCTTTATTATTCCGCGGCGGACCTCTCGATTGTGAATACGGTCGCAATAAATAATTGGGAGCCAGTTACCGGAACGCTCGGTGACATCTTTACTGGATTGGCATTTGATGATGCGTCCGACTCGATGCTCCTTACCACAACTGCCTATTCACCTATTCCACTGCGAATCTTCTTTGACCGGCAGGCAGTACAATCTCAATCGGTTGACCAAATTGTATCGGACTTGCTGCAACGTTCAGGCGTTCCACCTGCAAACATCGACGTCTCTGCCCTTACAGGTCAGATTTGTTTGGGATACGTTATCTCGCGGACGTCTGACGCAAAAGCGTGTTTGCAGCCGCTCACTACCGCGTTCTTCTTTGACCTTGTAGAGACCAATTTCAAAATTACTGCCGTTCTTCGCGGTGGCGTTGCGTCGGTGAACATTCCCGAAGATGATCTCGGAATTGTCGACGACCAGTACAAACTTATTGAATCGATTGCACAGCAGCAAGATATTCCAAAAACAGTCTCCATTCAATATCAGGACCCGGCAATGAATTATCAGCAGGGTAAGCAGCATCGATATCGTTCCTCTCGAGTCAAGAAGACAAAGAATCACGATGTCCTATCACTGCCAATCACGATGCAAGGAGATGCGGCCGCGCAGATTGCTGATAAATTTCTTTCCCTGCTTTGGGCGGAGCGCAATAACTATGATTCGAAACTCTGGCGAGCGAAGTATTTGACCATTGACCCAACAGATGTTATTCAGTTTACTTACGAAGGTAAAGCCTTTCAGGCTCGCATTGTCAAGAATACGCTAGGTCAGAACAAGGTTATGGAACTTAGCGCAGTCAGTGAGGATGCGCGCCAGTATCTGTCAACGCTCGCCGGCGCCGGCATGACTGGATTCAATACTGGTTCGCTTTCAATTGCCGCGCCAACACTGCTCTTCCTTCTTGATACGCCGTTGCTACAGGATATAGATTCTGGAACTGGCTCCGGACTCTACTACCTAATGTCCTCGCCAATCGTTAGTACTTGGCCCGGCGCGGTTCTCTACACGTCAGCGGATTCATCGACGTGGAACAGTCAGGACTCAGATTTTGACGAAGCATCTTACGGAATTGTAGTAACGGCCACACCGGCACCAACATTCGGTAATGGAGTTCTGCATCCATTTTCTTGGGATATGAACACGACCGTTACGGTTCGACTTGCCCAAGGCGCGCTTTCAAGCACCACCGAGCTCGCAGTTCTAAACGGTGCCAATGCCTTCGTTCTGGGAAGCGAAATCATGCAGTTCCAATTCGCTACACTCAATAGTGATGGCACATATACCCTTTCAAAACTCCTTCGCGGACGGCGTGGGACCGAATGGTTCGCCAGGGACCACATGGCAGGTGAAACTTTTCTACTCCTCAACACTGCGACCAAACGAATTCAGCGGGATATATCTATTATTGGCTTGCTCCGATACTTCAAGGCTGTGACTTTGGGAACATCGCAATCCAGTGGAAGCATTATTCCAAATACCCTGCGAGGCAATGACCTGAAACCCTATGCGCCAGCCCAGTTTAAGGGAACTGTGGATGGGTCAAACAACATCATCACCTCCTGGGAGCGCCGAACACGCGTTGGCGGCGCTTGGCTTGACGGTACTGGGGAAATACCTCTATCGGAACAAACGGAGAGTTATGACCTGGATATCATGTGGTTGAACAAACAAGGACGATTTGATACATTCTACTCGTCTTCACCATCTTCGGCACTTGCCGCAATTTATTTTGACCAAAGTGGCGGTGTTACTGGCACTCCTGGAAATTATTATATCCACATCAAACCTTTTACAATGACATGGGATGACGGCACTGTTGCCAGCTACAAGGGTGGCAACGTTACCGCATCAAATGTTGGGAATGTTGGTCTTGGTCAAAACTTTGTCTGGGTACATGATGTCAATCGACTTGGTGACGTCAGTGGAAATATTGGAATCACGTATGGCACTGATGTTCGAACCTTTCCGGATGATACAATCGTCAACACGGTTGGTTACTTTCTTATCGGTGTCACTCCCTCATTCATTGCCGGGAAGCCAGTGGAATATTATGTCGCGGGTACGGGTGGAGATAGCGCCGCGCGAACCATTCCTGGCCTCGGCGTCAAGAATTTCACCTATACCAGCGCCCAACAGGTCATCGATTTTGGCCGAAATGAAATTACGGGAGCTGGCGCTCCAGGTTTCGTTCGTGGACGTATCTATCAGAATTCATCTGTTGTTGGGCGGGGATTTGGTACAGATAATTCGACACTTGGGAGTGGCAATGTGGTGACAGGCGGCAGCGACGCTACAAGCATTTTGGGCGTGCCCATTACTGGAACGCCGGCTGACGGTGATATCTTGCAGTACAATGCCTCAGCCAACGCTTGGCAGATTGTTGGACCCTTGCTCAAGCGCGTGAATGTCATTAAGACGACTGCAAGCCTCGGCAACGGCATTGCCGAAACGGGTTCCATTGCATTCTCTTGTAAGAGTTTCGCGCTTCTAAGCGTCGCCGGCGACAGGAGTTGTCGAGTACAATTATACTCTACGGCCGCCGCTCGTGATGTTGACGCCAACCGACCAGTGAATATGCCACCTGATTCTGAGACTCAGAACGGCATCATTTGCGATATGCTGCTTTCGGCTGGTGGAGCTGAGACTTGGGTATGTGCCCCGCCACTCCTGGGCTCTAATGCCGACACAACACCAGCTCAAACGATTTACTACCGTATTACGAATAACAGTGGGTCAACGAGCAGCGTAACAGCGACGCTGTCTATTGTGCCGATTGAGAACTGACAATGAGCACTCAATTTCCATCAAATTCGCCTCAGATACTTGTTGGCGTGCAGGTCAAGACTGCGGACTATGCTGTCGCGCTAACAGACCATGCGCAACTCCTGATAATGAACTCGAGTTTGGCACGTACGTTTACGCTTCTCGCAACGCCTCCAAGTCGCAACGGCTGGTTCGTATACCTCCAGAACATTGGAACGGGAGCCTGCACGATTGCTCGCAATGGGAACAATATTGACGGCGCGGCTGCTAATATCATTTTGGCGCAGAATACGGGCATCCTCCTTGCCTCAGACGGCGCGACATATTATACGGAGCGAGGACTGGCATCAGGCATTGAACTAACAGCGAACAAGGATGCCGCAAGTGGATACGCGGGTCTTGACGCGAATACAAAGCTCAAGCTGACTGAGCAAGCCACAGTGGTTGACGCGAGAACCTCAACGAGCGAGGCAGTAGCTGATAGCGACCGCGCCAAGTTGGTGACCTTCAGCAATACTGCGGCGACTGCGGCGACTATCGCGCAGGCAGGTGCCAGCAGCAACTTCGTAGCAGGATGGTACTGCGACCTTGTCAACGAGAACACTGGTGTTGTTACCCTTACGCCGACAACGAGCACGATTGATGGTCAGACTACACTTATTCTTCAGCGTTATGAGGGCGTTCGCATTGTGTCTGACGGGTCCAATTATTTTACCATTAAGGGACAGCCAACAATTGATACGCCAGCCGATGCTGACGTCTTAACCTATGTAGTGGCGGACAAACGATGGGAATCGAAAGGCATCGGAACTATTGGCGGAGCAAATGCTTCGCAACTTCGTGGCAAGAATATATCGGCCGCAGCGCCAACCGACCAGCAAATTCTTCGTTGGAGCGTTACGGATAACCAATACGATTTGGTTTATGCGGATGGGTTACTTCATGGTGATATGATTTTTGGCGTTGACGCCGGCTTTATTGTTTGGAAAGATAAATTTTTCAGGGGTGGCATCCCCACATCTAATACGACTGGAGGTAGCAATCTAGGTGAACTTGGTTGGGATTCAATCTTAGGGACAGGAGTTGCTGGCAAAAAGACGCCGCCACCCGGTGGCTTTCTAAGCGCAATTGGCGTAGGCTTTAAGACAGGCACCACGGCAAATTCTTATGGTTCTATTTATTGGCCCGGAGGCTCAATTGCTTCTTCATCTGCCAGCAGTACTCCTTACTATCCACTCCCATTACTGGACTATCCTGGCTGGAAAATGGTTTGGGTTTTTGGTTTCTCATTCGAAGATGGGCCAGCAAACGTGCAATCATCTTTCGCACAGAAGCAATTTTATCTAGGATTGTGCCCTCAGCATACAGGCTCCGGTTCATGGAATGTTGCTGGAGGTTCTGGTAGCTCAGGAATAGCTGTTGGAGTGGCTCGGCCTCCTTATTTTATAGGATTGCGCTACGATACTGACCCTGGAAAATCAATGGCATTGACATCCGTTGCCACGGTGTCTGGCGGGACAACGGTTTATACTGGAACTGCCCTTTCTCTCACGACAAATGAATTGATTGGAAGTAACGTCACCATTACAGGCTTTACGAATGGAGCCAATAATGGAACATTCGAATGTATCAGCAATACCGGTACGACAATGACTCTCATAAACGCGAATGGTATAGCTGAGACACATGCTGCAACTGCAACTACGCCAGCGTTGAGTGATGCTAATTTTGTCTTTGAAGTAGTCAATAATCACAACGTGAGTCAGACACGGATAAACAATCAGGGTACAACTTCCAATACCGGTATTGCGCCGTCGCAATTCAAAACTTATCGTTTCGAAATGCTTTGCAATGCTGCGGGTCAGATAGTAATGACGCTTTCCGGTAATGGTTCAACATTCACTCATACCTTTACTGGTGTTCCTCAAACTACGACAGATGGCGCACTTGGAGGTAGCCAAATAACACTTGACCGACAGAATGGTTTGGGAGATTTTCAATTAGCAGTGCAACCAACATCGAGGACAAGCTGTCTGTCCATTGCGATAGGGACAAAAGTAACAATAAGCAACGCTCCTGTTGGTAAGACATTTTATAACGGAACATTTACCGTATTAGGAGCTGAGGTTTCGGTAAACAATGCTTTTACTTATGCCTTAGCTGGCGCGTCTGATTCCTCCTCGAATACTGGCGTTCTTCTCACTTATTATCCAGGATTGAATCCTTATTTTGCCATCGGCAATGATTCGCAAGCGTCGCCATCGGCTTGTATTTGCGTCCTAGATTTCTTTGGTTTGATTTGGAATACAGGGATTCAGACAACTCCGGGTGCAATTGACGCCACGCAGGCGCATTATGGAGTGTAACATCTAGGAGAGCAACATGAGTACGACGCCAAATCTTTTGATTAGTCACATCGCGGCAAGTCAGAACCAGAAAGAAGTCACGGCGAATACTGCATTTGACGATTTGGATTTGGCTCTCTGCGGTTTGAAGTCAATCGCGCTGTCGGACGCGGATTACAACGTCGTACAGGCTGATTTCCTCACCAACATGGTTCTTATCTTCACTGGTGCGCTCACCGCCACGCGCAACATCATTCTGACTGCCAACAAAAAGCCCATTATTATTTCCAACCAGACAACGGGAGGCAAGAATTTGATTGTGAAGGTGGGGACTGGCGTTGCCACTGCGCTTCTCACGGATAATGCGTACTATCTACTCTACTGCGACGGCGTGAACACTGTGAGCTTCATTCAGGGTGGCGAACCCACGGCTGTAACTGGGTCAGGTCCGGAAGTTCTGCAAATCCAACCTATCGTCACATTGCCACGATTCACTTCCTATACGGTTGCCGGCCTTCCGCTGTCCTCTATTTCTCTTGAAGGAATGCTGGCCTACGCGACAAATGGCCGCAAGGTTGGTCAAGGACCTGGCGCAGGGACTGGCGTTCCAGTTTATTTTTCGAATGGTGCTTGGCGCGTGTATTCGACCGATGCTCCCGTTGCTGCATAACGTTCTTGAGGCAGTTAAGCAGCACGCTGAGGACACGGTCCCTTTTGAATGCTGTGGGTTGATTGATGAAGAAGGTGCCGTTCTGCGATGTGAGAATAATTCGCACGACAGAACGACACAATTCCTCATAGCGCCGCATGAGTTCAGGAGGGTTTCACGCGGGCGGCGCATTGCCGGCGTTTATCATTCACACGTCGAGCAGGCGGCTTACATTTCGCAGCGTGACCGCGATGGTATGACGTTTGATGGACTTTACGTTGTGGCCTCCGTGATGAACGGAATAGCCAAAGATGTGAAGGTTTTTCTGTTCAAAGACAGCAAGTTCACTCCGGTCACGATACCGGAAAAGGCAGACTCCCAATGAGTAAGATTGACAGCGTCCTGGCTGTGGTAACAGAGCAGGGCAAGACCCTTGCTGCAATGCAGCAATGGCAAGAGGGAACTCACGAGCGAATCTTTGGCGGTTCACAGCCGGGCGTCCTTCAATATCTGGCCGCAAAGGACAAAGAACTGTCGGATGCGATTACTGCGTCGAATAAGCAGCTCTCCGATGCACTGTCCGCGTCGAATAAAGAGCTCAAGGACGGCATGACTGCGCTCAAGACGGACGTTGACATTCTCAAAACTGAGAAGAGGGTCAGTAAGGCCTACGGCGCCGGTGCAATTGGCTTGGGAACCATGATTGGTTATCTCATCAAGGTTGGTTTGCTGAAAATTGGAATTCACACGCCATAGGGAGAACAAATGGATTATCTAATCCTGACAGTTAAGTCCAAGATTCAAACCACTTGCGGAGAAGTGGAACAGATTTCGTATCTGTGCGTCAACGGAATCTCACGGTGCAAGAATTCGCAAGGTCAAGATGTCCTACAATTTGTCATCAGTGGATACGGTCAGCAAGTGCCCATCGAGAACGTGTTGTGCATCACGCCTTCGACGCCAACACCAGACCAGTACGCTGCCTTCAAGAAGTAAACGCTATGGGCCGCGCGGAATATCTCGAAAAGAAATACGGAATCACGGCTGTCGAATACGCCCAGATGGCGATTGTGCAGGGCGGCGCGTGTAAGTGCTGTGGAAACATTCCAAAGGGAGATTATCCACTTCACGTTGACCACTCCCATAGGGTGGCGGCAACGAAGATTCGTGTGGAAAGAGCCGGCAACTCATTCGTTGCGATTGCGGTGACTGACAAATTTCTATCGCCAACTTTTGTTTATGTATTCCGCGAAGCGGCAATTAAGGCTGCCAAGAGGTGGCTCTTGCGGAAGTCAGTCCGCGGTTTAGTTTGCTGGAAGTGCAATACGGTTCTGCGGTGGGCGCGAGATAGCGCAGAAATCCTTCGCGCGGCA
>Ga0137379_10000623_pt1 | contig 31379 bp, 37 predicted proteins | sample SagtaG_18_FD_104812 | JGI IMG/M metagenome (GOLD analysis project Ga0137379, IMG submission 104812) | Vadose zone soil microbial communities from Sagehorn Ranch, Mendocino, California, USA - Sage2_L_80_16 metaG | ecosystem: Environmental > Terrestrial > Soil > Vadose zone | place: USA...
GAACGGCCGTGACACCGTGAGGTCCGTCTGCCCCACGCCGCCGGGGATGCTGAAGGAGAACGCGTCGAGGCTGTCCGGTCGCAGGAAGCTCAGGACATCAACGTTGAGGACGATGCGGGATGCAGCGCATGCCGCGAGCGCCACCGCCAAACACAATGTACCGAGTGCCGCCGTTCGCTTCATCACGCCTCCCCACCGCCGTCGCCATCCGGCCCAGCTGCCGAGTAGTTACCAACCTTCTCCTTATGGTATAAGGTCGGCCCATGAAAGCAATCGGCCCGAGATCTTTAGCGAGGGCGACACGGCTGATGCGTGGACGCAACAGCGAGGCGGGACGTCACTTGCTTCCAGTCAAGCGTTGAGTCGGGGCGCCGGGATTTGAACCCGGGACCTGCTGATCCCAAAACCCACTCATCGATCCGTGGAGCGGGCAGCCTGACGGCTACCTCGAGCGAGGGCGAACCATCAGGGTCAGAAAATGAGTGTGAACACTGGCTGGTCGGCCGTGCAGCTGGATCCGCTGGTGGCGCATGCATACACGGTGTGCGTTGCCCCGTTGTTCGCCGTCACTTCCCAGCTCGCCGAGAGGCCGGTGCCTCCGGGCGACCCACCATAGGAGAACAAGCCGTCAGATGCGCGCGCCGCCATAAAGATCGTGCCCGTGGCATTCGACGCTGGTGTAATGAGCAGGGAAACGTCATAAATACCGGCGAAGGGGTCAACGTTGCTGCTGGTGACGACTGCCCCGACGAGGAATGTTTGCGGCGGAGCCGTAGAGCCGGCGCCTGAGCCTGAGCATGCGGCGAGCAAGACGGAGAGAACTAGAGTGAGACGCAGAGATGCCTCCTAGATCGACCCACGCGCGGCCCAAGGCTGCAGTGATGGCTCCAAGGCACCGGCGAATGACGTGGAGTGTCACTCTAAGTTCTTACGCTTTCCCTTCGCGATCGGTGACGCGCCTCACGAGCCCCCTAGCAGCCCCAAGCGTCCTACCTGGCGGGCAGCGCGTCGCGGCGCCAGCAAACGGCTAAGTCCAATCGGGGCGCCGGGATTTGAACCCGGGACCTTCTGGTCCCAAACTCTGCCCACGCAACCCTGAAACGCGCATCCTGCACCTGCAGCCTGCGGAAACCGTGCAGGATGTTCGCCCTCACCACCACGGCCGCAGCGCAATGCGCGGGTGAATCGGTCGACAATCAGGCTGACCCTTTCCGTTCAAGAAACTCCTCGACTGTCAAGAAACTCCTCGACTGCTTTCGCGGCGAGCTTCCGCCAGCTCGTGCCTTCTTTGGCCTCGAGCTGGAGCAGTCGCCCGGCGACGTCCAAGCTCACACCCAGCGTCGCCGCAATCTCCTGTCCCTTCGTCATCGGTTGCTTCCTATCAGCCATGCTTTCACCTCCCGGAGCTTCATCGGCTCCGCGACCGGCCGAGTTAAGTCGTTGGCGCGCCCTGCATCGTTCCTCTGGTTCCATACCATGCGCCGCACCTCGCACATCCAGGCCAGCGAGGCAGGACAGGCGGGCGAGCGGGCCGCGACGTATGTTCGTGTGGCGTGCAGGTCCCGAGACGAGGAGGGATTTCCGTGCAGGTTCTTCCCCCAGTTGGGTCGTTTCGACGGCGGCTGGCTATTGGGCTCTCGATCTTGATGGTGATCGCGCTTGGTGCACTCGCCGTTGTCGTGGGCGCTCAGATGGCGTTTCGCCTCGCATTCCGCAAGCTCTAGAGACCCCCGACTCACCGATTGGCCGTTAGCCGTTAGTCTCATCGGGGGCCTTATATAGGCCCCCCGAATGAGACGAGACTAATTCGGCAGGTCTCATGAGACCGACGCTCCATCCGTGAGCGCTCCATCACAAAAACGATGCCAACGAGGCCATGAGGGCCCGCGCATGATTGAACACATCGTGCGCTTGTTCGACCGTGTACACATCACGCGGGTGCATCACGTCGTTGCGCCAAGCATCCTTCACATTTTGCAGATGTGCGGCGGCTTCCGATCTTTGCGATAACCTTTGCTTCTCGTCTGGTGTTGAACGCGGGAGCGCATTGACAGCCTTCCTCACCTGATCCAGGAGCCTCTGCCAATTCTCCTCAAGTCTCCCGATCTGCAAATCCGCAGCGAGTGCGCGAAGGCCAACCTCTAGAACGCGCATAACATGAAACACACATGCGGTCGCCCGATCTAGCGCGAGGCACTTTCCGGCCTCTTCCACGTCAACGACCGCGGACGGAAATCGGTCCGCTACTTGTTTGCCAAAGAGATGCACCGCCCGATAGAGTTCTTCTGCCTTCCCGTCGACAGCGAAGCAAGTCATTTCCCTGAGCTCGTCAATTATCCGAGATTCCAAGTCGGTGGCGTCATCAGCCATTGCGCGCCACACTCCTGCTGGATCGCCCAGGTTCGCCAACATCCTAGACACCGAGGCATAGCTGGCTTTGAGTCTGAGCTTCACACACTCGTCACGTAGGCGCTCAAGCCCAGCCTTGGCGCTCTCTCGTAATTCGGCAGAGATGACTTGCAGGGTCCCGCGAAGCCTTTCGATTTCAACCAAGCCCGGCCGCCATGTACGGAGACCGAGTCCCTGATTGAGGAGAATGTGCGGAAGGAACTCTTGCATGAGTAACCCCGGCAGAAGTAGCGGTGTCCACTCTACGCTCAAATTGAGCCGACAATCAGGCCGAAACGGAAACCTCGCCCGAGCCGCGAGCGAGGTTGAAGGTTGAGGCATAACGAGTCGGGAAGTCGGGGCGCCGGGATTTGAACCCGGGACCTTCTGGTCCCAAACGGGCCAACCCAGGTCCCGAAACGCGCAGCGTGCTCGTGGCGACCACACGCCTGACCACAGGGAGCGGGTCGCGTGCGCGCGCGCGCCCGTCGAGAGGCGCATCTTGCGCCTCGCAATGGGTGAACCAACGGGTACCCGATCTGGATCACGCCTCCGCCTCCCGCAGCTCGGGGGCTTCGATCACCACGCGCCGCAGCGTCACGGGATCGGCCTGCTGATAGATCGTCTGCAAGCACGTCGGATCGCCCCAGCCGCCGGCCGCCATCACGTCCTGCAGCTCCAGCCCTTTGCGCGCCGTCGCCCACCCGCGACGATATGCGTGCCAGAGTCCGCCGTCCAGATGCGTGAGCTTCGCGACCCGCTCGGCCTTCTCCAACCACTTCGAGGCGAGGTCGCGATCCACCGGCCGGGACGGGTCGGCCGGCCACGCGAACACGTACGCTGCGCCGATGCCCGGATGCGTCGCGAGCCACGCATCGAGCGCCGCCCGCGCTGCCGGGTGCAGCGGGATGTCCGCCCACCGCTTCCGCAGCTTGTCGGTGCGCGCCGGCCAGTCGATCACCCCGTGCGGCCGGACGTCGAGCCGCAGGTCCTGATAGCGGAGCCCGAGGATCGCTCCGATCCGGCGCCCCGTGTGCTGCGCCAGCGTCACTAGCACCGGGAGCATCGGATGGATCTGGGGAGCGACGGCCACGACCTGCTCGAAGCGGTCGGTCGTCGCCACCGGCCGCTTCGGGTTTTCCTCGTGTGGCACCGCGAATCCCCGCGTCGGGTCCTCCGTCATCAGGTAGCGCCCGGTGTCGGCGTCGCGCCATGTGATGGCCCAGCGAATCACGCCGCGCAACCAGAGCAGGTCCATCGCGATCGCGGTCGCGCCCACGGGGCGTCGCCGGGGCTCGCCCTCCTCGGGCGTCTCCGGCACCGGCTCGCCCCGGCCGGTGATGGCGCCGCTCCCGCGCCGATCGACGAACGACTGCCACTCTCCGAGGCTCACCAGGCGCAGGTCCTTCTTCCCGCCCAGGACCCGGGCCCACATCGTCGCCGCCCGGTGGTCCTGACAGCGTGACGCCCGCCCGCGCTTCCGCGGGGTCTGCGTGCGGACGTAGCGCGCGCAGATGCGCGCGACCGTGGGGACGAACGGGACCGCGTCGTCCGTGCGCCGCTGCACCTGGTCCCGCACCCACGCCTTCGCGCTCTCGATGTCCCCGGCCTCAACGCCCTTCACCGCGAACCGGCGGCCGTGGATCTGGGCGGCGAACCGGCCGCTCGGCTTCATCCAGATGCGCACCGTGTCGCCGTACGACTTGATGCCCCAGCTCCAGCGCCGGCCCTTCGGCCGCGGCGTGCGCTTGCGCGCGGTGCTCGTTCTCCGGCTCATCGCTCTCCTCCTGGCAACGGGATGATGGCTGACCTGCGATCCCGTGCACCGTGTCCTCGGCGACCCGCCTTGGCCACAGGCCGGACGCGTTCTGTGGTTAGCGGGGGCTCAAAGCGCTGCGCCTTCTTCCCCAACCGCCGGCGCTCGATCAGCGGCTGCTTCGGGAACTGGCGACGGATCTGACTCTCACTGAAACCCGTTTCCGCGGCGGCCTGCGCCGGCGTCAGCTGCTCGAGCTCCCACTCGGTGAGCGCGGCTTCGAGCTCGGCGGCGTCGCGCGCCTTCGTGGCGGCTGCCTCGTGCGCGCCGTGGGCCTCCAGCAGCTCGGCCTCCTGGCGCCAGCGCGTCGCGAGATCGGCGAGCGTCACGGGAGGGGGGACTGCTCAGGGCGGGGATGCTGACCCGTTACCCGCGCCGCCGGGGACCAGCCGACGGGCGCGACCCTGAGCAGATGCCGGCGGTCGAGCGTCACGCCGAAGAGCTCCGGATGATCCGGTAGTGCACTCGGCACGCCGGGGCCCACCCGCAGTCGCAGCGCTCGAGCCGATGCGGTTCCGGCACTTGCGTCCAGGCCCGGAAGCCGTCACCGCCGACTGGGTAGCGCGGCCCGAATCCGATTGGGCGCACATGATTGTGCACCAGCACGCGCCCCGCGCGCACCGTTCGCGGAACCCCTGAACGCACGTAGCGGATCTGCCGTCGACGCGCCTCAGCCAGCCAGTAGTAGTCCCGAGCGGCGGTGATGTTGATGGCGAGGGTGCCACCCGGCTTGGCCCAGGCTCGCCGGTGCGGGCGCACCGCCCGCCACAGGTCGCCGGGGAGGACGTCGAGCTCTTTCGCGGCGGACTTCAGGTCGAGCCAGCGGACCGGCTGGCGCGGTGCTGCGGACTTCAGTACGTTGAACACGGTCGCCTGCATCGCGACCTCCTTTCAGTTCGGCGCCGCGCCCCACGCGCGGCGCTGCTGCTTTCAGAACAACCCCGGGGCGACCGGCTCGTAGCGGCCCTTACGCGCGTCAGCGGGACCCTCATCCCGACTGCCGCGACCCCGGGGACCGTCTACGGTGGCAACCGGCCGTGCGCGCGATCCACGGCACGCGCGACCGCCGCCTCCACACTCTCCCCGACGACCGCCGCGACCAGGGCCGGATCGGCGAGCAGCTGCTCGATCGACGCCTCGCCCGCGTCCTCCGCGAAGCCCGCATCCGCCAACAGGTCGTCGAGCGTGGGGTCGACCGGCTCGACCGGTGGCGTCGCTCGCGCGGCCTTCCGCTCCGCGGCCTCGAACATCACCGAGCGCGACGACCGCGTGCTCTCCCACGCACGCTCCACCGTCCGGCGTGGGATGCGCTGGTCGTCCTCGTCGAGGAACCGCTCCAGCTCGCGCCGATACGCACGCCAGTCGGCACTCGGCAGCACGCTGCGCGCCTGCACCAACGCACCCGGATTGCTGGGCACCGGGACGATCGAGTGTTCGAGCAGCTCTTGCTCGGTGAAATCGACACCGCCCATGCGGCCACGGTCCGCGCGAGCCTCGTCCTGGGAGTTCGGGTCGAGCCGCTCGAAGCTGATCGGGAGGAAGCCGACGGACGCCGCGTTCAGGTACCCGCCCTTCACGAGCTGGAAGATCGTGTCGGCGAACGGGTACACCTCGCGCTCGGCGAAGTGGTCGATCGCGTGGAGCTCGCGGTCCTGCACCCACACCGTCGTCGCCCGAGCGATCGGCGGGGCACCGTACTGATGCGCCCACAGCACCACCGGGTTGTGCTGGTAGTTCGTGAGCTCCCAGCCGTCCGCGCTCAAGGTGTCCGAGTCGCGATCCACTTCCTCAGTCGAGATCGCGATCTGGACCGCGCGGTCGTCGCCGGCCACGGCCTTGATCGATGTCGCGTACGCCTTCGTGACGATGACGTCCTGGGGCGCGGCCCCCTGGGCCAGCAGTTCCTTCCAGCGGGCGAGATCGAGGTGCCGACGCTCAGGCATCGGGGAGCTCGAACAGCGCCAGCAGGCGGCCGTCGCGGTGGACGTAGGCAGGCCCGACCCAGCGCCCCAGCGCGGGGATCTCGCCGCCCACGGGGCACAGCTGGAAGCAGTGATCCACGGGTGGCTGGGCCGGGTCCGCCGCGACCAGCAGGTGGGCCACCCCGTCGATCAGCGTGAGGTCCAGGACCTCGGCGCCGCCCGGCAACGCGATCGTCTGCACGCCCTCGACGTGCGGCTGCGGCGGGACGGGGACCGGCAGGAGGCGCTTCACGGTGACCCTCCCTCCAGCTGATCGAGTTCGGCCATCTCGCGGACCCGCTCCGCGACGTCGTGCACGGCGGCGAGCCCCGCCATGCCCTCGCGCACCGCCGGGGGCACCGGGCCCATCGCGTGCCACGTGCGGCCCAGCGCATCGGCCCGCGATCGACGCAGGAAGTGCGACAGCAGCCGGCGCGCCAGGTCGTCGGGCGTGGTGTGCAGCACCAGCGCGGCCGCTTCGAGCAACCGGTCCTCGGCCTCGGGGAGCGGCGCCAGCACGATCGGCAGCGGCGCGTTCACGAGCTGCCCCCGAGGACACCCGCCAGGTGCTGGAGCACCGTGCGGTCGGCCTCGTCCACCGGGGGAGGCAGCGCCTCGCGCCGCAGCTGATGTCGGAGCGGCACGGCGCTCGCGGCCACGGTGCCCGGGAGGGCGTCGATCGCGTTGGCCTTGTTCCCCGCCACAAGCCGACGCCCGACGTAGTCGTCTGTGTAGAAAAACTCCCCCGCGTTGTGCGAAAGCACCTGCACCAGGGCTTGGAGTTTGTAGAGCGTCCGCGCGGCCATCGGTCAGGTCCCTTCCTCCGTCAGTGGGAACGGCCCGGCGGCCGTGTCGTCGCCACCCGGTTCGCGCGGCGCGATCGGGGGATCTTCGGTCGACGGCGCGAACGCCGGCCGGGCGCCGCTGTCGCTCGCCACCGGAGCGGTCGGAATCGCGACCGGCATGTTCGCCGGGTCATAATCGGGCTCCGCGCTGCCGCTCGGATTTTTCGGTGGCGGGATCGCGGGCGCTCGCGGATCGGGCTTGTCGTCACTGCGGGCGGTGCGGCTCATGGTGCCTCCTTGGCCGATGGTGATGGTGCGACGGCGACGACGCGCGTCGCGATCCCGCGCGACTCCAGGGCTCGCGCCTCGCGCTCCGCAAAGAACGCCGTGTGGCCCTGGTTGAAGGGCCCCCACGTCTGGGTGAAATGCATCTCCACGCCGTCGTCCCCGGGGTGGTAGGCGTCCACGGCGGTGAACACCTGGCCCAGGGGATCGGTCTCGCGACGCGGCGGCGCGGGGGGCTCGCCGAGCCTGACGTAGCCGCGCCGGATCTCCGCGGGCGTCGGATCACGCGCCAGACCGGCGGCCTTCAGGGCGGCCGCGTCGGGTCGCTCGCACACGTCGCCCCGCGCGTTCCGACCCACGACGGGCGCGGTGATCACGACGAGGCTCACGGCGCGGCCTCCGGCGCGACCTCGGCCAACCCGTGCGCCACGTAGCGCTCGGCGCGGGACTGCGGTTCGTGGATGATCTCCTGCGGGTTGTTCGGCGGCAGCCCGCGCAGGACCCGCAACCGCACGAGGGGTTCGGCCCGTGCCGGTGTCAGTGGTGTGGGCGCGTCGGCCGGCTCCAGGATGCCGACGTCGACCGCGAGCTTGAAGGCCGCAGGCCGCAGCGAGCGCCACTCCCCAATCGAGGCATCGAGCAGCCCGGCGAGTTCGGGATCGCCCGGCCGATCGCGGTCCGGGTCGCCGATGCAGGCCCGGCGGTACCGCTTCAGCACGTCGCCCACGAGCGCCCGGCCGGGTGTCCGCACGATGCCGCCGCGCCGGCCGTTCACGTGGGCCGCCGGGGCGAGGGCCCGCTCGAGCCGGGCGCGATGGTCCGGGAACGCGGCGGGCGTCGGGAAGCGCAGCTCGGCCGCGCGGCCCGCGTCGAGCCCGAGGCCGACCAACTCCTCCCCCTCGGCATCCCACCGGGCGTGCTGGTCGTCGAGGTCGATGCCCTGCGCCACCCAGGCCGACAGCCGCTCGTCGAGCGTCCGCTGGCGCGCCGCGTCCCGCTCGGTGTGCACGGTCTGGCGGATCTGCTGCAGCTCCTTGAGGGCCGCGGCGAGTTTCGCAGCGGCCGCGCGCAGCGTCTTGCGATCGGCACCCCGCTCGAGCGCCGAGCTGGCGTCGGCCCGGGCGGTCTCCACGGCCTGGAGCGCGGTGGCGACGCGCGGGTCATCGTCCACCGGATCGGGCCGCGGCGGGCCGAGCGTCTGCTCGGCGAGCATGAGCGCGCCCGCCCCAACGAGCGCACTCATCGACCGATCGGCGCGCACCAGGTGCGCGAAATCAATCTTCGCCTGCTCGCTGACGTCAAAGCTCGGTGCCAACCTCCGACGACTCTCCGGCATGCACACCCCCAAAACGAAACGCGCCCGTCGATCCCTCTCGGGAATCAACGGGCGCACGCGGCTGCGTCGGTCCTATGTCCTGCTGTCGGTCGCTCCAGGCATCGCCTGGATGAAGGGCCCCCGGGCCCTCCGCATTACCAGAGTAATATCACGCCCCCCGCCCGGCAATGGGATTGGTAACACTCCGGGCGCCCGACTCCTACCAGAAACCCCGGGGTCCAGGAGCCCGGTACCACCGATCGTCGCGCCTGCGCGATCCTGGCGTGCGAGCAGGTTTGTGATCCGGGCACCTGTGATAGGTGGCGAGCATCGTCGAGGGCTACGGCGCCGGGCGGCTCACGCTGCCGACGCCGAACAAGAGCACAAACCTCGATCAAGTGCGAACAGCCCCATCGTTCCTGCGCCGTGACTACCACCCTCCAGACATACGTCTGGAGCATCTGAAAGCGCCCTATACGGCGCAGACCGTCGCGGAATTCCTCGGGTGGTTGGAGCCGAACGGGCAGGCGAAGAAGAAGCTGTGGTCCGCGCTCGCGGCGCTCGAGCGGATCGAAGCCGGCGGGCTCACGCCACGACGGGCGCAGCGCCCGAGGCCGCGAGCGCCGCCTGCACCTCGCCGATCACCGGGGCCCAGTCCCGCGGCCGGGCCGGGCGGAAGAGCCGGGCCTGCGGGTACCAGGGCGACCGCCGCGCGCCGGGCGGCCCCCAGTAGATCTGCCGGTGCGGGCCGACCAGGACCCAGGTCGGCAGGCCGAGTGCCGCGGCGAGATGGGCGAGGCCGGTATCGACGGCCACGACGAGATCGCACGTCGTGAGGAGCCGCGCGGTCGCCAGCCAGTCGGGACCATCGGCGGTGGCATCGCGCACATTCGGGGCGGCGAGCGCCGCGAGCCCGGCGCGATGCTCGGGCGCGCACGCCAGCCAGGTGACCGTCGGGGTCGCGGCGAACAGCGGGGCCCACGCGGCGAGCGGCGTGCGGCGCCAGGGGTCCAGGGTGTAGCCCGCCGTCCCGCGCCACGCGAAGGCGATGCGGCGCGGCGGCCAGGCCAGCGGGGCCCGCGGGCCGAGCGCGAAATACCCGCTCGGCGGCGCCGTCGCGGGCGTCGCCGCGAGCACCCGGGGGAGCGTGACGAGGGGCACGTAGGCATCGGGCCGCGCCCCGGTCAGCGCCACGGGGCCCTGGAGCCCGGTCAGCCGGACGACGTCCGTCACCCCCGGGACGGTCGCCAGCAGCCCCGCGAGCGCGGGCGTGGCCGCGACCGTGAGGGTCGGCGCGGCGCGCGCGACGACCGGGAGGAAGCGCGCCGCCCAGATCGCATCTCCCGCCCCGGTCATGGTCTGCACGACCAGCAGGCGGGCCACCGGCTGTCCGACCCAGGGCGGCACGCCGGACACCGCCACGGCCCCGTGATCCCACCGGGTCTGCGCGGCCCACACCGCCGACCACTGCCCCGCCCACGCGGCCCGGACCAGGGGCGGCACGCCCCCGAGGGCCCCACAGCAGCGTTTGATCTTCTGGCCGCTCCCACAGGGGCACGCGGCATTCCGGCCGCCGCTCACGCCAGCACGCTCGCGTCGCGCAGGGCCGGCGCGGCCGCCCGCCCGGCACCCCAGGCCACGAGGGCCTGCCGCACCTCCGCGATCACCGACGCCCAGTTCCGGGACGCGTCCTGCCGGAAGATCCGCCCGACGCTCGGATACCACGCCCGCAGGTACGCGACGGTCCACCGCTGGTCGGCCAGCAGGCCGTACCCGAGCAGGAGCCACGCCGGCACCCCGAGGGAGCCCGCGAGATGGAACACCGCCGTGTCCACCGTGATGACGAGATCGAGCTGCCGGAGGACGCCGGCCGTGTCCGCCCAATCGCGCACGCCCAGGTCCGTGAGGTTGGGGAGCGTGGGCCCCAGGGCCGCGTGATCGGCGAGGTGGAGCGCCCACCACGCCACGCCCGCCACGCGGACGAGCGGGGCCAGGGCGGCCGGTGGGACCCCGCGCACATCCCGCCCGCCCCCGCTGCCCGTCCAGCACAGGCCCACGCGCCGCGCGCCGGCACCCGCCGGGACCCGGATGGTCGGATCGGCCCAGAAGGTGGCGGGGGGCGGGCGCACACACGCCGGCGCCGCCGGTTGGCAGCACACGGGGAGCGCGTGCGCCCCGGCCCGCCCGCAGGTGCACGGACCCCACCCGGCGGTGAACGCGGGAGGCAGGGGGACGTCCGTCCCGAGCGGGTGGCGATATAGATGCCCATTGCCCGCCAACAGGATCGGGTCCGCCGGGGGATCGAGCAGGACGCTGCCGGTCGTCGGATCGTGGCAGGCCCGCTCGAGGGCGCTCCATACGTCGTCGCAGCCGACCACCACCGGCGCGAGGGGGCGGCACAGCCGCGCCAACGGGGACCGGACCACGAGCGCGCGGTCCCCGAGGACCGCCCGCAGGGCCGGGACGTAGCGCGCGGTCAGGATCGCGTCGCCATACCCTTGCCGCGTCATCCCCAGCACGAGCAGGCGGCCGGCCGGCAGGGCGCTCATCGCCCGGCGCGCCAGGCCGTGAGCGCCGCCTGCACCTGGTCGATCACCGACGCCCAGTCCCCCGGCGCCGGCTGGGGGAACAGGCGGGCCGTCGGATACCAGCCCTCGGCGAGCCACCGCCGCCACGACGCCTGCGCATGCGACGGGTGCGGGTCCGCCGGGCACAGCACCCACGTGGGCACGGCCAGGCTCGCCGCGGGATGCTCGACGCTCGTGTCCGCGGTGATTACGAGATCGCACCGCGCGACGATCCCCGCCGTGTCGGCGAAGTCCCGCACGCCGCGTGCGGCGAGCCCCCGCAGCGGGAGGGCCGCGTCGGGCGCCAGGTGGAGCCCGACCCACGGCACGTCGGTCCGGTCGAGCAGGGACGCGACCACCGCGGGCGGGAGGCGCCGGTCCGGGTTCCCCGCCTGCCCGCAGAGCCCCACGCGGCGGCCCGGCGCGTCGAGCAGCGCGATCCCCGGATCGACCCAGAGCGGCGGCAGGGGCGGCAGCCCGGGCCCGGGCGCGCACGCCGCGAAGTCCACCCGGACCCGGTCCGCGTCCCCCGGGTCATACATCCCGCCCGCCGCCGGCGCCGCGTCCGGCCACCCGACGATCGGGGGCCCGAGCCGCGCGAACAGCCGCGCGAGCGTCGCGTCCACCACGACGGGCACCCCGGGGTGGGCCACGGCGAAGGCGGGCAGGTAGCGCGAGCCCCGAATCGCGTCCCCCAGGCCCGTCCCGGGCCAGGTGTTCGGCCAGAGGCAGAACCGCGCCCCGGCGGGCGCCGTCACGCGTCCCCCCGCCGGTTGCTGCCCGCCCAGCTGATGACGCGGCGCATCTGCTCGTTCGGCGGCGCCCGACGCTGGGGCTGCGGGGCGACGGCCGGCGACACCACCGCCAGCACCGGGTCGCGCTCCGCCGCGGGCGGCGGCCGCCGCTCGTCGAACGTCCGGCCGCAGCGGCACTCCCGATACGTCAAGCCCCACTCGTTGCAGTCGGACGTCTCCCACTCGCGGCACACGTCACACCGCCTCGGCCCATCCCGGGTCACGGACAGGTGCGACACGAACGGCTGTTTTCGCCGGCTCATCGCTTCCCCGCCTCGTGCGTCGCCGCCTCACGCTCCAGGATCGTGCCGAAGCGCAGCAGCTCCTCGCCGACCCGCCACACCTCCCCCACCGCGAGCGTGAACAGCGGCGTGGGGGCGTCCGGGCGCCCGGCCACCGTGCAGATGAGGCCCACCCGCACGACGGGCGTGCCGCTGCGCGTCGCTTCGAGCGTGAGCCGCAACCGCTCGGTCACGTTCAGCGCGATGCGTTCCTCGCGAATGATCACGGTCACGGCTTCTCCTCCGGGGGCGGGAACCCCGCGCCCGGCAACCGCGGCAGCCGGGGCCGCCGCCGGGGGGGTTCGTCCTCGTCCTCGTCGTCCACCGTGCCCAGATCCCACACGCCGCCGATCAGGAACGAGCCGAACGCCGGTCGCGCCCGCGGCTCGTCCGGCTCGGGGTCCGGCTCCGGCTCCGACTCGACCGCGTCGGGCTCGCGCTCGGGCTCGACCACCGGCTCGTCCTCGACCGCCGCCACCTCCCGGCCGTCGCGATCGTATTCGGTCGCCCCGTCGCCCGCGATCACCAGGTTGTAGCCCCGCCCGCCGTCCCCCACCGGCAGCGCGAGCAGCAGCGCGCCCGCCACCGCGTTCGCCACGTCGTCGTGCGCCCCCTTCGGATGCACGACCGAGTCGCGCCCCCCGGGCGCCACCCGCCGCTCGAGCAACGCCAGCTGCCCGAGGAGCCGCGGCAGGTCGAGCAGCTCGACCGTGCCCGAGTTCACCTGCGGCAACAGCCCCGCGTACAGCTCCGCCTTCACCCGCTCGCTCAACGCGTACCGCACCCCGGCGCGCCGGAACCGCTCGCGCGGCCACTCGCCCCCGTACCGATCGCCGGTCACCTGGTGGAGCCCGTAGCTCCGCAGCGTCGCCGTCAGGTCCCGCACCGCCTGCTCCGGCGAGAACGGCGGCCGCACCTCGCGCACACAGTCGAGCACCGCGCGCTCCCCCTCGGGATGCGCGATCGCCACGGTGAAGCTGTCGGACCCGCCCCCGCTCGGGTCGACGAACGCGTGGTACCGCACGCCCCGGCGCGGCGGCAGCTCGCGGCGGTCCGGCACGGTACAGCCGCGCAGCGCCGCCGCGTCGAACAGGGCCTGGACGTCGGCGCGGAACGCGACGTGCCCGTCCTGCCCGTACTCGCTCGCCGCCCACGCCGGGTCCTCGGCGAAGGCCGCCTGAATCTCCGCCGGGTCCACCGTCGGGTTCATGCTCAGCGTGTCGGCATTCCACACGAGCACCCGGGGATCAGGCTGCCCGTAGGAGCGCGCGTACGCCCGGTGCAGCTCGCCCCGCGGGCCGTACGGCGACGAGATGCACAAGAGCAACGACTGCGAATGCCGCAGCAGCCCCGGCCGCACGGCCTCCAGCACCTGCCGATCGCGGATCGCCGCGCCGTCTTCGGTCCGCCAGAACGCCAGCTCGTCGGCGATGCAGGCGGCGAGCGACCAGCCCCGCACGCTGCGGAACGAACAGGCGTTCACCCGGATGCTCACGCCGTTCCACAGGTCGACCGACTCCCGCCGCACCCGGCGGATGACCTTCTGGCTGAAGGCGGGCGACCGCTCGAGGAAGCCGAGCACATACCGGAACACGAGGCCGGCCTGCTCCTTGTCGCTCGCGATCACCATGACGACGGGATGCTCGCCGGGCGCCGCTTTGTGCCGGCGGAACACGGCGATGAACGTGGCGACCGCCGCCGCCATGCGACTCTTGCCGCTGTCGCGCCCGGCCAGCACCCACCCCTCACGGACCGGAGCGGCGGGCGGCGTCAGGCGATCGGTGTGGCGCTGGTAGATCGCCAGCTCAGCCGGCGTGAGCGACAACCCGAACGTGGCGGCGAGGAAGGCCCGCCACGCGCGCCAGCTCGGGTCCTGGAACTCCGGCCAGACGTCGAGCCAGTCGAGGATGGTGAGCGAGTCGGGATCAGGCAGCGGCTTGCGAGCGGCGGCTTTCGCCCGGCCGCCCTTGCGCCCCAGTTCCCGCGCCCGCTCTGGGTCCCGATCGAAGGTCGTCACGCTATGCCCCCTCTCCGGCCGCTAGGTCGCCAGCACCCACGGGGTGGGAGTCAGGTACCCGACCGCTGGGTTGGGGGCCTATGGGGGTCGCTGGTCCCCGCGTCGCTTGCCGCCCGCTACGATTCCCGCTTGCCAGCCGCTGCCCGGCACGCTTCACAACGGGACAGACAACGGGACATGCACAGCCGTGACGTGGTGTCTCACACACACTTAGCCCGCGCGGCCGTCTGATGAGAGACCAGACGGCGCACCCGATCGGCGCATGCGCACGCGGGCGGGCCCGCCGCGAGCGAGGGGGGGCGCCACCCCGACACGACGCGCCCAGCATCACGCGGGCTGGCGCCGGGGGAGGTGGGTGAGATCGCGGAACGTGACCTCGACCTCGGCGCACGTGCAGTCCAGGAACGCGTGGTCGGCGAGGCAGGGGCAGCCGTCGTCGTGGCGGATCGTGAGGTCGACGATGCGGGAGGTGCCGTCGTCGGCCTTGGCGTACCGTATCCCCAGGGCCATGAGGCGTTCCACGGCGGCACCGGGGAGGCGGTGGATGCCGAGGACGGGAGCGGCCTTGATGTATGCGCACCAGGCCCGGTCGAAGGGGGTCATGGAGTCTCCTGGGTGAGAGTCTGTTCCGCGTTCCCGGATAGGGACATCCAGAGTATGTCCCTACTTTTCGGGAACGAACCGAAGGCGGGTTCTTTCCCGACTTCGTTCCCGCTCTTTTCCCACAACGACTTACGACCGGAAAGGACGGTCACGATCTTCGTTCCCGGGTTCGTTCCCGGACCGTTCCCGGAACGCACTTTCCGGAAAGGACTTTCCGGGGCTACCACGGGGGCTCCTCGCCCGGCTCCCGAGTCGGTTCGGGGCTGCCGCTGGCGACCCAGGCGTGGTGGTGGCGTGTGGCGCTGACGTCGGTGACCGCATGGTTGGCGCCGAGGCGTACCAGGGCGGCCTGCACATCTTCCGTCCGCGCCTGCAGGGAGGCTCGCACGTCGGTCGTCGTGCACCGGGGGTGCTGCTGGATGAAGGCGAGCACCTGCGCCTCGAAGCTGAGCGTGCCCTCGGTGAGCAGGTGATAGGTGTTGCCCACGAGGTCGACGGTGAAGTCCGTGGCGGGCCAGCGGCCACGGGTGCGCACCTTCCGGCGGCCGCCCTCGCCGTCGGGGTGCATCTCGAGGATCAGGTCGACGTTCGCCCCGATCGCGGTGGAATCGCGGTAGCCGCCGTTCTCGGCCTTGGTCGCGTGGTGCGCCAGGGCGATCGCGAGCGCGTGATCGTGGGCCAGCCGGCGCAGCGGCAACAGGACGGGCAGCCACTCGGCCGAGGAGAACGGATCGCTGACCGTGGCCCACGCCGCGAGCGTGTCGATGATGACGAGCACCGGGGCGACCCGCGCGATCGCCGCCGTGAGACTGGCGAGGTCGGGGGTCCGGTCCGGGCGGAGGATGTGCCACCGGGTGGGGTCCGCGCCGAACCGTTGGAGGCGCGCCAGAATGTCGCTCTCCGCTTCGAGATCGGCCGTCACCCAGAGCACGACGCCCGGGGTGGTGGCCTCACCCAGGAACGCCCCACCCCACGTCACCGCCGCCGCGCCCGCCGTCAGCAGCGTCGACTTGCCCAGCTTCTCCCGGGCGGCGAGCATACTCACCCGTCCCCGGTAGGCGAGCCGGGGCACGATGGGTTCCGGCGGTTTGAGCAGGTCGGGCTGTTCGAGCAGGTCGGCCGCCGAATAGAGGTGCAGGTCGGCAGGCCCCACGACGTCGGGCGGCAGCGCGGTGAGCTGCTGGACGAGCTCCGCCGGCGGGCGGTGCTGGTAGGCGCCGTCGATCACGGCGCGACTGACCGCGATCAGGCGTCGCCGCGCGGCATGCTCGTGCACGATCTTCGCGTGGTGCTGCACGTTCGCCGCGAAGGGCACCTGGTCGATCAACGTGCCCAGGTATTCCATCCCGCCGGCGCGGTCCAGGTTGCCGTCGAGGACGTCTCGCAACGTCACCGGGTCGACGGGGCGGCCAGAGCTGTGCAGCTGCCGCATCCCGGCAAAGATCAGGCGGTGCTTCTCGCAGTAGAACATGGCCGGCTCGAGCACGGCGACGGCCGGCACGATCGCCGCGTTGTCGAGCAGTATCGCGCCGAGCACCGCTTGTTCCGCGGCGCTGTCCCACGGCGACGCTTGCTGGTCGTCGTTGACGCTGTTAGGGTTTGGACGGGGCATGGGCGACGCCTCCGTGGGGCGGGACCGTCTGGCGGTCCGCGCCCCGTTTTCCTGCGTAGGCGAGTCGGGTGGCTCTCCTGACCCTGGGTACCTGCGGACGTTCCGGGATCGATGGTGCGCGATGTCGGTATGACCCGCGCGGCGCCCGGCTCACGCGGATCAGGCAAAACACTGCGGGACAACAGGTGAAGCAACAGGTGAACCGGTCGGGCGGTGGCCGAGGGTCGACCGGGAAGGTGGGTCTCAGCGAAGGACTTACAGAGTCGGGGCGCCGGGATTTGAACCCGGGACCTTCTGGTCCCAAACCAGACGCGCTACCGGACTGCGCTACGCCCCGAGGCTGCGACGATTGCACAACTTAACCCGGCGCGGGTCTCCCTCCAAGCTTGAACCCCGCGGCGCACGAAGACTAGGGACACCGACTCAACAACTCCCTCCATGCCAGTCTTAGTGACGGGTGCAGCTGGCCATATCGGGTCGCACCTCTGCTCGCTGCTGCGCGCGGCAGGACGTGAGGTCGTCGCGGTCGACATCGATCAACAAGCCCGAGAGGGAGTTCAGTGTTGCGATATCAGAAACAAGGATCAGGTGGCCCAGTTATTCGAGACCCATGCAATCGGCACGGTCATTCATCTCGCCGCGGTCCTTCCTACTGCCTGCCGTGCCGATCCAGTCGCCGCCACCGAGGTCAATGTGACAGGCACGTTCAACCTGCTGCGCGAGGCCGCGGCGCATCGGGTCGGGCGCTTCGTCTTCGGAAGCTCCATGAGTGTCTACGGATCGGCGCCACGGCGCGCGCCCCCAGCGAGCGCGATCCCACAGCACCCGACCAACCCTATGGTGCCGCGAAGCGCATGGTGGAGCTGGTCGGCGAGAGTCTGTCCGCTACGCAGAGTGTGGGCTTTGTGTCGCTCCGTATCGCGCGCGTCGTCGGGCCTGGTGCGAGGAGCACCGCGTCGAGCTGGCGCTCTGAGATCTTCGAAGCGACCCCGTCGCCCGAGCAACCTCCTATTACAATGCCTTTTGCTCCCTCTGCCCGCTTATCGCTCGTGCATGTGGACGAAGTGGCACGGATGCTGATGCTACTCGCGGAAACGGCCGAACTTCCCGCTCAGATCTACAACAGGCCAGCCGAGGTGTGGGAGGCGCAACAGCTCGCGGAGCTAGTCCACCGAGCAAGACAGGTTCCTGTTCATCGTTGTGCGACGGAGCGCTATTCACGCGTGACTTCGGATTTCGGCTGAGAGGGCTCGTGGAGTATCTGTCGACAGGCCACAGCGTACCAAGCGCTTGACGCTCAGCGGCAGCCGACGGCGCGTCGTGAACCCGCGCTCGCACCCGCGCCCAGCGTCGTGCGCAGCCGGCGCAGCGGACTCGTCGGCGTCACCGGCGAGGCGCCACCGTACGCCGTCCCCAGGCCTACCGAGAACAGCCATTGAGGTGATGCGCTGGTAAGCCCATGGCTGCCATCGACCGTGAGCATGAGCCTCCCGGCGAGCGTGTGGCTCACGCCGAGGCCGAGCTGGCGGCTCAGGGGCTGCGTAGAATCGGCGGTCCCCAGATCCACGCCGACGGACGCCGCCCACGTCCAGCGCGGAGCGACGTCGTAGCCCGCCTCGACGCGCAGCGTCGTCGCTTTAGGGGCGTCGAGCGACGATTGCGCCGCGACGCCGGAGATACTGCGGCTCGCGTCGGCCGACAGGTGGGCCCGCCCGGGCGACAGCCCGACCCCCACGTCCAGCCCGGCAGCCGTCTGACCGTTTCCGAGCCCACACGCCGCGTCGCCCGTCGGTAAGACGACGAGCAGCGCCCCGCCGATGGTCGGCGATCCCCGCACGGGCGATGTGTACGACGCCGCAGCGATGAGCGGCAAGTCGCCTACCCCGGACCTCGTGCTGGTCTGCCCACTCGAATCCTGAGACACATGCAACACGGTGGGGATGGCGTACAGGCTGAACCGGCCGGTTTGGTATTCGAGAATGCCGCTGAAGGCGTCCTCCGAGCGCGTGTCGCTGAGCTTCACCCAGCCGACGCTCGAGCCGGCGGCGATGGACTGCGCCGCCACTGGGGACGCCACCACCAGCAGAGACACGAGCGAACGAGCAACGGAGCGCATGGGTGCACTGCTAGTGTAACACCGTTGCTCGGTGACGGAGGTCACGTGCTCGAGCCACGTCGAGTGACGCTCCCTCCCGAGGAGAGTCTTAATCAGTGAACGGCTGTACGTACCAATTCGAGACGCTCTTTCGGAGGAAACATATGACGAAATCCCTGAACATCGCGGCGCTGCTCACCCTCGGCCTCACGGTGAGCGCCGCAGCACAGCATGCGGCGCGCGCGCAGGCGCCGATGTCGCACCCGAGGACCGCAGCCCCGGGGCGGCAACCGGAGACGCGCGGTGCCGAGTCGGCCGAGCAGACGAGGAGCTTTAACGGCATCGCCACGAAGCTGGGCACGACGGGTACGATGTTGCAGCAAGCCTACGACGCGGCGAAGGCGGCGAACCCGAAGCTCACACGCGGCCAGTTCATCGCCGCGAACGTGCTGGCGCAAAACCTCGGCGAGAAGAACCCGGCTATCACGACCCCGGCGATTCTCGACGGCCTGAAGAGCGGCAAGAGCATCGGTCAGACGCTCCAGGGCCTGGGGCTGAGCGAGAAAGACGCCACCGACGCGGAGCACGCGGCCGACAAGCAAGTGAAGGACGCCGCGAAGACTCAGCAATAACCTCGCTACACCAACACGAACGGCGGGTGGCGTCATCCAAGACGCGACCCGCCGTTTGCTTCAATATCGATTCTCCACTACGGGCGGTCGGGCAAGAGAGATTCCAGACCCGCCTTGGAGGGTTCCCACTTCTCCCACAGGCGCACGTGACAGTGCGTGCCTCTCCGTTTCTGGAGTCTCGCGAGCGGCTCAGGCCGAGCGTCGCACCAGGACTTCGACCAGCGCGCGGATCGCCCGCCCGCGGTGCGAGACGCGCTGCTTGGCCGGCAGCGCTGCTTCGCCGAACGACATCTCGAGATCGAGGGAGAAAAACAACGGGTCGTAGCCGAAGCCGCCGGTCCCGCGCGGCTCGGCGAGCACGCGCCCCTCGCACGTCGCCTCGACCAGCTGCGGCTTCGCGAGCGGGGTCTCGAGATACGCGACCACGCAGCGATAGCGCGCGGTGCGCTGCGCGTCGGGCACCGTCGCCAGGCGCTCGAGCAGCAGCGCGTTGTTCGCCGCGTCGCCGGCGCCCGCGCCGTGCATCTCCGCCCAGCGCGCCGAGAACACGCCGGGCGCGCCCTCGAGCGCATCGACCTCGAGCCCGGAATCCTCCGCCAGCGTCGGGACGTTGCCGCGCTTGGCGAAGTAGCGCGCCTTGGCCACGGCGTTCTCGGCGAAGCTGGTGCCGCGCTCCAGATCGGCTTCGTCCGGCAGCCGCTCGAGAAACTGGTCCACCGGGAAGGTCAACTCGAAGGGCAGGCCCTGGAACAGGTCGCGGATCTCGCGGATCTTGCCCTCGTTGCGGGTGGCGATGAGCAGCTTCCTCGACGCCGCGGGGGGAGACGTCACCGCGCGGCCCCGCCACGCAGCCGCGCCAGCAACTCGGTCGTCGAAACCCCCGCGACGAGCGGGACCCGCACCACGCGCCCGCCCCAGCCCTCCACCTCATCCGCTCCCACGATCGCGTCGCGCTTGTAATCCGCCCCCTTCACGAGGACGTCCGGTCGAAGCTGCTCGATCAGGGCCAGCGGACTGTCTTCGTCGAACACCACGACGCAGTCCACCGCCGCGAGCGCGGCGACGAGCCGGGCGCGCTCCCGCTCCGGCACCACCGGCCGCTCACCCCCGCTCCCCTTGCCCAGCCGCCGCACGGAGGCGTCGCTGTTCACGCCCACGATCAGCGCGGCGCCCTCGGCGCGGGCGGCTTCGAGCAGGGCGACGTGCCCCACGTGCAGCAGATCGAACACGCCGTTGGTGAACACGACGGGGCCGGGGTGCTGCTGGCGCCAGCGCGCGGCCGCCTCCGCGGCCCGGATCTTCTCGGCCGTGCTCACCGGACGTTACAGCGGCTGGCTCGCCTTGGGATGGAACGTGAACTTGTGGGTGAACAGCGGGAGGGTGACGGTCTCGGCGTACTCGGTCTCGATCACGATCTCACGCGGCGACGCGCGGCGCGCGATCTTGATCTGCTGGGCCTCGGGCGGGAGGCCAATCTCCTGCGCGGCCGCCTGGATGCGGCGCCGGATCGTGCCGTCGTCCAGCGACGGCGCGAGCTGGGCCTGCGTCTGCATCTCGTCCAGCAGGCGGTAGTAGCGGAAAAACAGCTCCCCGATGTTGACGCCGTAGTACAGGGCCGCGACGAAGAGGAGCAGGGTGACGAGACAACCCAGCGAGCTCGTGCCCCGCCGGTTCACCACTGCGACTGCGCTCCGTCCACCAGGTCCCTCACCAGCTTCTGCAGTGCGATCTTGCGTCCGTCCGCTTCCTGGGGCGGCCGGTATTCCCCCACCTCGCTGAGGCCCTGCCGTTGCCACAGCGTCTTGCCTTCGCGCTGGTCCAGGATCTCGACGTCGAGCGTGATCGACACCTGGCGCTGCGTGACGTCGGTGCGTCCCTGCCCCGCCTGGAACGACAGGGGCACGTCGGGATCGTAGCGGGTCACCTTGCCCCGCACCACGGCGTCGGCGTTGTTCTCGCCGGCCGTGCGGAGCCCGAGCCGGCCCTGGAACGCCTCGAGCACCGCGTCGTTCACTTCTTTCGTGAGCGCCGGCTCGGCGGTCTGGTTGTCGAACGGCAGGATGGCGACCGTCTTGATGTTGGGCAGGCCGCCGCCCTTGAAGCTGTACAGGCAACCGGTCAGCGCGAGGGCGCTAGTGGCGCCTGCGCCACGTCGCCGAATCGAACGCCACCGTCGTGTCCACCGAGCCGATCGTGAACTCAAAACGCGCCGGGCCCTCCGGAAAGTCGATGCGGGCGCTGGCCGGCATCGCACGAACGTCCAACTCGGCGCGGCTGCGTGCCACGACCTTGCCCTGCCGCCGCCATTCCGCCTCGAGCACACGTCCACCGCCACTCCCCGGGGCCAGACGATAGTCGAGCGTGTCCTCACCCTGCACGAACCGCCAGATCCGCGCAGTATCCGCTCCCGGCACCACGATCCCGAACACGGCCGCGCCCACCGCCGGCGGCCGCACGATGCCGAGCCCCGCCCACAGCATCCGCACGGCCGGCACGAGCGAGCGGAAGTTCTTTTCCGGATCGGCCCACACCGTGGTGTCGCCGACCACGAGCGCCGCGCCCGCCCCCCAGTTGAACGGCCCGGCATAGTCGATGCGCAGCGAGTCCGGCGGCGCCGCCCGCACGGCGGCCCTGCCGGCGTAGCTCTTACCCGCGTCGCGATACTTCCAGCGGAAGCGGATCAGCGTGTGACGATGGGGCGAGGTCGCGGCCGCCCAGACCCTGGCACTGTCCCACTCCGCCGGTGCGAGCGGCATCGGCACGAGCGGCGGCAACGCGCGCGGGCAGCCGAGCAGCAGCGCACAGGCGCCAATGTAGGAGAGTGCTATCCGCCGGTCAAGCGGAAAACGTTGCCGCCTCAATAGTTAAACCCGAGCAACAGTCAGCGGTGGATGCTGCGAATGCGCTCACCCAGTGCCACACTCCCGAGGGTCGCGAGCCCCGAGATCACCCGGCCGAATACCGTGTACGTGCCGTCGAGATGCGGCTGCGGCGAGTGCGTGATGAAAAACTGGCTGCCACCCGTGTCGGGCCCCGACACCGCCATTCCCACGGTGCCCGTTTCGTACCGCACCGGATTCAGCTCGTCGCGCAGCACGAAGCCGGGCCCGCCCCAGCCGTCCCCCCGCGGATCGCCGTCCTGCACCACGAAATTGGGGACGACCCGAAACATGCGGGAGCCGTCAAAGTAGCGCCGATCGACCAGCGCCAGAAAGGCCGCGACCGTGAGCGGCGCCTCGCCCGGGAAGAGCTCGACCACCAGCGCGCCGCGATCGGTCTCGATGGTCACGCGCGGCGACGCGTCGCCCCGGCGTACCGGCAGGAGATAGCGCCGCACGACGGCGCGGTAGTCGTCGAGCGACCGCCCCGTCGCGATCGGGGCCGCCGGTCCCCAGCGCGCCGCGGCGTCGGGGAGCTTCTCCGCGGCGAGCCGCCGGACCTGGTAATCGTCCGGGCGGGGCGTCCGGGCGACGAATCGGGTCGCCACCGTGTCCCGGCCCACCGGACCGGTGGCGGCGATGGCGCCGAGCGCGGCCAGCGCGGAGAGCCGGGCATCGTCGAACGTATCGGCCGCCGCGCGCTCATAGGCGGCCGCGAGCGCGGCGACGTCGCCCAGCGCGGGATGGCGCGCGAGCAGGTCGGCGGCCGAGCTCCGCACCGCGGCGTCCGGATGCGCGAGCAGCGTCCGGGCGCGTGGGGCGAGGCTCGTGTCGCCCTCGGCCACGACCCGCCCGAGCGCCTGGAGCGCCTGCGCCACCACGCGGCCGTCGGAATCGGTCAGCTGGAGGTCGAGACGGGCGCGATCGCGCGCGGCGCCGAACGCTTCGGCGGCGACGCTGCGCCAGCGCCAGTCGCGGTCGCGTGCCAGCTCGGCCGCGGCGGCCACGCCGGCCGCGCTGTCCGCCTGGGCGAGGGCGATGCCCGCCTGGCGGCGCAAGGCGAAGCGGGGGCTCGCGAGCCTGGCCTCGAGTTGGGCCGCAGCGCGCGCGCCTCCCAATGCACCCAGGGTCGTCTCCGCTTGGACCGCGACGTTCACATCCCGGTCCGCGACGAGCGGGAGCGCGAGACCGACCAGCCCGCTGTCCTGGAACGAAGCGAGCGCCCGCAGCGCATTGACGCGGACGTGGCCGTCGCGATCGCCGAGCAGCGGCCGGATGCGGGCGATGACCTCCGGCGGAGCGATCTGGGCGCTGTCGCTCAAGGCGCGCGTCACGCCACGCAGCGCGACGGCGCGCACGTACGGCTCGCGATCGGCGAGCGCGCCCAGCAGGGTCGGAACGGCACGCGCGATGCGCAAGCGCGCGAGCGCGTACACCGCGTGGGCGCGCGCCGCGGGATCGGGGTCGCGGGCGAAGTCCGTCAAGCGGGCGACCGGCGCGCGGGTCCCCAGGCGCCACGCCTCGAGCAGCGCGACCCGCTGCACCGCGGACGTGCCGACGCCGGCCGCGGTCTTCAGGTCGAGCAGGTCCGCCACGGCGCGCGCGCCCTCCTCCCCGCCGATCTTCGCGATGGCGGTCACGGCCTCGCATTGCGGCGCGCCGTCTCCGGTGCGCGCCAGCGCCGCGAGCGGCGCCACAGCACGCCCGTCTTTGAGCAACCCCAGCGCGAACGCGGCCGCCGCCTGCACGGCCGCACTCGAGTCCCGCAGCGCGGCGACGAGCAGTGCCACGGCGGCCGTGTCGCCGCTGCGGCCGGCCGCCAGGGCCGCCTGCCGCCGCACGAACGGGTCGGGAGCCCCGAGGGTCTCGCGCTCGAGCCCCGCATCGAAGGCGCGAGCATCCGCGGCGGCCAGGAGGCGCGCAAGGACCTCCACTTCTCCCGCGTCGCCCTGGGCCGCGACGGGGCGCGCCGCGAGCAGCAACCCCACGAGCAGCACGCAAGAGCTAAAGGCGAACCGGATCCGGTGTCTGCTCGAGCAGGTCGAATACATGCGCGGGAAGGTGCGTGAGCGTGTGCTGGTGCGTGAGCGAGACGAGCGACGTCACACCGGTCGCCAGCAGCTCGCCGCTCTCCGCGCGGTCGACGGCATAGCCGAACGTGACGCGCCGCGAGGCCAACTCGCGTACCCAGCAGCGCACCCGCACCAGATCGTCGTAGCGCGCCGCGGCGCGGAACCGGACGTCGACCTCGGACACCGCGAGGTACACGCCCTGCTGCTCCAGCTCCTTGTACGTGACGCCGGTCTCGCGCATCAGCTCGGTGCGGGCGCGGTCGAACCAGATCAAGTAGTTGGCGTGGTAGACCACGCCCATCTGATCGGTCTCGGAGTAGTTGACGCGGAGCGTTATCGAGCTGATCACGCGGTGGAAAACATCCGCGGCGAGTCGGCAAAAGTCAAATACGACACGCGCTTGCGGGCGTTGCGCGGGATTCCTAGCTTGGGGCGTGCCCGCCCCAGCCGCGCGCGTGCTCGTCGTCGCCGATGCCCACCTGGGTCAGGTGCCACCCGCCGTCGTCACCGCGTTCCACCGCTTCCTCGATGCCGTACCCGATCTGGGCGACGCGCTCCTCATCAACGGCGATCTGTTCGACTTCTGGTTCGAGTACCGGGCGGTGATCCCGCGACGTCACTTCGGCACGATGGCCAAGCTCCAGAGTGTCCGGGCGCGCGACGTGGCCGTGACGCTGGTGGGCGGCAACCACGATCGCTGGGGCGGCGACTTTCTCACCAAGGACTTAGGGATAGCGTTCTACCCGGGCGAGGCCGAGATCGACGTCGCCGGACGCCGCGCCTTCGTCGCCCACGGCGACGGGCTGACCGAGCAACATTGGAGCGCCCGGCTCATGCACCGTGTGACCCGGCATGCCGCCACCATCCGGTTGTTCCGCGCGCTGCACCCCGATGTGGGGTTCTGGATCGCGCACCAGCTGTCGCGCAGGCTGGCGGACAACACGCGCGACCGCGCCGTGCTGGACCGGGCCGAGCGGGCGCAGGCCCGCTACGCCGAAGAGCTCTTGGCCCGGCGACCCGACCTGCAGCTGGCAATCCTCGCCCACACGCATCGACCGGCCCTGGCCCAGCTTCCGAACAGGAGGGCCTACCTCAATCCGGGGGCGTTTCTCGACGGGGGAAGGTACGCGGTGGTGACGCGCGACCGCGTGCAACTGGAGCGCTTCGGAGCGTGACGACACACGCCTCCCCTACGCGACGGGTGATCCTCGCCATCAGCGCGATGGCTGTGGTCGCGTGCTCGCGCGAGCGAGCGGCACCACGCGCGCCCGACACCGCGCCAGAGGCGCCGTCCCGAAGTGTCCTGGCCGACTCGGACACCAAGGGCCCGCCAATCAACGACAGCCTGTTTGCCCTGATGGCGGCGATCGAGGACTCGTTACGCGTCCGGCCCGACGAGCCCGCGTCCGCACGGCTGTACCTGCAGCTCGGACGGCTCAAGAGCGGCCTCGGCGGCGGGGTGGCGTCCGGCTCGCCCATCGGGCGTTACCTACAGGCACATCCTGAAGAGTACCGATACAACGACCCAGACGCTGACTACATCTACACCGGGTATCAGTTTCGAGACCTGCTCCGACGATTTCCGCAGAGCGAGTATGCGGACAGCGCCGCCTGGGCACTGACGCAGCTGCCCTGGGGCGGCGAGTGCGAAGGCTATGTGCCGTGTTACATCGGCCGGCAATTCGATCCGGTCGCGGACTTCCTGCGCCAATATCCGAAGTCCCCCTTCGCCTCAGACGGCGTGCGCTACGCCAACGAGGCCTTTACGACCGCGCTCGCGGACATCCCTGATCTCTCCGAGCCGAGCGAGGAGTTCCCACCGGACAAGGTTCAAGCCATGCTCGCGCGCTACGACACGATCGCGGAGGGCCTCCCTCCCCCGCTTCGAGCGAGCGCGGCCGTGACGATCGCGGATCTCTGGGCGAGATTCCTGCGCTACGACCGGGCGAGGGTGCTGTACCGTGAAGTCCTGGAGACGGCCGCACCGGGGGTCGACACATCCGACATCAGGCGCCGCCTGCATGCCCTGCCTGCAGGAGCGCTGCGGCTCCGGCCCGCAGAAGTCGTGAACGACAGGCGAGTGGAGCTGACGTGGGTGCGGCCGTCGACCGACACGGTCCAAGCCTATGTCGTCTACCGGGCGCGTTCCCGCGACAGCGAGGGTGAGCACCTCGCGCAGCTGACCCCAGCCGACGCTCCGGCATATAGCGACCGTACGGTTCGGCCCGGCACGGAGTACTGGTATCGCGTGAAGGCACGTACCGGCTCCGGCGAGCTCATCAGCAACCCAATCCACACAACCGTCGCGTCAGACTCGCTCGCTGCGCGGGCCATGGTTCTCAGTCCGGTCGATCATTTGCTGTACGTCTTCGGGTACCTGGAGAACCGCTTCCCGCGGGTGTATCAGGTGTCGCAAACGGGTGAGGTGCGGGCGACCTTCGACGGCGCCTTTTACGGCCTCGAGCGGTATGCGAAGGAGGACCATCGGTGGGACTCGTACGTCGACGAAGCGTGGTTCGTGGATGTCACGGGACAGCAATTCCTGCGCTTCCCGAAATCCCCTTCCGGCTTTGGTGACGACGTCCGGAAGGCTACTCACGCGGGCTGGGACCTCGTGTCCGTCGACACGGCGACGATGCCGTACTACGGCGTCGTCGTAGCGGTGGACGCGGCGGGACGGCAGATGTGGGTCGCGCAGGGCTCCAGGGCCTATGCCATCTCATGTGACCAGCAAGCGGGTCGGTGCTGGCAGGGCCGGGAGGGAGGCATCTGGGTGGTCGATGCGGCCGGGAAGACAATCAAGGAGGTTACGCTGCCGCGGATTTCGTCGGTCGAAGCCGAATTCGTCACCGCTATCCAAGCAAACCCAATGGACCACTCCGCATGGGCATTTCTGTCTCGAAGGGGCGCGGTGATACGAGTAGACAGCTCGGGAGCGATCTCTCAGTCCCTCCAGCTCCAGTCGTACATCGGTGCGCCACCACCGCTCGCGCTCGACGTGCGCGGGGGATGGGTGTGGTCTGGCGCCGGAGGTCAGCTCATCAAAGTGGGGCTCGACGGGAAAGAGCTTGCGCGCCTCACGGCTTGGCGCGGCCCCATGCATTTGGCCCCCGACACCGCCACCGGAGCGTTGTGGGTGCTCGCCGGTTCTCGTCTCCTCCGACTGAACCGGGACGGCAAGCCGATCGTCGATGCCAGGCTTCCGGTGCGCTAGGACTCATCCCAGGGGCACCACTTCGACGATCTGCAGCTTCTCGCCCAGGAACCGGGCGCCGACTTTACGGAAATGCGGCTCGTCGTCCGAGACGACGAAGCGGTGTATGGCAGCGGCGTCGGGCGCCGTGGTCAGGCCGCCCTGGTCGAGCGCCGCCGCGGCCACCTTCGCCGTCTCCTCCGCACTGTCCACCAGCGTCACCCCCGGTCCGAGCACGCGCGCGAGCAGGGGCTTGAGCAGCGGGTAGTGGGTGCATCCGAGCACCAGGACGTCCACCCCGGCGCGCTGCAGCGGCTGGAGATACTGCCGCGCGATGAGCTCGGTCGCGGGGTGGTCGAACCATCCTTCCTCGACGAGGGGCACGAACAAGGGGCAGGCCTGGACGCACACGGGTGTCTCGGGCCGGAGCGCCTTGATGGCCCGCTCGTACGCACCGCTCGCAATGGTGCCCGCGGTCCCGATCACGCCGATCTTTCCGGACCGGGTCGCCGCCACCGCGGCGCGCGCTCCCGGCTCGATCACGCCGACCAGGGGGACCGGGCAGCGGGCGGAGAGGTACTCGAGCGCCTGCGCGCTGATGGTGTTGCAGGCCACGACCAGGGCTTTCACGCCGCGCCCGAGCAGGTACGCGAGGATCTCGCCCGCGTAGCGACGCACCGTGTCCGGCGACTTGGGGCCGTAGGGGACGCGCGCCGTGTCGCCGAAGTAGATCACGGATTCGTGCGGCAGGCGCTCGAACAGCGCGCGCGCCACCGTGAGGCCCCCGATCCCCGAGTCGAACACGCCGAGCGGAGCGCGGTTCACGGTCGCGGCACCGGCACGCTGAGTCCGACCCCCCCTGGAAACGCCCGGACTCTCAGATCCTTGGGGAAGTCCTGGAGGTGCGCCGACACGAACGCCTCCGCGCCGGAAAACAGATGGTTGAAGATCCACAGGACGAGCCAGTCCTGCACTTCCTGCCGCTTGGCTCCCACGCTCACGGACCCGGCCTCCCGCAGGTAGTGAAACTCCGACTGCGCCTTGAGGGTCATCATCGCACTGACGCCTTCCCACGTCGCGAACACGGCGCCGGCGACGGGCCGCCCGGTCACCGCCTGACCCCAGCCGGGCACGAGGAGCGAGCGCAGAAACGCGCCCATCGGCCGAACGCGGTGCGCGGTGTCGGTGGGCACGACGATCGCACCGGTGGTGACGATCGGCGCGTGAGTGGTATCGGGCAGCTGAGCGGATAGACGGCTAGACGGATAGACGGCGAGCAGTACGAGACTCGCCGTCCAACCGCCTAACCGTCCAACCGTCTGTCTCATCGCGCCACCAGCACGTTCAGCCGTCCCGGCTCGACGCGCACCGTGCATTGGCGCGCGTCCGGCTCGCGCAGCTCGCCGTCCAGGTGCAGAACGAGCGGTCCCTCGAGCGAGCGCAACGTGATGCTGCGGGTTCGAAACAGGGCCACCTCCCGCATGGTAGCGTGGGTGCCGCGCATCACGCGCGGGACTGCGAGGAGAAAGCGCGCGAGCGAGACGCGCCGCACGACGCACACGTCCAACCGCCCGTCTCCGGGCAGCGCCGCCGGAGCGAAGCGATAGCTCCCTCCCGCCGTCGTGCCATTGCAGATCTCGACCATCATCATGTACCCCGTCTCGCCGAATCCGGACGCCCGCACCTCGAGGCGCGGGGGCCGAAACCGTGCGAACGCGCGGAACACAGGCACGAAATACGACAGGAACCCCGACAGACCTGGCATCGCGTTCCGGACGCGCACCACCTCGGCCCCGAACCCGACTCCCGCGCTGTTCACGAAGTACTCGTCGAACACGCGCCCCACGTCGAACGCGACGGGGCGCGCGGTGACGAGGCGCTGCACCGCGCGCACCGGAGCGTGCCCGTAGACGCCGACGAGCTTGGCGAAGTCGTTCCCGGTGCCGATCGGCACGACGCCCAGTACGGCCGTCGCAGGGTGCGCCGCTCCCTGACCGGTCGCGTGGCGCAGCAGGCCGTTCGCCACCTCGTGCACGGTGCCGTCACCGCCCACGGCCACGACATGACGCGCCCCCGCGCGGACCGCGCGCGCCGCGAGCTCGGCGCCGTGCCCCGGACCGTCGGTGCGCTCAGCATCCACGCCCCAGCCTTGGCGCCGGAACTCGCGCACGATCGGGTCGAGCGCGCGCGCCGCCGCGCCGCGCCCCGCGGCGGGATTGAGGATGACGTGGGCATGGACCAGAGGCCCATAATAAGCATTGAGGCCCGATCCGGCAGCGGGATCGGGCCTCGAAACAGCCGACCTTCCGGTCACCCCGGGCGTGCGCCCGGGGTCAGTCGAGCCCTAGGCGGCCGACCTGGTCACCGAGTACTGGCCGCAGCCGGTGAACGTAATCGTGACCGTCGTCGACGTCGTGCCCTTGGTCACCTGCACCGTGAGCGTCCCCGAATCGAACCGGGGCTCGACGCTGCAGCTCGCGTTGTAATGCAGCGGATCGCTCGTGGTCACCGAGAGCGCGTAGCTGTTGGTGCCGGACGTGAACGTCGACGACCCCGAGACGCTCCAGCTCCCGCTGGGGAGGGGCGAGCCCATCTGGATGGAGCCCGCCTGGTCCGCGGTGAAGGTCGCAAGCCACTTGCGGGCGTGCGACGCGGTGGCGCCGCTGCCGTACGTGTAGTCGGTCTGCGTCGTATCCAGGAGCTGAATCTGATCGGCGGCGCCCACCACCGAGCGGACGCCGTTTTCCACCACGGAGCGCGTGGTCCCCGTCGTCGAGTTGGTCACGGTCCGCGTGAACGCATTCGAGCGCGTGCGGAACGCGCGGTCGGTCGTGGTCGGTGTCGGATCGACGATGTCGATCGAGCCGCTCAGCGTGGCGGTGTGCCCGTCACCGGTGAACGTGCAGCCGGTGAAATCGATGCGCACCGAATCGGGCACCGGGTCGCCGTCCGAATTCGTCACGGGAGACGGGGTGCGAGTGGGCGTGCAGGTCGCGGACGACGGGGCCATCGCCGGCGCGCCCGGCATCGGAGCCACGGCGAACGGCATGCCGGTCGCCTCGTCGAGCGTCGCCCCACCGATGAGCGAGGCCGCATCGGTCGCGACCACTTCGGCGACGGCGTTGGCTTGCGGTTGTGTCAGCACGGGATTCTGGGGAGACGTCACGGGCGAGGTGGAGCAGGCAGCGATCAGCGCGACGGCGATCGTGCCGGCGGCGACCCGCGCGGCACTCGGGGTGACACGGCGCATGCGACAATCCTCCGACGGTTGCGGATGTGAACAACGCTGCGGCAGCGCTTCCGACCTAAAGACTGCAGTGCAGGGCCATCGGTCACTGCGGCATAGCTTGCGCGGGGCACGTGACCCAGGTCACACCCACGTGCGCCTCAGCGCGCCGCGAGGTACCCCTTCGCGAGCATGAGCTCGGCGTTGAGAACGGCCGCACCCGCGGCCCCGCGGATCGTGTTGTGGCTGAGCACCACAAAACGGTGCCCCAGCACCGCGTCCCGGGCGATGCGGCCGACGGTGATGCTCATCCCCCGCCCCGCCTCGCGGTCGAGCCGCGGCTGGGGGCGGTCCGGCTCGTCGCGCACGACGATAGGCCGCTCGGGGGCGGTGGGCAGGCGGAGCGCCTGCGGCAGGCCCGTAAACGACGCCCACGCCTCGCGCAGTTCGGCCGGCTCCGCTGGCCTGCCGAGCTCGACCCGCACCGCCGCCAGGTGCCCGTCGACGACGTTCACGCGGTGGCACTGCGCGCTCACGGCGAACGCCGCGGGGCTCACGCCACCGGCGCTCAACGAGCCCAGAATCCGCCGCGTTTCACGCTCGATCTTCTCCTCTTCTTCGGCGATGTAAGGAACGACGTTATCGGTGATGTCGAGCGAGGCCACTCCGGGGTATCCCGCGCCGGAGATGGCCTGCAGCGTGGTGGCAGCCACCTTCACGACGCCGAAGCGGGTAACGAGCGGCGCCAGGGCCAGCGCGATCATCACGGTGGAGCAGTTGGGGTTCGCGACGATGAAGCCGCCGCCCGTCTGTTTGCAGGCGTCGAGCAACGCGAGATGATCGGGGTTCACCTCCGGA
>Ga0137379_10000627_pt1 | contig 31306 bp, 28 predicted proteins | sample SagtaG_18_FD_104812 | JGI IMG/M metagenome (GOLD analysis project Ga0137379, IMG submission 104812) | Vadose zone soil microbial communities from Sagehorn Ranch, Mendocino, California, USA - Sage2_L_80_16 metaG | ecosystem: Environmental > Terrestrial > Soil > Vadose zone | place: USA...
ACCGGCACCACGTCGCTCATGGTCACCCAATAAGCACAACATGCAGCAAAGATCCTTTGACCTCTTCTGCCAAATGGACCGATATATACCGAAAGTGACTAACGGGATCCTGTCCGCCAACTACCAATCCAATTCCGCCAACTAACGGTCACAGTCACAGGAGGGTGGAGGATAACGGCCATGGCGTCACCGAAGGGGTAAGCCTGTTCCCTTGATATCCTCGGCGGGGATTCGCACTGACATTCGAGAGGAGGTGGAGCGGCGTTTTCACTCCGGCCTGAAGGTCGGGGTCTCCACGCCGCAATCTTGATGAGCGTCCTGGTGCCGATCGGCGACTTTTCCCGGATGACGCATCTCAGCGTCAAGGCCCTGCGCTTCTACCACGACCAGGGATTGCTGGAGCCCGCCCGGATCGACCCGGCGACCGGTTACCGGTTCTACGATCCTGGCCAGGTTCCCGTGGCCCAGGTCATCCGCCGGTTCCGTGACCTGGACATGCCGCTTGACCAGGTCAAGGCGGTCCTGCGGGCACCGGACGTAGAGGCCAGGACCAAGGAGATCATCGCGCACCCGACCGCGATGGAGACCAAGCTGGCCGAGCTGCAGATGAGCGTGGCCAGCCTGCGGGCGCTGCTGGAAGGGCCCCCGGCGCGCCCGGAAGTCGAGTTCCGGTCGATCCCGGCGGCTCCGGCGCTGGCCGTCCGGGGCACGGTGAGCGCCGAAGGGGCCTGGGCCTGGGGCGGCGATGCCTTCCGCGAGCTCTACGACCGGATCGACCGGGCGGGCCTGGCCCCGGCCGGGCCCGGCGGGGCGCTGTTCCCGGCCGGCTTCTTCGAGCTCGAACGGGCCGAACTGACCGCGTTCGTCCCGGTCGACGGCGGCGTTTCCGGCGGCGGGCGAGCCGAGCTCGTGACCATCCCCGGCGTGGAAGCGGCGGTGATGCTGCACTCCGGGCCGGCCGGCGACACCGATCAGACCTACGGCGCGCTGGGCACGGCGGTCGCCGAGCGCGCCATCGGCGTCGAGGGCCCGATCCGCGAGTACTACCTGGTGCCGTTCACCGCGCAGGATCCGTCCCGCTTTCGCATCGAGATCTGCTGGCCGGTCTTCCAGACCGCTTGACTCTCCTGTTACGGGAGGCCGCAGGCTCGGGGCATGACCGCAACACGTACTCTTCCGAGCTCCGTTCAGTCTCCGGCCGGCCGGTCCTGGTCGACGCTGGCCGTGCTCATGGTCGGGACGTTCATGTTCGTCCTGGACAGGACCGACAGACTGTTAACGTGAGAACCAGGCAAACCGGGGCAAAGGGGATAGTGATCCCGGTCACGCCCTTGGGGAATCAGGCGGGGAAGTGACGGTCAAGCTGATCAAGTAGCCCGCCTAGCTCGTGGTCGACGATGTGGTGTTCGGCGCCGTCAGCCTCCCGCCATGAGGCAAGCCAGTGCCACAGCGGCGCCGTCTGGTGCTCGATATGCACGTCCGGGTGTGCCTTCGTGAACTCCTGGCGCCGCACTACCTGATCGAACGCCGCACGCGCGTGCTGTGCCGACATGGGGCACCTCCCGATGTAGCCTGCCGTCACCCTACGCCTACAGTTGTATGGAGTTCTATACAGGTACATGCTTAATCGGTGTCTTCCCTGGTCAGTCACGATGTACGGGTGAGTATCGATCCTGAGAGCGGCGTTCCCGCCTACCGTCAGCTGGCCATGATCCTGGTCGGCAGGATCGCGTCCGGTGAGATCACCCGCCGGCTGCCGAGTGAGAACACACTGATGCAGGAATACGGGCTGGCACTCGGCACGGTGCGGAAGGCTCTCGCCGTGCTGCGCGAGGAAGGCGTGATATTCACCAGCCCAGGTCTCGGCTCGTTCGTGGCGCAGAAGGGCAAGGAGACGGTCGGCGAGGATGACGACGAATGACCGCGCAGCAGGGCAGCAGCACGGCGTCGTCGTCGTGCAAGCCAGATCCCGTTGAGTGATCCCGATCAGCTCGATCCCGATCAGCTCGATCAGCTTGATCAGCTCAGACCTCGATCGGCTCGATTCGCGATGGTTAGCCAGGCTAACAAAATGACGTTGCTAATCTGGATTGGTCTAGTTGCCGATGTCCGAAACCCGCCAGTCTGATTTTGGCACAAAACCGCCTGATCAGCAAAAGGCCGGCGCCGCTCCCCTTCGGCGGCCATGGCGGCGCGGCAGCGGTGGGCCATCGGCCAGGTTGGCGTCTAGGTGGCCACGTGGCTTAGGAATGGCACCGACGTACCCGATGAGCTGTGCCGGTATGATCCTGCGGACTGGCCCGATGGTGGCTGGAAACAGGCATGCCTGGCCTGGTTAGCGGCCCATCCCGGGCGCCGTTCGCGATCGGCATGACCGAGTGGTCGGGCGCAAGCCCCGTCCTTCAGGGCGGGGTAAGCCCGGCCTGCGCGGGACCAGAAGCGGCCGTGCCTCACGGCGCGCCTCCCGGGAAATGCCGCAGGTGTCCGCTAAGCTGTTCGATATCAGTGGCCCGGCCAGCGTCCTTCACCGCCAGCCGGACCTTTACCCACACCAACTACAGGACCCGGTGCAGGTGGAAGAACCGTATGGCCCATCGTTACCGGCTGTGCCCGGATGAGGCGCAGGAAGCCGTCTTGCGGGAGCACTGCGCCCACGCCCGGTTCGTCTGGAACCTGGCCGTCGAGCAGCAGTCCTGGTGGTGGCCGGGCCGGGGCAGCGCGCCGTCACCAGCGGCGCGGATGCGGCAGCTCGCGCAGGCCAGGGCCGCCGAGCCGTGGCTGGCACAGGGATCATCATCAGTCCAGCAGCAGGCCCTGCGGGACTTCGACAGGGCGATGGCCGCCTTCTTCGACGCGCAGAACCCCGCAGGGAAACCGTCCTACCGGTCTCGGCGCGGGACGCAGGGGTTCGTGATCCGGGACGTGAAGGCCCGCCGCCTGAACCGCAACCACGCTCAGGTGTTCGTCCCGAAGTGCGGGCACGTCCGGTTCCGGCTGTCGAGGGATCTGCCCGCGGACCCCGGCATGGCCCGTGTCACGTGCGACCGTTCCGGCCGCTGGCACGTCGCGTTCCCGGGCCCGCAGCCCGCGATCGGCCGCCAGCCCGCCGGCGCCGTCGCCGGCATCGACCGCGGTGTCCGCACGGCGCTGGTCACCTCGGACGGGCAGCACTACCGGGTGCCGCGGATCAGCGACCGCAGAGCCGCGCGGTACCTGGCGCTGCAGCGGCGGATGAGCCGGCAACAGAAGGGATCACGCAAGCGCGAGAAGACCCGCCGGGCGATGGCCGCGATCACCGTGAAGGTCACCGACCGCAGGAAAGACTGGGCAGAGAAGATCTCCACCCGGCTCGTCGGGGATCACGACCTGATCGTGTTCGAGAAACTCCGCACGAAAGATATGGTGCGCAAGCCCAAGCCGAAGCCCGACCCGGGCCAGCCGGGCGCGTTCCTGCCGAACCGCCGGCGGCAGAAAGCCGGGCTGAACCGGGGCATCCTGGCGTCCTGCTGGGGCCTGCTCGCCACCCGCACGGAGCAGAAAGCCGCCGCGTCCGGCGCCGTCGTCATCTACGTCGACCCGAGACACTCCTCACAGCAATGCCGCCAGTGCGGCCACATCGCATCGACCAGCCGCGAGAGCCAAGCGGTGTTCCGGTGCGCTGCCTGCGGCCACGAAGACCACGCGGACGCCAACGCCGCGAAGAACGTTCTTGCCCGGGGACTGGCCTCGCTGGCGGTCCCTGCGCAGGCCCCGGGACTACGGGGCGTACGCCCGCGCAAGACGCCGGTCAACCCCGGCGCGGCGGGAACCACCCGGGACGCCGCATGAGCGGCTTCGGGAATCCCCGCCCTGAACTTCAGGACCGGGAGGATGTCAAGGTATTCATCCTCACCTCGGCGGCCTGCGCCCTGGCACCCGATCCGGCCGTACTGGTCACGGCCCGGGTACTCCAGGGGGTCGGCGCCGCGCTGATGGCCCCCAACATCCTGTCGATCCTCGGCGTGGTCTACAGCGGGCCAGCGCGGGTGCGGGCGATCAGCGTGTACGGGATGGTGATGGGTCTGGCCGCCGTGTCCGGGCAGCTCATCGGCGGTATCCTGATCCGCTCCGACCTGGGCGGCCTGGGCTGGCGGGCGATCTTCTGGATCAACGTGCCGCTCGGCGTGGCCGCGCTGCTGGCCTGCCCGCGCCTCGTGCCTGAGTCGAGGGCCGACCAGGGGTCGCGGTTCGACCTGGCCGGGGTCGCCCTGATCACCGCCTGCCTGGTGGCGGTGGTGCTGCCGCTGGTCGACGGGCGGCAGGCGGGCTGGCCGGCCTGGTCGTGGCTCGCGCTCGGCTCCGCCGTTCCGCTCGCGATCCTGTTCGCCGCCCACCAGCGTCGCAAGGCCGGCCGCGGCGGAGTGCCCCTGCTCAGCCCGCGGGTGTTCGCGTCCTGGCCACTCCGGGCCGGCCTGATCACCCAGACGGTGTTCTGGTGCCAGCAGGCCGCCAGCTATCTCGTGCTCGGCCTGTACCTGGAGCAGGGTCGCGGGCTGTCGCCGCTGGCGGCGGGCTCGGTGTTCATTCTCCTGGCGGCCGGGTACCTGATCACCTCGTTCCAGGCGCCGGCGCTCACCGTCCGCTTCGGCCGGAGCGTGATCGCCGCCGGGGCGGTGCTCGCCGCGGCCGGAGACGGCGCCCTCTACCTGGCCACCGCGCACGGGGGCCCGGTGGCCTGGCTGTTCCCCGGCCTGGTGCTGCTCGGCGCCGGGCAAGGACTGTGCATCACCCCGCTGACCACCACGGTGCTCAGCCACGCCGACCCGGCCAGCGCGGGCTCGGTCTCGGGGGCGCTGTCCACCGCCCAGCAGGTCGGCAACTCGATCGGGGTGGCCGTCACCGGCGTGCTGTTCTTCGGCGCCCTCGACCACGGTTACGGCCTGGCCTTCGAGCGCAGTGCGCTCCAGATGGGCGCCCTGCTCCTCGTCGTGGCCGGGCTGACCAGGCTGATGCCGGGGCGTCAGCGGACCGCGTAACGGCGAACCCTCCTGCTGCGTGCCGCGGGTCCGGATCCCGGACCCGCGGCACGATGTGCTGCGTGCGCCTGCCGCCGGCTAGGAGCCGGCCGGCCCGGAAACGCTTGGACGTTTTCTGGCGCGATCGCATTGACAGGTTGGAGGAAATATCCGGCCGTGGCAGCAGGACAGGAAGGGTGCGCACTATGGGCGCGTGGTTGCTGATCATCGCGGTAGCAGTGACACTAATCCTATGGCGGGTGATCGGTGTTGCCGGGATGATCTGGCGAGAGCGGGCACACGTGACGGCTCACTGCGTTCAGATGGATGCGGCAGCGTCCAGCGGCGCCATGCTTTGCGAGCGGCTCCCGGACGGGACCACCCTGCTCGTCATGCCGGGACCAAATGGCCAGGATCAGCCCGCGCAGGCGGAGACGATATCCGCATGCCGTGAGATCAGATCGCTCTAACCGCAGACTACGGTGAGGTCGTTATGCCGCCGCAAGCCCCGTATGGCGACGCCGAGTCGCTGTTTCGCGCGGTTTATGGCGACCTGATGAGAGCGGCTTATCCACTGCTGGGAAACCACGCCGACACCGAGGACGCCGCGCAGAATAGCTTTTACCGGCTCATGGTGGCCTGGGATCGTGTCGCCGGGTTGCCGACGGCGGGCGGGCAGCGCGCCTACCTGATCAGGATAGTGATCAACGAAGCGCTGCAGATCCTGCGGTATCCGCACCGGAGGTGGGAGCGTCTCGGCGCCGACACCGGAGAATACGCAGCCGCCGAGGAGGCTCTTGACGAGAAGGTGGAGGCGAGAGAAGATCTGCGGCTGGTCTGGAAGGCCATCAGCGAGTTGCCCGGAGTACGCCGGGACGTGGCCCTCCTGCGCGCTGCGGGTTTTGAGTACGGGGAAATAGCGGCGACGCTAGGGATAAGCAAAAGCACGGTTCGCAGCCATATAAGTTACGCGCGCCAGCAGCTGTCTCAGGCGGCGCCGCGCAGCCGGAAGGGGGCACAGTGATGAGCAGAAGGAAATCAGCGGATGGTAACGGCGATATCCTCGGCTGGCTGTATGAGCGCGGCAAGCAGCGCGCAGGCAGAGTTCCCGAGATCGACGTGGAAAGGACTATGAGCCGCGCGCGCGCTGCCCACGACGCCGGCACGGTGAATTTCTGGGTTGTCCTCAGCCCGGCCGAGCGGAGGGCATTCGAATCGGCATCGCGTGACCAGGCGTTTGCGCCCGGGATCGCCCTTATGCGCGAGGGTGAGCAGGCCGATGAGGTCGTCGTCATTCTCGATGGCTGGACCAAGGTCTGCCTTGATGAGGGCGGGCGGGAGCGGGTCATAGCGGAACGGGGTCCGGGAGACTTGATTGGTGAAAGCGGCACCGTGCCAGGGAACGTGCGCTCCGCGAGCGTCATCGCGGTCGACACGGTGCAGGCGCGGGTCATGCGGACCGCGGACTATGCCGCCTTTATCGCCGAGTATCCCGGCGTCCCCGATCTGGTGAAGAAGCAGACGTACGACCGGGGGACTGGCCGGCCCGGCCTGCCGTGAACATGCTGTGCAAGGTGGTGACGCCCTGGCCGGCCGACCGGATGCGGAGCGTCAGCGTCCCGGCGGTCCGCTCGACCAGCCAGCTGGCCCACGGGCAGCACTCGGTCTCCACCGCGATCAGGGCGCGCAGTTCATCCTCGGCCTCGGGGCTGAAGGACAGGCGCAGGCCGTCCGCGGTCTCGGTTCGTCCGGTCAGCGCCCGGGTCATGAGCTGCTGCCAGCGCTCGCCCTGCACGGCCAGGCCGGCCGCGGTAAGGGTGCAGGCGACGGGCGGGGTCTCCGTCACGACATGCCTCCTGGCGAGAGAAGTTCGGTTACCGGCCAGCGTCGCTGTTAAAGTCGGCTTGATGTCAAGTCCGGATCCTCCCATGACCATCGGCGCGGTCGCCGCGCTCGCGGGCAAGCGGCCGTCCTCGATCCGCTACTACGAGCACATCGGGCTGCTCCCCCCCGCGGCCCGGGTGAGCGGGCGGCGCGTGTACGGCCCGGACACCGTACGCACGCTCGCCGTGATCGAGACCGGGCAGCGGGCGGGTCTCACCCTCGGTGAGATCAGGACCCTGCTGTCCGCCTCACCCGCTGACCAGGCGGCGGTCGAGCAGCTCCGCGAGGTGGCCGCCAGGAAGCTGCCGGAGATCAGGGACCTGATCGAGCGCACCGAGCTCGTCCGCGACTGGCTGGAGTGCGCCGCCCGGTGCGAATGCCCGAGCCTGCGCGAGTGCCCGTTGTTCGACGACCGGGCCCTGCCAGAAAGGGCACCGGGATCCTAGCCCAGGCAGCGCTTCCTGGCCTCTGCCGGCCGGTCCGAACGCGTCATCCCTCGATGAACTGATAGTCGGTCGCGATGCGGCCGTCGTCGTCGAGGACAAGGATCTCCAGGCCTGCTCCAGCCGCTTCGCCACCGCCGGCCGGGACCATCTCCCAGTTGAACTTGACCACGTTGCGCAGGCGGTCGGCGTTGTCCCGCGGCTTGAAGCTGAACTCCCCGGGCGCGACGAATTGCTCGTAGGCGCGGGTCACCCGCACCTCGAGTTCGTCGTGCCCGCGGGCCCGGAACGTGACGGAGGTGAAGCCCAGCCCGTCGGCCGCCTGCCGGACCTCCCGGGGCGGCTGGAGGATGTGAGTACCGTCCTCGGTCCACAGCTCCTGAATGGCCTTGCGGCGCAGCGCGGCGTCCGGCTCGTTCCAGACCGCCACGTAGCGGCCGACCAGCTCCCGCGCGTCGATGTTGGTCACGGTCTCTCCCCGGATGCTGAGGTGTTCATGTCGCCACCCATGCTGTGCGCGGGGTCACGGCTAAGCAATTCCCCGAAGGGAATGGCGCATCGTCAGCCGCAACGAGACCCGTGTCCAGCGGGGATGGTGCGACGACCAGGGCCGGTCCGGATGCCGGCGGCCGCCGCGGCCTGCTTGACCCGTCGGCGTGGTGGGCAGAACCTGCTGGGCGGGCCAGCGCTGTGGCTGGCCGGATGGGGGAGAGCAACAGTGGAAGATGACCGCCGTGGCGTACTGAAGAAAATGCTGGCCCTGGGGGCGGCGGCGCCGCTGGCCGGCGCCTGGCCCCAGGGCGCGAGACCCCAGGCCGCGGGGGCCCGGACCGTGCTGACGTCCCAGCAGCTGGCCGGCCAGCGGGTGATCTTCTCCTACTCGGGGCTGGCCGTGCCGTCGGCCCTGCTGCAGCAGATCAGCGCCGGCCAGGCCGCCGGCGTCATCTTTTTCGGCGGGAACATCTCCAGCGATGCCCAGATCGCGTCGGCGGTCCAGCAGCTGCGCCAGGCGCAGCAGCAGAGCCCGGTGTCGTCGCCGCTGCTGCTGATGACCGATCAGGAGGGCGGCCTGGTCCGGCGGCCGCCCGGCGCCCCGGCGATGTCGGAAAAGCAGATCGGGGCGTCCTCCGCCCCGGCCGCCGCGGCCAGCGCGGCGGGGACCGGGGCAGGGCAGAACCTGGCCGGGGTGGGCATGAACGTCAATCTGGCGCCGGTGTTCGACGTCTACTACAAGTCCGGCAACTTCATCGACCAGTACCAGCGCTCCTACAGCAGCAGCGCGGCCGTCGTGACCGCCTGCGGGCAGGCCTTCATCGCCGCCCAGCAGCAGGCCGGCGTGGCGGCGACGGCCAAGCACTTCCCGGGCCTGGGCTCGGCCACGAAATCGCAGAACACCGACGCTGGCCCGGTCACCCTGAACGTGTCGCTGCCCGGCCTGCGGGCCAAGGACGAGGCGCCCTATCCGGCTGCCATCGCCGCCGGGGTCAAGCTCATCATGGCGTCGTGGGCGATCTACCCGGCGCTGGACGCCAGCCACCCGGCCGGGCTGTCCCCGGCGGTGATCCAGGGTGAGCTGCGCGGCCGGCTCGGCTACCAGGGCGTGACCATCACCGACGCGATCGAGGCGGGCGCGCTGGCCGCGTTCGGCAGCTACGGGCAGCGCGCCGTGCTCGCCGCTCAAGCCGGGATGGACTTGCTGCTGTGCGCGGCGCAGGATCCCGCGCAGGGCCAGGCGGCCGTCACCGCGCTGGCCGGCGCGCTGGACGGCGGGCAGCTGGATCCCGCCGCCTTCGACGCCGCCGTCCAGCGGGCCGCCGCCCTCCGCAACGGCCTGCACTGATCCCTGGCTTAGAGGCACGGGCGAGCCGGCCGGCACGATGTGGCAGCGTGCCGGCGGGGGACGGGGCCGGCCCGGGACGGATGAGCGGCGTGAGGCGCCCGGGGCAGCTCAGGCGGCGCGGAGGGCGTCGCGGAAGTCGTCGGCGGGGTGCTCCAGGGAGGCGAGCTGGGCGGTCTCGCGGCGGAAGAACAGGGCGAGCGTCCAGTCGGCGAGCACTCGTGCCTTGTGGCTGAGGGTCGGCACCCAGAACAGGTGATAGACGCGGTGCGCCAGCCAGCCGGCGAAGCCGGTGAGCCGGATCCGGTACACCTGCGCCACGCCCTGGTGGTGGCCGAGCCCGGCGACTGACCCGGCGTAGGCGTGCCGGTACGGCTTGAGCTGGCCACCGCGCCCGAACGCGACGATGTTACGGGCCAGCACCTTGCTCTGCCGGACCGCGTGCTGCGCGTTCGGCGCGCAGAACTCACCGGGCCGGCTCAGGTCCGGCACCGCCGCGATGTCCCCGGCGGCGAACACGCCCGGCACCCCGGTGACGGCCAGGTCCGCGCCAACCTGAATCCGGCCGGCCTGGTCGGCCGGCAGGCCGGCCGCCGCGCCCAGCGGGCTCGGCCGCACCCCGGCCGCCCACACCAGGGTTCCCGCCGCCAGCTCGGTCCCGTCGTCCAGCAGGACCGTGCCGTGCGCGGCCGAGGCAAGCCGGGTGCGCAGCCGCACGTCGACGCCGCGCCGCCGCAGCGCGCGCAGCGTCCACTGGCCCAGCCGCTCATCCAGCTCGGGCAGGATCCGGCCGGTTGCCTCGACCAGCACCCAGCGCAGCCCGGCCGGGTCGAGCACCGGGTGGAACCGCACCGCCTCGTCGGCGAGCCCCTGCAGCTCGGCCAGCGCCTCGACCCCGGCGAACCCGCCGCCGACCACGACGAACGTGAGCGCGGCCGCACGAATGGCAGGATCGTCGGCCGACGCCGCCACGGCGAGCTGGCCGAGCACGTGGTTGCGCAGATGCACCGCCTCGCCGACGGTCTTGAACCCGGCACCGTATTCGGCCAGCCCCTCGACCGGCAGCACCCGCGACACCGACCCGGCCGCCATCACCAGCACGTCATAGCGCAGCACCCGCTCCGGGCCGCGCGCCGGCGCGAACACCGCCAGGCGGCTGGCGTGGTCGATGCTGACGATCTTCCCGGTCAGCACCCGGGTATGCCGCAGCACCCGCGGCAGCGACGCGATCACGTGCCGCGGCTCGACCGAGCCCCCGGCCGCCTCCGCCAGGAACGGCTGATAGGTCATGTACCCGCGCGGGTCCACCACGGTCACCGTGGCCTGGCCCCGCCGCAGCAGCCGCTCCAGCCGCCGCGCCGTGTACATACCGATGTAACCGCCCCCAACAATCAAGATCTCCATGACGAGCTCCTTCCGTGCCGCTCACCCGTTAAGACTCGTGCACGCGGCCGGACGTGACACCACGTCATGTGACCTGCGGCACGTCGAGGAAGCGGTGCGCGGCCGGCTACGTGACCGGCGTCGCGTACCACGTCAAGGTCACGTCCTGGCCAGCAGTTGCTTCCACGCGGCGATCGCCTCGTCAGCCCACTGGGCGTGGCGGCGGGCGAACAGCTCGGCGGCCGCGCTGCCGCGCCACGCCGCGGGCAGGAACTGGGCCGGCAGGCCGGGGTCGATCCACGGGAACCGCCGCCAGGAATGGACCAGGTCGATGACCCGGACGAGCGGATCGGGGCTGACCTTCCCGCTGAACGCGCCGATGAACTCGCCGTACGCGCGGGCCAGCTCGTCCAGGTCCCAGGCGTGACTGACCATCGCGGCCAGCGAGCTGCCGCCCTGGTACTCGGCGGCGAACAGGTAGCCGTCAGGCAGCCGGGCCTCGGCCAGGATCTGCCGCACCTCGTCGTCACGGTCGCTTCGCGGGCTCAGCCACACCCCGGGCATGACGCTGCCGAACCCGGCCCAGCGCAGCCGCGTCCTGAGCACGTGCCGGGCGGCCCGTTCGGTCTCCGGGGTACGCGCGATCACGATCGTCCAGCGGCCGTCCCAGTCCGCGGCGACCGCGGTGAACCCGAAGATGCGCTCGGTGCCGTCCCGCAGCAGCCGCTCGGCGGCCGGCGGTAGCCGCCAGACCGTGCGCCGGCCGACCCGCTCGGAGCTGAGCCAGCTGTCGGCGGCGGTGCGCATCAGGGCCTGCCTGGCCGCCTTCTCCTCGACCCCGAGCCGGCCGAGCACGTCGATGAACGCCGACGTCCAGGCCTGGCCGCCGGCGGGCAGCACCAGCTCGCCCAGCACGGTGAACAGCACGCTGCGGGCGCTGTCGGCGCCGGCCGCATGGCGGCGCAGCAGGGCCGGCGGCTGCCCGCCCAGGTTCGTCTCGGTCATCGGCTCATCCCGGTCGGGTCACCACGGCAAAATACTACGAAGTCTTGACGTTCAACTCGAGTTTTGTAGAGTATGGAGCAGCGGCAGGGAGGAATCTGCGATGGCCGGCGAGCGAGTCGAATTCCGGGTCAGTCCCGAGCACTACAAGCACTGGCGGGTGTCCCATGACGGGCCGGTCGCGACCCTGATGATGGACGTCGACGAGCAGGGCGGCCTGGTGCCGGGCTACGAGCTGAAGCTCAACTCCTACGACCTCGGCGTCGACATCGAGCTGTACGACGCGGTGCAGCGGCTGCGCTTCGAGCATCCCGAGGTGCGCGCGGTCGTGATCACCAGCGGCAAGCCCAAGATTTTCTGCGCCGGCGCCAACATCCGCATGCTCGCCGCCTCGCCGCACGGCTGGAAGGTGAACTTCTGCAAGTTCACCAACGAGACCAGGAACGGCATCGAGGACGCCACCGCGAACTCCGGTCAGACGTACCTGGCCGCCGTGAACGGCACCGCCTCGGGGGGCGGGTACGAGCTGGCGCTGGCCTGCGACCACATCATGCTGGTCGACGACCGGTCATCGGCGGTGTCGCTGCCCGAGCTGCCGCTGCTCGGCGTGCTGCCGGGCACCGGCGGGCTGACCCGGGTGTCGGACAAGCGGCACGTGCGGCGGGACCTGGCCGACTATTTCTCCACCAAGGCCGAGGGCGTCGGGGGCAGGAAGGCCGTCCAGTGGCGCCTGGTCGACGAGGCCGTGCCGCGGCCCCGCTGGGACGAGACCGTCGCGGAGCGGGCGGCCGGGCTGGCCGGGCGCTCGAACCGCCCGGAAGGGGCGGCCGGAGTCCCGCTGACCCCGCTCGGCAAGACCCGCGACGACGACGCGATCAGCTACGAGTACGTCTCGGCCCGGCTCGACCACGACGCGGGCAAAGTCGACATATCGGTAAAAGGCCCGCAAAATGACCCGCCCGGCGACATCGCCGAGGCTGCCCGCCAGGGCGCCGGGTTCTGGCCGCTGGCGGTGACGCGCGAGCTCGACGACCTGATCCTGGACCTGCGCACCAACGAGGCCGAGCTGGGCACCTGGGTGTTCCGCACTGAGGGCGACCCGGCCCTGGTCCTCGCCCACGACGAGCTGCTCCTGGCCAGCTCCGGCGACTGGTTCGCCAACGAGGTCCTGCACTACCTCAAGCGCACGCTGCGGCGGCTGGACGTGACCAGCCGCAGCCTGATCGCGGTCATCGAGCCGGGCAGCTGCTTCGCCGGCGCGCTGCTCGAGCTGGCCCTGGCCGCCGACCGGTCGTTCCAGCTGGCCGGGGTGTTCGAGGACCGTGATCCCGGCGCCGAGCCCGCCGCCATCACCCTCGGGGACATCAACACCGGGCCGCTGACCATGAGCAACGGGCTCACCCGGCTGCAGACCCGGTTCTGGGGCGACGAGGCCGGGTACGCGGCGGCCGGCAAGCGGCTCGGCGCGGCGCTGGAGGCCGAGGACGCGGCCGAGCTGGGCCTGGTCACCTTCGCGCCGGACGACATCGACTGGGACGAGGAGATCAGGATCGCGACCGAGGAGCGGGCCAGCTTCAGCCCCGACGCCCTTACCGGCCTGGAGGCCAACTACCGCTTCGCCGGCCCGGAGACCATGGAGACGAAGATATTCGGGCGGCTGTCCGCCTGGCAGAACTGGATATTCAACCGGCCCAGCGCCTCGGGCCCGGACGGCGCGCTGCGCCGGTTCGGCACCGGGCAGCGGGCCGTCTTCGACCGGAAGCGAGTCTGAGTACCGTGCCAGCAAAAAATGACGGAGCTACCGCGGACTACACCGAGAAGATCCCGAACAACGTCAGCCTGCACGAGGACCGGCGGCTGCAGCGGGCGCTGGAGTCCTGGCAGCCGAACTTCCTCCAGTGGTGGCAGACGATGGGCCCGACACTGCCGACCCAGGACGTCTACCTGCGCACCGCGGTCAACGTCGGCCGTGACGGGTGGGCGCGGTTCGGCCATGTCGCCATGCCGGAGTACCGCTGGGGGATCTTCCTGGCCGAGCGCGACCCGGGCCGTCGCGTGGGGTTCGGCGAGCACAAGGGCGAGCCGGTCTGGGACAAGGTGCCGGGGGAGTACCGGGCCGAACTGCAGCGGCTGATCGTGATCCAGGGCGACACCGAGCCCGCCTCGGTGGAGCAGCAGCGCAACCTGGGCGCCACCGCGCCGAGCCTGTATGACCTGCGCAACCTGTTCCAGGTGAACGTCGAGGAAGGCCGGCACCTGTGGGCGATGGTCTACCTGCTGCACGCCTACTTCGGCCGTGAGGGCCGGGAAGAGGCGGAGGAACTGCTGCACCGCAACTCGGGCAGCCTCGACTCACCGCGCATCCTGGGCGCGTTCAACGAGGAGACACCGGACTGGCTGTCGTTCTTCATGTTCACCTACTTCACCGACCGGGACGGCAAGTATCAGCTCGGCACGCTGAAGGAGTCTGCGTTCGACCCGCTGTCGCGGACCTGCGAGTTCATGCTCAAGGAAGAGGCGCATCACATGATGGTGGGCACGACCGGCATCGACCGGGTGGTCCAGCGCACGGTCGAGGTGATGCGCGAGCATGACACCGACGAGGTGGCCGGCCTCGGCGCCATCCCGCTGCCGGTGATCCAGAAGTACCTGAACTTCCACTACTCGGTGTCGCTCGACCTGTTCGGCGGCGAGACCTCCACCAACGTGGCGAACTACTACACCGCCGGGCTCAAGGGCCGGTGGCTGGAGGACCGGCGCAAGGACGACCACAAGCTCGCCAGCGATTCGATCATGGTGGAAGCGCTGTCGGAGGACGCCAGGACTGGCGAGCAGAGCATCGGGCAGACCGAGGTCTCGGCGCTGGTCGGCCTCAACACCGACCTGCGGCGTGAGTACATCGCGGACTGCCAGGGCGGCGTCAAGCGGTGGAACCGCATCCTGGCGGAGGGGGGCGTGCCGCAGCGGCTGAAGCTGCCGCACATCGCCTTCAACCGCAAGGTCGGCGCGTTCGCCGGGATCGAGGCCACGCCGGACGGCGAGAAGCTCCCGGCCGGGGAATGGCAGCGACGCCAGGGCGAGTGGCTGCCCGCGGACGTGGACAAGACCTACGTGCGGTCCCTGATGCAGCCGGTGCATCAGCGGGGCAAGATTGCCGCATGGATCGCACCGCCGCGCACCGGCATCAACGGGCAGCCGTTCGACTACGACTACGTCCACCTCGCCTGAGCGGGGCCGCCTCGTGATACCGCCCTTCAACGCCTGTGACTACCTGCTCGACCGGCACATCCGCGCGGGACGCGGGGACCGGCTCGCGCTGACCGGGGTGGCCGGCGACGTCAGCTACGCCGAGCTCGCCGAGCGGGTCAGCCGGGCCGCCCGGGGCCTGCGGGGGCTCGGGCTCCAGGCCGAGCAGCGCGTGGTCATGGTGATGGCGGACTCGCCGGAATTCGTCGTCGTGTACCTCGCGGCCATGCGGATCGGCGCGGTGCCGGTGCCGATCTCGACCATGCTCCGCGCCGACGGCATCGCCGAGATCCTGGCCGACTCCCGGGCCCGGGCCGTCGCGGTCAGCGCCCAGTACCTGGACCTGGTCACCGCGGCGCTCGGGTACCCGGGCACCGGCGAGGTCATGGCCGTGGTGACCGACGATACGGCACCAGGAACGGCAGTCGGCGCCCTGACGGCGACCGCGCTCAGCGCGCTGCCCGGCGGGCCCGACGGCATCTACCCGACCACGGCGGACTCGCCGGCCTTCTGGCTGTACACCTCAGGGACGACCGGGACGCCGAAGGGCGCGATGCACCGCCATGGTTCGGTCCGGGTGGTATGCGAGACCTACGGCACCCAGGTGCTCGGCATCACCCCGGAAGACCGGTGCCTGTCCGCGGCCAAGGCCTTCTTCGCCTACGGGCTGGGGAACTCGGTCCTGTTCCCGATGTCCGCCGGGGCGGCCGCCGTACTCGAGCCGAGCCCGGCGCGGCCGGAGATCATGGCCGAACGGGCGCAGGTCTACGCCGCGACGCTGTTCTTCGCCGGCCCGACGTTCTTCTCCAACATGCTGCGCGCCGGCCTGCCGGCGGATGCCCTGGCCGGGGTGCGCCTGGCCGCCTCGGCCGGGGAAGCCCTGCCGGCCGCCCTGTACCAGCGGTGGACCTCGCACTTCGGCGTCGACATCCTCGACGGCATCGGCATGACCGAGATGCTGCACATCTTCCTCTCCAACCGGCCGGGCCAGGTCAAGGCCGGGACGACCGGGGTGGCGGTGCCCGGATACGACCTGCGCGTGCTCGGCGAGGACGGGCTCGAGGTCCCGCCGGGCACGCCGGGGACCTTGTTCGTCCGGGGCGAGTCCGCCGCGACCGGGTACTGGTCCCGCTACGACGCCTCGCGCCAGGTGTTCCAGGGGGAGTGGCTGCGCACCGGGGACACCTACGTGGTGGACGCGGACGGGTACTACTCCTGCCTGGGCCGGACCGGGGACATGCTCAAGGCCAGCGGCATCTGGGTCGCCCCGGCCGAGGTGGAGTCGCGCCTGCTCGGCCACGCCGACGTGGCCCAGGCCGTGGTGGTGGCCGCGGCCGACGCCGACGGCCTGGAGAAGCCGGTCGCGTTCGTCCAGCTCAATCCCGGCGGCGTGACCGACGAGGAAACGCTGATCGGGTTCTGCAAGACCGGCCTGCCGTCGTTCAAGCGGCCCCGCCGGATCGTGTTCGTCACCGAGTACCCGACGACGGCCACCGGCAAGATCCGCCGGGTGGAGCTGCGCGCCCAGGCCGCGGCGATCCTGCAGGGGCAGGCGCCCGCCGACCCGGTCCCGCTGTGACCGGGACCTGAGGGAGAAAACATGACGCTGACCTGGACCAAGGAGAACTCGCCCCGCTGGGATGCCGACAAGGAGCGGGTTTTCGGCCCGGCCGAGCTGGCCGCCGCGGGCCTGGGCGACCCCGCGCCCGGTGAGCCCGTCGCGGACGAGTGGTGGCGGGTGACCGACGGCGAGGACGTCGCCGGCTACGGCTGGCTCGACTCCGAATGGGGCGACGCGCGCATCACCTTCGTCGTCGCGCCTGGCCGGCGCGGCCGGGGCGTCGGCGCCTTCATCCTGGAGCACCTGGAGGACGAAGCCGCCGCGCGGGGCCTGAACTACATCTACAACGTCGTGCCCGAGACGCATCCCGACGGGGCGTGGATCAGGAACTGGCTGTCCGCGCACGGATTCCACGAGGCCTCCCGTGGACAGCTGCGCCGCCAGGTGGTCATGCCGGTCACGGGGACGGGCTCGCCGTGAAGCTTTCCCGCAGCTTGAATTTCTGGATCTTGCCGGACGGGGTCATCGGGAAGGCGTCCACGAACACCCAGTGCAGGGGCGTCTTGTACGGCGCCAGCCGCTCCCGGCAGTGCGCCCGCAGCTCCTCAGGCGAGGGCCTGGGCCGGCCGAGGGCCGGGCGCACGTAGGCGGCGACCACCTCACCCCAGGTCTGGTCCGGGACCCCGATGATGGCCGCCTCGGCGACGCCGGGGTGGTCGAACAGGGCATCCTCGATCTCGCGCGGGTAGATGTTCTCACCGCCCCGGATGATCATGTCCTTGATCCGGCCTTCGATGCGCAGGTAGCCCCGGCTGTCCAGGGAGGCCAGGTCCCCGGTGTGGTACCAGCCCTCGGCGTTGATGGCGGCCGCCGTGGCCTCGGGGGCGTCGTGGTAGCCGCGCATGACCGCGTAGCCGCGGGCGCACAGCTCGCCCGCCTGCCCGACCGGGACCGGGCCGCCGCCGGTGCCATCGGCGATCTTGATCTCTGTCTGGGGCAGCGGCGGGCCGAGGGTCTCGGCCCGGTCCTGCGCCGAGTCATCGAGCCTGACCTGGGTGACCAGCGGGGAGCACTCGGTCGTCCCGAAGACGATGCTGAAGCGCACGCCCAGCCGCCCTTCCACCCGGCGCACGAGCTCGGCAGGCACCGGCGCGCCGCCGGACACGGCCGCCCGCAGCGAGGACAGGTCACGCCGCCCGATGTCGGGATGGCCGAGCATGGCGATCAGCATTGTCGGCACCCCGCCGAAGACGGCGGCCCGTTCGGCCTCCACTAGCTCCAGCACCAGAGCGGGATCGAAGGCCAGCACCGGCACGTGCGCGACCAGGCGCTGCGCCGCTCCCAGCACCCCCATGCCGCACCCGGCCGCGTGGAACAGCGGCATCGGGTTCACGTACGTCTCGCCGGGCTGCAGGCCCATGCGCTCGGCCCAGAAGCGCGCGTTGTTGGTCAGCCCCCGGTGGTGCAATTCGGCGCCCTTGGGGAAGCCGGTGGTGCCGGAGGTGTACTGGATCTGCGCGATGTCGTCCGGCCGCACCTCGGGCAGGGCCGCCTGCCCCGGTGCGGTGCTGAGGAAATCGGCCCAGTCGGTGAAGAAGATCACCTCGCGGAGCGAGGGAACGTCGGGCCGGACTTCCGCCAGGAACTGCGCCATCGGGCTGCGGAATTCGGGGACCAGGAAGATGCCGGCCGCGCCGGACTGGTTCAGCACGTAGGACAGTTCGGCGGCGCGCAGGGCCGGGTTGACGGTGACCAGGACCAGCCCCGCCAGTCCGGCGGCGTACTCGAGGATCACCCATTCGGGCAGGTTCGGCGCCCACACGGCCACCCGCTCGCCGGGGGCGAAGCGCGCGGTCAGCGCGCGCGCCGCCTGCTCGGCCTCGGCCAGGAGCCCGGCGTACGTCCAGCGCCGCCGCCGGGCCGGGTCGGGCACGCCGCCGACCATGGCCAGCATCTCCGGGTCGGCCTGCGCCGCCGCCCGCAGGATCCCGCCGACCGTTGTCTCCAGCACAGGCTCTGACGTATCGGCCGGCCAGTACGACGTCGCCACCGTGGTCATCGCACCCTGCCTTCCCTGCGCCACATCCTAAGCGGGCGCGTCAGGAACCGGTACCGCGACAGCGGCGAGCGGGCGTGATCCCATACACGACCACCCCGCCAGCCCGGCGCCTGCCATGACGCCGATCGTCAGCAGCCCGAAGGCCAGCCGGATCGGCAGCGACTCGGCCAGGAAACCCCCGAGGGCCGCTCCCAGCGGAAGGCCCGCCCCGGCGAGCATCCGGCCCGCGGTGTTGACACGCGCCTGCAGGTGGTCGGGGGTCAGCATCTGCCGGAGGGTAATGCCGGTCGCGAGCACGGTGACGTAGGTAAGCTCGTCGAGGAAAAAGGCCAGCAGCGCCCAGCCGTAGGAAGGCGCGACCGCCAGGAACGCGAGCGCGGCGGCGTTCGCGGCCAGGAGGGCCGCGGCCGTGGGGCCGATCGCCAGCCGCTTGATCAGCACGGGGACCGCTAGCGTGGAAAGCAGGCCGCCGAGTTCGCCGACGCTGTACAGCAGCCCGAGTCGCACGTCCACTCGCGTCAGGTGCAGCGCGCGGTTGGCGTAGACCACGAGCAGCCCGAACGTGCCGCCCCAGCCCAGGCAGATGCAGGTGACCGAGAGTGACATCGTCCGGATCACCGGCTGGTGCCAGAGAAACCGCAGCCCCTCGGCGATATCCGCGCGGATTTGCCGGGGGGCCTGCTCGGGCCTCGACCGCGCGAAGGGTCGCCGGATCGACATCAGCAGCAGGGCTGAGATGAGATAGGACACCGCGTCGAAGCCGAGCGCGTACGGCGGCGACATGACGGTCAGCAAGGCGGCTCCGGCCGTCGGCGCGCAGAGCAGCGCGACCTGGCCCGTCGAGCCGATGAGGCTGGCTGCGACGGGCAGTTCGCCCCGGTCGACGAGGGCGGGGAGGGTGCCGAAGTTGGCCGCGTCGAACCACACGTAGACGGTGGCGATGCCGAGCGCCACGATGAGCACCTGCGCGATGCCGAGCAGATGAAGGACGGCAGCGGCCGGCACGGCGGCCAGCAGGAACGCGGCGATGACGTCGCAGGCCACCATGATCTTCTTCCGGTTCACGCGGTCGGCCACGGCGCCGGCGAGCAGCCCGAAGGCCAGATAGGGCACGAACTCGATCAGGCCCAGCGCGGCCACCCATGCGGGCGAGCGAGTCATCGCATACACCAGCACCGGCAGGACGATGGTCGTGATCCCGGTGCCGGCGAACGAAATGGTGCGCGCCGACCAGAACACCACGAACGCCGGATTCCTCCGCAGCCTCATCAATAACCTCCGCGATGGGCGGGTTTTTCGCGCTTCACACGATAAAGACCGTCTGCGGAATAATCCATCCACAGGTAAATGATCTTCACCGGGACCTTCCGGGCGATGCTGCCTTGCTGTCCGGTATGTGATATTTATTAGCTGAGCTTGACGATCGTCCTCTTTGTGTCCTGGTGGCCAACTTGCTTTGTTCGAAAATACCAGTTTTATGTGGAAAACCCGACAGGCCCGAAAATGGGCGTAAATCTTCGGTTGACATTAAACTAGGCGGATTTTAGCCTGGCATAGGCTTCTTCGCTCATCTAGACAGGAGATAGTAGATATGCCAACGAGTTCTGGTTGTTTCAGCTACCCGGGAAACGTGCCGCCGGGCGCCGGGAACCGCGGCGCCGCGCCGTCAGCCCCGCCCGGCCTGCGCCGGATGCCGACGAGCACTTCCTGTTTTAGGTATCCGTTTTCCTGCTTCAGTTACCCGGGTGACGTGCCGCCGGGCGGCGGAAACCGCGATACCGCGCAGCCGGTCCTGGCCCAGCTGCGCAGGATGACATTTGGCACCTGCTTCCGCTACTGACCTTGACCTATGGCTGGTCGCAGGCCTCAGTATGTTTCCCTAGACAGGAGATGTAGATATGCCGACATCTAGTTCGTGTTTCAGCTGCCCGGGAAACGTGCCGCCGGGCGCCGGGACCCGCGACGCCGCGCAGCGGGCCCTGCCCGGCGTGCGGCGGATGCCGCTCACCTGTTGTTTCAGTTACTCACCTGATGTTCCGGCGGGCGTCTCAGGGGCGGCGGGACGCATGGCAGTTACCTGGTGTTTCAGTTACCTGCCTGCCGTGCCGTCAGGCCCTGCGGACCGCGGTGACGTGCCGCCAGGTCTGCCCGGCCTGCGGCAGATGCCGTTCGGCAGCTGCTTCCGCTACTGACGACGTGACCGGCTTGGACCAGCGGGATACCCTGCCGGGCATGGCGGAGGCGCCGAAGAAGCACCGGGCCGGGACCCACCGGATCGTCTCTCCCGAAGAGACGCTTGAGTCGGTGCGGCGCTTTTTCCCGGCCATGGGCATTACCCGGGTGGCCGACATTACCGGGCTTGACGTGATCGGCCTCCCGGTGGTCACGGTGTGCCGGCCGAATTCAAGGTCGGTCACGGTGTCACTGGGCAAGGGGCTCGACCTGGCGGCCGCCCGCGCATCCGGTGTCATGGAGAGCATCGAGGGCTTCATGGCGGAGCGGATCACCCGGCCGCTCGTCCTGGGCAGCGTCAATGACCTGCGGTCCAGTCACCCGCTTGTCGATGTTGACCTGCTGCCCAGGACGACGGAATCGGTGTACCACCCGGATGCCCCCGTCTTGTGGATCGAGGGGCGGGAACTGCTCAGCGGAACCCCGAGATGGGTTCCGTACGAGATGGTCCATACCGCCTATACGCTGCCTAGGCCGACCGGAACCGGATGCTTCATCGCCACTTCCAACGGGCTGGCTTCCGGTAACCACCTTCTCGAGGCGCTCAGCCACGCGATCTGCGAGACCGTGGAACGCGACGCGGCCACGTTGCACGGCGTGCGGGCGCCGCAGGGCGCGGCATCCTGCCGGATCGACCCGCAGACCGTGGACGATCCCGGCTGCCTGGAGGCACTTGACCGGCTTGACCGGGCCGGCATGTCGGTGGCGATCTGGGACATCACCTCCGATGTCGGCATTCCCGCCTTCAGCTGCCTGATAGCCGAACGGGGGCCGTCACCGGCCGCCGCGGCGTGTGACGCCGAGGGCATGGGATGCCATCCCGACCGGAACGTCGCGCTGCTGCGTGCGCTCACCGAGGCCGCCCAGAGCCGGCTGGGTTTCATCTCCGGTGCCCGGGACGATCCTTCCGGATGGGAGCACCCTTACGGAACGGACGAGGAGGCGCCGCCCGGGCTGGCGGCGGATCTGGCCGGCGATGCGGCCCGCGACTTCACGGCCGTCCCGGCGTTCGACGGCGACAGCTTCGACGCCGACGTGGCCTGGGAACTGGCCGCGTTGCGCTCGGCAGGCATCGGCGAGGTGATCGCGGTGGACCTGACCCACGAGGACTTCGGCATCCCGGTCGTCCGGGTCGTCGTCCCCGGGCTGGAAGGGCCGGTCACGACCGTCCCGAACTGCCGGCTCGGCCAGCGGGCCGCCAAGCTGATCGGCGACCGGTGAACGATATCTACGTATTCCTCGGGCCCGCGCTCGCGGAGAAGGACGCGCGGGCCGAACTCGATGCCGTCTACCTTCCGCCGGCGGCCGCCGGGGATGTCTACCGGCTATGGCGGCGGCACCCGCGTGCCATCGGCATCGTCGACGGTTACTTCGACCAGGTCCCCGCGGTGTGGCACAAGGAGATCATGTGGGTGATGGAACACGGTGTCCACGTGTTTGGCGCCGCCGGCCTGGGGGCGCTTCGCGCGGCCGAGCTCGACAGCTTCGGGATGCGCGGCACCGGCTGGGTCTACCGGGCCTTCAGGGAAGGAACCCTGGACCGGGACGATGAGGTAGCGGTCAGGCACGCGGCCGCCGAGGACGGGTACCGGCCCCTGTCCGAGGCGATGGTGAACATCCGCCGGACGCTCCAGGCCGCGGAGCACCAGGGAATCATCTCCGCCGCCACGCTCAGCATCCTCGTGGCCACCGGAGCGGCGCTCTTCTACCGCGACCGGACCTGGCCGGGTCTGCTCCGTGCCGCCGAGGTGCAGGCCGACGCGGCCGAACTCGACGCGCTGCGGCGGTGGCTGCCAGCCGGGCGGACCGACCAGCAGGCCGCCGACGCCACGGCCATGCTCCGCGAGATGCGCGGCTTCCTCGCCGCTGACCCGGCGCCGCAGCAGGTGAGCTGGAGCATGGCGGACACCGCGATGTGGGAGGTGGCGAGGCGCCGTGCGGACGCCCTGCCCCGTGACGGGGCGGCCGGCTCGCCGCTCATGCTGGAACGCATGCTGGACGAGATCCGCCTGCTCGGCCCGGGCGCCTTCGACGCGGCCTGCTGCCGCAGCCTGCTGCGGGTGTTCGCGGCTGACTTCGCCCGGCGCGAAGGGGCGACGGTCGACAGGCAACGGCTGGACGACGCCGTCGCGGAGTTTAGGACCAGCAGGAACCTCGAGCAGGGCACCGAGCTCGCGCGGTTCCTGGCCGGCAACGAGATGTCGGCGGAGGACTTCGAGCGGCTCATCGTCACCGACGAGATGGTGCGCTGGGCCTGCGGGCAGGCCGAACCGGACGCGTTCGGCGAGTTCCTCGACGATCTGCGCCTGAACGGGGAGTACCCGCGGCTGGCGAGCCGGGCTAGGGCCAAGCTGGACTACGACGCCTTGCCGGGCGCCCCCGCCGAGGAGCAGGCCGCTATCGGGTGGTATTTCGCTCAGCGGCGCGGCACGGCGATCCCGGACGACCTGGCGGGCTACGCGCGGTCCTGCGGGTTCCCTGACGAGCAGGCGTTCCGGACCGCCGTCCGGCACGACTATCGGTACGAGCGGCCGGAGTGACGGTCGCTGTTTACGGTAAGGGGTTATGCGCCATGACGGCTGCGGCGACGATCGGAACGCTGGCCGACGAGCTCGCCGGGGTCTTGCTCCGCGGTGACCCCTTCGGGGCATCGTTCATGGCGATCAGCGGTTACGACGACGCGGTACCGGACTTGACACCGGAGTACCAGCAGGGGTGGCGCGGACGGCTCGTGGACATCATCGCCCGCTGCGCCGGGACCGAGGCAGACCCTGGGGACGCCGGCGGCCGTGTCCTGCTGGAGACCGCGCGCGACACGGCGGCCCGCGAGCTGGCCGCGGCGGACTCCCGGGTATTCGACTTCAGCATCACGACCTTCCCGCTCGGCGGCCTGTCGCTCGTGCTCCTGATCGCCTCGCGCACGAGCGTGACCGACGCGGAGAGCGCCACCGCCTACCTGGCCAGGTGCAGGCGGATACCGGTTTATCTGGACCAGCACGCGGCGAGGCTGCGGGCCGCCGAGCGCGACGGCCTCCTGCCCGTCGCCCCGCTCGTCAGCGACGCCATCAGGCAGCTGCGGGATCATCTGTCGCACCCGGAGCGGGACCCGATGCTCTCCCACCGGCCGCCGGATGGCTGGGCGGGGGCAGCGGCCTGGCGGGAGGACGTCGAGCGCGTCGTCCGGGATGAGGTCCGCCCGGCCGTGGGCCGATACGCCGACCTGCTCGTCGAACTCCTGCCCGGGTCACGGCCGCCCGAGCAGGCCGGCCTGCTCTACGTGCCCGGCGGCATAGCGGCGTACGCGAGCTGCATCAGGAACGGCACCACGCTCCCGTTCGACCCCGACGAGCTCCACCGCCTGGGCCTGGCGGCCCTGGCGGAAATCGAGGAGCAGATCGGCGAGCTCGGCCGCACGGCGCTGGGCACCGCGGACGTCGACGAGATCATGGTCAGGTTCCGCAAGGACCCCGAGCTGGCCGCTCCGGATGGCACGGCCGCGATGGCGCGTGCGGCCGCCGCGATCGCGCGCGCCCAGGAATGTCTGCCGGACATGTTCCGCTCGCCGCTGCCGCCGCCGTGCGCCGTCGAGCCCATGCCACCCCACATGGCCGAGTTCGGCGCGCCACCGTACTACTCGGCGCCGGCCCGGGACGGCTCGCGCCCCGGAGCGTACTTGTTCAACGACGTCCGCCCCGGACAGGCCGGAAGCTGGGCCCTGGAGGCCACGGCCTTTCACGAAGGGGTGCCGGGACACCATGCGCAGTTCGCCCGGGTGCAGCTCCTGCCGGAGCTGCCGCTGCTGCTTTCGGGGTTCTACATCGTGCCGCACGGCGAGGGCTGGGGCCTGTATGCCGAACGGCTGGCCGACGAGTTCGGCCTGTACTCCGACGACGTCCAGCGGATGGGCATGCTCGGCAGCGCCGCCTTCCGGGCCGTCCGGCTCGTCGTCGACACCGGGCTGCACGCCCGAGGCTGGAGCCGGGCGCGGGCCCGGGAGTTCGCGCTGGCGCACTCGCCCATGCCCGAGGACTTCGTCGACGCCGAGATCGACCGGTACATCGCGCTGCCCGGCCAGGCGCTGGGCTACCTGATCGGGCAGCGCGAGATCCTGCGGCTACGCGACGATGCCCGGTCCCGGCTGGGAGCCGCCTTCGACGTCCGCGACTTCCACTCCGCCGTCCTCGACCACGGATCCCTGCCGCTCCCGGTGCTAGGCCAGGTCGTAGCGGACTGGGTGGCCTCCGCAGCGGCCGCTACGACCTGACCCGCTCCGGCGTCAGTAAGCCTGCCCCGGCAGGATCACCGGGCCTACGCCGCGCATGGTCTGGGTCCTGGCCTTGGCCAGCAGCGCGTCAGCCGCCTGTCGGCCGGTCTCGCCGGTCTTCGATATGCGCGCCGCGATCAGCCCCGCGACGAGCGGCGTCGAGAAGGACGTGCCGCTCCAGCGGGCCATGCCGTCGAACTTCCGCCAGGTACCTATGTTCGGTGGCTCGGTGCACAGGTAGTCGCCCTTGGCGAAGGCGTTGACCAGGCCTTCACCGGGCGCGAAGACATCCACCCAGGGCCCGTAGTTGCTCCACGATGCCTTGCCGTTCCGGTCAGCGTTGAGCGCGCCGACGCCTACCACCCAGGGATAGGCGGCCGGCCAGAACGGGCTCCTGCCCGAGTCGTTACCCGCCGCCGCCACCAGGACCGATCCGGCGTGGCTGCGCAGCCTTTCCTCCACCATCTCGAAACCGAGCAGCGGAAGGTCATTGCGGCTGTAGGTGCCGAACGACAGCGAGATGACCTCCGCGCCCCTCCCGAGCGCGTCGGATATCTGCTTAACCAGGTCAGCCTCGAAGATCGCGCCGAATTTGGCGAACGTCCTGTCCACCCACACCTGGGCGCTCGGTGCCATGGTCCGCGCGAGGCCGGCCGCGAACGTCCCGTGGCCGGCGTAGGGGAGAATGCGGGGCGGGTACCCGCCGATCGGGTTCTCCATCTCGCCCGCGACGCCCTCCAGCCAGGTGTGCTCAGCGTCCGCACCTGGTAGGAAGCCACTATCGGGAATCACCACTAGGACGCCCTCGCCGTCGCGCGGCTCGGCGGACACTCCTGGGTCGGGCAGCGCGCCGCCCGGGATCTCCTCAGGCTCCGTGGCTGGACAGGTGGTGGTTGGGCAGACATACAAGATGTGGTCCGGTGTAGCCACCCCCTCGCCGAGGGTACGGTCGATGTGGGCGCACGCCTCCTCCACGCTCCGGCGCTCGTCGGCGGAGAACTCCAGCCGGGTCAGGCCGCGGACGTTGTTGTCGTGTGCAGCCGGGGTCGCGGACATCACCGCCGCCACGCGATCTACGTCGGTGTCACGGACCAGCAAGGTTCGTTCCCGATGGTGGTAACCTACCTCACCTCGCTCCGCCCAGTCGGCGGGGTGAGCCGCCGCCCCCTCTAGGCCATCCATGACACCAGGAATGCCGGACTGCATCAGCGTGACCTGAGCGTGCAGACGGCTGCGTCGTTGGTCGTGTCCCTCATCATGAACGGACATGCAGCTCCCCTTCCCTTGCCTGGCGCCGTGAACTGTCTAGCATTATCGGAGTGAAATTGGCAGATCCTGATACAGGGAACTCGCCGTCCGATCCTGACCGGCTGCTCCTGCTGGCCGTGTCCCGGCCGCAGGACGCGCTGCTCGCCGCACGTTCCGTACTGGCCGGTCATCCTAGTGCGTACTACGCCTCGCTTGCGCACCACGCGATCGGCATCGTCCTGCGCGACCGCGGCAACCTTCCAGAAGCGATCGCCGAGCTGAAGACGGCAGTGAGGCTGGCCCGCGTATCAGGCCGCCCCGAGCGTGAGGTCGACGTGCAGGCGACCCTGGGGGCGGCCCTTGCGTGGACGGGCCGCAGCCAGCAGGGGCTAGCCCTGCTGAATCGGGCGCTGGCCGCCTCGCGCGGGGACCTGACCGGCCGCGTGCTCATGCGGCGCGCCTCCGTCCTTCGGGATCTAGGTCGCTTCCACGAAGCGCTTCGGGACCTGAGCCGTGCCCTCCCATATTTCCGCCGATCGGGCGATACGGTCTGGGAGGCCCGGTCGCTGATTCATCGAGCTGACATTTTCCTCGCGTTCGGCCTCCCCGGCCGCGCAGGCGCGGACTACGTCCGGGCCGAGGGGTTGTTCGCGGTTAACGGGCAGGAGTTCGAGTACGCCAAGGCCCGGCACAGCCTCGGACTACTAGCGCTGGCCCGGGGCCAGCTTCCCGAGGCGCTTGCCTATCTCGACGAAGCTGGGAATCGCTACGAGGCGCTGGACGAGTCCCTTCTTGACCTCCCCATCGACCGCTGCTGGGCGCTGCTGGCCGCCGGGCTGGCTGGGGAAGCGGAGCAAGAGACGGACACCGCGCTCAGTCGGCTTCCTCCCGAAGGGGGGATAGCGTACAGGAAGGCGGAGCTACTCTTCGCCGCCGCCACGGCAGCCTTGGCCGCGGGCCACCCGGCCAACGCCAGGCAGCGGGCCGCTCAGGCGCGCAGGCTGTTCCAGACTCAGGGACGGGCCCTCTGGGCGGCACGCGCCAGCCTCGTTCTGGCCGAGGCCAGGTATAGCGCGGCCGAGCATTCCGCCGCCTTGCTCCGCTATGCCGAGGAGGTCGCCGCCCGTCTCGACGCAGCCCGCAGCGGCGAGGCGATGCAGGCGCATTTGCTCGCCGGGCGCATCGCCCTGAGCCGGGGGAGCGTCACAGCAGCCGACCCGCACCTTGAGCGTGCCGCGAGGTCCCGTCGGCGCGGGCCGCCGCTGCCCCGGAGCGTGGCCTGGCTGGCCCGGGCCCTGCAGGCCGAGGCCCAGGGCAACGCCCGCGCGACCGTCGCCGCCTGCGCGCGGGGCCTCGACGCGCTCGAGGAGCACCAGATGCGGCTCGGAGCCACCGAGTTGCGCGCGTACGGCACAGCGCACGGGGCCGAGTTCGCCACGCTGGCCCAGCGCGACGCGCTCAGGCGGGGCGACGTCCGTCGGCTGCTGTTCTGGAGCGAGCGATGGCGGGCGACCGCGCTGGCCGCCCGGAGTGCACCGTCCGAGGAGGACAAAGAGCTAGCGGCCGAGCTGGAAGCGCTACGCAGCGTGAGCCGGCTCCTCGGGGACACCGAGATGGCCGCTTCGCGCCGGAACGCCCTGGAGCGTGAGCGGCGGCGGCTGGAGGCGGAGGTTCAGGCTCGCACGCGCAGGCTGCCCGGCAGCCACAAGCCCGGGGAAGGCGAGTTCGACCTGGACGGGCTCTTCGACGAACTCGGCCCGAACACGCTGATCGAACTCGTCACGGTGGACAGCGTGCTGCATGCGGTCGTCGTCGCGGGCCGGGGGGTGCGCCTGCACACGGTGGGCAGCGTTTCCGAACGCGAGGTCCAGATGAACCGCTTCGCGCTGCGCCGCATCGCCCGCGGTCGCCCGCAACCCGGCGAGGAGCTCGTGCTGAAGCACGGAGGCGCCAGGCTGGAGGCCTCGTTGCTCGGCGGCGCGATCGCCGAACTCGGGGACGGCCCGGTCGTGGTCGTACCGCCGGGCCGGTTCCGGGCGGTGCCGTGGACGCTCATGCCCTCGTTGCGCGATCGCGTCGTGACCGTGGCGCCGTCCGCGTCGACCTGGCTGCGGGCACGTCGCATGCAGCCGCCATCCCCGCGGCGCGTCGCCCTTGTCGCCGGACCCGGGCTGGCCACTAAGGGCGCGGAGGTCGAGCCGCTGCGCTCTCGCTATCCCGGGGCCGTGCTGCTCGGCCACGGCAACGCGACGGCCGGCCAGGTGCTCGCCGCTCTGGACGGCGCATGGCTGGCGCACATCGCGGCCCACGGCACGTTCCGGGCTGACAACCCCATGTTCTCGTCCATACTGCTCGACGACGGGCCGCTGATCGTGCACGACTTCGAGCGTCTGGGCCGCGCGCCGTACCAGCTGATCCTGGCGGGCTGCGACTCCGGAGTCGCCGCGCCGGTAGGCGCCGACGAGCTCCTGGGCCTGGTAAGCAGCCTGATCCCGCTCGGTGCGGCCGGGATCGTGGCCAGCATCGTGCCCGTCAACGACATCGCCGCGGTGCCTATCATGCTGGCTCTGCACGACGCTCTTCAACGAGGTGCCATGCTCCCCGAAGCGCTTCTGGCCGCACGCCGGGCGGCCAACGACGATCCGCTCGCCGAAGCGACGGTGCACTCCTTCCTGGCTCTCGGCGCCTGAAATCTTCGACATGAAGCTGCCGCGCAGCCTCATGGAGGCGGGATGAGCCTGGGTCAAGCCGTCAGATGGCCTCCACCTTCGGGTAGTCGGGTTCCCACATCGCCGCGCGCACCCGCTCGGCCAGGCCATCGAGCGGCACGTCGGACAGCCCTTCGGCCCGGGCGGCCCGGGCGACGGCTTCGGCGACCACGGCGGACACGTCGCGCAGGCTGCTGACCGGCGGCAGCACCGCCGCCCCCGGGGTGGCGGCATCGGACAGCCCGGCTAGCGCGTCGGCCGCGGCGGCCAGCATGCCGTCACTGACGCGGCGGGCCCGGCTGACGGTGACCCCGAGCCCGAGGCCGGGGAAGATGAGCGCGTTGTTGGCCTGGGCGACCTGGTACTCGACTCCGGCGTAGGTCACCGGCGGGAACGGGCTGCCGGTCGCGATGAGCGCCCGCCCGCCGGTCCAGGCGATCAGGTCAGCGGCCTGAGCCTCGGAGTGCGAGGTCGGGTTGGACAGCGGCATGATGACCGGCCGTTCGGTATACGCCGCCATCTCGGTGACGATCTGCTCGGAGAACGCGCCGGGCTGGGTCGAGGTCCCGATCAGCATGGTGGGCCGGGTGCGCGTCACCACCTCGGCCAGGCCGACGCGGCCGTCCTGGTCATGCCGCCAGCTTGCGACCTCGGCGGCCTGCCGCGCGTACGGGACCTGGAAGTCCCGCAGCTTCCCGGGATAGTCGCTGGTCAGCAGGCCCTTGCTGCCCAGCGCGTAGAACCGGGCGGTGGCTTCGCCGGGGCTGAGGCCTTCGTCGATCATGACCTGCCGCAGCGCATCCGCGATTCCTACCCCGGCGGTGCCCGCACCGTGGATCACCACCGTCTGGTCGCGCATCCGGGTCCCGGTGGCCCGGACCGCGCACAGCGCGGCGGCCAGCACGACGGCGGCGGTGCCCTGGATGTCGTCGTTGAAGGTGCAGCAGGTCCCGGCGTACTTCATCAGGATGCGATGGGCGTTGGCGGCGCCGAAATCCTCCCAGTGCAGCAACGCGTTCGGGAACAGCCGGGTGGCGGTGCTGACGTAGGCCTCGATCAGCTCGTCGTACTGTTCGCCCCGCACCCGCGGGTGCCGGATGCCCAGGTACATTTCCTCGGCCAGCAGGCCCTGGTTGTCGGTTCCGACGTCCAGCACGACCGGGATGATCCGGCGCGGGTGCAGGCCGGCGGCGGCGGTGTAGACGGCCAGCTTCCCGACCGCGATCGCGATCCCGCCCACCCCCCAGTCGCCGATGCCCAGGATGCCCTCGGAGTCGGTGGCCACGATCAGGTCGACCTCGTCGGGCCCCAGCCCGCGGTTGCGGAAGGCCGTCTCGACCTGGTCGGGATGATCCACCGACAGGTACACCCCGCGCGGACGGCCGAACTCCAGGCTGTACCGCTCGATCGCGGTCCCCACCGTCGGGGTGTAGACGACCGGCAGCATCTCCTCGATGTGCTCGGTCAGCAGCCGGTAGAACAGCACCTCGTTGCGGTCCCGGACATGGCCGAGAAAGATGTTCTTGGCCAGGTCATCGGGCTGGCGCAGGTACTGCGCGTAGACCCGGTGCAGCTGGCCCTCGATCGTGGACACGCCGTCGGGCAGCAGGCCGGTCAGGCCAAGCGCCTCCCGTTCGGCCAGCGTGAACGCGGTGCCCTGGTTCAGCATCGGCGACGAGAGCACCGGGCTGCCCCGCAGGCGGACCCGCGCGATCATTCCCTCGGGGGTCCAGGCAAGCTCAAACGGACGATCCGACATCACATCACCTCGAGTCCCGGCTAACGTGCGTGTGCCAAGACTTAACACATGAAGGATCACTTGTGCACTGATGGCTGCCTCGCCGGTCAGTCGAATGACGGCTTACGGTCCCGGCTTCGCTTGAGCTCGAAGAAGCCGTCCGTCGCGGTCACCAGCGCTACCCCGTCCCACAGCCGCCCGGCGGCCTCGCCGCGGGGCGCCGGCGTGACGACCGGGCCGAATATGGCGCTGCCGCGGACGCGGATCACCGGGGTGCCCACGTCCAGGCCGACGTCATCGAACGCCTCGTTGTGCGAGTCCTTGATCAGCTGATCGAGCTCGGTGCTCTGGGCCGCGCCCGCCAGCGACGCGGGCAGTCCCGTCTCGGCCAGCGCCTCCGGGATCACGTCGGCATCCTCGCGGCGTCCCTGGACGTGCAACCGGGTGCCGATGGCGGTGTACAGCGGCCCGAGGACGCCGGGGCCGCTGTGCCGGGCGGCGGCCGCGCAGACCCGTACCGGCTCCCAGGCCCGGCTCATCCGCTCCAGGTAGTCCGCGGTCAGGCCCTTGCCCTCGTGCTGGACCAGGTTCAGGTAGGCCAGCGACATGATCCGCCAGTCCGTGCGCACCGGCCGGACCTTCTCCACCTCCAGCATCCAGCGGGAAGTGATCCAGGCCCAGGGGCACAGCGGATCGAACCAGAACTG
>Ga0137379_10000630_pt1 | contig 31252 bp, 30 predicted proteins | sample SagtaG_18_FD_104812 | JGI IMG/M metagenome (GOLD analysis project Ga0137379, IMG submission 104812) | Vadose zone soil microbial communities from Sagehorn Ranch, Mendocino, California, USA - Sage2_L_80_16 metaG | ecosystem: Environmental > Terrestrial > Soil > Vadose zone | place: USA...
ATGCCGGGCACGAACTTTTCTTCGGGGTTATCGATGAGGAGTTTGAGTCGGACGGTTTTGATGTCGCGCTTGCGGCCACCGTTGATGTCGCGCTGGGTGGCGAAGTCGGCTTCGGCGGATTTGGCGATGACTTTTCCCTCCACCGCTGCGCCGCTGGGCATGACGACGCGGAGGCGGTCGCCGAGTTGCACGGCGTCGGCCTGGGTTTCAGGCAACGGAGCGTAGATCCAAGTCTGCGTGAGGTCCATGACGGTGGCGATGGTGCCGCCCGCGGAGAGCACTTCGCCCTGGCGTGCGGCGAGCACGTTGACTTGGCCAGTGACGGGCGCGAGCACCTGGGTATATGCGAGTTGAACACCAGCTTGATCGGCGAGGGCGCGCGCGTTGGCCACGATGCCGCGCGTGGATTCGACGGTGCGCGCGTTGGCGGCGGCAAGCCGTTCATGTGCCTGCGCCTGCTTGAGCGCCGCTTCGGCGGCAGCAATGTTTTCCCTGGCGGAATCGGCTGCAGCGTGAGCAGCCTTGAGGCTGGTGAGTGCGTCATCGCTGGCTTGCTGGCTCATGATGCCTTGCTGGGCCAGAGCGGCTATGCGTGATGTATCAGCCTGCTGATGCTCGAGATTTGCCAAAGCCTGCGCCTCGGTTGCACGCGCGGCGCGGACCTGGGCCTCCGCGTTGATGGTGGCGCTGGTGGTTTCTCCGCGTGTCTGGCGCTCGGTTTCCACGGTCTCACCGAGTTTGGATTGCTGGCTTGAGACGGTGGCCTGGGCAGCTTTGTGCGCGGCCTGCAGATCGTCCGCTTCAATGACCGCAATAAGCTGCCCCGCCCTTACTGTCTGACCTTCTTCGACATTCAATGTTTGAATGCGGCCTGGAATTTTCGCGCTGACGAGCACTTCGTTGGCGTCGACGATGCCGATCAACTTCAAGTCGCCGGAAGTGCGCGCGGTGAGCAGATACCAGATAAGTGAGCCGAACGTGAGCAGGCCCAGAATCATGAAAACTCTATTTCGTGCGTTCATCGGTTCTCCAAAAAACTTGCCGGTTGCTGGGTAACTCGGGCATGGGTGTGTCGGCGAGTACTCGGGCGGCAAGCTCCGCCCCGTGGGTGCGATCGATGAAGACCGCCTGGCCCAAAAACTCCACTACCGCCCGTCTTCGCGCTGCGAGTACTTCCGGCGCGTATGGATCAAATGGCATTAAGAGCCGCCACACCGGCGCTGCGAGGAAGTAGAAGACGTTCGCTCCGAGCGCTGCCAGGTGAATCTGCATCCAGTCCACGTCGATCAGTTCGCCAGATGAGATGCCTTCGCGCACCATCGCTTGATACATGGTTTGCAGTGGAGCGAAGACGCGTTTGATGAGAATAGGAAGCGCGGTCGATTCACCTTTATTGACGCGCATCATCTCCTGCTGCATCAGGCTCTGGAACTCTCCTTGAGAAAGAATTCGATCGAAGTGATCGAGAGCGGTGCGCAGGAGTCGCTCGCCAGGAGTGGCTTCCCGCAAGAATACGGCCATGGAGCGGTCGCGAATTTTGGCCGTGATCATGTCAACCGCAGCGGCGTAGAGATTCTCTTTGCTATCGAAGTAGTAGTAGAGGAGCGCCTTGTTCACCCCGGCAGCGGTAGCGATTTGCTCCGTTCTTGCACCGGCCAACCCATGGGCGCTGAACTCACGGAGAGCGGCGTCCAGGATGCGCGCGCGGGTTTCGGCGGATCGGTCTGATGTGCTGGACGGAGTTGGATTCGGAGTTTCCATCAAATTAACTAACTGGTTAGTAAAATAGACCGAGACCCTCTTCGAGCGCAAGGGCTAGGCTGCAATCTGTGAATGTTTCTTATATGTCGTTTTAAATCAACTACACCTGGCAGGGACTGCGGATACCGATACATTCCTCAATCGAACCTCGATCGAGTTTGGTCAAACAAAGTAGTTAATCCTCGCGTCTGGCCGGGACTGGGAGGGCGCGGCTGCTGGCCCTGCGACTTCGTCTTCGACGAGTTCAGAGTCTTCACCTTCGAGGCCGCGGTCAGGGGTCTGACGGCTGGTGTTGTATGCGTCATCGCCAGCGCGATCGGTGGGGTCAACGGCCAGGTTCTGGGGAACAGAGGCCTCAGATTTCTCTGGCGAGAACAGCGTGACCGCCCGAATGCCTGTAATGGGACCCAGTTCCACCTTCCCTCCTCCGCAAGGAACTTCCCTGCCAAGAGTTATCGGCAGAGAGAAGTCCGACTTCAATCGGCGCACATGTAGGTCTTCGTCATCCCTTGTGTGAACAGAGTTCCGGATCGAGCAGCCGAGGGCCAGGGCCTTGCGCGCCGAGTTTGTCCCAGGGATTGCGGAGCGGGCAGGAATCGATGGAGAGGCAACCGCAGCCGATGCAGCCGTCGAGCTGGTCGCGAAGGCGTGTGAGGCGGTCGATGCGGTCATTCAAATGTGCACGCCAGAGTGTTGAAAGCTTCTTCCAATCTTCCGCTGTCGGTGTACGTTTTTCAGGCAGAGTCGACAGGGCTTCGCGGATCTCCGCCAGGGGAATGCCCGTACGCTGAGCCACTTTGATGACAGCCACTCGGCGAAGAACCTCCCGGGCATAGCGACGCTGGTTGCCGCCGTTGCGCCAGCTTTTGATCAGTCCCTCTGCCTCGTAGAAGTGAAGCGTTGAAACGGCTACGCCCGAGCGGGCGGCCACTTCGCCCACCGAGAGCGCCTTGTGGATTTGTGGTGGCGGTGATTGGAGCACGGAGGCTTCCTCTTGACCTCAAGTTTACTTGAGGTTTTAACCTTACACAAGTGGAGGACTTTGAGGGTATGGAAAGACAGATGAAGGTGGGGCTGGTTTACGGATCGACACGGCCGGGACGGTTTTGCGACACAGTAGCGCGGTGGGCCTCGGAGCAAATTGGCAAGCGGGCCGGCTTTTCGGTGGAAGCGATCGACCCGGCGGTGCTCCAGGCAGGCGAAAAGCTTGGCTCGGTGCGAGAGCGCATGGCGGAGTGCGATGCGTTTGTAATTGTGACTCCTGAATACAACCATGGCTATCCGGCGCCGTTGAAAGCGCTGATTGATTCCGTGGGCGCCGAATGGCATGCCAAGCCGGTCGCATTTGTTTCTTACGGAGGGATTTCGGGGGGTCTGCGTGCGGTGGAGCAGTTGCGGCTGGTATTTGCCGAGTTGCACGCGGTGACGATCAGGGACAGCGTGAGCTTCGCGGGCGCGTGGGAGCAGTTCGATGGGTCTGGTTCCCTGCTGAACCCGGAACGCGCAGAACGATCGATGGACGCAATGCTGGCGAGATTGCAGTGGTGGGCTGTGGCGCTCAGCAATGCGCGGGCAGCAATGCCTTATGAGCAGCGGGCGCAAGGCTAGCTGAATAAATCGGAATGCCGTGGCCAAATCTTCCCCCGTCTCAAAAGAGATGGATATGGGCCGCTCAACGACAGAGTTTCTGAAACGATTTTGAGGGAATACTCACTTCTTAACATGCTGTGCTCTGCGCAACGCATTGGCATTCAGCCATAGGTCAAAACATCTGACCCACAAGATTGGTGTCTATCTAGCCTGCAATTGTTGTGTGCCAACCAAAAAGGAGATTTGAACCATGTCAAATCTTTCGACGTTCAGCAGCAAAGGTCTCAAGTTTTTCTTCCAGTCTTCGCGCGCCAAGATCGATGGGAAGGCGGTTTCTCAGCTTGTCAAATTCATCCAGGGTGCAAAACATTCTCTGGATGTCGCCATCTATGACATGAGGAATGAAGATGTCCTCAATGCGCTGAAGGGCATGTCCACTAAGGTTCGCCTTCAAATCCTTTATGACGCAGGGAAAGCCGGAGGGAACAGCACTACGGTGGACCCTAAAGTCTCCACTACCTCGCAGGCGATCAAGGCCGCCGGCCTGACGGCCTTCGCCCAGCCTGTGAAGGAAAAGGGCGCGCACTTGATGCACGACAAGTTCATCGTCCGGGACGGCGCTTCGGTTTGGAGCGGGTCTGGCAATTTCACAAACGGCGGATTGCTGCTGCAGGACAATCATTTCTTCACGATGGATTCGCCCGCCGTTGCCGCCGCTTATTCCAAAACGTTCGGTGACCTCGGATCGCCGGGTCACTCGGCCAGTCACACAATCCGCGTCACGGGTTCACCAACCAAGGTCGTCACGGGTTCACCTACGAAGGTAAAGATTGGGAACATTCCGGTTTCGATCCTCTTCTCGACACAACGCGGAGAAACCGAAGGTATTGAGACAGAGGTTCAGAACCGGCTGAAGGGTGCCAAGAAAATCCGATTGATCGCGATGCTGGTCAGCGACCCAGGTATTTTGGCGAGCCTGCTCGCGCTCAAGAAAAAGGACATCATGGGTGTGCTCGACCCCCACGAAATGAAGGTCGTAATGAAAAACAAGACTAGTGATCCGAAGTTCTGGTTCGCAACTGGAGATCCTCGATTCGTGGCCGCGAACTCGCATGCCTTTAACGGTAAGGGCGATAAGAACGACTTCATGCACAACAAGGTGATCATTATCGACGACAAGGTGGTGATCACAGGCAGTTATAACTTCTCCGAGAACGCCGAAGCCAACGATGAGAACCTGTTGATCTTCGAGTCGGCCGCTCTGGCGGGGGCATACAATCAGTATTTCAACGCCCTGTTCGCTCAATACCAGAAAACTGGCGCCAAACTGCCGCCTGCTTAAACCTCACCCGACAATCTCGGTACTTCAGATGGATTTCAATAGTGGCTTGAATCGTAAGCGTACTTCGATTCTTTCAATTTCTCACAATTCTTCCCTAACTCCGTTTGGCTATGGGCGGCGATGCCGGGCTGGTAGCTTCAATGCCTGCTGAGAAATGATTTTGTATAGAGCCGGCCCGGAATGCCGAAGAAAACCGTCTAGACACCGCCAAAGATCGACAATGGGGCCGGAACTTTCGAACACGCGCCGCACTCCCGTTGTTAAACTGATGCCATGTTGGATGAATCCGAGTTCCGCCGTCTGGTCGATATTGCTCTGGATGCCTTGAAAAAGCATTTGATGGTGCGAGAGGAAGAGAACGAAGCAGGCTTCGAAGTTGAGGAACAGAACGGCGTTCTGAATGTGGTCTTTGAAGAGCCCGCTGTGAAGTTTGTAGTCACGCCGAACACGCCGGTGCGGCAGATATGGATCTCGGCGCTTTCGACCAGCTTCAAACTTGACTGGGACGCTACGGTGGGTGCGTTTGTGCTGCCCCGCACCGGAGAGCAACTGATTCCGCTCGTAGATCGACTGATCGAGGAGAATGGGCAGGGGTAGTGCGCATTGAGGTAGAGGCTGGTCTTGCGTTCGAAATGAAGCAACAATGCGCGAACGGCCACGACCTGCGTTACGCCAGGAGCTAGAGCCTGTTATGAACTTTCCCGTGGTCGGCGCTGGGAGCCAATTTTTCTCATTTCGCGAAGCGAGGAGCGACGCATACCGGGTGTCTGCTAACGGCGAGCGACAAAGAAATGGGGAAAATTGGCCCCAGCCCTTCGGGTTGCGGTGCAAATCTCCCCATACTTTGTTGTCATCCTCGACGGTGGACCCGCCACAGCCTTCGGATTCCGCCTCGTATGGCACGATTTGCCCTCGCAACGCCGACCGTGCGAAAGTTCATAACAGGCTCTAGAGGTGGTACAGAGCTCAAGTCGGCCGCGGCAGGTTCTCGGGATACGAGAAGGAAACAAGATGTCCCTAAAGGTCGCGCTGCCGCGGGATACTCGGGAACGCCTTTGGCGAACAAGCTAGGAGTGAAGGACACACAGCGAACCTGGCGATATCGAATGCCGAACTCGGTAGTCGAAGAGATTGAGCTGAGCGGTGTGAAGCCCACGCTTTTGAAATCCTTGGAGACCGGGATTGAGATGGCCCATATCTTCGTGACTCGCAGAACCGAACTAGCGAAGTTGCTCGATGAACTCAGGGACCTGCTTGAACCCCATGGGATGATTTGGGTTTCATGGCCCAAAAAAGCTGCCAAAGCCCTAACGGATATGTCTGAAGATACTGTCCGAGCCGAGGCGTTTCCGATCGGCCTGGTGGACATTAAAGTGTGCGCCGTGGACGAAGCGTGGTCCGGGCTGAAGCTCGTTATTCGAAAGAGCGAGCGGACAAAGTCGCAATCGCAGTCGAGGTGACGCAGAACGCCGCGGTGGAGCAGATCTGAGTTCTGCGGTGTTGAATTGCTTCAATCTTGATCGATAGTAGTACGCGTCTTGCCCCGGAATGTGGCGCATCTCAGCGGAAAGATGGTGGAAGGTCTGCGATTGCGCTGCCGCGCTGCTTGTTAGGTTCTGTGCTCGTGGTGAAGCGAAGCTCGGTAACGCCGAGATGGATTTTGCTCAGAGGCAGCCATGAGTTCGCGAAGGGCGCACCGTTGAGCGAAACCTTTTGCACGTAGATGCCGTCGCCTTGGCGCGAGATGATGAGCGTCTTGCCGCCAGCCAGATGCAGCGTCGCTTTATCGAACATAGGAGTGCCAAGTACCATGCCGCCGACACCGGGAATGGCCGGGTAGAAGCCGAGAGCATTCCACACATAGACACCTGAGGTTGCGCCGAGATCGTCGTTGCCGGGGATGCCGTCTGCAGTGGTCTTGAATGTTTCCGTCGCGATGCGCGTGACGACTTCCTGGGTCTTCCACGGCTCGCCTAAAAAGACATATGCGTAGGGCGTTACGAAGTCGGGCTCGTTCTCAATGTTGAAGCAGGGCTTGCCCCAGCACCTCATGCCGGTAAAGAACTTATCGAGGCGCTCCTCAACAACAGATGGACCGCCGACGGCCGCGAAGAGAGATGGATAATCGAACGGGACCATGAAGGTGTACTGGTAGGTGTTGCCCTCCTCAAAGCCTTGCTGATCGCTATCGACGGGTGCATTCGGCCGCTTGGGAAGAGCGCGCTCGGGATCGAATCCGGCCAGCCATGTGCCGTCGGAATTGCGAGGGCGAATCCAATGCGTCTCGGGATCGACGAGCATCTTCCAGTTTTCAGATTGCTTGAGGAAAGATTTGTATTCGGAATCATGACCGAGGTTGCGGGCGAATTGCGCGATGGCAAAATCGGCGCTGGCGTATTCGAGGGTACGAGAGGCGGCAATGCGGTCTTTGTCGACGGGCGCGTAACCTGTCTTGAGGTATTCAGCGAGGAAAGGCCGCTCAGAGTCGCCGTGCGGGCCTTTGCCGGGTTGGGTTCCGGCTTTGACCATGTACTTGAGGGCTGTTTCGACGTCGAAGTTCCGTGCGCCAAATGCGTAGGAGGACGAGAGCACGATCACGGGCGAATCGCCGCCCATGACGTATGTGACGTCGTTGGCGGCGGGCCATCGCGGATACCAGCCGCTCTGGACTGCGTCGTTGACGAGCGACTGCATCATGTCGCCCGAGCGCTGGGGATCGAACAATGTTTGGAACTGGACGGTGTTGCGGTAGATATCCCAGTCAGAGAAGTTGGCATACTGCGCTTTCTGTTTTGTGCCTGCGAGTGCGTGAGGCTTGTTGTCGAAGCCGACGTATTGGCCGTCTTCATCGCTGAACACGTTGGGCGAGAGGAAGGAGTGATAGACGCCGGTGTAGAAAATCTTGCGCTGATCGGCCGTGCCGCCTTCGACTTCGACGCGATTGAGCAAGTCATTCCACGTAGAGCGGGCTTTATCGTGGATGCGTGCAAAATCCCAATCAGGGATTTCCTTTTCGAGGTTGTTGCGGGCGCCGGCTTCGCTGACGAAGGATATGCCGATCTTTAGGAGGACTTCGTGCTGTTTGCCGAATGTGAACCATGCGCCGGTGTGTTTGCCTGTTGCTGAGTTTTTCCCGAGGGAATCTTCCTGCCAAAGCAAGGCCGAGTCCTGCTTCTTGTTGAAGCGACCCGCAACATACAACTTGTAGTGGGAATCACTTCCGCAGAATCGGCCTGCGCTTACCGAGCCTGTGAAGCTGCCGTCGGGTAGAACGTGGATATTGCTTGCGAAAGCATCGAGGTCATGCGGCTTCGTATCTTTGTTGGAGATCGAGTTTGCGCTGCTGCCGGTGTTCACGTCAAAGCCCGCAGACGCGCTATCGGGAAATGTGAAGCGCGCAATACCCGCGCGCTCCGCCACCGTCAGCTCAACCCGCACGCCATTCGTCATCGTCACCGCGTAGTAGCCGGGATGTGCCTGTTCGTCGCGACGATCGAACGAGACATTCTTCACGACGGTCCCCGGGCTAATCATGAGATCGTCAGTTCTCGGCAGCACCGCGAAGTCACCATAGAGCGGGCAGCCCGCGCCGCTGATGTGTGTGAGGCTGAAGCCATAGAGACTCTGTTCGTTGTGGTGATACCAGGCATCGGTGTTGGTGTCGGGGCTCCACTGCACCATGCCGAATGGCAGCGTCGCACCGGGAAAGGTGTTGCCGCCGCCCTCGGTGCCAATGATGGGATCGACTGAATCGTAGGGAGTGGTTGTTGATTGGGCCAGAACTGAAACGCACAAGAGAAAGAGAAAAACTGGGATGAGACGGAAACCGCGCATCGATGTGGTCCTTGGCAGAAAAGATTCTCAGGGTGGAATTCTACTCTCCTGAGAAGCTTGTGGGCCTTGGTCGACGCGGCGATGCGGGTGCGGGGCTCGGCTCAGATGCTGATCCCCGCACGCTGTGGATACTACTTCAATTCGTATATCGCTTTCAATTCCTTGTCGACTACGCTTTGTGGCAACGGAGCATAGGAGAGCGTAGCAACTTCGCTTTCGCCAGACTTCACAATCCAACTGAGCAGATCTTTGACCACCGCTCGATTGGCTGAGTTGCTTCCGGAAACAGGAATCAACAGATAAGTGAAGCTGGAGATTGGGTAAGCATTGGCTCCCGGTGCGTTGGTGATGGAAACGCGGAAGTCAGCGGGCATCTGCTTGACACTGGCGGCCGCCTCGGTGACGCCATCGATGGATGCCTTGACCCAATTTCCGGCAGCGTTCTTCATTGAGCCAAAGGTCATTTTGTTTTGCAGAGCATAGATGAGCTCAACGTAACCGATGCCTCCCGGCAATTGGCGCACGAGACCGGCAACGTTTTCGTTGCCTTTGCCGCCGACACCGGCGGGCCACGCGGGCGAGGCGCCTTTGCCCGGTCCGTTAGCCCAGTCCTTGCTCACCTTGCTGAGGTAGTCGGTGAAGATGAAGGTGGTGCCTGAGCCGTCTGACCTGTGCACAACGATGATTTTCTGGTCGGGCAGCTTCACGCCGGGGTTGTCCTTGGCGATGCGGGCATCATTCCAGCTGACAATTTTGCCCAGATAAATGTCCGCCAACACATCGGGGCTGAAGCGAAGGTCGGTTGCGCCAGGAACATTGTAGACAGGAACAACGGCGCCGAGAACGGTTGGGAAGTGGATGAGCTTGATCTTGGACGACGCCAACATTTCGTCGGTCATCGGCATGTCGGAAGCACCGAAGTCCACAGTGCCCTTGGTTACCTGGGCGATACCGCCACCGGAACCGATGGACTGGTAGTTGATTTCGACGCCCGGGTGCGCCGAGCTGTATTCGCTGAACCACTTGGAATAAATCGGATATGGGAATGTCGCTCCGGCTGCGGTTAACTTCTGAGCCTGAGCTGCACTCAGAGCCAAAACCAACAAACCTACGGCAATCAAAGTCTTTTTCACGTGTCGCTCCCGTGCAGGATCACTGCCACTCATGATTGTCTACGGGCATTGTTACGGAGATTTGAATTCGCGAAGATGATTGTGTATTTCTTAGCGTTAAATGGCTTTTGAATCTTGATTCCGCAGGGCGACGGGTGGGTTGGTGTGCTCGTCGTCGCGATGTTTTTCAAAAGCGAGAGGAAGCGTGAAGCGAAATGTGGTGCCGGAGCCGAGTTCGCTTTCGGCGCGAATGTGGCCGCCATGGGCCAACACGATATGCTTGACGATCGCGAGGCCCAGACCGGTGCCGCCGGCTTCACGCGAGCGGGCCTTATCAACCCTGTAGAAGCGTTCAAAAATGCGATCGAGGTGATCCGAACCGATACCGGCGCCGAAGTCCTGGACGAAGAATTCGATCTCGTCGGGCAACGAGCGAGCACCAACAAGGACGCGCTTGCCCGTTTTGCCATATTTAACGGCGTTTTCGATGAGGTTGCCAAATACTTGATTCATGGCGTCGGGGTCGGCCAAAACCAGAGAGTCAGGTGCACCTGCCGATTGGAGTTCGACGCCCGACTCAACAACCAGTCCGCCGAGCGAATCGATGGCGTCGCGCACCAGATCGCTGGCTCGCATGGGCTGTGCGACTAGCTTATAGTTCGGGCTTTCGATGCTGGCGAGGGCGAGGAGATCCTCAGTGAGTCGATTCATGCGACTGGCGTTTTTGAGGATGATCTGGAGAAACTCGAGCGTGGTTTCGGAGTTCGGATGTGGGTCTTCAACAAGCGTCTCGACATAGCCCTGAATCGATGTGAGCGGCGTTCGCAGCTCATGGCTGACGTTGGCGACAAACTCACGACGGGATTTCTCGGCAGCCTCGATGCGTGTTACGTCGTGGAGCACGGCAAGTGCGCCCCCGCTGGGTAATGGAGCGGCGCTGATCTCGAAGATTCGGCCGGGAGCGAGGGAATTTGCACGGCCCGAGCGAACCTCGCGCGCTTCGAGCGCACCGCGCACACAGGCCAGCAGGTCGGGATCGCGTACGAAGTGCACCAGTGGGCGGCCGGCTCGAATCTCCGTGCCGGCAATGCGTTGCATCACAGCATTGGACCAGCGAACAAAACCTTCGGCGGTGACGGCAACCACGGCCTCCTGCATGGAGTCGAGCATGGCGGCAAGTTCATGGCGGCCGCTTTCGATTTCGGCGAAGTTCTGGCCAAGTCGCTCCGCCGTCTGATTCAGTGCGGCCTCCATGGCGGCGAGCTCATCGCCACCCGACTGGACGAGTCGTGCATTCAAATCTCCTTGTGCAATGCGCCGCGCAAAGTCCACCACGCGCTTCAGCCGCTCCGAAACACCCTTGGCCGCCCAGGCTGCAAGGGGAAGTGCTACAGCAAGCGCAATGAGGCCAGACCATAAGGCTTCACGACCGAGCCTATGAAGCGTCTCATCCGCGGAACGGCCCATCATGCTGCGAAGGATCAACTCCATCGCCAGCGTCTGGAAGACGAGTAACAGCACGAACAGCGCCATCAATTTGGTAAAGACTCGGCGGCTCAATCAGAACTGCTCCTATTGGCCTCGTGCAAGCGGCGCGGTCAAGCTCTATTCACCCTTGGGAATCTCAAATCGGTAGCCCGCCCCACGCACGGTCTTAAGATAGCGTGGATTCTCGGGATCGACCTCGATTTTCTCACGGATGCGTCGTACGTAGACATCGACGGAGCGCGGGGTGACGAAGCGCGCATCACCCCAAACGGAGTCCAGCAGGTGGTCGCGGCTGAATACACGGCCGGGATGGCGAGCCAGGTAATCGAGCAGGCGAAACTCTGTCGCTGTCGTAGTGGTAAGTTCGCCACGCACATTGAGTTGCATGGCGTTGGCGTCGATGATCACCTCTTCGAAGCTAATGACGGATGGGGTCGTTGGCCGTTCGAAGCGACGAAGCACGGCCTTGACGCGCGCGACCAGTTCGCGCGTGGCAAAGGGCTTGGTGATGTAGTCATCGGCGCCAAGTTCGAGGCCCAGAACGCGATCGTTTTCACCGGCCCGTGCCGTGAGAAAGATGATCGGGACGGTGGACAGCGCGGGGTGTGCTCGAAGCCTGCGGCACACGTCGAGGCCGTCGCCGCCGGGCACCATGATGTCTAACAGGAAAAGCGCAGGCGGCTGGCGCTCTGCGTCGGAGATGATGTTGGTCGGGGTATGGAATAACCGGGGTGCAAAGCCTGCAGCTTCAAGATGATGCTGTACGAGCCGCGCGATGTCAGTGTCGTCTTCCAGTACAAATACGGTCTGGCTCAACCGGTATGCCTTTCGCCGGCGGCCAGTGGATTTCAAACGCGGAGGCCGCTCGGAACCGTTAACAGATTAATTCAGCCAGGCAAAGAGATTGCAAACGTTTGATGAATTTGGAATGCATCGCATTGGGGTCCGGTTTCACATGTAGAGCTCGGGACTATTTGCCTTGACTGTCTATGGCGGCCTCTGCGAGACTCCGTGCGCGCAGCATATAAACATCGATCTACGGCCCTCGTTGCCGGCGACCCTCCCCGAGGCACCGTGGGGCTGACTCGCATCCATGGCATCCCGCAGTTTAGGCTGAATGCGCGGGTCGGCAATAATATTTACAGACCGAGCCCGGTGGAGGATGCATGACCTGGTTGATCCTGCTACTCGGGATTGTTGTCGGAGCCTTTTCCGGTATTGTCGGAATCGGCGGCGGCATCTTGTTCGTTCCCGCGTTGGTTTGGCTATTGGGCATGAGCCAACACAAGGCCCAGGGCACATCGCTCGGCGCGCTGTTAGCACCGATCGGAATACTCGCATTTTGGGAATACTACCGTAAGGGGAACGCTGACATTCGGGTCGCGATACTGTTGGCGATCGGCTTTCTTGTCGGCGGATACTTTGGCGCGGTCGGCGCGCAGCACATTCCAGAGTTGTGGCTGCGCCGCATTTTCGCTTTCACGCTCGTAATGGTGGGCGGCCGCATGTGGTTCTCCAACTGATTCAGTTGTTGCTTATTAAACGGTAGCGATAAAGCGCAGACGCACGTAATCGGCAACCCAGTTCCCTTCTTCATCGCGCAGAGCAGACGCCAGCAATTCGGCGGTTTCATTCACTATCATTTCGCGTGAGTCTTCAGGCAGAGTGTCGAGAACGCCACGACGAAATGTCCGCAGCCATCCGGTCATCCCGCTCTCAGCCAAGGGAGTCGGGCGCGGAATGAGCGCCATTTGTTGCACGTGAAAGCCGTGGCGCGAGAGTCGCTGCGTATAGCTCTTGGGTGTTGGGTAGTAGTTGACACCCTCTTCGCGATCGCCGAACCCATGGCGTTCGAGCACAGCCATGAGTGCGACGCGGATCGCAGCAATGTTGCCTTGGCCGCCCATCTCGGCGACAAATCGGCCGCCCTTTTTGAGGACACGGCGGACTTCGGCCATCATTGCGTCTTGTTCTCGCATCCAGTGAAGAGCGGCGTTGGAGAAGACGGCGTCGAAGATCGCTTCTCCAAAAGGAAGCGCCTCGGCACCTGCCATCACAGCTTCAATGCCCCGTTCCCGCGCGGCCGCGATCATGGTTGGAGAGGCATCGACGCCGACTACCTTCGCTCCGGTTTCGGCGACACGATTGGTAAGCTGTCCATCGCCGCAGCCAAGATCGAGAATAGATTCGCCAGGCTTCGCGGCCAGCCACTCCAGTACGCCGCCCGCCAGGCCGTGGACAAATGCGCCGTTTTCACCATAAGCCTGCGGGTCCCAGGTCTGCGTCACTTCCACCTCCACAATCAGTGTCGACGCAAGTGAGACATAAGGCAAAGTTATTCTATTTTGGATTTGAATAAGAAAACATCATATCCACCACCCACTCCCTCATTTACCCGACCAAAGATCGACGCGTTTGGGGACGTATTTGATTTCGCTGAACACGGATGTACAGCCATCGCCCACCGGCGACTGGGAAGAAAAGCCTATGTGCAAATCTGAGGTACTCGCGCCCAAGCTGAATGCTCGGATGATGGTCCATTTCTGGCCATCGTCCGAGGCATAGAAGAAGATTGCTTGGCCGGCTTTGGCAACCTTGAGATAAACAGAAGAGCCGCTGATGACGATCGAGTTGTTGTCGTCGGAGAGACCCCTGGTCACCACCGAGACGATAGTGGGATGCTTCTCAATCGTCATTTCAAAACACAACTTGGCCCAAAGCGAGTTGTTGACATAAAGCACCAAAGCACCGGAGTCCCACTGCGACTGAAAGTCCACCGTGACCTTGGCGCTCAACACAAAATCGTCCGATGGTTTGAATACCAGGCGCGGCGTATTATCCCTCGGCTCGTCTCCCATCGGTGAGGCAAACCAGTCGGTCCCCTTTCCCGCTGTAATCGAGAGGGTCCGGCCGCTGTCGATCTTCCATTTCGCAGCCGGATGCTGCCATGTCAGCGGTCCAGGCACTCCATCAATCGCGGGAACATTGTTGCCTGCGGCAAGCGTGGTTTGAGCAGCGGCAGTGAGAACCGCCACTAGAAGTCCGGCTAGTGGCAAAAGAATCCGCATATTTTTGCGCAAGCAGTGTCTCCTCGACGTACAAAGCAAAATTATGGGTCGTAGCACGGATGTTGATCCGTGATGATCGATACATGCACGCGAGAGACTCTGGATTCAGATGGATTGCACGGGCAGGAGCGTCAGGTCGTCGACCAACCCGACTTCCTTTTGTACGAAGGGCTCGCCGTAACGCACGCCTGCCAAAAGACCGTAGTGGCGCGCTTCCGCAAACGTTCGTTCGCGAATCTCTTCCTCCGCGACGAAGAGCTTGCTGGCTGCTTTCTGATTCGCGTATTGCGATTTGTAAGCCATGAGCGCACGGTGGCGCTGGTCTATAAAATTTGTGATATCGACGATGAAACTGGGGCGCACGTCGGCGTAGAGGCTGGCGTAGACGATCTTGAACGGACGATAAGGCTCTGTCCCGGTCTCAATCGTCGCCAGGCCGGAGAGAAAGCATGCCTCATATCCCAGAGTTGCCACGATTTCGTGGTCGGGATGGCGCGCCTGCCAGTACGGCAGGATGACTATGCGCGGACGAACACGACGCAGAACGTGGACAATCTTCTTCCGGTTGTCGAGAGTGTTTTCGATTGCGCCGTCGGGCAGGTCGAGTGCATCGCGCCAGCTTACGCCCAGCAGTCGGGCAGCCTCGGCAGCTTCGCGGCCGCGATCTTCCGCGGTGCCACGGCTTCCGGCTTCACCTCGCGTCAAATCGAGAATCGCAGTGCGAAGGCCGCGCGCGGCCATGCGCAGCAAGGTTCCGCCGCAGGTTTGCTCCACATCATCGCGATGCGCCGCAATGGCCAGCACATCGGCGGGGGGAGCGTCAGCACCAGCGGTAGAGGCCATGTCGATCAGTAGACGGTATTGTTCGCGTCGGTGTGGGCATCCATAAAGGCAACGTCTGACGCAGTACCAGTCACCGTTACATACTGGTTGTTGAGCGAGGAGCCGTCGGTGGTGTGGTAGATGTACACCTGTCCGCCCTGCGCGACATACACCTTGTGCAATCCGGTGACGGCGGCAATGCCAGTCAGGTCGCCGAGAAACGGTTCAAGCATGGTGACCGAATTGGTGCTTGTATTGAACATGGTGAGGCAGCCATAGGGCTTGCCGGTTGCATATCGCTCGCCATTGGTGCACTTCGTCATGCCGATCCAGAGAGTGCTGTCGTCGGCGAGGATCATTCGGCTCGTTGCACCCGGCGCGCCGTCGCTGATGGAGACCGGTGACGACGCTGTGGCCGTGCTGGAGGCGGTGCCCGTGAGATTGACGACCGTGACATTACCTGAGAAAAGGCCGTCAGGCTGGGCTTGCTGCCCCGCCACATACATGGTGGATGCGGAAAGCACTGCGTTGCTTGCACCACCGGGAATTGGAAGCGTGCAACTCGCCACATTCGCAACCGTCGAGCAATTTGCGTCAAGCGTCTCGTTGGTCGGTAGCGAACCCGAATGCTGTCCGCTGAGGAAGATCATCGGCGACACCTGCAAGAGTGACACCGATGAGGTTGATCCTCCACACTCCTGCCCGCAGTTCAATATGTAGGCTGTGGTTCCGTCGACAGAGAAGATCGCCTTAACGGGGCGATCGAAGATCAGCGGATTCCCATAATAATTGCCGGTAGCATCTGTGGCATCGGGACTCTGCGCCTGAAATGCACACCAGCCGGGCGCGTTTTGCGGCTCGCAATCCACGGCTGCCTTCGGCCAGGTGCTCGCGCCACCCGAATAGGCGATACCCTCGGCGGCAGTCAGCTTGCGCGTGTAGTAAACGTAGTTTGAGTTCTCGACAAATGCGAATGCGACCGAACCTCCTGGATTCACACTGACCCGGTAGACGCCCGGCAGATTGAGCGCGTAATTGCCTCCGTTTGTCCGGTCGAGAACAGTAATCACGTGAGAGGCCTGGCTGGCGGCGAAGGTGAAGGCCTGGTTCCGCGTGATGAAAACGCTCGAGGAGGTTCCGTTCAGTCCCTTCTGGGCTCCGCTTGCACTCTCCTTGGCATAATCGATCAGGGTGAAAGATCCGTCCCCTGCGCCGTAGACCGCGCCCAGTTGCTCCTCCGGCATGTTCTGAATGGTGGAAGGAAGTGCTCCGGAGAAACCGCTGATGCCGAATCCGGCAACCTTGCCATTGTTGGAGTTGCGAATATCGTAGAACGCGTCAACAAATACAAGGGCGCCACGATTCGAGGAGCTGGTGTTCTGGACCGCAATGAGAACCCGGTTTTGCAAACCGCTAGGCGGCAGCACACGGCCTGCAAAGTACGTCGTAGTTCCACACCCTGCCAGCACAATTGCGGCCACCAAGGCCGCGGCGGCGCTCAACCAAAGACTTCTCTTCTTCAAAATCCCTTACCTCGACGGATAGCGCGGTTTGTGCCGCGGATTAGTTCGCGGCGGCTGCCGCAGCGTGGACAAATGGATGGCGGATGAAGCACTTCCGGTCTGATGAAAGCACTCATCGGAAACCGGTTCCTGCATAGCTTTTGACTCTCGAAGTATAACAAAGCAACCCGGCGGGCCGGCGTGGCCCGCGCGGGCTTCTTCCGGCACGAGTCCTGAAGCAACATTTTGGCCGCCAATGCGATAGCATGGCAATGGAATGCCTCAGTTCGCAGACATCTTTGCCAACCGCCCAGTGCTTGCCGATGGCGCAATGGGCACCGTGCTTTATGCCCGTGGCGTGTTCATCAACCGCTGCTTCGATGAATTGAACCTTTCGGACCCTGGAATGATCCTCTCAATTCACGAGGAATACCTGCAGGCGGGCGCAGAAATCCTTGAGACCAACACGTTTGGCGCCAACCGCTTCAGGCTGGCGCGGCACGGGCTGAGTGCCAAGGTGGCGGAGATCAATGCTGCCGGCGTGAAACTGGCCAAGCAAGCTGCAGCGCACCTGAAAGAAAAACAAGCCGGGGATGCCTGGGTAGGCGGCTCAATCGGGCCGTTGGGCGTGAGGCTGGAACCGCTCGGCATAACCAGCCTCGAAGAAGCGCGCTCGGCATTCGCGGAGCAGATTTGCGCGCTGGCCGAGTCCGGCGTCGACCTGTTGATCATCGAGACGATGCCCGCGCTCAACGAGGCGCGCGAAGCGCTGCTGGCCGCCCGGGAAACTGCTCCCCAACTGCCTGTGCTGGTGATGGTGACCGTAGACGACGAAAGCAACTGTCTCGACGGATCGTCGCCGCAACATGCCGCTTCCCTGCTGACGGAGTGGGGTGCCGGCGCGATAGGGGTCAACTGCTCGACCGGCCCGACAACGGTACTTACGGCGATCGAGGCCATGCGCAGCGCCACGACCCTGCCGCTGGCAGCGATGCCCAATGCCGGCATGCCGCGCGCCGTGGAAGGGCGAAACATCTATCTGTGCTCGCCGGAGTACATGGCGAGTTTTGCGCGGAAGGCAATCGCGGCGGGAGCGCAGTTTGTCGGCGGCTGCTGCGGGACCACACCAAACCACATCCGCGCGATGCGGTCGGCAATGCGCGCGATTGACGCGCAGGCGCGCGTTGCCAAGACTGGCGCGACCGAGGAGCTGTCAACGGAGACGCCGCCGTCGCCGCTGGGACAACGATCGCGCATCGGCGCACTCGTGGAGCAAGGCAGTTTCGTAACCCTGGTGGAGATTGTGCCGCCGCGTGGCATCGATTGCACGCGGGAAATTGAGGGCGCGCAATTGCTGGCGCAGCTTGGCGTGCACGCCATCAATGTGCCCGATTCGCCGCGCGCTTCGGCGCGTATGAGCGCCCAGAGCCTTTGCATTCAGATTCAGCAGCACACCGGGATCGAAACGATTTTGCATTACACCTGCCGCGATCGTAATGTGCTGAGCATTCAGTCCGACTTGCTGGGAGCATCGTCGATCGGGCTGAAGAACATTCTCTGCCTGACCGGCGATCCACCAAAACTGGGCAACTATCCTGACGCGACCGCCGTGTTCGATGTGGATGCGATTGGTCTCGTGAATATTGTCAGGCGCCTCAATCACGGACTCGACATCGGATCGAATTCCATTGGCGCGACTACAAACTTCACCATCGGCGTGGCCGCGAATCCAGGAGTCCCTGATATCGAGCACGAGTTGCGGCGGTTTGCCTACAAAGTGGAGGCCGGCGCCGAGTACGCAATTACGCAGCCGGTGTTTGATCTGCGACTGCTGGAAGAGTTTCTCAATCGCATCGAGGGATTTCGCATCCCGGTAATAGCGGGCATCTGGCCGCTGACCAGCTTGCGAAACGCGGAGTTCATGAAGAACGACCTGCGCGTGTCGATGCCCGAAGAGATCATGCTGCGGATGGCGCAGACATGTTCCCCAGACGCCGCGCGCAAAGAAGGCATTTTAATCGCGCAGGAGATGCTGGAGGCGGTGCGGCCGATGGTGCAGGGTGTGCAGGTCAGCGCTCCTTTTGGCCGCTATACCGCCGCCGCCGAAGTCATTGCCAGTGTGCTGCCACAGAGCGCCACGGTTAGGGAGTAGCAAGATGGCGAAGTTTGAGGAATCGCTCAAGAAACTCGAAACCATCGTCGATCAGCTCGAAAAGGGCGACCTGAGCCTGGAAGATTCACTGATGCTTTTTGAGGAAGGTGTGGGACTCTCGGCCGCCTGCAAAAAGGAACTGGACGCCGCCGAAGGCAAAGTGCAGATGCTGGTCAAGCAGCGCGATGGATCGCTTAAGGCAGAACCGTTCAAGACAGAAAAATAGAGCTGTTCTTACCTCCTTAAGCCCGTTAACTCGCGAACAGACGCGCTCGCAGCCAATCCAGAAGCTCCCCCGGAACGCTTTCCCAGGTCGTGTAGCGAAACACAGTGATTCCCTGCGTCAACGTGGAGAGTTCCAGATCGGAATCCGCGGGAACGACTAAAGCGTCTGCGTGGTTAAGAATCGTGGCGAACGAATCCTTCGCCTCCGCATTCTTCTTTCCAGCCACTCCGATGCATACATCCGGCTCAAGATACTCCACAATCTGATTCGACTCGAAGATCACGTGTGCCCCCGGTTCAAGCTTTGCCAGGAGTAATTCAACACATTGAGAGATTTCCACCCGCTCGCAGGTTATGAGCAACGCACGGTTCGCTCCGGCGGCGAGGAAGCGGGCGGTGTCCGTTCCCTTCTCCGAATTGACGACTGAGCCCGTTGCGGGCTCTTCCCAGATGGGCTGGGATTGACTGTATTGATGGCTGGTCATCTTGACGGCTGTCCAACGAATCTCGGGAAACGCGGAGAGGATGCCGCAGATCAATGCGGTTTTCCCAACGCTCTTGCTACTTCCGCCAACAACGATGATGGCCAAATGCGCCCTGTCTCCTCGCTTCAGATTTCCCGCACGGCAGAGATATTCGAGGCTGGACGCAGTGTCTTCGTCACGCCAGAAAATGCCCTACTCTATAAAGCGCAGACAATTGCCGTCGGAGTCCTTCACATACATTTCTCTGCTACCCCATGTCTGGTTGATGGGCGGCAAATCTATTTTGACGCTTTTGGCCACGAACTCCTCGTGCAGCCTATCGACATCGTCGACCATCAGGTTGATAACCCCTCCAACAACGCCGTCGCCGCCGAATGAGGACAGGTTGATCCACACACCGTCTCGGGAAAGGCCCATGTAACAAGGATCGGTCGCCACACCGTCAGGGCGATGGGCAAATTCAAGTTGAAAGCCAAGGCCGTTCGAGTAAAAATGTACAGCGGCGTCTGCGTTGGACACATGCAGCAGGGGAATCGCGCGACGGATCATCAGACCTCCTTCGCATCCCTTCGTGGGAGCTAATCAGCGTTGTCCTTGGCGGGATCTTTTCCGCGGCGGGCCATTCGCGTCAACACCGCCTGCTCGCGCAGAACCTGCTTGAGCGGGCGTGCGGGAGTACCAAAGAATACCGTTCCCGGCCTGCGGCCCTCGTTTGTGATGGTTTTACCACTAAATACTCCGGATTGACCGCCCAATATTACGCCGGGCCCAATCTGAACATGTTCGCCAATGCCCACCTGTCCGGCGATGACTGCCCAGTTCCCCACCGAGCTGGATCCGGAGATGCCCGTCAGCGCCACGACGATGACATCTTCGCCGATGTCGCAGTTGTGGCCGATATGAACGAGGTTGTCGATCTTGGTGCCGCGGCGAATCCTCGTTTCGGCAAGTGCGCCTCGGTCGATGGTAGTGTTTGCCCCGATCTCGACGTCGTCCTCAATCACCAGCGTGCCTTGCTGCGGGAATTGAGTGTAGGAGCCGTTGTCGGGGTCGCGCACGTAGCCGAATCCGTCGGCCCCGAGAACTGCGCCGGCGTGAACGATTACCCGATCGCCCAGCTTAGTTCCGGGGTAAAGCACGGCGCGCGGATGGATGTGACAATGCGCGCCGATATGCACTCGCTCGCAGATAATCGCGCCGGCTTCGATGCGAGTGAATCCACCGATGTGCGCTTGAGCCCCGACGACGGCACAGGGGCCGACCGTTACGCCTGGTGCAAGAGTGGCGTTGGGCGCGACAGAAGCGGAAGGATGGATGCCGGACGCCGTCAGCGGTTTTGCAAGGAGCCTGGCGGCACGCGAAAACCATAGTCGCGGCTGCACCGCTTCCACGATGGATTTTCCATGTGGATACGATGCGGCGGCGCCGTGCGAAAGCACCACAACTCCGGCGTGGCCGGCAAGAGCCGTTGCGGTCGTGGCTGCCGAGTCGGCAAAGGCCAGGTCAAATGCACTGGCGTGCTCACAGGAATTTACGCCCTCGACCATCCAATCGCGGTCGCCTTGGACCAGGTTTCCGCCCAATTTGTCCAGCAGTTCTCCAAGTGTCATAGGATTGCCCCACTCGAAGAGTAACTCGTTCCAATCCCCAAAAAACCGACCCACTCCGGTTTCTGTAAAGAAGTTTCCTGTTTTCAATGAGGTGCGGGAAGAAAGTCGTTGCAAATTCAATTAACGAAATAACTTATCCGCAGCCATATGAAGCGTCCTTGTAATCTCGCGACTGGGATCAGCGAACCGGCCGAGATTTGAGGATTTCCGGCGTGAAGGGCGTTTCAGGGTAGTTATCTCTGGGGATCGTGAGTAACCTGAGTTCCATGAGCACCTTGGCCGATTTTTCGTAATCGAGAACCGTACCCTATTCCTGAAGACAAGATGCCAACGTGCAAACTGACCCAGCTGCCGCCCGCTTGAGCGATGGCTGAATTCGCATTGCCTTTTTACATCTTGACAAACTAGGGGAGAGAGCCGTATACCTCCAGATTATCTAGTGGAGCGCTCGTGGGCGTGAGCAATCGCGAACTGGTTCAAGGGACGCTGGAAATGCTGGTGCTCAAGACACTGGCTCTCGAATCGATGCACGGGTACGGAATAGCGCTTCGCATCGAGCAGGTGAGCGACGGTGTGTTCCGGGTGAATCCGGGGTCGCTGCTTCCCGCACTGAGCCGCATGGAGCGGGCTGGGCGAATTCGCGGGGAATGGCGCTCGACGGAAAACAACCGCCGGGCGAAATATTACACTCTGACTGCCGCCGGGCGTAAAGCACTCGAACAGGAATGCCGCCAGTGGGGCCGCCAGATCGCGGCTATCGAACGGATTCTCGAAGCCTGAGGGAGGGGAGATATGCTGCGAAGTCTCATGGCTGGTGTGCGGGCATTGATTCGCCCGTCCGAGCGCAACGCCCAGATCGAAGAGGAACTCAGAAGCTTCTTCGCGGCCTCCGTGGAGGATAAGTTGCAACGCGGTGTGAGCCGGGAGAAAGCCGAGCGCGAGGCGCGGGCAGAGATAGGCAGCCGCGAGATGGTGCGGCATAAGGTATGGTCGGCTGGCTGGGAATCGGCGGTCGATTCGTTTGTGCGGGAGTTGCGCGTTACAACGCGTCAACTGAGAAAGTCGCCCGGGTTTGCGGTGACGGCTATCCTCACACTGGCCTTCGGCATCGGCGCCACCACGGCGATCTTTTCGATCGTGGAAGGCGTCCTGTTGCGTCCATTGCCGTTTGCCGATCCGGGGCGGCTGGTGGTGCTGGGGGATACTGTGCCCGGTTTAAATATGGGCAGCAACGGCCATATCGGCGTGACCATACCGCAGATTCTTACCTACGAGCGTGAGACGCGGGGCTTCGCCGCCCTAGGCGGGTTCGAGGGGGGCGGCTACGAGTTCTCTGGCGCTGGCGCGCCCGCCGAGATCAGTGCGGCGCGAGTTACGGCCAACATTTTTCCTCTGCTGGGCGTTGCGCCCTTGATGGGCCGCACCTTTACGCAGCAGGAAGACGACGACAGCCAGCGGGTAACCGTGATCAGCTACGCGATGTGGCGTAGCCGCTTTAGCAGAGATCCAAAGATACTGGGGCGCAAGATCGAGCTCAACCGCAAGACCTACGAGATCATCGGCGTGATGCCGCGCGGCTTCGAGTTTCCGCTCATGCCCGGCCAGATGGATCAGAGCCGGTTGTGGGTGCCCTTGAGTCCCACGCCCGATGAGATGAAAGAGGCGGCTGCTTGGTGCTGCGGAATGGTGGGGCGCCTCGCGCCGGGCGTGACGCCTGCGCAGGCCCAGCAGGACGCCGGGCGCGTGGCGCGGCAGATCACGCGCAACTTTCCCGCCTACATGAGCAGCCAGCGTATCGGCGCCATGGTTCGCCCGCTGGCCGAAGAAACTGTGGCGCAGGCGCGACCGTTGCTGCGCATATTGTTTCTGGCCGTTGCCGTGGTGCTGTTCATCGCCTGCGCCAATCTCGCTGGCCTGCTGCTGGTGCGCGTGATTCGGCGGCGACGGGAGATAGCGGTGCGGCGGGCGCTGGGCGCGAGCGGCGCGGCAGTGCTGCGGCAGAGTCTCGTGGAAACACTCGCGTTGAGCGTTGCGGGAGGCTTGATTGGACTCGGCTTGGCGGCGCTGGCCGTACGGGTTGGCATCAGCTTCTTGCCGGAGACGCTGCCGCGTGTCGAATCTATCCGGCTCGACTGGCACGTGGTCTTGTTTGCGATGGGCACGGCATTGCTGACCGGTTTGCTGTGCGGGCTGGTGCCGGCGCTGGCCGCGGCGCGCACAGGCATGAACGAAACGCTCAAAGACGGCGGACGCACGGGATCGGCGGGCGGCGCGCACGCGCACCTGCGCTCCGCACTGGTGGTCGCGGAGATTGCCGTGGCCCTGGTGCTACTGATCGCCTCAGGCCTCTTGCTGCGCAGCTTTGAAAAGCTGCGCGAAGTCCATCTCGGCTTCCGCACCGATCACATGCTGACAGCCAACTACAACCTGCCGCAGGAGCAGTACGCGACGCAGGCTGCTATCGACGCTTTCAATAGCACTTTACTACGCAGGCTCGAACGTTTGCCGGGCATCGAGTCCGTGGGAATTACGTCGTACCTGCCCGCTTCAGGAATGGTCCGGAATAGCTCATTTGTCGCCGATGGTTACGTTCCGCCCAAGGGCACTGAATTGGATATTGCCTGGCCGTCTCAGGTGATGGGCGATTACTTCGGGGCGGCGGGGATTCCGCTGCTTCAGGGCCGTGAATTCACTCCTGCGGATGACGCAAAGGCGCCGCTGATCTGCATCGTGAACCACATGCTCGCCGAGCATTTCTGGCCCGGACAGGATCCGATTGGCAAGCGCCTGCGCTGGGGGATGCCCGAGAGCCCAACGCCCTGGATAACTGTGGTGGGCGTGATGGGCAATATCAAGCAGACGGCCGTGGACGCTCCGATACAGTACGAGATTTATCAGCCCTACAGCCAGTACATGGCTTCGATCGGAACGCTGGTGCCGCCTGGCTTGCTGAACGCGCAGGCTGGAAGTATCGTGCTGCGCACGGTGCTGCAGCCCGACAGCATGATCGAATCGCTGCGTGCGACGGTGCGGTCCATCGATCCGCAGCTTCCGCTCACCGCGGTCCATTCGATGGACGAGGCATTGAGTCGGACGGAGGCGCCGCACTGGTTCAACGCCGTGCTGATCTCAAGCTTTGCCGCGGCGGCCGTGCTGCTGGCACTCATGGGCATCTACAGTGTGATTGCGTTTTCCGTGGCCATGCGCACGCAGGAGATTGCGATCCGCATGGCCCTGGGCTCGCAGCGCGCGGACATCGTGCGGCTGGTGCTGATCTCCGGATCAAAACTGACTGTGACCGGAGTCCTGATCGGTCTGGCTGGAGCAGCATCGGTTTCGAGCCTTTTGCGCAGCTTCTTGTTCCAGGTAAGCCCATTCGATCCCCGTGTGCTGGCGCTGGCGGCAATTGCCGTATTTGCGCTGGCGCTGCTGGCGTCGGCGTTGCCGGCGCGCCGGGCAGCGGCTGTCGATCCGATTGAAGCATTGCGAGGCGAATAGAAGTGCCATCCGCGCGTAGCAGATTCTGTTTCTTACTGTCTCAGCACGTCCAAACTTCGGACTTACAGAGTCCGACAGTCCGGCCACTCGTCGATCATCGCCGGAGAAAAACGCCGGCACTACAGTCGCGTCATTTGGTTGCCGGAATCACGAGCAGAGCAGAACCAATTCACGCATCGAAGCTGGATTTGTACCCCGAAGTCGGCTTGTCCGAAGTAACCTCCCGGCTGGTATCATGCCAGCCATGAACAACCTTGCGCCATTCCTCTGGTTCAATGACAACGCCGAAGAAGCCGCCGAGTTTTACCTCAGTGTCTTCCCGCACGCACGCAGGCTCGATGAGCTGCGTTCCAAAGGCGTCGGTCCCTGGCCCGTGGGCAAGATTGCCACTATCACGATCGAGCTTGAAGGTCAGGAGATGGTCTTTCTCAACGGCGGCCCCGCGCATCAGCTCAACCCCGCCTTCTCGTTCTTCGTCCGCTGCGACTCCCAGGAAGAGATCGACAACTACTGGGACAAGTTGATCCAAGGCGGCAAACCCATGGCCTGTGGCTGGCTAACAGACCGGTTCGGCCTATGCTGGCAGATTGTGCCACGCAATATCGGCGAGTTGATCAGTCACCCCAAAGCCATGGAAGCCATGATGGGGATGATCAAGATGGACCTGTCCGCGCTGGAAGCCGCCGCGCGAGAGAACTGATAGGCTTCTCTAGCCATTTCCACTCAGATCCTTTGCAAAATGTGCGCAGTTTCAGGTCATCCCGTAATCTTCTGCAAATCCGCGTGCTCCTCACCAACCTGAGGTAACGCGAAGAGAAAGAAAATGTTCCACGTGGAACATTCTTTAGCCTGGCGAACAGAGAGCAATTGTTCCACGTGGAACAATTGGCCGAACGAGCGGAATCTGAAACGTCTCAATACAGCCCTGGCTCGCCCGCCGGCCGGGTCTTCCAACGGCGATGGATCCAGAGCCACTGGTCGGGGTAGCGGCGGATCCAGGATTCGAGGACATCGTTGCATTGCTGGGTTGCTGCGAGCACGTCGGCTTCAGGGTTTTCGCTGCACGCGAAGTGCAGTTCGGGGCCGAAGTGAAGTGTGTATTTTTGCTCAGCGGATTCCCAGAGCATAAATCCGGGAAGCACGGCTGCACCGGTCTTGAGGGCCACGCGTGCGAGACCCGAGGCAGTGCAGGCATCGAGACCGAAGAAGCGAACGAACACACCCTGTGGCGGGGTCATGTTGGTGTCCATGAGAATACCCACGGTGTCACCGGCACGCATTGCGGTGAGAAGGCCGCGCGCAAAATCATCCTTGTGGAGCACGATGTTGCCGTGGAGGCAACGAATGCCATTCACGAAATCGTCGAGACGGCGATTGTCGAGACGGCGTATGACCATGCCCATGGGATGACCCATGAGCGAGTGGTAGTAGCTTGAGAGCTCCCAGGCGCCGAGGTGGCCGGTGAGAACGAGAACGCCTTTGCCTCGAGCCTTCGCAGCGAGGTAGTTGTCAAGGCCCTCGGTGCGAATCCAATGCTCTGTATTTCGCGCTGTGTATCGAGGCATGCGGCAAAACTCTACCAATTGCCGCCCGAGACTTCGGTAGACGCCGCGCAGGAGCTCCGCTCTTTTCTCTTGGGAAGCGATTTGCGGGAGTGCCAGTTCAAGATTGCGTTCCCCGACACCGCGCAAGCGGCTGTGGACGCGGTAGACGGCCGATGCCAGGCCGGCGGCGAATAGACGCGCCAAGCCACGCGGCATCCAGCCCAGGGTGCGTGCAACGGCCAGCACGAGCCAATACTCAATGGTTTCCTGCATCGCGAGCGGCAAGAACAAGTGTACTTGGTTTAAGAAACGATGCGGAATGCCGGAGGTTTCCCGGCTTCCAACGCAAGCAAAAAGGCGGCCCTGACTTGGCCGCCTTTCGGCTGTTGATTGATTGGTCCAAGCGCTATTTGTCCTGCTTTGCGGTGGAGAAGTGATGAGCGACATCGCTAACAAACTCGACGGCGCCCGCTGGGACAGCAACGTTGCCCTTCAAGACCGTTTCGAATTGTTGCGGCGAGCCGTAGTAGGTTTCTGTGTCGTCCCTGTTCTGGGAGACGCCGGTGCCATCGAGACTGATGCCGGCAAAGAGGCCTTTGTTGCGCGAATAGCTGAGCAATTCGGCATTCATCTTCCAATCGGTTGCAGCCTGGCCGGCACGACCGACCGGACCAGCAGCAGCAGAAACGTCTCCACCAATCTTGAACTTGTTCTTGAGCAGATCCTGCATACCGCGATTATTGACTGCGACAAGCACTAGGTCAGTGGACTGGCCGCCGATCTGAAAACCCCAGGAGCCGCCCGCCATGCGAATGAAGACTGGAGCGCTCCAGCCATGACCGGTGCGGCAGGTAACCACACCCTGGCCGTATTGCGCGCCGAAGACGAAAGCGCCCTTGATCATGCCGGGAATAACAGCGACACAGGTAGCCTGCTCCAGGATGTTCAAGGGAATCGTGCGGTCCTGGGCAGCCATGATCTGGTCGAGGACAACCTTGGCCGCATCGATGCGGTCCTGCAAGTCGGTATGGGAAGAGGCCGCGAATGCGGAGCAGGTCAAGACGAAACAAAGGCATAGGGAAGTAATAGCTTTCTTCATGTTGTAATCCTTTCACCTTCCGCGTTCAGGGCAAGCGCGGACTGTTGTTGAATCCTGAAACAAAAGACGGCACTCGGGCCGCGAAGTAATCCGGGGGATCAATCGAACTCGGGTTGCGTGTACATCTATACGCAACAGCATCCCGCTTCAGCGTATCGCATCGACGCGACGGCGCACATCGACCGGCAAGCGGAATCTGTGGAATTGGGTATCCGTCGAAGCAATGGGGGGTGGGGGGTGCTGTGAGCGGAAGGAAGGACAAAAAAAGAAGGAGTTCACCGGCATCATGCTTAACATGCTGCCTGGGAACTCCTTTCCCCAGATCTGCGTTGTTTCTGAAATCTATTGTCGGTAATCGATGTAAATAGCACAACAGTACTAAGGTCCCGGGATTTTAGTAACCATGCCCGGGAGCCCAGAGGTAATGGCCCCTAAGCCGTCGCTTCCTGGGCTTGCATGCGGATTTCTATCGGGGAATAGGATCCGTTGAGTGCTCTCATCGAGAGTTCGATGCGGTTTTCTGCACCAACTTTGCGCATGAGTTTGCCGACATGAGCCTTCACTGTGCGCTCCTCGATACCAAGTTCCAGAGCAATTTCGCGGTTGGAGCGCGCGAGAAGGAGCAACTGCAATACTTGATCCTCGCGCGTGGTGAGGTGGGGGCGCGGGTTGGTAACACCGGAGTCTTCGCCTGAAAGCAGGCGGTCAATGAGTTTGGAGAGGAGTTTTCGTGGAGCCCAGATGGAGCCGGCAATGACTACTTCCAGGGCCTCGCGGACCATCCGCGGACCTGCTCCCAGGTCCAGATAGGCGCGGGCGCCGGCGATGATGGTCTCCATCACGACTTCATCGCTGTTGTCGGGTCCGATTACGACCATCCGCAGATTGGGGCGCTTGCGACGCATTCCCTCGAGGATTCCAAGCCTTTTGGAGGTGGAACTCCAGTCGATGACGAGGAATTCGATTCCTTCATTGTTGAGATGTTCTTCCAGTGTGCCCAAGACGGGCACCAGCGGCGCCTCGCCGACTTTCAAATTGTTGTCAAAGATACTGACGAGGCCTTCGAGCCGCATTGGCTCGCTGGCTACCACGCCGACCTGGATAGAAACCGGATTATGAATAGCGGACATCGAAACTCCCTTGGCTGAAACCACGCTCAGCGAGACAGAGGGAAGCGAGGATGGCAGGTGTTTTGCCTGCCTCTAACCGTCTCGATGCACAACAGGGAGTTCGAACCACAACTGAATCTTAAAGCTTTGGCAGCACTATTCCCTGTTGTTTCTGGTACTTACCCTTGCGATCGGCGTAGCTGATTTCGCAGGGCTCGTTACCCTTAAAGAACAGTATCTGGCAAAGTCCCTCATTTGCGTAGACTTTAGCGGGTAAAGGGGTGGTGTTGGATATCTCCAAAGTCACAAAGCCCTCCCATTCCGGCTCAAACGGGGTGACATTGACGATGATTCCGCATCGGGCATAGGTGGATTTGCCCACGCAAATGGTCAAAATATCCCGTGGAATGCGGAAATACTCGACGGAACGAGCGAGAGCGAAGGAATTGGGCGGGACAATGACCGAGTCAGCCTGAACCGAGACAAAGGAGCGTTCATCAAAGGCTTTGGGATCGATGATGGCGCTATTGACGTTGGTGAATATCTTGAATTCGTTGGAGACGCGGAGGTCATATCCATAAGAGGAGAGCCCATAAGAGATGACCCCTTCGCGCACCTGCTTCTCGCTGAATGGCTCAATCATCTTGTGCTTCAGCGCTTGTTCCCTGATCCAACGATCATTCTGAATCGGCATATTTCTCCTGCTTTGGGACGATTCTCAAGGGTGTTTTGCACTGGTGTCGATTGAACAGCGACCAGGGCCGGCGGCGGAAAACATACGAAGAAGAGTCACTGGCGGGCAATTCCCCGGCAAGATCCGAGCGGGTCTGCTGTAGGGCCGCTTGATCGCTCATCTTACGAAACACATCACGCTGATGACAACCGGATTAGCCGCGAAATGCGTCCAAACAGCACATTGTGAGAGGGGCTGGACAGTGACGGCCCTGTTTTCCTCATCCTACAAGGTTGGTTGGCGCACAATCTGCTGTTTCACAAATGACGCAAAACCTATACCATCAATCCGGTAGAAGGTGGTACAGTCGAAAACAGTCGCGCCAGCGAGGTGACCGCTTTGATTAAACAGGACATCGTACACCATGTGATCGAGCGCACAGGCCTGCCCCGCACGAAGGCCGAGGCGGCAGTCGATACGGTATTTGAGGGCCTGAAAGAGGCCTTGGCAGCCGGTGAGCGCATTGAGTTGCGTGGATTCGGCGTATTCAGCGTCCGCGCCCGTAAGACTGGGATTGGCCGCAATCCCCGCACCGGCACCGAAGTTAGCATTACTCCGGGCAAAGCGGTGCGTTTCAAGCCGGGCAAGGAGTTACACACGCTGACCGAGAGCGTTGCACCCAAGACTTAGAGCGGTTCTCCAATTTCTATGTGGCATCTCCAGTTTCATACAAGGTGGCTTTTTCTTGAGGAAAAAGCCACTTAGCGACATCGCTTCGCTATACACCAATTGGAGAACCGCTATAACGCTCGCCCGCGAAGCTTGCCCGGCTCGCCGGCAAAATTGTTCTCACATAAGTCGTTGCGCGTCCACGTCGATCACGACGTTCCTGCGCGGAATCCCTGCTGCCTCAGTGTGCGTAGGGGCGACCGGAACTCTGAGACTCCTCACTACGTAATCACTGGCTGAGTCATTTTGCTAATCGGTTCACTCGGAGAAGCTTGCGTGCAAAAGGAACATCCGGTTGGCGTTAAGGTTGTCGCGGGAGTGCTCTTCATCGAGGCTGCGATTCTGTTCACGTCTGCAGCTGCCGCTTGTGTCCTGTCTCCTCAACACGCCTCGGCATATCAATTCTTTCTCGGCCGCATTCCTTTCCTTGGAAAGGGACCATTAGCGGTAGACGCGTGGATGATGATCGTTGCGCTCGTGGTCGGCATGTGGCAACTTGCAAAGGGACTCGGCATCTGGTTTATGAAGCAATGGGCACGGATGCTCATCATCATCGATCTGCTATGTCGTTTTAGCGGATTTCCGTTGGCCGTGGCATTACTGAATCGGAAGGATATAGGCGCACTCGCTTCAAATCCCGATTTCGTGATCGGCTTCCTTACTAACCTTCTAGCTCTCGTTGTTCTCTCCGAATCCAGTACGGCGCGGGCATTCGAGGAGAAAAGCCCCTAACATTCCTGATGGACTGTTCCTACTCCGCTACCGCCGCTAACTCCGCGAACCCCGCCACGGTCACATCAACCGCTGTGCGTCCACATCAATGATTATGTTTCTGCGAGGAATCCCTGCTGCCTCAGTGTGCGCCAGCGCGCCGCGCAGGGCTGCGTTGAGCGATCTTCGCGAAGCGGCTTTCAATATGAGGTGAAAGCGGTAAATGCCTTTGATGCGCGCTATTGGCGCAGTACATGGACCAAGAACCCGCACACCCTCAGGCGCTGCCTTCTGGAACCACTTGCCCAATTCCGCAGACCATCCCGCGGCTTCCTCGAGTTTTTCCGATTGAACAAGCACGTTGGCGAGCACGCCGAAGGGCGGATAGTGCATCCAGCGGCGGTATTTGAGCTCGCGCTCAGCAAAGCTTGCGTAGTCGTGGGTGCTCGCTGCAACAATCGCGTAGTGGTCTGGATAGTAGGTTTGCACGACGACACGGCCGATGAGATCTCCGCGGCCCGCGCGGCCTGAGACCTGGGTCATCAGTTGGAAGACGCGCTCGGCGGCTCGGAAGTCGGGCATGGAAAGGGCATGGTCGCACCCTACGACTCCGACCAGCGTGACGCCGTGGATGTCGTGGCCCTTTGCAATCATCTGGGTGCCAACGAGCAGATTGATTTCGCCTGAATGCAGGCGCGCGAGCAGATGCTCAAGATCGTGACGGCCACGGACGGTATCACGGTCCATGCGGCCGATGCGCGCGGCGGGAAATATCTCGGCGAGCCGCACTTCGCCTTGTTCTGATCCGGCGCCGAGATAGTAGAGATGTTCGCTATCGCAACCGGGGCAACGTGGAGGCACAGTGCGCCGAAAGCCGCAGTAATGGCATTCCAGGCGC
>Ga0137379_10000631_pt1 | contig 31249 bp, 24 predicted proteins | sample SagtaG_18_FD_104812 | JGI IMG/M metagenome (GOLD analysis project Ga0137379, IMG submission 104812) | Vadose zone soil microbial communities from Sagehorn Ranch, Mendocino, California, USA - Sage2_L_80_16 metaG | ecosystem: Environmental > Terrestrial > Soil > Vadose zone | place: USA...
ATCGTCACGGGTAATTCCGGCATTGTTTACCAGTATCTCGACCTTTCCGAAGCGCTCAACGACCGCCTTCGCCCCCGCCTTGATCGATTCCTCACTCGCCACGTCGAGCGCAAACGCCGCTGCTTGGCCGCCGCCCGCGGCAATCTCGGCCGCCACCTCGGCCAGCTTGGCTTCGTTCCGTGCAGCCAGCGCAACCGTGGCTCCGGCCCTTGCCAGCTCCAGCGCGCACGCGCGCCCGATGCCTTGCGATGCTCCCGTAACGAGCGCAGTTTTTCCGCGTAAATCCGCCATCGTGCCTTCCATCCTCCGGTGCGCCAAAGCTCTGCCCTGCTGCGCCCGCTTCAAATCGACATTATAGGCAGTCGCCCGAGCAAAGGCTCAATTGACCAGAATTTCCAGTCGGCATTGCCCGGCCAGATCGTCGACAAAGCAGGCATCAAAATATCCTTGCACATAGATAGCTCATTAGATATAGTTCAGTTGAACTATATGACGAATGCTCTCGGAATTTGGGAAATCACGGTCCTCACTCTGTTACGCGAGGCGCCAATGCATCCCTATCAGATGCAACGTCTGCTTCGTGACCGCCATAAAGATGAGATCCTCGTGCTTAAACGCGGCTCGCTCTACCACGCCATAGGACGTCTCGTTCTGAGCGAATTCATTGAGATTGCCTCAACCGGGCGAGACGGCCGCCGTCCCGAACGCACTACGTATCGCATCACCCCTGCAGGCCGAAAAGAACTCTTTCGAGCTCTTCGCCAGATCATCGCGATTCCCCGTCGCGAATCGTCCGAGTTCATGGCGGCGATGAGCCTTCTCGTCCACCTCACGCCTGCTGAAGCCATTCCCCGACTTGAAGAACGGTGCCGGCATCTCGAAAACGAGATCGCCGCGCGCAACGCCGGCCTTGCAGCCGCGTCCGCGCATGTGCTCCGCATCAACCTCGTCGAGAGCGAGTACCTCGTGGCGATGCTCAAAGCTGAGCTCGCATGGGTTCACGGCCTCCTTGGGGAAGTCCGTGCAGGTAAGCTCGCTTGGGACATCAAGGAAATCTTCAAAATGATTCGCGCGACAACCAGGGCCGCCGCGCATGGGAGGGAATAATCATGTCACTCAATTCAGCGCAGACAAGCCCCGCCGGAACCCCATCGTCTTCAACTCGATTTGCCGGTCCAATTTGGACCTTGATTTTCCTTGCGCCATTCATTGCAGAAGTATTGAGCGGCGCAACTCGGATCAGCTTCATCTTTGTCTTGCTCCCCGAGATGATGGTCTGGGGCGGTGGAGCATTGTTGTGTCGCGAGTTGGTGCGCCGCTGGCAAGCGGGGGCGACCAGCCTGCTGATGCTCGGCCTCGCTCTCTCGATCGCCGAAGAGTTCATCATTCAGCAGACCTCGATTGCCCCTCTCCCCTGGCCCGGCGCAAACGCCAACTATGGTCGCATCTGGGGCATCAACTGGATCTACTTCCTCTTTATGCTCGGCTTCGAAAGCATCTTTGTCGTCCTCGTCCCGGTTCAGGTAACGGAACTCCTCTTCCCTTCCCGGCGAAAACAGCCATGGCTGCGCACTCGCGGCATCATCGTAACCTGCATTGCATTCCTCGTCGGATGCCGCATCGCGTGGTATGGATGGACTCAGCAGGCCCTCAAACGTATGAACATTGCCCCGTATCATCCCCCGTCGCTGACCATCGCTCTCGGATTTGCAACGATTGCGCTCTTGATTTTGCTGGCCTATCTGCTTCGTGAAACCGGGCATTCCGGCGTAGTTTCATCCCGTCGTCCCGCTCATCCATGGATCATCGGTATCGCTGCATTCGTATTCTGCGCACCGTGGTGGGTGCTCATGAGTCTCGTCTTCGTTCCAAGGCCAGGCTTACCCGTCTGGATTCCTATGGCCAGCGGAATCGGCTGGGCTCTTATGGCCTTCACCACAATCCGATTCCTGTCAGCCGCGCAAGGATGGAATGACACGCACCGTTGGACGCTTTCGTTTGGCGCCACGCTGCTTTCCATGTCGTCCGCCTACATTAGCACCGCAGGATGGTTGCAGATCGACCTAATGGGGAAGGCCATTCTCAACGTTCTCGCGGTAATTGGCTTCCTGCTTCTCGCTCGAAATGTCTGGCGCCGCACCGACCCTGAGCAACTGCCAAAGTTGCAATCTCCCGGCTGCGAATGCGGTCTCAATTCAGATTTGTGACAGTCTCTGCGATTTAGATCGATGGAACCGCGGGTGCCGGAATGCGCTCTCGACGACCACGCGCCGGAAACGCCAATTCCGCTGGCCACACGTACACCGCGAGCCGTCGCGAGTAGTGCAGCACCGGATCCTGAGGTGGGATACTGATTCCGCTTGCCGCGGGCAGATCGTTGCGCTCGATCTCTGCCTCAGCGTCCTCCAGCGGCGATGCAACCGTGTGAATATTTGCTCGCACCGCCTGTCCCCCACGGTTCCTTGCGAACATGCAGTAGCGCTCCGTCAGGAAGTATTCCAGCGATCCTCCACGAATCTCCGCCAGCCTCCGTGTAGGTCCCAGTCCTCTGTACCGCGCGTTGAAAATTACGGGCCGGCGCGAAAAAAGCCTGCGGCTATAGGATGCAAATTCCCGCTCCGAGCGCTGGCTAAGCCGCATCTCCGCCCAGTTGCAAGGCACCTGAAAGATGAACCGCACCGCTGTGGCCGCAAGCAAACTTCCGATATCCACCGAGAAGTTGAATATGCCTGGTGTGCCCGTATGCTGGTCGCGCACGTAAGTTCTTAGGTGCAGCTCTGGAAAATTACGCATCCCGGGCAGAGCGGGAAAGCCGCGAAAGTTGAACCGATCCATCCACAGCGGAATCACTCCCACCCATGCCGATCCTTCGAAAGTATCCGGCAGCAGCCCCTCGGGCAACAGCGGCGCAATCGATGGCGCCGGGGTGCGCCAATGCGCAAATAGCAGGTCATTCCACCGCTGGGTCATCGCCCAACGGCCGGTAGGCAATGGCCGTGGCCTCTGCGATGTGCGCACTTTGATCTCCCGCATCGACCGCTGCTCCTGCTCTGCTGTTAAGACGCGTTTATCGGGTTCGGGGATTCACATCACGATAGCACCCCGATGCCGTATTCTGTTCGCGAGCCCTAACCAATGTCCAGTGAATCTTTTCCGCCCGCCGGTGCCCGCAATGAGACAGACGTTTTCGCCGTTCACGGGGCCGACCCCGAAGTCCTGGCTTACGCCATGGCCAAATACTCGCGCTCCGCGCTATCGATGCGCGAATCCCTGACCGAAATCAGCGCCCAGCGCGCCGAACAGTTTCTAAACACCTTCTACTTCCAATACGGCCACCGCTCCATCGCCGATCTGGCCCACATTGCGTTCGCAATAGAACGCCTGAGCCTGCTCGCCGCCATCGTTTTGGTCGACGAGCAACGCTGGGACGGCCAGGAGCGCTCAACTCGCTACCAGAATTTCATTAAATCAGGCTGGTATCTGCCCGACTTCGGCTCTGATTCCGATTCCAGAAAGCTCTATTGCGAAACCATCGACAACCTCATCGCGATTTACCAGCGCACCACCGCCGCCGTGCACGATGCACTGCGCCAACGGGTGGCTCGTCCCGAAGGGATGAAGCCCGAGGCCTACGAGCGCACTCTCAAAGCCCGCGCCTTTGATGTCGCGCGTTACCTGCTGCCACTCGCCACCAACACCTCGCTCGGCCAGATCGTCAACGCGCGCACTCTCGAAACTCAGGTCTCGCGCCTGCTTTCTCATTCCGCAGCCGAAGTGCGCGAGCTTGGCGTAAAGCTTCGCGAAGCCGCCACCGGTGCCGCGTGGAACGTGAACGGCGCCGCCGGTGCCGCATTCGTCCAGAAACTCAAAGCAGCGGAGGCTTTGTGTCAGGGCACGACTTCAGTCGTGCCGCAAAGTACCGGAGAAAAAGAAGGGGCTTTAGCCCCTGAGGGAAGCCTCTCCGCCGAGGCCGCCAACCTCCTCACCCGCGAGGTCCGCACCGCTCCCACGCTGGTCAAATACGCCGAACCGAATAAGTACCTCATCCAAACCCGAGCCGAGCTCTCCCAGGCAGCCGCAGAACTGCTGAGGGGTCTGCCCATCGCAGAGGCGCCCCTAGTCGACCTAGTCGAGCGTACCGAGTCTCTCGAAGTCGAACTCGCCGCCACGCTGCTTTATTCCGCGAGCCATCATCCATACCGGCAGATTCGCGACCTTGTTGCGGCCCTTCCCTCCGCCCGCGCCTCAGAAATCATCGAACTGGGCCTGCACCACCGCGGCAAGCACGACGAAGCATTACGCGCTTTTCACGCCGGTGCTGCCCTTCGATTCGACATTCTCATGGACATTGGCGGCTTTCGCGACATGCACCGCCACCGCCGCTGCGTACAGATCAGGCAGTCCTTCACAGCGCTGCACGGCTACGAAACGCCCCACTCCGGCGACGCTGCCGGGCTTGCAGAAGCCGGCATCCTCGCCGAATACCAGGCCGCCATCGAAGGCGCCCACGCCGCCGGCGCACGCATCGCCGCCGGCTCCGCTCCTGAAGCAGCCCAGTCTGCGCTCTACTTGCTGCCGCTGGCGACCCGCGTAAGATGTCTTTTCAAAATGGACTTCGCCGAGGCGCAATACATCAGCGAACTACGCTCGGCTCCCGCCGGCCACTTCAGCTATCGCCGCGTAGCCTGGGAAATGTATTTAGCACTCGAGCGCCAGCACCCAACCCTGGCCAAACACATCCGCGCCACCGACTTCACCAAGCCAATAGACCTGCTCCAACGCTAGCGCATGCGGTCATTTCGATTTCCGATGTGTCATCCTGAGCGGAGCGGCTTGGGGCCCCGGCGCGCCGTCGAGGCGCGATGGGGTAAGCGGAGCCGAAGGACCTGCATTTCGAGGCTGACAAGTTGCCCGCATCAATCAACTCGGAATAAAATCCGGCGCATGGTGCATCGACTCAATCTATTCACGCTGTCGCTCATCGCTATCGCCTCTCTTGCGTCCACTGAGAATGCCCAGGCAAAGTCAGTCATTGACTCAACCGCTCCACAAACCGGAGTCGTACTCACGAAGCTCGCCGAACCAGAATATCCATTGGTGGCACAGCATGCAGGCATTTCAGGAGACATGAACCTGACGCTCATGATTCGTAAAGATGGAAGTGTCGAGTCCGCAAAGATAGTCAGTGGCCCCGCGTTGCTGCTGCTCAGGCAAGCCGCAGTGGAGAGCGCGCGACGATCCAAATTTGAGTGCCTCGGTTGCGGCGAGACAGCGACTGAGTATTCACTCACGTACAGATTCCGCATCGCCCCGAGCGATCCCCCGAAAAATTGCGGCGATACTCATCTGCAGCCGCCGATCCCAGCTGAATTGGAATCCACAATGCATCTAGTCACGGTTTCAGCGTGGGAGCTTTGGACCTGCGATCCGGCATCCATAGCCACCAAAGTCCGCTCTGCGAAGTGTCTCTACCTGTGGCGATGCGGCCTTCGCTAAATCGAGTATAGAGATCCCCAGGTCGCGAAATTGAAACCCAGAGCTGCATGAAGGAAGCTAGAAGCTAGCGGCCAGCAGCCGCTTCAACCACCCTTAACCGCCGTAGCCCGATCCTTCACAAACGTGACTATCCATTTCTTCCCGTCCTGGTCATAAGTCACCGTGCGATCGCCTTCCTTCTGTCCATCCGCACGCATCTTCTGCCCAATCGCCATGCGGGTCTGCAACTCATTCATTCCCTGCCTCACCTGGTGCGCGTCGACGGCAGCCCAAACGTCCTTTGGCCAATTTGTATAGATGGTATGCGGATCATCATAGAAAAATAGCAAGTCGCAGTAGTACTGTTCCTCGCCACCATCCATCGCTCCAACCGGCATCGCATATTGTTCCGTCCCGCCCGGCAAGGTAAACACAACCATCGCCTGCCTGCTCCCATGGCTGATCCCGTCATCCACATCCTTCGGCACCGCAGCCTTGATGGCCTTCTTCACATCCAATCGCTGCGCCGAAGGAATCACCCCTACCCTTTTCGCAAATTCCACCTTCCCGCCGGCGTAAGGAAAATAAGACATCGTGTAACCGTTCTTCATCCACACGCTTTTTCCCTGCAGATCCTGCACATCCTCAAAATGCTGCGGAAACTCCATCCTCACCACGGCCACGTCGTCCATCGTCAGGTTCTGGCTTGCGTCCTGTTGCCCGATCACACCGGGGTTCTGCCGGTGCCTCCAAACACTGAACAAATACATACCGCCGATGGCCAGCGTAATCAGTGTCGGGATCACGACAATCTTCCAATGCTTCACGCATCCTCCAGGCTTCTCTCGAAACTCGCGCCTACCCCGCAGCGGATGTCTGCGAGCCAGCCGCCGTTGGCCTCAGCTCATCTGCGCTTAATTCATTCGCGCGCCGCAACCCCGGGAACAGCCCACCCCAGGTGCTCGCAACTACCAGCGCCCCAATTCCGCCAATCACCGTCGCTCGCACCGCGCCCCACCACTGAGCTGTGAGGCCGCTCTCAAACTCGCCCAGTTCGTTAGATGCGCCAATGAAGAGCGAGTTGACGGCGCTCACTCGCCCGCGCATCTCCGGCGGAGTAGCCAGTTGCAACAGTGAGCCGCGAATGATCACGCTGATCATGTCCGCAGCGCCACTCACAGCCAGCGCTGCAAGTGAGAGCCACAAGCTGCGCGACAGCCCAAAGATCACCGTCGCCACGCCGAAGATACCCACGCAAGTGAAAAGCCTGACCCCGGCCCTCCGGCTGATCGGGAACCTCGCCATCACCAGAGACATGGTAAAGGCGCCAATCGCCGGTGCCGCCCGCAGCATGCCCAATCCGCGCGGCCCGGTGTGCAGAATCTCGTTGGCGAAGATCGGCATCAGCGCCACCGCCCCGCCCAGTAGAACGACGAACAGGTCCAGCGAAAGCGACCCCAGCAGCAAAGGCGAACTGCGGACGTATTGAAACCCTGCCAGCACCACCTTCAGTGACGCCGCGCGGTGCTCCATCCGGCCCAGCCTCACATGCAGGCTCGCAATCAGGACCAGAAACCATGCCAGAGTACACAACGTGAAGACATACACAATCCCCGCGCCCTCAAGCCCTAATCCCATGAGTGATCCCGCCAGCGGCAGCGTGAACAGCAGTCCGCCGAGCGCCGGCCCGGTCACATTGGCGAGTTGGAAAATAGCCCCGCCCCATGTCACCGCATTCACAAAATGTTTTTCGGGCACAAGGTGAGGCACGAGCGCCGAACTGGCGGGCGATGAGAAAGCGCGCCCCATCCCGATCAGAAACAGCACACCATAAATGAAATAAACGTGGTGCGAGCGCCGGCTCGCAAGCAGAAGAAGTGTCAGCGTGCAGAAGACCTGCAGTCCATAGCACACAAGGATTATTCTTCGCCGGTCGAAGCGATCCGCTACGTGCCCCGCCGGCAACAGAAAAAGCAACCCCGGCAGAAATAGCGCCAGTCCTGTGTATCCAAGATCGAGCGGGCGATGGGTAATCGAATACACCTGCCACGCCACCGCAACTGACTGCGCCTCGGCTCCCAGAATCACCGCAATGCGCGCCAGTTGATATCTCCTGAAGTCGCGATAGGCAAACGCCTCCATACCGCGCCTTGGAGGTTTAGTGGAAGGGGAATCCATCTCTAGCCTAGGTTATAACGTCGGCCGGGGCCGATTGCCGCATCCAGAATTGTTCGGTCGCAAGCAACTGGCTGAAATTCGCCGCGTTGATGCATGGCTGAGGATGGTCAATCGAGACGCTGCGAACGCATCTGACCCCTCTGGGCACAAGTGCGTCTCGGCCCCAGGGCGATTGCATGAAGGTTTTTGCTGCTCAGGCTGCTTCCCGCCACAGTCGAAATTGAGGAGCACCCGCAGTCTTCCCGGAGGGAAGGCATGAAAATAGCCCATGGGTGGAATCCGCCGCGGCGGGCGGAACCCTGGAACTACGATTTGATCGCGTTTTTGTTAGCGCCCCGTAAGCGCACGTCGAACCTGCTGATTGCTACTGAACATGCCATAGCCCTGCGAATCGATTGAGGCTTTGCAGATTAATTCTTCCATTTCTCCATAATGAAGGTAGGGCGAATTCCACCATGGAAAGGAATCCGACGTGGATTTGACCCTCAAAAGAGCGCTAACTCCTTTCCTGAGAGGACTCTGCAGCCAAGTTCTTTAATGAGAGGACTTTACAGCGGTACCCATCCCGCAAGTCCATGAATAGAGAGAACTTGTTTACAGAGTATGGGTGGGGGGGTACCAAGGAGTAAACCGGTGGTACAGACCGGGAACATAGCTGACACAGAGGGCTGTGGGCACGGCGATTGCATGAGCGCCTCTGTTGTTCAGCCTGATTCCTGCCACCAAGTCGAACCTGCTTGTTGCCACTGAACCATGTTCATGCGATTGCCCGAGTCTCGGCCCTCATGCAACGGCCGGCGCATTGTCCATGGATTATCCTAGTGATTGGACACCCCCTCTCATTCTGGCGATCGTCCCGCGCCAAGCCATTGGGCCGCGGCGGCCGTAACCCTATGCGGCGTATGCGCCTTCCTCGAGGTCTACTGCACGCAACCGCTCCTCCCCCTTCTGGCGCGACTCTTCCACGCTTCGAAGACCGGCGTTGGTTTGACCGTCTCCGCGACCACTCTCGGAGTTGCCATCTCCGCACCCGTCTTCGGCGCACTCACTGAGCGCCTCGCACGCAAACGCGTTATAGTGGTTTCGATCCTTGGCATATCGGTGCCGACATTATTGGCGGCCACCTCCACTTCTCTCGCCCAGCTCATCTTCTGGCGCTTTCTCCAGGGCATCCTGGTGCCCGGCATCGTCGCCGTCGTCGTCACCTACATTGGAGAGGAATGGCCCCCCGAGCGTGTCGCACTCATCATGAGTTTCTACGTGAGCGGCACGGCCCTCGGTGGCTTCGTCGGCCGCATCTCCGCCGGCATCCTTGCCGACCGGTTCAGCTGGCGCATTAGCTTCGTTGCACTTGGCGTCGCCTCTCTAGCCGGCGGAGCAGCTGTCGCGGCCTGGCTCCCCCATGGGCGCAGGCGCGGCACACCTTCGCAGAAAGTCGAAGCGCGCTCGTCCTTTCCTGACCAGGTCAGCTCCCTGCTCCAAAGTCGTCGTCTCATCGCCACATTCGCCGTCGGCTTCAATGTGCTCTTTTCCCTCGTCGGCGTTTTCACCTGGATCACCTTCTACCTGAGCGCCCCGCCCTTTTCTCTTTCCACCACCGCTCTGAGCTCGCTCTTTTTCGTCTACCTCATCGGACTCGCTGTGACTCCGTTCGCCGGATATCTCATCACAAAAGTCGGTTTGCGAGCGGGCATCGGCGGCGCAATTGTCTGCTCCATCGCCGGCGTGCTTCTCACCCTGGCGCATTCGCTCCCGGTTGTGATTCTCGGACTGGCCATGCTCTCAAGTGGAGTCTTCATCGCGCAGACCGCCTCGCAAAGCCATCTGCGCATAGCAGCGCCGTCTGGAGCGCGTGTTACCACAGCCGGCCTTTACATCACCTGCTACTACCTGGGCGGCACCGCCGCCGGAGTGGTGCCCGGAGCATTCTGGGCTCTTGGCAAATGGCCGGCATGTGTGGCCTTCATCGTCCTCATGCAACTCGTGGCGCTTACGATCGCGCTTGTCGGTTGGCGCGCTCACACCGCCGCCAAGCCCAGTCCTGCCATGGCGAGTGCCGCATCGTGAAGCACCCGCCGACAATCCGTGAACCCCTGCAGCCCGAAAGCTCATCTATACCTACGTACTGTTTCGAACGTTCGTAAACAGCGAGCCGTTCACCTTTCGCGCCCAAGAGCATAGCGCCGCATTCCCCGTGGCGGAAAAGCAGCAAAGCCCCGAAGGAGAGAGTTTTTTGCCAGAGTTGCAAGCCGCACAACCGGCCGCAGGAACTCCGTCCAAAACCATGGACAACCCGAACCCGGTCCAACCCGTGCAATGGAAGCCGAGGGTAAACCCCTGGCTGATTGCGATGACCGTAGCGCTCGCGGCGTTTATGGAAGTGCTCGACACCTCCATCGCCAACGTCGCGCTGCCGCATATCGCCGGCACGCTCGGCGCCAGCACCGATCAGGGAACCTGGGTGCTGACTAGCTACCTGGTATCGAATGCGATCGTGCTCCCTCTTGGCGGCTGGGCGTCTAGCCTGATGGGCCGCCGAAACTTTTTTGTCTTTTGCATCACTGTGTTCACAGTCGCCAGCTTCCTCTGCGGAGCAGCGCCCTCCTTGCCTCTGCTACTTCTCTTTCGAATCATTCAGGGCGCAGGCGGCGGAGGCATGCAGCCTATGGCCCAGGCCATCATGGCCGACTCGTTCGAGCCGCACAAGCGTGGCCAGGCCTTTGCGCTCTATGGCTTGGTCGCCGTGCTCGCGCCATCCATCGGCCCGTCGCTCGGCGGTTGGATCACGGACAACTTTTCATGGCGCTGGATCTTCTTCATCAACATCCCAGTCGGCATTCTTGCCTTCGTTCTTGTCACGCGGCTCGTCGAAGATCCGCCGTGGATCAATGCCGACCCATCGAAACTTCGCAACATGGATTATGTGGGCCTTGGCCTGCTCACCATATCCATGGGTGGCATGCAGATCATGCTCGACAAGGGTGAAGAGAACGACTGGTTCGCTTCCGGCTTCATCCAATTCTTCGCAGTCCTCTTTGTCGGTGGCATCATCGGTCTCTTTGTGTGGGAGTGGCGGCAAAAAAATCCACTCATTAACCTCAAACTGTTTCGATTTAAGAATTTCGCCATCTGCTGCTTCCTGATGATGTTGGTTGGGGGGGTACTCAACGCCAACACCGTGCTCCAGCCGCAATTCATGCAGCAGTTGCTGGGATACAACGCGACCACAGCCGGCATGGCTCTCACCGCCGGAGGATTCGCGCTTGTGATCGTCATGCCTATGGCCGGCTTTGCCACCGGCAAGATCTCTGCGCGAACCTTGGCCGTCTGCGGCTTCCTCATGTTCATCATCACGTTCCGCTACGCTGCCTACGTCACAACGCTGCAAATGAGTTTTGCCCAGGCTTCGTGGTTGCGCGTTGTCCAAATGCTTCCGCTGCCCTTCTGCTTCATCTCCATCACCAACGCAGCCTATGTCGGCATGCCCAAAGAGGAAAGCAACCAGGTCGCGGGACTCATCAACTTCGTCCGCAACCTCGGCGGCAGCATCATGATCGCCATCACAAATGCGCAGGTCACCAGCCGTTCCCTTTGGCACCAGCAACATCTGCAGGGAGCGATGCAATCCGGATCGCAGGCCTTCGAACAGCACAGGCAGGTGCTATCCGGCTTCCTCGGTGGAAGCTTTGGCGGTCCCAACGGCGGCGGCTTGGCCATCGCCACGATCTACAACCAGCTAAACCAGCAGGCGCAGATGCAGGGATATCAGGACGTCTACATGGAGTTGTCATGGCTGTCTGTGGGATTGGTCGTGATGGCCTTCATGCTCAGCAAGAATCGCCCTGGTCAAGGCGCCGGCTCTTCCGCAATGCACTAACGAAGTCGCCAGATACATACGTAAAATGCGAAGGATATCCCCTTCGGTCACTTAGGACCAATTCGATAGGTTGCACCGAAAATGCAAATCCTTCGAACCGTCCGCCCGAACGCGGATACACTGTTTCCCATGAATGTCCGTACCTTCCTGCGCCTCGCGATAGTCGCGGTTTTCTTTACGGCGTCATCCGCCTGCCACGCGCAGAATCCCGAACTTCACCGCATTACGACGATTCACGTCGCCGACATGGGATCGGGCGATCAATCCGCTCGTTTCCACAGCCTTCTTCAAGATGCTCTTCGCACAAACGGCTTCCAGATTGCCGAGACGCCCGAAACCGCCGACGCGACTCTCACCGGCTCATTCAGCCATGAGGCCAAAGGCAACTTCACATCCGCCCGTGTAACTGTCCAACTCAAATCGCGTAACGGAAAGCTGACCATTTGGTCCGGTGATTACATCTCGCAGCACAAAGGCGAAGGCCACGAAGATGTCATCAAGACTCTCGCCGATTCCTGCGCCGAGCGCTTCCGCAAAGACTGGGAAAAATCCGGCAAATAGATCTACTCAATCGGCTCTGCGCCAATCCTTCGCGCACAACACCTCTGACACTCGTTCGCCCAAAAGTGAAAACGCCAGAGACCTTGCGGCCTCTGGCGCCCTCGGATGTCCTTGCAGCTTGTCGAATCATGCATCGTCCCGTTCAGCTTCCAGATGAGGTTCAGAGTTGCCTCGTCCCCTCGATCTTCCGGCTTGGCCAACAATGCGTCTCCGGGTTGCCCCGTACCCCGCATCCTTCGGCCGCGCTGGCGACGAATCTCCGGGTTGCCCCGAACATTCAGTCCATTCGGCTGTGCCGGTAATGGATCATCGAGTTTCCTCGACTCTCGCATCCACGACGGTACCAGTATTGAAACTCCGGGTTGCCCCGATTCTTCGCTGTCTGGTATCGCCGATCGATGAGGCCCCGGGTCGCCCCGATTCCTGCATCTTCCGGCTTTACCGGCGATGGATTTCCGAGTTTCCTCGAATTTCGCATCCTTCGGCAGTGCCGACTGATCGCTTCCCCGAGTTGCCCCGGCTCTTCGATCTTTCGGTATCGCCGATGATGAGTCTTCGGGTTACCCCGATTCCCCATCTTCCGGCACCGGCTGGCGGATATCCAAGTTTCCTCGGATGACGCCTTCCGGTTTTGCCAGTGGCGAATCTCCAGGTTGCCCCAAAGCTTCGTTCCTCTGGCTCCTCCGACGGATTGAATCTCTGGGTTGCCCCAAAGCTCCATTCCCTCAGTGGTCGCCGACTGATCAAATCTCCGGGTTGCCCCAAAGCTTCGATCCTTCGGCTGATCCGTCTATGCTTTCCCGAGTTGCCCCGGTTCCGCATCCACGGCTGGGTCGATGATGAATTCCCGTCTGTCCTCGAACTTTGCATCCTCGGCTAGGCCGCGGATGAATCTTCGTGTCCAATCGAGTCTCGCAGCTCTCGCCTGACCCTCGATGCATTCTCAATCTCTCTCAGCTTTCTATCGTCAGCTTGCGCCTTCGACCAATCGCCTCAATCAACTTATCTTGCATCTCCTGCCAGGCCTGAACTACCGTCCAACTCCCTACAGGGTCACCAACTGAAAGAGACATTAGGCCTCTTCAATCTGTGGACGCAAGTGCATAACTCGCAGAAATCTGTGGATATCACCAGGGTTGGTGCAAAGGTGAATCATTGATGAATCTTTCTGCCCTTTTCCGAGAGAAAGCAGCCCAAATCCCCAAACAATCGCCTCCGACTTGAGCGAAAAAGCCCGCGAAAAACCACCTCCTGCGACGATGCGTAACCACGCATATAAATTGCCGGAAGTTTGACGAACTACCACGCACCCGGCAGTGGTTAACGCCGAAATCAATTTGTTGCTATATATATCAAATTGGATATAATTGATTCATGAAGCCAATCCGGTTTCTCGGCGACTCCCTCAAAGCACTCCGAGACTTTCCTAAGGATGCCCGCCAGAATGCCGGATATCAATTGGAAAAGATCCAAGACGGTCAGCCGCCTGACGATTTCAAGCCCATGCCGGCCATTGGTAAAGGGGTGGAAGAGATTCGAATTTGGGATGACTCGGGAACATTCCGAGTCATCTATACGGCGCGTTTGCGAGAAGCAGTCTATGTTCTCCACGCGTTTCAGAAGAAGACGCATGCCACCACGAAGCGTGACATTGAAATCGCCAAAAGACGATTCGATCAACTGACACGAGGCCCCCAATGAACAAAGCTAAGGTCAAAACCTACACCAGTGTCTGGGATGCAATTGCCGACACTCCCGAAGAGGCAGTCAACCTTCGCATGCGCTCGGCACTGATGCAGCAGATTGCCAAGCTGATCGAGAAAAAGGGCTGGACTCAGGCTGAGGCCGCGGCACGCTGCGGCATTACCCAGCCGCGCATCAACGATCTGCTCCGCGGCCGCATCGCCCGCTTCTCACTCGACGCTCTCGTCAACATCGCCGCCGCTCTGGGCCGCAAAGTCACCGTGAAACTCGAAGACGCCGCCTAATTCGCATTGCTCACTTCTCGTCGCGGAACTCGCAACAAGAAGTGTCATCCTGAGCGAAGCGCGTCTGGGGCCCCATGGACGAGTTCTCGTCCATGGGGTAAGCGAAGCGAAGGATCTGCTGTTGTGATGATCGATCAACCACGAAACAAAGGTGCCCCAGGTTTCGTATCTGAGACCTGGGAAAACAAAATCACAGTTTCAGATGATTCTCTCTCCCTAAGGCAACAAAGTCGCACCGCATCTCACCAAATATTGCGCTGTGCGATCGAACTCATCCGGCAGATTCGTTGGATCATTCGGATTACCCCGAGGAACGAAGATCACCATTCCCTTCCGCGCCCGAGTCAGCAACACGCGGTAAGCGTTCTTCCTGTAGATTCTCTTATCTTCACTCTTGATCGCACTCCATTTGGTTAGTCTTCCGTGACGCAACATGCGAAGTTGCCAACCTTTAGATTCATCCCAAACGAAATCTCCACCCCAGCAAAGCCCGATCCAATCTAACTCCAATCCTTGAATTTCAAACTCCGTTGCGAACACTTCGCATCGGTAACTGGAGCGCACATCTGTCTCTTCGGCTAAATACCAGTGCTCCCACGGATAATCTGCATGAAAGGAGGAGTTTGGTTCCATTCCCTCTGCCCGCAAACGGGCCGCACCAGACGAACCGACCATTCCACAGCGTTCAGCCCCGATTCCTTGCTGTCGAAGCTTGAGCCGGGTCTCGTCAAGACTTCGCGAAAGAAAGATTGGAAACCTCTCCGTGATGCGCAGAGACCCCGCTTCGTCAGCACTTCCTTCGAGCAACAGATTCACCCATGTCGCTAGTTGATCTGCCCGCAGACTTCGATTCGAAGTTCGCAGATGCAACGCCGAACTCGTTTGAACTTGCTTCTGCTCCATTGCGTCATCGAACAATCGATGTCCTGCTGTGGATGCCCCACCTTCCAATACTTCTGGCGAAGCATAAATTAACCAATCCTTGGAGGCGCCAACAAGTGCTCGGCCCCATTCTTCCAGTCCAGCCTCACCGTCGTTGATCTCTTGTCCTCCGCCCACTAAAGCAACGACCATTGCCCAATCCTGATGTCGCTCCATGATGCGTAGCAGCATCTCCGGCTCCGAATAGTCCCGGCGGAACTTCTTCAGGTTCTGCGTTCTGTTCCACGCACGCTGCGCCTCGTCAAAGATGATCGAGTGATTGGACGGCGGTCCCGGGTTATCGTCGGTGTGATACCGAGCAAAGACGTGCACATTCTCGATAAGGGTCTTGGCTTCCGCCCGCGCCTGTGGCGCGTATGCTCCACTTCTCATGCTTTCTTGCGTAAACAGGTATTGCAGTACCTGCACGAGCGGGCCATTGCCACTCATGAAGTGAATTGCATCCGCCTTGTTCTCTGCCGAATGTGCAAGGCTCAAACCGACCAGCGTCTTGCCTGAACCTGGCACGCCTGTCAGGAAACAGATCGCATGACGATTCTCGGTGCGAGCTCGGTTTAGGCACCCTTGAACAGCATGACGCACATCTTCAATCTCATTCTCTGATGCTTCAGAGTGTGCAATCTCCCGGATTGAGAGTCCGCTTCGAAGTGCCAGCGCTGCTTCCAGAATGCTCGGGATGGGAAAGTATGGGCTGTCGTCCCAAACATCAACAAGAATCTGGGCCCTCGAATGATCTTCAATCGCAACAAGCGCGTCGGGCAGTTGATGCCATGAGGTGCGAATTACCGGTGCAACCCAATACGTAGCAAGTTGGGGAAAGAGTTCATGCTGATTCAATGAGGTTAGATTCGCCTCGTCCGCGCCTGGCGAAACTATAAGTGGAACAATTCGTTTCTCAGCCGATCCTTTATGAAAGTAGTGCAAGAGTAGCGCGTACTCTTCAATCTGACGTTTCGCCTGAGAAGCGGCGGCCCCAGTCTTTGCCTCGATAATCGCTACCGTCTCGCGGATCAAGAGGACCGTGTCAATCCGCATTTCCTTGCGCGGAATTGAAAACTCGAGGAGAAGACCCCACGCCCGAGCTGAATCAGATTGAATAACACATTGCTCTAAACACCCTCGGAGCGAACGAATGTCTCGTTCCCAAGTGAGTGTCTGATCAGAATACTGACTAGTAAAGCCGCGGTTTGCGTAGGCAATTCCCAAACGAGCGATTACGTGCTCGTCCGTCTGAGAGAGAAACTCCTCGACGCTTGATCGGTAAAAAGAGGTCATGATTGCGGAGTGTTAAACCTGTTGCCCAGGCTAACATCTTCGCCGCAACCGCCCGATGTGATGCGGAAAAACGTTGGCGCCCCAGAGCCTATCTTGAGCCTGCCGAAGGACCTCGCTTCTGAGACCGGGGAACCCACGAACAAAGCTAGAAGCTACAAGCTAGAGGCTAGGCACCAACACACCCTTAGCCAGCATCTGCTTAATCCCCCGCAGCGCCTGCCGCGTCCGCTCCTCGTTCTCAATCAGCGAAAACCGCACGTGCCCATCTCCGTAATCACCAAACCCGATCCCCGGTGACACCGCAACCTTGGCCTCGTTGAGCAGAATCTTTGAAAACTCGAGCGACCCGAGCTTCCTATATGGCTCGGGGATTTGAGCCCACACAAACATCGTCGCCTTGGGCAGCGCCACTTGCCACCCCGCCTTGTTGAGCCCCTCGACGAGCACGTTGCGGCGGCTGCGATAGTTCTCGCAGATTTGCTGCACGCACTCTTGCGGCCCTTCGAGCGCGTGAATCGACGCCACTTGGATCGGCGTAAACGTTCCGTAGTCGAAGTAGCTCTTGAGCCGCGCCAGCGCATTCACCAGCACCGGGTTCCCCACCATGAATCCCACGCGCCACCCCGGCATGTTGTAGCTCTTCGACAGCGTGAAGAACTCCACCGCCACATCTTTCGCGCCCGGCACTTGCAGCACGCTCGGCGGCTTGTATCCGTCAAATCCGAGGTCGGCGTAGGCCAGGTCGTGAATCAAATGGAAGCCGTACTGCCGCGCCAGCTCCACCAGCCTCGCCAGAAACGGCAGCTCCACTGTTTGCGTCGTCGGGTTCGACGGAAAATTGACGATCAGCGCCTTCGGACGCGGCGTCATGCGCGGAATCAGCGCCTCAAGCTCCGCCAGAAACTGGTCGCAATCGTGCACCGGCAAACTCACCACGTGCGCCCCCGCAATCACCGGCCCGTAGATGTGAATCGGATAACTCGGGTTCGGCACAATCACCGTGTCGCGCGAATCCAGAATCGCCAGGCACAGGTGCGCAATGCCTTCCTTCGATCCGATGGTGACGATCGCCTCGCTGTTCGGATCGAGATCGACGTCGTAGCGCGTCTTATACCAATTGCAGATCGCCTTGCGCAGCCGCGGCAGCCCCCGCGAAACCGAGTAGCGGTGCGTCACCGGCTTCTGCGCCGCCTCGATCAGCTTGTCAACGATATGCTTGGGCGTTGCCCCGTCCGGGTTGCCCATCCCGAAGTCGATGATGTCTTCGCCGCGTCGACGCGCGTTGACCTTCATCTCGCCGGTAATGTTGAAGACATAAGGCGGGAGCCGCTGAATTCTAGAAAACTCTTCCATCCAACAAGTCTAAGGCAAACCAAGCTTTTTAGCGCACACCCAGCATCGGCGGGGTTACGGGGTATCTCGCGGCTCGGCAAGGAGATTGCGAACCGTCTTGTGAACTAGATGAATTCCAGCCAGCACGCCAACAAAGCCAACGACCAGCAAAAAATATCCCGCAAAGACGAGGGGGCGGTCGCCTCTAAGCGTATTTACGCGGACAACCCCGAGAGCCATTCCAGCAAATAGGCCGCCGAAAGCAATTCGAGATATTGCGTGGTTGAGTGCGGCGTTCCTTGCAACTGGGTCAAAGCGTCGGATCAACCATTTCATAGCCGGAAGTATAGCTCAGGTCGCATCTCGCGCCTGTTTCCTGTTCCCCGTAGCCTGCTTCTCCCCGCGTCGGATGATCGAACCGCCAGGATGTTGCGCGTTGATATTCGCAATTCACGCAATTTGAACGCTGCTGAGAGCCGTCTGCCCAGCGAACTTTATACTTGAAGGGACATGCAAGAGTTCTTACCCGTAGACGAACAAATGGACCTGCTCCAGAAGGGAACGGCGGAGATTATCCGCGTCGCCGACCTTCGTGAGCGCCTCGAAGAGAGCCGCAAAACCGACCGCCCATTGCGCGTGAAAGCAGGCTTCGACCCCACCGCTCCCGACCTCCACCTGGGCCACACCGTGCTCATGCGCAAGCTGCGCCACTTCCAGTTGCTGGGCCATCAGGTCATCTTCATGGTGGGCGATTTTACATCCCTGATTGGCGACCCCACGGGCCGCAATACCACCCGAAAGCCGCTCAGCCTGGAGCAGATCAAGGAGAACGCAAAGACCTACACTCAGCAGGTTTTCAAGATTCTCGACGAGAGCGCCACCGAGGTCCGCTACAACTCCGAGTGGCTTGGCAAGCTGGGATACGAGAGCACCATCCGCCTCGCTGAACTCTTCACAGTCTCACAGATGCTTGAGCGGGACGAGTTCCATAAGCGCTACCAGGCAGAGCAGCCCATCGGTCTGCACGAGCTGCTGTACCCCATCATGCAAGGCTACGATTCTGTCGCCCTTGAGAGTGACGTTGAGCTTGGTGGCACCGACCAGAAATTCAACCTTCTGTGCGGCCGCGAGTTACAGCGCCACTACGGCCAGAAGCCGCAGATCGTCCTGATGACCCCCATTCTCGAGGGCTTGGACGGCGTGCAGAAGATGTCCAAGTCGCTCAACAACGCCATCGGCATCAACGAGCCCCCCGCCGAAATGTACGGCAAGCTGATGTCGATCTCCGACGAGCTGATGTGGAAGTACTGGCTGTTTTTGACCGACCTGCGCCAATCGGAAGTAGACGACCTGCAGGCGGAGGTTGCCACCGGAACGCTGCACCCGATGGAAGCCAAAAAGCGCCTGGCCCGCACCATCACCGCGGGCTTCCACGGCGATGCCGCCGCAACCCACGCCGACGAGAACTGGGCCCGCATGTTCCAGCAGAAAGAAGCTGCCGAAGATCTTGAAGAGGTCCACATCGCCTATGCTGACCTCGACGGACCGTCCGGCGCACCCGGCGCGCTGCAGATTCGTGTGCCAAAGCTCTTAGTGCAGCTTGGCCTCGCCGCAAGCGGCGCCGAAGCGAGCCGCAAAATCGCCGAGAAAGCCGTAAAGCTCGACGGCGAGGTGGCGACCAACGCCCTCGTGCCGCTCGAAGCTCTGCCCGCCCGCCTCGTCGTCCGCTTGGGCAAGCGCGCCAAGATCGCTGTGATCGGCAGCGTCGGCGAGGGCGTCTAACCCTCTCAAGTTGCACTCCGCAAACTTCGACTCATGGCCGACACCCGGTTCGCTGAGATTTTATGCCTCGAAGTCTAGTTCGACAGGATCGATGAGGGGTACCAGCCACTCGAGCAGCGCCTGGTGCATTGGATGAGTGGTGTAGGCATCGGCTGCGGCCTTGTCGGTGAAGGTCATCAGGCCGACGAAGGTGTATCCCTGCCCGCGCGGAGAGATATTGGGTCCCACATGCACATCGATCAGCCCAAGAACGTGGTCGCGAAAGGCCGCAATGTCGTGAGCGGCACGGGCTTTGTCGGCTTCGGTGGCTTCGGGCTTCCAGCGGAAACCAAAGATGTGAATGAACATCGAGTGCCTCCCTCGCGGCAGTCAGGCCATCTTCATTCATCGGCCAAGGCCACGGCAAGGGGAGGGGGTACCCCCACCCATACTCTGTGAACAAGTTCCTTCGATTCATGGGCTTACAGAGAGGGCACCACTGCAAGTTCCTCTCAACAAAGAACTTGGCTGCAGAGTCCTCTCGTGTAAGGACTTAGGGCGCTTTTGCCGCCTATTTGACGCGGATGGATTGAAAGCGACATTCCTTCACTGCAGCTATTGTGCTCCGGCGGCTGCAAATGATTGGCAAAACTGTGCGACAAATTCCAAGCCTGAATCAGTCCCTATGTCCCTCTGTCCCTGACAGCGCAAACTTGCGGCCTGCCTCGAGCAGCTTGGCAACAGCCTCCTTCGAAGTGGACTCGGTGTAGATGCGCATTAAAGGCTCAGTCCCGCTGGCGCGGAATAGAATCCACGTTTCCGCGGCATTCGGCTTCGTCGCCGCTTCAGGATTGTCGAGGTAAAACTTCACGCCGTCGAGCGTCTCCTGGCGCAGAATGGGCATGCCTGCAATCGCCGGGTCACCTGCCTTGAGCGCTCGAGCTCGCGCGATTGCGGCGTTCTTGACGTCATCGGGAATGTGCAGATCGATGCGCCCATACTGGTGCTCACCGTATTCGGCCTGCAGGTCGGCGACCAGTTGTCCAAGCGTCTTACCTTCCTCGGCCATGACGTTGGCCAGCAACAGCGCATTGAGCAGGCCATCGCGCTCGGGCAGATGGCGCTGGAAGCCGATGCCCCCCGACTCCTCGCCGCCCATGACTATTTCGCGTTCCAGCATGTAGTCGCAGACGTACTTGAATCCGATGCCGTGCTCGATCAGTTCGCGGCCGTACTTCTTGCAGATGCGGTCGAGCATCTTGGTCGTGTTGAAGGCGCGGGTCACCGCACCCGGCCAGCCCTTGCGCTTGAGCACCCAGCTCAGCAGCACCGAGAAAATCTTGTGAGGATCGACGAAGTTTCCATCCTCATCTGTCGCGCCAATGCGATCGGCGTCGCCGTCCGTGCAGAGTCCCGCATCGCAGCCGTTTGCAACTGCGGCTTCACCGAGGGCGCGAATGTGCGGCTCGATCGGCTCCGGGTTGATGCCGGGAAACAACGGATCGATGTTGCCGCGAATCTGCACGTGGTCAACGTGGATGCGCGTGAAGATGTCAGAGAGAATGGTTCGGCCCGCGCCGTACATTGAGTCGATCGCAAACTTCATCCCCGACTTCGAAATCAAATCCAAATCGGCGAAGCTCTCAATGGCAGCGAGATAAGGCGGCAGGAAATCCACTTCCTCAATCGCCGACGGCTGCGCGGCCTTGGGAACCGACTGACCGAGGTAGGACTCAATCGCAGTGATAATCGATGGCTTTCCCGAGCCTCCGTACCAGGCCTTGTACTTCACCCCGTTCCACTGCGCGGGATTGTGCGACGACGTGATCATGATGCCGCCGGCCGCGCCGCGCCCGCGCACGCCGTAGCTCAGCGCAGGCGTCGGCGTGATGTCGTTTGCGAGTGCCACGGGAATTCCTGTGGCCGCCACGACATCGGCGCAAACATGCGCAAATGCCTTCGAGCCAAAGCGCGAGTCGTAACCGATGCAGATGCCCTTCGCCGGGTCTTCGTTGGCGTGGACGTATGCGGCAACAGCTTCGGCAGCAGTGCGAACATTTGAAAAAGTGAAATCGTCGGCGATAACGCCGCGCCAGCCATCGGTTCCAAACTTGATTTGAGGATGGGGCATGTTAGAGCTGTTCTCCAATTTGTATGTGGCATTTTGAGTGTCGAGCAAGGTGACTTTTTCTTGATGAAAAAGCCACTTAGCTGATGATCCTTCGCTCTACAGCAATTGGAGAACAGCTTTCGCTGTCTTAATCTCCCTGAATATCTGCGGAAGCGAAGCCAAGTAATTCAGCTTTGGATGAAAGGATAAACAATGCGGCGTTCGGGTTGAGAAAGAGGCAGGCAAAGAAGACGAACATCGGGCCGTAGCTTCATTGCCGCGCGGCTCAGATCAGCTCGTCCCGTCCCGACAGCCCAAGTTCCTTTACGACCTTGCCGACATCCTGCGAATGGTCGCGATGCGCGATGAGCAACGCATCCTCGGTATCCACGATCACCAGGTTTTCGACGCCGACGAGCGCGACGAACTTCTTCGGGCTGTAGACGTAATTATTGCCGGCATCGATGGTGAGATGGCCGTCCGACTCGGCGACATTTCCGTCGCCATCGCCGCGCAGGCGCGTCTCCATCTGATATTCATACAGCGAAGCCCACGAGCCCAGATCGTTCCAACTGAACTCCGCCGGCAGACAGTAGAGATGGGAAAGGTGTTCGCCTTTGGCCGAGCGCGGCTCAAGAATGGCGTAGTCCACCGAAATGTTTTCGCACTTGGGATAGAGCTGGTGAAATGTCTCCTCAAACTCAGGAGTTCCGAATGCAGCGGCAATCTTCTCAAGCAAAGGCGCTGTCTCAGGCAAGTGCTCGCGCACGGCATTGGCCAAGGTGCGCGCCGACCACAAGAACATTCCCGAATTCCAGTAGTAGTTCCCCGCTGCCACGAACTCCTGGGCGCGGTTCAGATTCGGCTTTTCGGTAAAACGGCGCACATGCAGTGCAGAATCATCCTCTTTATAGTCGCCGGTCTCAATGTAACCGTATCCAGTTTCGGGACGGGTAGGCTCAATGCCGAGCACAATCATGTTGTCACCGATCGCGGCCAGCGCAATTCCCTTTTGCAGAGCCTTTAGAAAGCGAGGCTCATCCGCAATCACATGATCCGAAGGAAAGACTCCCAGCACAGCCTCTGGATTCTGCCGCTCAATAAGGAATGCTGCCAATCCGCAGGCCGGAGCGGTATTACGAGCCACGGGTTCCTGCACGATCTGCTCCGGGGGCACGCCCTTGAGTTGGTCGGCAATTTCATGGGCCAGATACTCGTTGGTAATGACCCACGTCTTATCCAGCGATGCCAGCGGCTTAAGCCGCTCCACCGTCTGCTGAATCATGGAGCGCTCGCCATCGAGCGCCAGAACTTGCTTGGCCCGGGCGCGGCGGGAGCGAGGCCAGAAGCGCGTTCCGCTGCCACCTGCGAGTATGACTGGACGAAAATCAATAGACTTCGGCATGGAAGACACATCCTACTCGACGGCAGCTAGGTTTGCACAGTGATGCGCGATACTTTTTGCGGGGTAGCCCCTGCCTATGCGCCGCGAACTCATCGGCGCTCATGGGAAGCTGCGGTCGAACCGGACCGCAGGGCATGAAATGTGGGAGTTTCCTTTATTGCAACTTGCCGAGGAACTCTGCCATGCGGCGGGTTCCTTCATCGATATTTTGCTTGGTTACCGGGTACGAGATGCGAATGTGTTCTGCCGTACCGAACGCCTCTCCCGGAACCGTGACAACGTGAGCCTCGTGCAACAGCCGCGTGGCCAACTCGGTGGCTGTCCGAATGCCGCCCTTGCCAAGATAGGCGGAAATGTTCGGGTACACGTAAAAAGCGCCCTCGGGCTTGGTGCAGGTCAGGCCGGGAACCTCCGCCAGCTTTGCAAGCATGTAATCGCGGAGTTCAATGAACTCGGCGCGGAATTGGGCCACGCACTCCTGCGAATCAGCCAGCGCGGCGATCGCAGCCTTCTGCACAAAACTTGTGGCATTCGAGGTCGACTGCGATTGCAGCTTGCTCAGATTTGCCGCCACCGGCTTGGCTGCCAATGCGTATCCGGCGCGCCAGCCTGTCATGGAGTAGGTCTTTGAAAGCGAGCCAAGAATCACCAGGTGTTCCTTGGCCCAGGTAAATGAACCGCCCGAAACCGGCTTGCCTGTGTAGTTCAAGTAGACGTAGCACTCGTCGAGAAGAAGGAAGATTCCCCGATCGTGGGCCAAGTGGACGATCCGCTCCAGGTCCTCCGCGGAGACAACCGAGCCAGCTGGGTTCGAGGGCGAATTCAGGATGATGGCCTTGGTTCGTGGGGTGATGGCCTTTTCGATGGCGTCTGCGGTGATCCGGAAGTTCTCCGCTTCGCTGGTCTCAAGGAAAACGACCTTGCCGCCGGCGTATTGGATGATGTCTTTGAAGCTGACCCAATACGGGACCGGCAAGATCACTTCATCGCCGTGATCCACCAGCACCTGGATGGTATTGAACAGGGCCAACTTGCCGCCTGTGGTGAAAACTGCTTCCTCGATGGAATAATCCGACCCGAAGTCGCATCTATGGCGCTCGACAATCGCCTTGCGCACGTCGGGAATCCCCGGCACGACGGTATAGCGGGTGAAATTGGCATCGATGGCGGCAATCGCGGCGTCTTTGATGTGGCGCGGAGTAGGGAAATGGGGCTCGCCGGCCCCGAAATCCACCAGGTTTGCGCCCTGAGCGCGCAATTTAGCGGCTTCGGCGGCCACGGCCATGGTTGCGGAGACTTCAATGCGGCCAATGCGATTGGCAAAAACTTGCGAAGGGGCGGCGACAGTCATGATGCTTCTATCTTTACAGATTTCGCGGCAGACGCAAAACATGTTGTGGGAGAGACTCGCACATCGTGCGAAGAAAGGTCGGATCCGGATTGTTTCCGATTGGAGCTCGGAGAAGTCTCGCTCACATTGAATCTTGTGATTTCTTCTTCAGTTCCATGAGCTTCTGCATCAATTGGAAGGACGATGCAAGAATGGGCCCACCCATTGGATCCAAGTTCAGCGCCTCTGTAGGGCCCTGCCCAATATGGAGTCCGCTTGGAGTGAGCAGGTTGATCCGGACGTTTCCTTTGGCTGGCTCGGGCGGCCTTACCTGGCCCCAAGGCCCAATGTCGTGCACCACCGCACTCCCGGCTTTAAGCAGATCGTCAACGGCACTGTCGAGCGAATCGTCTGGTCGTTCCCACAGGATGCCGGCGCCACTGTAATTGAAGTATCTCGCGCGATGATCGGCATACGCAGCCAGCAGGTCCAGCCCCTTTGGCATCCCCACTTCAACGACGACGCCGAGCAGTTCCTTCTCTTTCTCCTGAGGCGGCCTTTCGCCCAACTCGCGCAGAACATGCCATGCCTGCAATCTAATTCGGGATTCGAGTTGAGGCATTTGCAGAACTTGATAAATGAGCTGTATCGCGCCTTCCCGATCTTCAGCTTCAACCAGCTTGCGAGCGCGCCGGAATGAATCCCAGGGTTCGGTCAACTGTGCATCAGAAGGCGTCTGCACCACTTTCGCCAGGGTGTCATCGCCAAACAGCGTATCCCTGATCTTCTGATGTATCAACGAAGGCTTGAGTACCAGGAACTCTGACAAGTGACCCCTCCTGCGCTACCTTCGCATCGGGCGCGGAACTATCTAGCTCGCACTGATTCGTTCTCGAAGTCGCTTGAGCACGTTTGGCGGCACCAGGCCCGCCACATCGCCGCCAAAACTGAAGACTTCCTTCAACATCCGCGAGCTGACAAACGAATAGCGGCCCGCCGGTTGCAGAAACACTGTTTCGATCTCCGGCGCGAGACGCCTGTTCATCAGAGCCATTTGGAATTCATGTTCATAGTCCGAGATTGCGCGAATGCCCCTCAAAACAGCCTTCGCACCGAGTTGGCGAGCAAAGTCTACCATCATCCCGTCGAATGTCGCCACAGAGATATTGCCCAACGCGGCCGTGGATTCGCGCAACATCTCAACGCGCTCCTCAACGGTGAAGAGCGGGTTCTTCACAGGGTTCTTTAGAATTGCCACCGTCAGATGCTCAAAGAGCTTTGACCCGCGTTGAATCAGGTCAATGTGCCCGTTGGTCGGCGGGTCGAAGGTGCCGGGATAGAGGGCTTTTACGCTCATTGAGGCTGCTCAACTGCGATTCTACGGCATTTCCGCCGGGGTATTGGCTGGGGCTTGTTTCGCTTAGTGCAATTGCACTCATTTGGTCTGCATCGCTGCTTCACTGGTACGTTCTGCGGCACGCGATGCAATGTATAGCGACACCACGGTAATGTCGTCGGTTTGCCCGAAACGCTGGGCCGTCTTGGCAATGTAGCGAGCCGACTCGTGGCTCACCTGCTGGGTGCGCTCGAAGCCGAAAAGCTCGCCCTCCGAATTTGTGGCCTCCACTACTCCATCGGACATGAAGACGAGTCTGTCTCCGCGATTGAGCCTAAATGTGGTCTGCTCGTAGCCGGGATCTTTGATCACTCCCAGCGGCAGGCTGGGCATGAGCTGCAATTCGCGGCCATCGCGATACGGGTTCAAATGACCGGCGTTCGCAATCGTCGTGTTCCCGTCCGGATAGATTCTCGCGCACAGACACGTAGCGAAGCATGGCGCGCAGTCCAGTTCGTGCACCTTGCCCGGCGACGATACTGCTCCGAGCAGGACGTGATTGAGGTGCTCAAGCACCGTGGCAGGATCATGCGAAAGCTCGTTCCGCAGCGCGCCTACAAGTGTGCTTGAATTCATGGCGGCCTGCAGGCCTTTGCCGCTTACATCGCCAACCACCATCAGTAAAGAGTCGTCTTTCAGCGGAAGGACCTGAAAGAAATCTCCACCCACGCCATTCACCGGCAGATAGGCGCTCTCGAGCATGAAGTTGCGGTTCGACGGAAGCTGCGTGGGGATAAGCAGAGCCTGCACGCTCTTTGCGGCTGAAATTTCAGCGGCAGAGCGCTGCTCCTCCTGACTCACGCGAACAAAGCGGTAGAGAATGACCGCAATGAGACTGCCGAGGAAGACTGTGTAAGCGACCGTGCCGATGCCGAACTCGATCGGACCAAGGTAGAAGCGATGCGACGCAAATTGTCCTGAAATCCAATTTCGGCTCGCCGCGTAATCGAGCAGGGTATCGACAGAATCGGCCGTGGCAGCAAGGAAGAAAGGCAGCAGCATCACGCCCGCCTCGTTGCGGCCGCTGCGCCAAGCGCGAAAGAGCAAGATGCACGCGAGCGTGCAGAAAGTGACCTCGGCGGCGACCGAAATATCCGCCTGCAACTGCTCCAGGCGCAACAGGTACACGAAGGGCAAAAGAAGCACAAATATCTGAACGCCACGCACGATCCTTTTTGAGTCACTGCCCGTGAAACGAAGAAGGAACTCCAGCGTAACGGCCATAAAAACCCGCCCGGAGAATATCGTGAAGATGCGGTAGACCGAAAGCGGCATCGCTCCCAGGCCAAAAGCCACATCTGCCGTTCCACTAGCCGCAACCGACATGCACAGCAGGGCGAGCCACAAATATTCCGAGTGGTGACGCTGCGCAACGTAAAGAGCCGCGCCAAGTATCGCAACGCAAATGAAGAGGAACGTGACCACCATCGCCGCGATCACGTGCTCGTTCCATTGCTGGCCGATAGCCAGGGCGGCTTTGGCGGGCATCTGATCGCGCGCGCCGAGCTCGACCTTATCGACGAGGCCGCTGCGGATGGTAACCGTCGGTCCGGCCCAAGTGCGAATTGCCAGGACAATTGTGGCGTTGCCTGAAACCGAAAGCGGCACCACAAGCGGCGGCGACTGATATTCCCGCGGATTCTCGATCATTCCGTGCGTGTGTCCTGACTCCACGCCGTTCACATACACCGCAAACTGTCCGACTGAGTTACCCGTGACGAAAAGGGCCAGAGGTGCACTCGAAGAGAAGCTGCCTGAAAGCTGTGGCGGCTGCAGTGTGAGGCGGTACCAGGCATATCCCTTATACGGGTCGACTCGTTGCAAGTTGAGCGGCTGGTCGAGACTTACGGGAATCCAACTTGTGTCATCGAAGGCGGGATCTGCCCATCGGGGATCATCGCCTTGTTGGAAACGCCATCCTCCATCGAGGTTGAGAATTGCATGAATTCCGGGGTTGCTGGGCGATGCTGCCGTCGCGCTCGCAGCAGGAATGGGGCTTTGCGCGGCCGCGGGAACTGTCCATACGCAAAGAATCGCAAACGAGCAGAAAACCACCCGCGAGAGAACCTGCGCTGCCGCCCGCTCGATGTTCTTCATTCGATTACTAAGTCTAGTGCAGAAGTAGGGAACGTTGGCGCCGATAGATCGAGCACGCTGCATGCGAATCTGGTTAGCCACTCGTGACTGCCTCGGGAGCATCTACGCGAGATGCCCCCGCGCGGATCCTATCCCTTGCGCACCCGGATTGCTTCTTTGGCGTCAGCATGGCCGGCCACTGGCACCTCAGGAACTTCGGCCCTGATGCCGCCAATATTCAGCTTCTTGCGAACATCGGTATCCATCCTGGCGAAGATATCCTTGTTCTCCTTGAGGAAGTTGCGGGTGTTCTCGCGCCCTTGCCCGATACGCTCGCCGGAGTAGCTGTACCATGCACCCGATTTCTCCACGATGTTGTTGGCGACGGCCAGATCGAGCACATCACCCTCGCGGCTGATGCCTTCGCCATAGAGAATGTCAAACTCGGCCTCGCGGAATGGCGCAGCGACCTTGTTCTTGACGATCTTGACCTTGGTTCTGTTCCCCGTAACGGTATCGCCCTCTTTAATAGCGGCAATGCGCCGGATATCGACGCGAACCGACGAATAGAACTTCAATGCGCGTCCCCCCGTCGTCGTTTCCGGGTTCCCGAACATCACGCCGATCTTCTCGCGAATCTGGTTGATGAAAATAAGCGCCGTCCGTGACTTTGAGACCGTGCCGGTAAGCTTGCGCAGGGCCTGAGACATCAGTCGGGCCTGCAAACCCATATGGGAATCCCCCATCTCGCCATCCAACTCGGCCTTGGGCACCAGAGCGGCCACCGAGTCCACTACGAGTACGTCGATGGCGCCAGAGCGGACCAGCGCCTCCGTTATCTCCAGGGCCTGTTCACCGCTATCTGGCTGTGAAACCAGAAGGTTATCGACATCCACTCCCAGCTTCTTGGCGTAGCTGGGGTCAAGCGCATGCTCAGCGTCGACAAAGGCAGCCAATCCCCCCGCGCGCTGTGCCTCGGCAATGATTTGCAAAGTGATCGTCGTCTTGCCCGACGACTCAGGGCCGAATACCTCGATCACGCGGCCGCGCGGAACGCCGCCCACACCTAGCGCCGCGTCAAAACTGATGGATCCCGTCGAGATAACTGCAATAGGCAGAAGGGCTTCCTTGGATCCAAGCCGGACGATGGATCCCTTTCCAAACTGCTTCTCAATTTGCGCAAGTGCTAGTTCTACTGCTTTGGCGCGCTCGTCGGCGATGGCCATGAGAGATGCTCCTCAGAAAATGCTCGCTTGGTGCGGCTTGTTGGGAATGACAGGAAACACGCGGCGGCTAGATTAGATTTCGTTTGGATTGTAGCAGTATGGGACATGCGAAAACAGGACAAAATGGCGAAGATATGGGGAAAGTAGATTACTCCTCGTAGAAGGCTGAAATCGCTGGCTTTTCAAGCGCTATCAAAATTCGCAGAGCTCATTTACGTCTGATAATCCGCATGTATGCGTGGATAACTGGGTTGGATTACACCGTGTAAGCACCGATGCGGGTTTCTCGAGTGGTCAGCGCGTCGCAGGAGCGGTCCAGGATCTCGTACTCGGAGTCGTGGTCTTTGCGAAAAGCGCGAAAGTCGTTTTCGGTGGCCCATCGGTCAATCGTAAGGTAGAGGCCCGGAATATAAGCGTCGCGTAACAACTCCGTCCCCAGGTAATTGGGCGCCGTTCTGAAAAGCTGCGCCCAGCTGCCCTCCGGCCCGTATGCGGCTTCAAAGGCAGGAATCTTTTCCTCGGCAATTTCAAACTGCCAGACGACAACAAACATGCTTGACCCCAATCTTTTCTTTATGGTAGCGCAGGTGCATGCTCAAGGGCGGTTTCACCCGCCGCAGCCGCAACTGCGAGCCAGCACCTCGACAAAATGAAGCGCCTGCTTGTGCCCCAGCTGGTCGATCTGCTCGCGGCAACTGAAGCCGTCGGCGACCAGAATCGTCATGGGACCAGCGGCTTCGACGGCGGGCAGCAGGCTGTCGTTGGCGATGGCCTTGGATACTTCAAATTTGTCCGCCTCAAATCCAAACGGTCCAGCCATTCCGCAGCATCCGGCCTTGATCTGTTCCACGTTCGCCCCCGCGCGACGCAGCAGCGCAATCTCGCTCGCCGGTCCTCCGAACACCGCCTTGTGGTGGCAATGTCCGTGCAACAGAATCTGCGCGCCGTCGAGCCGTCCCGGAATCCAATCGGGAGCTTCCGCCGAGAGCCAATCCGCCAGTAGCCAGACCTGCTTGCTCAAGCGCTGGGCGCGCGCATCGTTTGGAAAAAACTCCAGCAACTCATCCTTGAATACGCTGGCGCAACTTGGCTCGAGAAATATGAACGGCAACCCAGCATCAATCTGCGGAGCCATTCGCACTAACACCTTCGCAAGATATGCGCGCGCGTGATCGAGCAAACCGAAGTCATAAAGTGGCCTTCCGCAACAAATATGCCCTTTCGGCGTCTCGACCTCAAAGCCTGCCTCCCTCAGCACCAACTCTGCAGCCGCAAGGGTTTGCGGATGGTAATAGTTGTTCCACGTATCCGCCCACAAAACCACCTGCGGCGGGGCTGACTGCGCTTCGCGCCTTGGGGCATTTTGCGGTTTTGAAGTGACGGTGGCTCCATTGAGATTGGTCGAGGCGGCTCTCGCTTTGAGATAGCTTTGCGCGGCTAGGCTTGGCATTTTGCGCTGCTGAGCTACGCCGGCGATGCGCTTCATGAGCGGGCTGGTCAGGCGGCCATTCAAAATCGCATTCGTAAGCCCGGGCATCAGCGATCCAACGCGAGCCAGCTTGTCGGCGAACCCGAAGATGTAGTGCCGCAGAGGATGCATTCGGCCCTTGTAGCGCTGTGCGAGAAATTCCGCCTTGTACGCGGCCATGTCCACCTGCACCGGGCACTCGGTTTTGCAGGCTTTGCAGCTCAGGCACAGGTCAAGGGCCTCGTGGACGGCCTCGCACTGAAAGCCCTCCGTGCGCAACGATCCAGCCAGCATCTCCCACAGCAGGCGTGCGCGCCCACGCGTCGAGTGCTTCTCTTCTCCCGTGGCGCGATAACTGGGGCACATCACTCCGCCAACGGTGTTGCGGCAAGCCCCGACTCCGACGCAGCGTTCCGTGGCATGTTCGAGCGATCCGCCATCGCGTGCAAAGACGAAATGCGTCTCGAACTCGGGCTCCTTCCCCGCGCCTTCTTTCTGGTGCGGATCCGCCGAAGGCAGCTGGTCCCACCGCAGTTGGCGCAAATTCTCTATCGGATCGTAAACACGCACCGCGTCGATCAGCTTGCCGGGATTCATTCGGTTGTCAGGGTCCCAGAGAGCTTTGAATTCGCGGAATGCCTGCATTAGTTCCGGTCCGAACATCTTCGGCAGCAGCGCGGCACGTGCCTGGCCGTCGCCATGCTCTCCGCTAAGCGAGCCGCCAAAGCCAAGCACAATATCCGTTGCGCGGTCGAGGAACTCGCGGAATGCGCGCAAGCCCTTTTCACTGCGGAAATCAAAATTGATGCGCATGTGGACGCAGCCCTGTCCATAGTGGCCATAGAGCGG
>Ga0137379_10000637_pt1 | contig 31199 bp, 21 predicted proteins | sample SagtaG_18_FD_104812 | JGI IMG/M metagenome (GOLD analysis project Ga0137379, IMG submission 104812) | Vadose zone soil microbial communities from Sagehorn Ranch, Mendocino, California, USA - Sage2_L_80_16 metaG | ecosystem: Environmental > Terrestrial > Soil > Vadose zone | place: USA...
AATCACAGAAATGCCGGCGAGTTTACAGCTCAAGCTGCTGACGGTTTTGCAGGACGGGCATTTTATCAAGCCGGATGGCCAGAGTAGACTCGAAATGGACGTTCGTATTCTAGCTGCCGCCAGCGGCAATTTGGAACAAGCGATGACGGAAGGCAAGCTGCGGGAAGATCTCTATTATCGGCTGAGCGCGTTTACGGTCCACGTGCCTCCATTGCGCGAGCGCAAAGAAGAAATCGCGCTGCTGCTTGGACACTTCATGAACCAGTTGGCAAGGCGGTATGGGCTTCCGGCGCGCATGTTCTCGCCGGATATGGTGGCTGCCTGCCAGTGCTATGATTGGCCGGGCAATCTCCGCGAATTGGAACAATTTGTGAAGCGTCATTTGCTCATGGGAGAGGATGGGGCCGCGTTGGGCGCGCCCGAGCAGGACGGCATCGTGGCAGAGGATCTAGCTGGCAACGATATTCCCGGCACGAAAGCTTTTCCCAATGGCGGTTCTAGCTCTGGTCTCAAATCGCTCCTGCAAAGCGTGAAAGGGGAAACCGAGAGAAATGCCATCGCAACCGCGCTTGAGCAAACCCGGTGGAACCGCAAAGCGGCAGCCCACCTATTGAAGGTGAGCTATCGGACATTGCTGTACAAGATTCAGCAGTATCAGATGAATCCACCGAATTACACCCCGCCAGTTGGAACTGGCTTGATTAAGAACGGCCAAATACGCTAACTTTCTGGCGAAGATGCCATATCGTTTGAACGCAGGCTGGAGGCGCACTTCGATTTTGAAATGGCTGATTTCTTGCCGGTTTGAACGGCCATTAGGACGGTAAACGAAAAACTTGTTGGAAGAAACTGAAGAACGAAACTTGGAACCGATCGACTGGCACTCGCACCTGGCTCTGGTTCGCCGGCGCAGATGGCTCCTCCTGTTGACTTTCTTTGCGGGATGGCTAATCGTCTGGGGGGTGAGCTGGTTGCTACCCTCCATCTATCGTTCCGGTACGCTCATTCTGGCGGAGCAGCCGACGGTGCCGCGGCCATTCGTGCCGCGGCATGTTGCGAGCGACTCACAAGATCGCTTACAGACCATCACGCAGCAGATGCTCAGCCGCACCCGACTGCTACATATCATTGACAATCTGAGTCTGTATGCGAAAGAGCGCCAGCGACTCAGTAGAGATAACCTTGTGGAGCGGATGCGCAAAGATATCGAGATCGAGTCGGTGCGGGACGAAAACAACGAACTGACCGCTTTCAATATTTATTATTCTTCACGCGATCCACGTGTCGCTCAGCAAGTAACCAGCGAGCTTACCAATCTCTTTGTCAGCGAAAACTTGGAAGCGAGGCAGGCGCAATCGGAGAATACGACCAAGTTCCTCGAAAGTGAGCTCGAAGAGGCGCGCAAAAATCTCGGTGAACAGGAAGAAAAAATCCGGCAATTTAAAGTCCGGCATTTTGGAGAATTGCCTGGGCAATTGCAAAGTAATCTTCAAATTTTGACGGGTTTACAGAATCAATTGCAAAGTGAAGATGAGGCTCTGAACCGCGCAAAACAACAGAACGTTTATCTGGAGTTGCTGCTTGGGCAGCATCGGAATTTCCAGGGTTCGGCCAAAACCGGAACTGAAGACGGAAGCATTATGAAACTGCCAGCCCTAGACCGGGAACATGAAAAGCTCAGAGCTCAACTCACCGATCTCAGTGCTCACTACACCCGCCCTCCCCCCGATGTCCGCAAGCTGAATGAACGGCATCAGCCTGCTGCCAACTTAACCTCCGGGGCAGCGAACTCAGATAAAGCGGACGCTTTCGCACCTATCGCGCTGGATGCTGCACAGCTCCGCGACACTGAGCCGATGATGGAACTCGGGAGTCAGCTAAAGGGGAATCGGATCGAAATAGACAATCGGCAGCGTGCAATCGAGGACGTCAAATCTAAAATCGGTGAGTACCAGGCTCGCCTGAACCGCTCGCCAGTGATGGAACAGAAATTGGCGGACCTGACTCGCGGATATGATCAGTCCAAGGCGAATTACGACTCATTGCTTAAGAAGAAAAATGATTCCGAATTGGCAACAAGTTTAGAACTAAAACAACAGGGCGAGCATTTCCGAGTCCTCGACCCGCCCAGCCTTCCGGTGAAGCCATACTCGCCCAATCGTCTCAAGTTCTGTGCGATCGGTTTGGCAGTGGGATTGCTTTTAAGTGGAGCGACCACCGTCGGAGCAGAACTGCTGGATGATAGGATCTATGATGGAAAATCGTTGAAGAAACTGATTCAAATACCGGTGCTTTCTGAGATTCCGAACTTCTCAACGGACAAGGAGAAGAGAGCCGAGCGAAGGGATGGCTGGTTGGTTTGGGCCACGGCAAGCCTGATGGCAGTATCCATTTTTGCCGGCACGGCATTGAGCTATTTCCGAGGATAAATAAGCGACACCGATGTACAAGGCTTTTTTCAAGTTGCGGCGAAATCCGTTCGAGCTTACTCCGGATCCTTCGTTCTTGTTTCCCACGCGAAGGCACAATGAGGCCCTGGCCGCGCTATATTACGGGGTGAGGCGGCGTAAAGGCTTTGTGGTATTGACCGGCGAGGTGGGCACGGGGAAGACCCTGCTGGTACGGTGCCTGCTGCAACTGCTGAAAGGCAGCAACGTTGCATTTGCTTATTCGTTTAATAGTCGGTTATCCCCGATGGAATTTCTGCAGTACGTAACCGGCGACTTCGGCCTTCCCGCAGCAGCGGGCAAGAACAAGAGTGAGCTTTTGCTGCAATTGGGGAGCTTCCTGGTGGGACGGTATCAGCAAAAGCTGACCACGGTTTTGGTGGCGGATGAAGCCCACCATCTTTCGGAGGAAGTTCTGGAAGAGATTCGGCTGTTGACGAATCTGGAAACGTCCCAGGGCAAATTGCTGCAGATTCTGCTGGTGGGGCAGCCCGAGCTGGATGAAAAGCTGGATTCCACTGAATTGCGGCAGCTAAAGCAAAGAATTGAGCTTCGTGCGCAACTGCTGCCGCTCGATTTGGAGGAAACACGAGGCTACATCCTGCGGCGCTTGCAGTTGTCCGGAGCAGAGTCGCAGGCAAATGTCTTGTTTCCTTACGAAACCATTGCGGCAGTGTACCGGATTTCCCGAGGCATACCCCGCCTGATCAACACCATCTGCGAAAATGCGCTGGTCAGCGCCTATGCGGAGCAATTACAATCGGTCCCTCCCGAGATCATTCAGGAGGTGGCCAGCGATTTCCGCCTCAACGTCGGGGCCAAACCCCGGACCGAAGGAGGCTCAGGAAAAGATGGGAAAGATGGAACAGAACTTTGGCACGCGGTAAAAACTCTGGTTGAGCTGCACAACCAGCTTCAGAGTGTCAGACCAAGCCAAGAGCAAGTCCCCCTGCAAGCTTTCTCGGGCATAAGGAAACATGAGCCGATTGTTTGAAGCGCTGCAAAAATCCGAGCCAGAGTTCAGTTTCGAATTTCCGCTCGCCATGCAGCTCACCGATGAACCGCTGAAGCCGGTAAAAACAGAATCGCCGCAAAAGCAATCGGAGGAGTTCGAGCACGACCAGCGCGCCAAACGGGATTCCGCTCTGGTGCCTGAGCCCGCCCAGCAGCTCCCGTCGGTTCCAGTCGTCATCAAGCCGGACATCCGGCTGGTTTGCCTGACACAGAAGGACAGCCTTGCAGCAGAAAAATTCCGCTTTCTCGCGGTTCGCCTTAGCCAACTCCAGCAAAATCGCGCGGTGAAAAAATTACTTGTGACCAGCACGATTCCAGAAGAAGGCAAGAGCATGATTTCTGCCAATCTTGCTTTGAGCCTGGTGCGCAAGAAGCGGCAGAGAATTTTGCTGGTCGAGGGCGATCTGCGCAGGCCTACTTTATGTGAGAGCTTCGGCCTCAGAAATTTGCCAGGTGTTAGCGAGTGGCTGAAGAGCGGATCTAGCGAAATTACGAATGTTTATCATATTGACGAAGCTGGATTATGGTTTCTTCCTGCCGGTTCACCGCCCGAAAATCCTATGGAATTAATGCAATCTGGCAGACTAGTCGAGTTGATGGACCAGTTGGTCATGTGGTTCGATTGGATTGTGATCGATTCTCCTCCTGTGCTGCCGCTGGCCGATACCAGCGTTTGGAGCCGCCTGGCGGATGGCATTCTGCTAGTCGCCCGCGAAGGCACGACCAAAAAACGTGAGCTGCAGCGAGGCTTGGATACCCTCGACCACTCGAAGCTGCTGGGACTGGTGGTGAACAGTTCCGAATCGTCACGCCAACTATTATCAGCGTTACGGTGTGGCTCAGGCCTGAGCGCAGGCCAAAACTGAATACCTTAGAGACTTACAGTACACCCCCTTCCGCCTTGTAGGCCGTTTTCTTCCCGGTAGGTGCCGGGGATCGACGGGTTGGCATTTCGCAAGGTCGCAGTTACCCGACGAATGACCCGACTCATAGTCGAGTGCTGTACGATAGACGGGTATGACATATTCGAAGAACTCAAACTGGAGAGACTGAATCCAGTATCGCGCGAGTTGTTGCCCCTGAAGCTGTTTTTATGATGATTGACAGATTATCGAGGTTTACGGTTCTAAGCCTGGTCTTTGCCTTTTTTCCTGCGGTCGAAAGTGCATTGACTCAAAGCACGCTGCCGCTAGCCACTGGGTTGCAGCCCGGCAACACGTCGGGGACGGCCATGTCCGGCGAAGCCAATGCGGCAGCGGAGAAGATCGCGGTTGTACCTGTCATCGGTTCCGGTGATCTGCTCAAGGTGAGTGTTCTCGGAGCACCAGAGTCCGACCAGGAGGTGCGTGTCGGTGCGGACGGTAACATACCCCTGAATTTCATTGGTTCCGTGCACGTCGCCGGACTTACACCGGAACAAGCACAAGCTATCATCACGAAAAAATTGGTGGCAGGTGGCTTCTTCACTGAACCGCAGGTGTCTGTTTTTGCCAAGGAATATGCTACTCAGGGGGTCTCCGTGTTGGGAGAGGTGCAGAAGCCTAGCGTCTATCCCCTCATGGGATCGCGCAGGTTGTTCGACGTCCTATCTCTCGCCGGCGGCACTACGCCGAAAGCGGGCCAGGTAATAACTATTACTCATCGCGATCATCCCCGCCAGCTGCGTACGGTCTTGCTCTCGAACGATCCTGCCAAGTCGGCGGAGGCCAACGTGGAGATTTTTCCCGGCGATACCGTAGTCGTGTCCAAGGCTGGAATCGTATATGTCGTTGGGGATGTGCATAAGCCCAGCGGTGTGGTAATGGAAAATGGCACGCAAATGACTGTTTTGCAGGCTATAGCGATGGCCGAAGGAACCAATCCGACCGCCGCTTTGAACAGTGCCAAGCTGATCCGCAAAACACCGACCGGCCCGCAGGAAACGCGTCTGGAGCTCAAGAAAATTCTCGCCGCAAAGTCCCCCGACATCCACCTCCAAGCCGAGGACATTATTTTTGTTCCAAGTAGTGCTGCTAAAGGGGCGGGTAAGCGTGGCCTAGAGGCCATCATCCAGGCTGCAACTGGAGTCGCTATGTACCACCCTTATTGAAAGACTTAGCACCCTCGACCTTCAAGGCACAAACGTTACGGCCGGATGCCAGTCGCGCAGCATGGGCTGCTCACGAGATAAAAGTGAAGCGTGCGAAAATTTTCTTCTCTTATTCGATTAGAGGTCAATTCTGACCAGTCCGCCAGGACATCGCCTGACACGCGCCTCTGGAGCGTGTAGGGTGCGCGGCGGAGCCGAAGTAGGAAATCGGTCACAGAAAGGGATGTCGTGAGCAAGAATTTCGACCTACTACAGAAAGCAGAGAAAGATCTCGGACGGCTGCAGCCAGCGGAGCCTAGTTTCATCCCAAGCGAACGATCGCTACCGAGAGGTGGACCACTTCCCCCATTGGATGCTGAGGAACAGGCGATTGATTGGTTGAAGGTTATCGGAATCCTAGAGAAACGCTGGAGGTTATCTGCGCTTTTTGCGTTCCTTATAATGCTGGCCTCCGTGTGTGTCACCTACTTGACGACGCCCACCTATGAAGCCGACGCTCGCATCGAGATCGACCCACCGGGCGAAGTGTTTTCCCTAGATGGTACTGCCTCCACCTCGAGTGACCTTGAGCTCATGCAAACTCAGGCCCGAGTTCTGCAAAGTGACAGCTTGGCTGTTGCTGTCATTCGAAAGCTGCGCCTCGACCAGAACGACAACCTCATTGGCGGGATAAAGCCTAAAACGAACGAGGTGGCGACTGCTCCGGTCTCCGACGATCTGCAACTTACGCCGCGAGAAAATATTGCTCTAGAAAGATTTAAGACTCTTCTGAATGTAAAACGAGATACTTCCAGCCGCCTTATACTTGTCGGCTTTATGAGCCACGATCCGCAGCTCGCAGAAAAAGTAACCAACACGCTGGTGGAATTCTTTATCGATCGGAGCTTTCAGACTAGACATGCCGCCATCATGAAGTCTTCGGAATGGCTTTCGCGTCAATTGGACGACATTCGCACCAAAATGGAGGACTCAAATCGAGCTCTGGCACACTTTCAGGGAGCCATAGGTGTTGCCGATGCGGGCGATAATAAGAACACCTTCACCGAGCATATGGGTGAACTCACCCGACAATTAACCCAGGCGGAAGCCGAGCGAATTCAACTGAAAGCGCTCCTCAATAGCGCACAGGGTGGCACTCCGGATTCGCTTCCCGAGGTTCGCAGCAACCCGGTGGTCCAAAGGCTTAGCCAAACATTAGCTGAACAGCGCGCGCAGCTTTCTCAGGTGCTCGTCGTGTACGGCAAGAATCATCCGACGGCGAAAAAGCTTCAGAGCCAGATTGATGAATTACAGAGTCAATTGGACGCGCAAAAGAGTGCAGCTTTGAATTCACTTAGAACGAGCTATGCCGCGGCTGAGGCGCGCGAACGTTTGATGGCAACTGAGTTAAAGGGTACCACCAAAGAATTAGATGAAATAGCTCGCTATAATACTCTCAAGAGGGATTTAGAGACAAACAGGAACCTATACAACACATTGTACGCAAAGGTCAAGGAAGCAGGGATCGCTGCTGCCTCGAAGTCGTTCAATATTCGGGTAGTGGACCAAGCCCGGGTTCCCACAATTCCAGTTCGTCCGCGCTGGATTCTAAATCTCTCGGCGGGATTGGTCGCCGCTCTTCTTGGTGGAGTGGTGCTTGCGTTTGGTCTTGAACAACTCGATAATAGGCTCCACTCTCCTGAGGACATCAAAAGATGGATCGGGAATTCTAACGTCTCCATTATTCCTGCGATCGGTGAATGTGATCTCCAGAACGCACGTCTTGCATGGCCAAAGAGGGTCGTTGGATTCCTGCCCGGCCCTCGTATCGACGACGAAGTTCGGAACGAGATTTTCCTGCTGGAGAGACCGCATTCGCCAGAGGCTGAAGCGTTACGGGGATTGTATGGCTCACTCACGCTAGCGTGTCCCGAGAATCCTCCCCAGGTGGTGCTAATTGCTTCTGCCTTCCCTGGGGAGGGGAAAACCACAGTCGCTCTAAATCTCTCGTTTGCATTGGCCAAGCACGCCAAGACCTGCCTTGTGGATGCGGACCTGCGAAAGGGTAGGATCGCTAATGTGCTCGGCTTGTCCGCCGACGAAGGTTTGGGCAATGTCCTAGCTGAAGCCAGGTCGTTGGACAGCGTTTTGCAGGAAGCTCCCGCACTCCGCAATTTATCAATCGTGTCAACGGGCAGCTCGAACGCTAATTCTGGCCAACTCATCTGCTCCGACACAATGCGGCAGGTCTTGCAGGAGCTCCGATACCGTTTTCGGTTCGTGGTGATTGATTCTGCTCCGATCCTCCCCTTCGTGGACGGGCGCGCACTCTCAACCATGGCCGATGCTGTGGTTCTCGTCGGAAGAGCTGGCATTACTACGCGTCGCGCCATGCAACGTAGTATTGAGTTGCTCTCGGAAATTCACTCCGCACCGATCCTACATGTCGTACTAAACGGGGCAGAGATGAATTCCACCTACTATAAGTACTATCGGTATGGGTATCCCGGGTACCCCAACTACGGTTCCACACCAAAATGAAGCGACATGTTTGCCTGCCCTCCTTGGACCAAGAATTCCGCCATTTGCTCGCTGGAGGAATTAGCTGAACGCTCTGATTTGTTGATCACCGGTCATCGGTTCATAACATTGGACCGCTCGGTCTGGTGCAGTCCCACGACTGCATGATGTTTGACCCGTGTGATCTGAGTTTAAGGACCATCACTCCGCAAAAGGAGACGCCGTGTTAGGTGGCAGTCGCTCTGCGCACAACATCCTGATCATTGTTCAGAACCTGCCTGTTCCTTTTGACCGCAGAGTGTGGCAAGAAACTAACACCCTGAGGCGGGCGGGTTTTGGTGTCGCAGTGATCTGCCCTAAGTCAAAGACTTACACGAAGAGCTACGAACAGTTAGAGGGGGTTGATATCTACCGGTACCCCCTCCTGATGGAAGCGGATAACAGCGTAGTGGGATACTTGCTTGAGTTCGTGTATTGCTGGTTCGCGACTTTGTTGCTGGCGTTCCGAGCTTATCGTAGACGCCCGTTTCATGTGATCCATGCATGCAATCCCCCAGATACCTACTTCGCCATAGCCTTTCTGTTCCGCTCACTCGGGGTGAAGTTTGTTTTCGATTATCATGATCTCTGTCCCGATCTATACGTGGCTAAGGGTCATGCAAGGAGAGGTGTCGTCTACCGCACCTTGCTGTTCCTCGAGCGATTAACCTTTCGGACAGCAGACATGGTGATTGTTGTCAACGAATCATATCGGCAGATCGCGAGAACCAGAGGAGGTGTGCCGGACCGAAAGATCGTTGTGGTTCGCAACGGCCCCCGCCGCGAATGGGCGCAGCTCTGCGGCCTGGATGCTGAGCTGAAACAAAAGCACAAGTACCTGGTCGTATTCCTGGGACAGATTGGTAAGCAGGACGGCGTCGACTACCTGCTTCGTGCTATTCGCGTTTACCGCCACTCTTACGGAAACGACACGTTGTTCGCGATCATAGGCGGGGGACCAAGTCAGCCCGCTATGCGACGCTTGGCTGCCGAGCTCGGATTAACTGATTGTGTTCGTTTCACCGGCCGGGTCTCCGATGAGCAACTTCTTTCGTACCTGTCCACCACCGACCTATGTGTTGATCCCGACCCGTGGACCGAGTTCACCAATGTTTCAACGATGAACAAGATGATCGAATACATGTCACTCGGCAAACCAATTATTGCATTCGACCTGTTGGAACACCGGCGTTCTGCCCTCGAAGCCGCGCACTACATCGAACCGAATGACGTCACCAAATTTGCCACCGGCATTCGCGAACTGCTCAAGGACGAACAACGGCGGGAGCGAATGTCGAAATTCGCAAAAGACCGTTTTCAACGTGCACTCGCGTGGGAGGTCTCTGAAGAAAACTTGGTTCGAGCGTACCACCAGCTGCTTAACGATAAACTTCTTGACCAACCGTGCGATCCGCTGGCCACAGATAGAGGATGGGCGGCCGGGACTGCCGGCAGAATAATCCCGAGTTCAGCCACAAACGAATCCACCTCGTTGATGTCCAGGTTCTGAAAGGAAATACCGTACTGCTGATACCCATGCCCGCTGCGCGCTGACAAGATGTCGAGATCAAGGGATTCATATGTTGGAATACATCGGCTTCGAAATTGGAGACACCATCGCAAGTCTCGCACCTTACCAATGCAAACTGCCTAGCTGGTTGTGTTGTTACAAAGCTGCGAACCAGAACTCTGGCTTCGCGCTTGGCAAACCCCGAAATCTGGAACCCTAGCTGTTCTCGATGGCGACTCGTCGTTTTAGAAATCGGTTGCCCGCCTCAAGGGCGCACAGATCTGCCCTCCGCCGACTATCGCATTGAGGACGCGAAACGCTACTTATGTTTTTGAAATTCTTTGGTCTTCGGGAACAGCCATTCGGGGTTACGCCCGATCCATCGTTCCTGTATCTGAGTCCGACGCATCGCGAAGCCCTGGCTTCTCTGTTTTATAGCATTGAAATGGGACGCGGATTCCTGGCCTTGATCGCGAAGCCAGGGATGGGCAAGACCACGCTACTGTTCCATTTGTTGGAAAAATTTCGCACTTCGGCACGAACCGCCTTCCTGTTTCAAACTCAGTGCACATCGAGGGAATTCATGCGGTTCTTGATCGCCGAACTGGGGTGCGAAACAGACGACCAAGATTTCATTCGGATGCATGAGGAGTTCAACAATCACCTACTGCAGGAGGCGCGTGCCGGGAAGCGTGTCATCGTTGCCATCGATGAGGCGCAGAATCTTGATCCCTCTGTACTGGAAACGATTCGCCTACTTTCCAATTTCGAAACACCCCGTGCCAAGCTGCTGCAGATTGTGCTTGCGGGACAGCCGGAACTCGCGGATAAATTGGCCAGCAGCGGTATGGCTCAACTCCGCCAGCGGTTTTCGCTGCTGCACCGACTGAAGCCGCTTTCACATGAAGAAATTAAGAATTACATTCAACACCGACTGCGGATTGCAGGCTACGCCGGTGGAGAGCTGCTCACCTCTGACGCCCAGAGAATCCTGACAGACTTCAGCGAAGGCGTACCTCGAAACATTAACAATTTTTGCTTCAATGCGCTCTCGCTAGCCTGTGCGTTGGGGCAGAAAACTATCGACGCAGAGATTGCGCAGGAAGTGATTTCCGACCTGGACATCTCGCAACATCTTTCACGACCAAACGGGGCGGCCGACGGAGTGGTATCCGCTTCTCAAACCTCCGCCAGCCTTCCGATCAACTCAGGGGATGCGTCGCCCTCAGCGAGTACGAATGGAAAGCAAGCAAGGAGCAAGTGGTTCGATACCTGAGAAATTGGCGGTCCTGCGTGGCGGGTGTGTAATTCTTTCAGGTTCGTTTTGCAAGCCAGATCCAAACATCTGCATTCTGTCTGTAGTGGTCCAGTCTGGCTTATTTGGTACGGAGAGTAAACAAAGGTGAAACCAAAGATCTTGGTTGCCGCGACGTGTCGTTGGTTCACGGCAGCACGGCTGGCAATGGCGCTCGCGAAGGCAGGGTGCGCTGTTACAGCAGTTTGCCCGTTTCCGCACCCGCTCGGCAAAACTCGTGTTGCGGAGCAGATCCACACCTACAACGGGTTGGTACCGCTTAGGTCATTTACAGAGGCTATCACCGCAACAAAGCCTGACTTCATTGTTCCTTGCGACGATCTGGCAGTGCGGCACTTGCACCAGCTTTATCAGAAAAGCCGACGTCACGGCAAAGCCGGCGAGTCAATTTGTGTGCTGATTGAAAATTCACTCGGCGCACCTGAAGATTTGCCGACCATGTACGCGAGAGCCGCGTTCATGGAATTAGCCGCAACAGAAGGTATTCGCGTTCCAAAAACCACCGTGGTTGCCAACGCCGACGAGCTTGAAACGTGTATTGCCCGAATGGGCTTACCGATGGTGCTGAAGGCAAACGGCACTTCAGGTGGCTTGGGAGTGAGGGTTGTGCACAGCATCGAAGAGGCCGAACAGGCGTTGCGGGTATTGCAGGCTCCTCCTTTTCTGGCGCGGGCAGCGAAACGTGCGGTAGTGGACCGAGACTTTACTTTGTTGAGGCCCTTTCTCCTTCGTCACCGATCGGTGGTGAACGCCCAAGCATTTGTAGCAGGTCGCGAGGCAACCAGCGCGATCGCTTGCTGGAAAGGCGCAGTCCTAGCCAGTCTGCATTTTGAGGTGCTCAACAAAGCGGAGGCGGTAGGGCACGCGACGGTGTTGCGCTTGATTGAGAACACTGAAATGTCAGCTGCCACCCAGACGATTGCCCGTCGGCTGAATCTCTCTGGCGTGCATGGCTTTGATTTCATGCTGGAAGCAGGTACTGGAAATGCATACCTCATCGAAATGAATCCCCGTGCAACTCAGGTAGGACACCTGACGCTTGGGCCTGGACGCGATATTCCCGCGGCCCTATATTCAGCCTTGTCGGGGGAAACTGTGCAGCCAGCTCCCAAGCTCACCGACAAAGACACAGTGGTTCTCTTCCCGCATGAGTGGTTGCGCAATCCATCGAGCGTATTTCTCTTGTCCGGGCATCACGATGTGCCCTGGGAAGAACCTGAGTTGGTACGTGCCTGTGTAAAAAGACTTCGGAAGCCGAACGCCTGGTATTCTCAACCCACGTGGATTCAGACTTTGTCGGCGGTTCGCTTCCTTACTCCTCGAACTACGTACACGGGGCGCTCCACACGTCCTCGATTGCGAAGCGGAGTGAGTCCCGAGATCAGCAGCGAACACGCATCTGGATCTCAACCTAACGAAACCGGATTCGGCGTTCCGGTTCCATGCCGTACCGCACGACCTCCGAATGGTAAAGCTATAGAGTTGATTCCTGAGCACTTCATACAGGATAGGCTGGTTCGACGCGAGATCCACCGGAACGCGAGAAAGCCACTTCGAGTAATGAAATTTGGCGGGACCTCGGTGGAGGACCCCTCTTGCATCGAAAAAGTGGTCGACATCATTCGAACTGCTTCGCGCGAGAGCAGTGTCGTGGTGGTCGTCTCTGCAATGAGAGGCGTGACCAACAGTTTGATTGAGGCGGCTAGGCAGTCAGCAGCAGGGAATCACCGTACGGTGGCGACCATTTTTGAGGAGCTGCGCAAGCAGCACGATACCGCGGTCAGCGCCTTGATCCGTTCGGCTGCGGAACGGAGCCGCATCAGCGACAAATTGCAGGAGATTTTTCAAGAGGGTGACCGGCTGTGCCAAGGTACGTGCCTTTTGGGCGAATTGACACCGCGGGCGCATGATTCAATCTCGAGTCTTGGTGAACGCCTTTCTACGCCTCTTGTTGCCGCCGCGCTTTCGGAGTGCGGAATGGCCAGCGAGGCGATCGAAGCCACGGAACTCATCGTGACTGACTCGCAGCACGGGGCTGCTGACCCATGGATGGATCCGACGTGCGAGCGCTGCGAAGCGCGCCTGCGCCCGCTCTTACAACAGGGCATTGTCCCCGTGGTGACCGGTTTCATCGGTGCCACAGCGGAAGGCGTGCTCACTACTCTCGGCCGGGGCGGCTCGGATTATTCTGCGACGATTCTGGCCGCGGCTCTTGGCGCTGACGAGGTCACCATCTGGAAGGACGTGGACGGCCTGATGACAGCCGATCCACGCCTGGTGCCTGGCGCGTGCACAATCCCCGAAATTTCATATCGCGAGGCGGCCGAGCTCGCAAATTGTGGGGCCAAGGTTCTGCATCCGAAAACCCTTTCCCCGGTGGTGCAATGCGGCATCCCTCTTTGGATCCGCAACACGTTTGCACCCGAACGGCGCGGGACGAAGATCACGCCTACAGGCTCGCCGAACGGGGGAGGAATGAAGGCCCTCACTGGCATCAGTGAAGCCGCATTGGTCAGCATCTTCGGCCGAGGCATTGGGACGCTGCAGGCTCTCTTGGGCCGCGCATTGGCGGCGACCGCGGCGTTTCGAGCTAATGTGCTGCTGATTTCGCCATTCTCTTCGCAAAACGACATCTGCTTGGCTGTTCCGTCTTCCCTCGCGCACCAGATATGTGACGCGTTACACCGCGAATTCGAGCTGGACCTTGCAGCCGAAAAAGTCGCGCGTATCAGCCTCGACTCTTCGGTTGCGATCGTCACCGTGGTCGGCCAGAACATGCGCGACATATCGGCAGTTGTGGGACGTGCGTTCAGCGCACTTAGCCGGGAGAACGTCAACATCATCGCGAGCGTACAAGGCTCTTCGGAGTGCAATATCTCCTTTGCAGTGGCACAGAAAGACATGAAGGCAGCACTCGTCGCGCTGCATCGGGAATTCCAGCTGGGCACGCTGAATTCACAAGTTCTTTCCCTACCAAGCCCTGGCGAAAGACCAGCGACCTGGCTTTACAAGTCTGAGGCTAGTGCAGAAAGCGCTTGAGCAAATGAGCAGTTCCGTCTACGGGACCGCCATGGGAGCGGGTTCTGAGGTGAACCGACACATGCTTCCACAGGTTCAAGGTCGATAAGATGGGCTTCCTTGAGAAGAGAATTATCGAAACGATCGCGACCGTGAGGACATGCCGAAAAACCCCCGTTCGGCTACGGTGTGATCTGCCTGTACACGCCTCTGAGGCGGCAGCGCCGGTCAGGCTTCGGGAAGCGCTATTTTCGGATTTCCGGGACGTGGAGGTGCTCCAACGACGCTGCGGCTTAGCTCCGGATTCACGTCAAAATTGGGAGCGCTTTTGGAGGCGTAATCCAGCGCTGGGGGGGATGCAATTTGAACCGCCTATGGGCTGGGTTTTGGAAGCGGAAGGCAAGGCCGTTGGTTACCTGGGGAATATCTCGCTACTTTATCGCTACGGTGACCGGACCCTGACTGCCGTCGCCGGACGTGGATTCGCGGTTGAGCCCGCGTACCGCGCAGCCAGCTTCTGCTTGGTCGCGGCTTTTTATCGTCAGAGACCTGTTGACCTTTACCTTACTACGACTGCGAGTGAGGTGACGGGGAAGATTGCGCGGGCATTTAAATCTAATCCTCTTTCTCAGGCGGATTTTGGAACACTGTTTTGGGTTTTGCGTCCGTATCCGTTCGCCCAAGCAGTAATGACAGATCTGAAAATCAGACCGGCCCTCAAGCGTATGGGCGGCATGCTCGCCTCAGTTGCCATTCGGGCGGATAAGATTCTCCGCAGACGTCGGCCCAGGCAGTGTGCAAAATCTCTCGCAGTGAGTGAAATCAGGGTCAGCGAGATCGGAGATGACTTTCAAGCTCTCTGGATAGAGAAATTGAGGGAAAGACCGCTACTGGTATTTGCTGACCGCAGTCCCGCTACCCTGCGGTGGCATTTTGAGAGCCCTGATGCAGCAGCCGTGCACGTACTCTGCTGCTATAAGCATGGAGAACTGCTCGGCTATGCCGTGACTCGTAACGAGCAAAATCGGGAGAATGGTCTGCGAGTTTCTATCATCGCAGACATGCTAGTTAAACAAGACGACCCAGTAATTGTGAGAAGTCTATGGGCTGCGGCATATGATCATGCGAAGCGGGACGGTAGCCACATTCTCCGGGTGACAGGTTTTCCGTATGGTATTCGACGATTCTGTTCTCAATGGAGGCCATACCTCACAACTGATCCGGTATGTCCCTTTTACTACAAAGCGGCGGAACCGATGCTGCATAAAACGCTCTCAGAGGGTATGGCCTGGTATGCGACCGCGCTCGACGGTGATAGGACACTGTCCTGAGCCGTAATTCGAAGAAACCAGAAATGGAGATCGCGCCGAAGGAGTTCCACAAAGTTCGCCTGGATCGACCCGAGTTCAATGCCGCGAATGCTAGCTTTGTTATTCAACGCGCAGGAGTGAGTTATGGGCCGAGAGAACGCTGTCCGCTTTACTAACTTTTCACCCGCTCAGACAATCCCCCTCCTTGTTCAACCCACGATTAGCGGGGTTAGTCTCATCGAGTGGGTTCATGAACACTGCGAGATGGTCCAAAACAAGATCAGCGAGGTTGGGGCGATTCTTTTTCGTGGTTTTGATGTCCACGGACAATCTGAGTTCGAGGCGGTGTTTGATCATCTCTTTGGCCAAAAGTTGGATTACGTTTATCGTACAACTCCGCGCACACAAGTTGGAAAAGGAGTTTACACAGCCACAGAATATCCACCACGCGTCAGCATTCCATTTCATAACGAGAATTCTTATCAGCGCGATTGGCCGATGCGTCTGGCATTCTTTTGTGTGAAGCCTGCTGATCAAGGGGGAGAAACGCCGATCGCTAATAGTGTTAGAGTCACAGCGCGAATCGATGGCGCAATTAGGGAAAAGTTCCAACGGAAGAAAGTCATGTATGTCAGGAATTACCGGCCTGGTTTCGATATACCTTGGCAGACCGTCTTTCAGACGGAAAACAAAGAAGAGGTCGAAGCATACTGCCAACAACACGGCATCGATTGCGAATGGAAGGGAAGCGACTGGTTGCGGACACGACAAATTTGCCACGCGATTGCGATCCACCCCAAAACCAGACAAGCCATCTGGTTTAACCAAGCTCACTTGTTCCATGTCTCGAGCCTGGATGAAAGGACTCGGAGAGGTTTGCTGAGCCTCTACGGCGAGGAGGGGCTTCCGCGAAATTCATACTATGGCGATGGCGCCCCAATCGAGGAAGAGGTATTGGCAAATGTTCGTGACGCGTACAGCGGCGAAGCCAGTGTTTTTCAGTGGAGCCCCAACGATCTGTTATTGCTCGACAATATGTTGGTCGCGCATGGCCGGAATCCATACAAAGGCGAGAGGAAGATCTTGGTCAGCATGGCAACCCCTTATTCCGCAGCAGCGCGAGAGTCCTCCCAGGGTTTCAGCAGTGAACCGGGGATGGCGGCCTGAGTATAGCTGATCGCGCGACTGATCGAAGGGAACGAACATGTGCGGTATCTGTGGACTGTTGAAACTCGACGGTCGTCAAGCTGATCCTAATCAGATCGGTAAGATGATTGCGACGCTGCATCACCGCGGGCCGGACGCGCGCGGCAGCAACGTTTCGGGTTGCGCCGGGTTGGCCCACGCCCGGCTGAGCATCATTGACCTGCAAAGCGGTGCGCAGCCAATGTCCACTGCGGATGGCCGCCTTTGGATCACATTTAACGGCGAGATCTTCAACTACATTGAACTTAGAGAGCAACTGCTAAGTAAGGGACATAGTTTCGCGACGCGCTCTGATACAGAAGTGATTCTAAACGCCTATCACGAGTTTGGCGAAGATTGCGTCAATCACTTTAATGGTCAGTGGGCATTTGCGATCTGGGACAGAAAGGAACAAAAGTTGTTCCTCTCGCGCGACCGCCTGGGGGTTCGGCCGTTATTCTATACACAGACGACGGATAGCTTCCTGTTCGCCTCTGAAATCAAAGCGTTGCTAGCCTGTCCCGAAGTGCCCAGAGAAGTTGACCCCAAGGGTATGGACCAGATCTTTACATTCTGGGTGACGCTTCCTCCGCGGACTGTGTTTAAGAATATCTTTCAATTGCCGCCGGGTCACTCACTCACGGTAAAGGACAATTGTGTTCGCGTTCGGCAATACTGGTCCATTCCATATATGCAGGACGGAAACCCGCATAGTGGAAATGAAGGCGAGGCCGCAGAAGAATTATTGCATCTGTTGCAGGATGCAACGCGCATCCGCCTGCGCTCAGACGTGCCAGTCGGGGCATATCTGAGTGGAGGAATTGACTCCACTGTAACCACGGCGCTGGTCAGGAAGCTCGCGAACAATGGTCTTCGTAGCTTTTCCATTACTTTTGAAGATAGCGAATTCGACGAGAGTTCCTATCAGCGGGAAGCTAGTTCGTTTCTTGGAACGCAGCACTCAAACGTGTCCTGCTCGCATGCCGATATCGCAAGAGTCTTTTCGCAGGTTGTTCAACACACGGAACAACCCATAGTTCGTACCGCGCCTGTGCCTATGTTTCTGCTGTCTCGATTGGTGCGCGAGAGTGGCTTCAAGGTGGTGTTGACGGGTGAGGGCGCGGATGAGGTGCTTGGCGGCTACGATATTTTCAAAGAGGCCAAGATCCGGCGTTTTTGGGCGCGCAACCTGGACTCGAAGTGGCGTCCGCTGCTGTTGAAGCGTTTGTATCCATATCTTCAGGATTTTCAGCGGCAGCCCGCGGCTAATCTCAAAAACTTTTTCCGCGTTAGTGGGGAGGATCTTGAGAGTCCGTTCTTTTCGCACTTGCCGCGCTGGGAACTCACGGCAAGGTTAAAACTACTGTTCTCAGCCGAATTCCGCGCTGAAATAGGGAAATATGACGCAATTGGTGAACTCGAAGGTGCTTTACCGCCGGATTTCCGCTCCTGGCCACATTTCACACAGGGAGAATATCTGGAAACCAATTATTTTCTCTCCGGCTACCTGCTTTCCTCACAGGGCGACCGGATGGCCATGGCTCATTCCGTAGAAGCGCGCTACCCCTTCCTCGATTACCGAGTCCTCGAGTTTGCGGCAAAACTTCCTGTGAACTTAAAAATGAAGGTACTCAATGAAAAGTACCTGCTGAGGCGAGCCTGTGCCGGCTTAGTTCCTGATTCGATCCTACGTCGTCCAAAGCAGCCGTACCGAGCCCCAGATGCGAGATGCTTTTTCGATGTGGAAGCTCCAGCTTATGTAAAAGAGCTGCTCTCACCCTACGCTATCGAAAAGAACGGGATCTTTGATGCGCAGGCGGTCAGCGCGTTAGTTAACAAGTTTAGAGCTGGCAGGGCAAGCAGCGTGAAGGACGACATGGCGTTGGTAGGGGTCCTCTCAACTCAAATTCTGGCTACACAATTCACAAAACCATGGGAGATATTATCCGAACCATGCATACAACAGACATCGAGCATCAAATCCGAAGCTTTCTCGTAGACAACTTTCTTTTTGGCCGGAGCGATGCGCTGGGTGATCATGAATCGCTGCTGGGTGGCGTGATCGATTCGACCGGCACCCTCGAGCTGGTGGTCTTCCTGCAAGATCGTTTCGGCCTCACCGTCGAAGATGAGGACGTAGTTCCGGAGAATTTCGATTCTATAAAGCACGTAGCCGCCTACGTTGCGAGAAAACTTGACGCAAAGGCATGCGCGGGTCAATAGCGGATGATCCTAGCCAAGCACATGACTGAAGCTCAGCTATCTAAGATGTTGACGAGCCTGCCCGCGCGAGTTAGCGAAATTGTGAAGCCATGGGCCGAGCGGTCGCCGGATCGGCCCGCTTTAGTGGAAGACGCTGGCAGTTGGACCTATGGACAGTTGGATTCTGCAGTCACCGACACCCAGGCCTGGTTGCGTGACATGGGAGTGCGCCCAGGGGATCGGGTCATGATCGTGTGCGAGAACTGCAGGGCATTGGTTGCGGTGCTATTCGCCTTAGCAAGCCTGGATGCGTGGCCAGTGCTGGTGAACGCGCGCCTCTCAGCCCGTGAGATCGAGAACATCCGGGATCACTGCGGTGCGCGTCGTGTGATCTACACCACGAGCGTTTCGCCCCATGCTACAGAGCACGCCAAGCGACAAGGCGCGGTCATCGACGAGGCCGCAGGTTTGGGAGCGATCGGCATTGGTCCGCTCTATGAACAGGTCGAACCGGAGCCGCTCGATACCAGCACGGGCAGCCGCGTTGCCGCCTTAATCTATACGTCAGGAACAACCGGGCTTCCGAAGGGCGTCATGTTGACTCACAGAAACGTGCTATTCATAGCAGCTGGATCAGCAAAGATACGCGCGCTGAGTCCTGATGACCGGGTTTATGGCATTTTGCCAATGTCGCACGCGGTCGGCCTTTCAGTTGTCCTTCTGGGCACGTTGCTCAGCGGTGGGATACTCTATTTGTCGCCGCGTTTTGATCCCATGAGCGCACGGGTAGCGTTGGAGAAGCACCGGCTGACAGTGATGCTAGGCGCCCCGGCTATGTTCGCCCTATTCCTCGACTTCGCGAAGTTAAAGGGAATCACGTCTCTGAATCTACCAGCCCTCCGGATTATTTCCTCTTCCGGCGCCCCTCTCCAGTCCGAACTCAAAACAGGGGTGGAGAACCTATTCGGCTTAGTACTCCACAACGGTTATGGCATAAGCGAATGTTCTCCCACAATTGCCCAGACCAGGGTCGAAGCACCGCGTAATGATACTTCCGTCGGTCCGCTGTTCCCGGGAGTCGAAGCCAAGCTAATCGGCCGTGGTGGCAAACCGGTCAATGATGGAGAAGTGGGGGAACTACGCGTGCGTGGACCGAACATCATGAAGGGGTATTATCGCGCCCCCGAGGAAACGGCTGCCGCTATCGATCGGGAAGGATGGTTCAATACGCGCGACTTGGCTCGGCTCGAAGACGGAAATCTCTTCATCGTTGGCCGTACTAAGGACTTAATTGTTCGCTTTGGGTTTAATATCTACCCGGCTGAAGTCGAGGCCGTGCTCGATTCTCATCCGTCAGTCGCCCGTTCCGCCGTAATCGGTCGAGTGGTGGAAGGAGCTGCAGGAAATGAAGAGATCTTGGCTTTCGTTGAACCAGTTTCGGGTTCGCCACTCACGCCTACTGAATTGGCGGAACATGCTGCTCGACATCTTGCCTCATACAAACGACCTTCGCGCATCTTGTTCATCCCCTCCATGCCAGTGACTCCCACCGGAAAGATCGCGAAGGCAGAGCTCGTTAACATGGGACGAACCTGATGCGGCAGTTCTGTGTGCATGCGGCGAGGCTGAATGCTCGTCTTTTCATCGGTGGAGATGACCAACTCGTACGCTTTCAGTGTACCGATACGAGGCGTTGGAAAGCGTTTAATCGGAATACTCGCCGAAACTCCACCAATAGTTTTGAACAGTTACTCGGAACGTAAGGGGGACTTCTTTTGGTCATGCTGAATACTGCGATTATCGGTGCCGGTCCCTACGGACTTTCAGTAGCTGCCCACTTCCGGCAGCGCGGCATTGCATTTCGTATCTTTGGCCGTCCGATGGATAGCTGGCTGGCGCACATGCCGAAAGGCATGGTGCTCAAGTCTGACGGCTTCGCTTCGGACATTTACGATCCGCATAGTGAATTCACACTGATGCATTTTTGCGCCGAGCAGGGAATCGACTATTCCGATACCGGCATTCCAGTCCGTCTCGATACCTTTGGTGCCTATGGACTGGCTTTCAGGGAACGAATGGTTCCTGAGCTTGAAGAGCGGCTTGTCGTGGGCCTGGATCCGGTCCCAGGTGGGTTTCGCCTTCGGCTCGACGATGGCGAAGCAGTAACGGTCAGGCGAGTAGTGCTGGCGGTCGGAATTACCAACTTCGGATATGTTCCTGCTGAGTTAGGGCATTTGCCATCCGAGTTCCTCTCGCATAGCTTCGACCATCATGAACTCGAACCTTTCAGAGGCCGTAGGGTAGTCGTGATTGGGGGCGGCGCTTCGGCGCTTGATCTCGCTGGGTTATTGCGCGACGCCGAAGCAGAGGTACAGTTGGTGGCCCGGAAACCCTCCTTGAAGTTCCACAGCGGCCCCAATGCTGGAAAACGTTCTTTGTGGAAACAAGTTCGGCATCCGCAATCTGGACTGGGTCCAGGATTACGATCGCGCTTTTTTGCCGATGCCCCTGCGGCATTCCACTATTTACCTGAACGCCTGCGTTTGCACTTTGTCCAAACCACCCTCGGTCCCTCGGGCGGGTGGTTTATCAAGGACAAGGTGATGGGAAATGTGCCTCTACTGCTGGGACAAACGCCGCAGCGAGCCGAAATCAAGAATGGCAAGGTGCATCTTCAGCTTCGTGCGCTGGACGGCAAAGAACGCGAAGTTGTGACCGAGCACGTGATTGCCGCGACCGGTTACAAAGTCGACATGCAACGATTGGCTTTCCTTAGTCCAGAGATTCGCTCGAAGATCAAAGCCGTGAACGGCATGCCAGTGCTGTCATCAGCGTTCGAGTCCTGCGTACCCGGCCTTTACTTCGTTGGGCTTGCAGCCGCCAACAGCTTTGGACCTGTGATGCGGTTCGCTTTCGGTGCCGGGTTTGCGGCCCGCACTCTCACCCGGGCTATGCTGAAATTGCTGCCCGAAGATTCGATCTCTGTTCCGGTCCCCGGTCTTGTGACATCCGGAACGGAACAGGCAGAAGAGCCGGCGCTGTGGTCATAGCGAGCTCTTTCTTTCCGAAACCAGTTTTACGCATGAAGAGAGAAACTATCGCCATCCACGTCGGCTACGACGGCGACCCCACAACCAAAGCTGTGGCGGTGCCGATCTATCAGACGATCGCATTCGAGTTCGACAGCGCGGAACACGGAGCTGCGCTGTTCAATCTGGAAGTCGAAGGGAACATCTATACGCGGATCGGCAATCCTACCAATGCGGTGCTGGAAAAACGAGTCGCCGCACTGGAGGGTGGCGTGGAGGCGCTAAGCGTCAGTTCAGGAATGGCGGCCATCGAATACTCGATCATCAACATTGCAGAGTTGGGAAACAATATTGTGTCAACTCCGCAGCTGTATGGCGCGACCTACACGTTATTTGCGCATGTGTTTGCGAAGCGGGGAATTATTGCGCGCTTTGCGGAGAGCGATTCTCCTGAGGCTGTCGAAGAGCTAATCGATGAAAATACGCGCGCCGTGTTTTGCGAAAGCGTTGGCAATCCGGCCGGGAACGTCGCCGACATCGAAGGCCTGGCGCGAGTGGCGCACAAGCACGGCGTGCCTTTAATCGTAGACAACACGATCGCAACACCGATTTTGCTCAGGCCGATTGAGTATGGCGCCGACGTTGTGGTTCATTCCATGACGAAGTTTATGGGAGGGCACGGCACAACCCTGGGTGGAATGATTGTGGACAGCGGGAAATTCCCTTGGCGCGATTATCCCAAGCGTTACTACATGCTGAACGAGCCTGAAATCGCCTATCACGGCGTGGTGTATGTGGAACATTACGGCGACGCTGCGTACGTGGCGCGTTGCCGGACGGTATGCCAGCGCAATACTGGTGCTACGTTATCGCCGTTTAACGGATTCTTGCTACTTCAGGGAATCGAGACTCTGGCGTTACGTGTGGAGCGGCATGTGGAGAACGCTCGGAAAGTCGCGGAGTATCTCCGTAGCCATCCGATGGTGGAATGGGTCAATTATGTGGGATTTCCTGACAACCCTTTGTACCCCATGGCCCAAAGGTTTTTAGGTGACCGTCGCTGTTCTTTGCTCACGTTTGGCGTGAAAGGAGGCTTCGAGGCGGGCAAGAAGTGCTTCAATGCTCTGCGACTGTTTAAACGAATGGTCAATATGGGCGATGCCAAGTCGCTGGCATGCCACCCCGCTTCCACAACCCACAGGCAGCTGACGGCGGATGAGCAGGCGAAAGTCGGGGTAACGCCGGAAATGATTCGGCTGAGCGTGGGCATCGAGCACATCGACGACATCATCGAGGATCTCACGCAGGCGCTGGATACTGCAAAGAGCATGCCAGCAGAGGTCGCAGGTTCAGGAGGTCTGGTATGCCGCTCGTCATAGATTGCGGCCCAGTTCCGACTCTTTGGGCAAGCAAAAACAGCTTGCTTGAGGCCGGATCGGGTAACGGTCACGGCACACGCTCAGAGTGCGTCAGAGTTGCGTTTATCAACAATATGCCGGACCCTGCGCTAGAAGATACAGAGCAGCAATTTTTCGAGCTTCTCGACTCTGCGGCGGTGGACGTTTCGGTCTCCGTCAAACTTTACTCATTGCCGGGTATTCCGCGCGGTGATCGCGGGCAGGAACGGCTCAAGAATTTTTATCATGGTATTGATGACCTCCTGAACCGGCAATTCGATGCCTGCATAATCACGGGTACGGAGCCGCATCATCCCGGCTTGCGCGAAGAACCATACTGGTCCATCCTGGTTGAAGTTCTCGACTGGGCTGAACGCAATACGATTTCGACAGTCCTTTCCTGTCTGGCGGCACACGCAAGCGTGCTCCACAGCGACGGCATTGAACGCCACAGACTCAGTGACAAACAGTTTGGTGTGTTTACCTCGGCTAGGGCGGCCGATCACATGTTGACCAGCCGTGCCGGGGATGTGCTGAGGTTTCCGCATTCCCGCTGGAACGCAGTGCAAGAGGATGCACTGGTCGAATGTGGCTACGTAGTGCTCACTCACTCAGCGGAAGCGGGGGCCGACTCCTTTGTGAAGCAAAAAAAGAACAGCTTGTTCGTACATTTTCAGGGCCATCCGGAGTACGGAGCCCGGACTCTGCTGAAGGAATACCGGAGAGACATAAGGAGGTTTCTCAGACGGGAGAGAGAGACTTATCCATCGATGCCACAGGCCTATTTTGATGATGTAGCGACTGTACTTTTGTCCGACTTTCGAGAGAAAGCCCTATCCGATCCTTCCGAGGAGGTGATGGCGAGCTTTCCGGATGCTGCAATTGTCGACACATTACAGAACCACTGGAGTTCATCGGCTAGGTGCATATATCGCAATTGGCTGCAATATATCTCCGGGAGAAAAGCTGAAACCGGGGCGGGCTTCCATGGTCAGACCGAGCGGAAACGGTCGGCAGTACTGCAAACAACTTTTAACGTATAATGCCAAGGGCGGGGGAGGTTCGTTTGGTATGCGCGGCGGACGCGTTCTCGCAGCGAAAGAGTCGCATACTCAGCCCGATAAATCTGTTGTTCCATCCGACCACGATTTCAGCTTCGCTTATGAATACACGCCCAGTGATCAACGATCCGAATATGCCCTCCTTAATTCGAAAGGGATTGTCATACGCGTGCGGAGATGGTTCGTCAGCCGTCGCCAATCTCGTAATATTTACTGTCCTACTTCGTTATCTGTCCCCCACGGAATTCGGCTATCTTTCCGTAGGGCAAGCACTAAGCACATGGGTACAGCCGGTGTTGTACATGGGAGCGTCCTTTGTGGCGGTACGCCTCATTGCTGCCACCCCGCAACATACATCGATCATCGCGCAGCGTATGATTGTGCTCCGCTTCGCGGCTGCCTTGATCGTAAGCAGCTGTACGATTGCAATCGCGCTGCATACTTCGGATCGATCACTTAGGGCAGTGTTGCTAGCGTACTCTTTTTTGTTTTTATTCTACCCTGTTCAACCTGATTTCATTTCAATCGGAACGCATCGCTCTCGCGTCTACTCGATCTCGCGATGGATTACCTCAGCGGTGTTTATTTCGGGTGTGCTGATACTGACAAGGATATCGATTCGCGCCTGGATGGTCCCGATCGCCTACGCCACCTCGCTATTCGCGAGCGCAACGTATGGTTACTTCGCACTTTGGCCAACGCTACCTGTCGCAACGGAGCGGGCGGATTCGGGCTTTGGGGCGCTGCTTCGGGGAGCAGTGGTCGTCGTAGCCGCACAGTTTCTTCAAATGGGGCAGTCGAGCATCGACACTATCTTGTTGACAACGTGGAAAATTCCGGTCGCCCTGATAGGAGATTACAATGCCGTAGGGCGCCTCACAACTGCCGGAGCGTTACCCTTTGTTGCACTGATTTATTCACTGGCGCCGATGTATGTCAAACACATCTCCAATCACGACATAGAACAGATCAACGCCCTGGAGAGGCGATTCAGAGCTTGCTTATTAGTGGTGGGAGTTGTAGGCGCAATTATGATCGCTACAATCGGACCTCAGGTACTTGAGTTTATTAGAGGTCAGCGAATTCCGACAGGTCATCAGCTCGCGCCTATATTTGCGATTGGCTACCTTCTTGTCGCCTTACACAATTCCTATACCGCCATTCTAGTGTACGCGGGTGCAACTTACCTTTATTTGGTAACCTACGCATTGGGCTTAATCGGAACCTTAGTTTCTGCGATAGTTCTGATTCCGAGATTCGGTACAATCGGCTCCGCATGGGCAGAAGTGACAGGCCTGGCCATTATCTTGTTCGTCAGCTACTTGTTCCACCGCCGATTGCTTCGGCAGCAGCAGAAGGAATGCAATCGGTCGTTGGCCGCGGTAGCTAATTTCTAAAACCATCCAATGTTCCGCAGATGAGTGGGCGCATTAATGCGCGAAGCACCGCTTCTCGTCTTGCGGAAGCCTTCTTGCCGGAGCTCCAATGAGAATTGTGGTAGTGGGTTCGGGCTATGTCGGACTGGTGGCTGGCGCCTGCTTTGCTGACCTGGGCCACGAAGTCGTTTTGGTGGACAATGACGAGCAGAAGCTGGCGGCGCTCAAAAGCGGCGCAGTTCCGATCCACGAGAAATTTCTTCCCGAGTTACTGGCCCGACATAGCAGCAAGCGGCTGACCTTCTCCAGCGATTTGGCCGAGGCAGTGCATAGCAGTTCCACGGTTTTCATCGCTGTAGGCACTCCGCCGACGGAACAAGGGGAAGCGGATCTTTCCTATGTTGAATCGGTGGCGCGGGGAGTCGCAGGTGCAATTAACGGCTACAAGGTGGTGATCGAGAAGAGCACCGTCCCGGTGTACACGAGCGCGTGGATCCGCACCGTGATGTTGCGCAATGGCGCTGCACCGGAGTCCTTCGACGTCGCTTCCAATCCCGAGTTCCTGCGCGAAGGAACAGCCGTTACCGACTTTTTGTACCCAGATCGCGTCGTGCTAGGTGCGGATCATGAACGCTGTGCCTCCCTGCTTCGCCAGATTTATGAGCCCATGGCGAGCGGCAGCTATTACCGACGACAGGACGCGATTCCGCAACCTGATCGTGCGCATATCCCGCCCCGGATGATTGTGACCAGCGCCAAAAGCGCGGAACTTATCAAACATGCATCCAACGCGTTTCTCGCCATGAAGATTTCGTTCATAAACGCCGTGGCGTCGATTTGCGAATCGGTGGGAGCGGATGTGCAGCAAGTGTGCCAGGGTATTGGCTCGGACACCCGCATCGGAACTCGCTTTCTCAGTCCCGGCATTGGCTACGGCGGTTCCTGCTTTCCCAAGGATCTGACTGCTTTCCGTGCTGTCGCCCGTGAGTGTGGTTACGACTTCCGCCTGCTGGATGAAGTTATCAGCATCAATGAAGAGCAGCGCCAGCGTTTTGTGCGCAAGGTGCGCAGCGCGCTTTGGACGTTGAAGGGAAAACGCCTAGGGGTGCTCGGCTTAGCCTTCAAGGGCGGTACGGATGATATTCGTGAGTCTCCAGCTCTGCTCTTGGTGCAGGCGCTACTCCGGGAAGGCTGCACGGTAGCGGCCTACGATCCGGCAGCGACGGAGAAAGCTCGCGAAGTGCTGAATTCCAAAGTAGACTACGTCTCCAGCCCCTATGAAGCTGCCGCGGGTGCCGATGCCTTGCTCATCCTGACCGAGTGGCACGAATTTTCCACACTCGATCTCGATCTCCTGCACAGTCAATTGAAATACCCGATCATAATCGATGGCCGGAACCTTTACGATCCCGAGGACATGATGGCCGGGGGTTTCACTTACTACAGTATCGGGCGCCAACCCGCGGTTCCAGAAAGCCACATCGCCACCATCATGAGTACCAAGAATGCTGGCGACGTCCGCTTCATGGGTCGCAAAGTAGTAGATGGTATCTCGGCATCGTGATTTCACTGTTTCTCGATCGTTCACGAATCGTTGGGGACGGACTGGATTGGACAGAGTCTTTATTCATATAGGGCCTGAGAGAGGCACGGCGCGTGTTGGTTCTCGGCTGTGGTCCGGACTACTACTTCCGCCAGGGCCAGTAGCCCTGGTTAGGTAGTCCGCTTGCGCTTCCTCTTCGTTGAAGAGAAGGATCAGCATTTAATTGACGGTGGCGGTTAATCCTGTAGGCGGGGAAGGAGAACTCACGCTTGTACCTGACACAGTGGCTTGAGCGGCTGCGCCTAGAACTGTGGTGCTGGTGGAACCAGCGCTATTTGACGCCGTTAGCGTGTAAGTGGCCGCGTTGTTAACGCTGATTGATCCATTTGGTCCCGATACCGTTCCCACCCCGTTGTCAATGGAAAGCGAAACGTTTGTTCCCGTCGTGATCCACTTCAGAGTACTGCCACTTGCCCAGAAGTAAGGAATTTTCGGCTTCTGCAGGCTGCTGTTGACATGAAAGAACAGATACTGGTGATTCACGCCAGAGGCGTTGGAGATAGTAAATGTGCAGAGACTAGTACCACTTCCATAAGTCCCAGCCGAGGTAGGCGTCCCAGAGATCACGCCCGTGCTGGTATTCAAGGACATCCCAGGGGGCAGGGAGCAACCGCCAGTACTGAAAGAAGTTGGGTTGTTGATTGCTGTCATCTGATAGCTGCAGGACACGTTCACCGTACACTCTATCCCGCTATAGCTGGTTTGCGGGAAGCGTGTGAGGGGTGGAGGAGTTGTCGCTGGCCCACCTCCCGCTCCGGTTACTGATTGGCAGGGAAAAGTGGTGCATGGAATTGTGCTCCAAATTTCCCAGTCATCTATGTACTTGATGCTCGGAAAAATATATCCGTAGTGCTGTAGAAATCCGAAGTCTTGGATTTCCTCTTTGTCTATTCCGTAATTGATGATATTGCTGTCGGTTACCACATGCCCGTCGATGGCCACCGCCAAGCGCCCATCGGGGTTATGGCTGCGTTTCAAGTAGAATTCGACCAGATGCCATGTTCCGGTGGTAATGGCATGCTCCGTATTGTCAGCCCAGTCAAACCAAGTGGGACAGTTAGCGGTAGCAATAATCGTAAACGTCACGGGATCGTACATTTGACACCCCGGGGCATTGTCCGCCCTAATTCCATGTGCGTCAGCTTGTGCATGGCCGTGCAGGACATAGCTATGACTTGGGTCAGTCCAGATGTTAGGCTCCATCCGGTAATCGTCCAAGGTTTTCAAGTAGATAATCGAATCCTCCGAGTATCCACCATTATTAGGATTGTAAGAGGAATCGTACTTGAGCCAGAAGCGCTCGTAAAACTCATTAATCGGCTGAGCACTTAAGTTCGTCTCGCCAACCGGTTGTTGTGGGCAGCATTGCCCATTCGGGTAGTTGTACATCTTTAACTGCAAACACTGCGAGCCAGAATGGCACCCACTGGTGATAATCCGGTCATCAAAGTGATTGCAGTATGTGCCACTGCCGTTGTCAGAATCAACACGAATGCCAGTGTTACTTCCCCAAGAGAACGGTTTTATCGGGAAGGTGAATCCCGTGCTGTTGTCCGTGCCAGCAAAATCCACGAAGATGCTTACGGAGCTGCTGTAACTGGTGCATGGCACAGCATTGCTGCCAATCGCAGTCCCGTTGGCCCAATGGGTATTGGGCTCAAACCCAGTCTTGAACAGCAAAGTCTGCCCGAAACTGGGGACCGCAAAAATGAGAATAAGAACAAGGGGAAGCAGCCTTTTTGCTGGTGTTTTTATGGGCATGGAAACTCCAAGTGAGCTCGAGTACGCCTCAAGACAAAATATACGGAGTGGCGAGACGGGTCGTCAAACTCAGTAGTTCATCGGCTAACGGCCTTCTCACAACGCTGTTTTAGTCACACTATTGCAGAAATGCAACGTTACCAAAGGTCTTCGCCCAACGGCTAGCCAATGCGCTGATGCCATTTGGAGGTGCGCCTTTTCCATTTTATGGCAGACTCTGTGGGGGCTGTGGAAAATGTGTTTACTGCCGCCGCTCTGGAAACGCCGCCTCGGTATCAGGAGTTCAATTGCACGAGCTTCGTGGATAAATCAGGTCAGATCCTGGAGTCGGGAGGATTCTCCGAAGAGGCGCTTTTTTATTTGTCTCCGCGTGGTGCTTGTCCCCTGATATAAGATTACGTCACATCGAGGGTTCGGACCGAAATGGGCCTCCAGACTGTGCACGGAAACGAGAAGGGCAGGGCGACGCGCAGGTGAACGTAACTGTTCGACAACCCGTAATCTTTCTAATTGACTATACGCAAGCCAAATGCTCAACGGATACATTTTCTTTGCCGCCGGTTTGACGACTTTACTTGCGATCTTGTTGTGGCCGGCCGAAACTGCTGGAATTCTGCTGTTACTTGCTCCGGTTATTTGGGGGTTGGGTGCAACAGATATTCAACTTCAGACCCAAGTGTCAGCTTCGCCCAACGTAGCAGTAGCCGTTTCGGGCGTAGCCACCCTTATGTATGTGCGGTTCATGCTTCAGGCACAAAAAACCTATCCTTTAAGGTGGCTCCGCATAGCCAGCATCGTCTACTGCGTGGCGGCGCTGCCTTCCGTTTTTCTGAGCGCATCCCCCTTTCAATCGTTCGGAGGCTATGTGCGCCTCTGCAGTCCTGTCATTTTCATGTTTGCACTGATACAGGGTTCGCGACCGAGAGGTGTGCATACATTTCAGTTCAAAGCCCTCGTCCTCACGATCCTTTCATTGCTCGGAATCATCATTGCCGCGCAGTACGCAGGTCAAGGCTCGTACTTCATGGGCGGTTTTGATCGGCTGAGAGCCTTTAACCTTTCGCCTCACCACGTCGCTGATTACTCGGTCCCTGGTTTAGGCGTTCTTGTTTGTGGGATCTTGTTGGGTCGGCGTCGTTATATATACGTGTTGATGGCTGCTGCACTCATAACATGGACCTATCTCACAGGCTACCGGACGGCCTGGGTAGGAATCGCAGTACTGATCGCTGTGGTAATGTTAGCTGCCGTCCGATCCCGTTTCGCGAAACTCGTTGCTCTAGTTGCCACGTTCAGCTTACTTCCTATAAGCGGTGTTGTTGTCCAATCATTGACGCGCTATTCTCACGAGGGCGAAGCCATCACGACGGGTTCGTTGGATGCTATCACATCCGGAAGAATCACCACGGACTCGGTCGCACTAGACGCTTATATCGCAGCTAGCCCCATCGAGTGGCTATTCGGGATGGGCGTGTTTTCTTCAGCAGAGGTTACGGAACAGAATCAGGGTATAAGTTCTGTTGTCCACAACGATTTCTTGGCTATGCTCATCGAATGTGGCATCGTAGGCTTCGTCGGCTACCTCTTTTTGCTCGTCACGTTAGGATGGATATTGCTTAGGCTTAGATATCGCTTGCCTCAGCAACACCCTGCACGGAGCTTTTTGTCTGTTGGGTGGGCTTTATTTGTGGCATTCGCAGTGATGGGCATTTCCGGCGCGCTCTATACTAACGTATTCGTAGGTTGGTATTACTACGGGTTCATTGGATTTGCATTAGCACAGTCGAAGGGTACTGCTTGGACCAGGTACACTCGCGTTATGGAACGGAGGCGCCATTTTGTACCGGCGGGTGTATTCTCCCGCATCGCCAAATCTGATCATGCGGTCCGGCTGCATCATGCTGAGCAATGTTGCCGTTGATCGCGATTACAAAAGCAGCCTTTGCTGGCTGCGCCCAAAATTTTTTTCCCCACAGAGAACGGAAATAAGGCCGTGCTGCCTCTCAGCAGCAAGTTAGGCAGTGGACTCAAACGTAGTCGATCATTGACAACAAAATGGGAGCTCAGAGTTGACAGCTCCCGAATCGCTTGGACTAAACAAATGTGCGGAATTGCTGGATTTGTTTACTTTAACGCCGACCACCCCGGCGATCCTGGCGTGCTGCACAGGATGTGCGACACCTTGTGCCACCGTGGTCCTGATGGAGATGGATATTTCATCGAAGGACCAATAGCTTTAGGTCATCGCCGCCTAAAAATTATCGATCTGCACACGGGACAGCAGCCGATGATTTCCCATGATGGCACTCTTGTGATCGTGTTCAACGGCGAAATCTACAATTAC
>Ga0137379_10000642_pt1 | contig 30899 bp, 30 predicted proteins | sample SagtaG_18_FD_104812 | JGI IMG/M metagenome (GOLD analysis project Ga0137379, IMG submission 104812) | Vadose zone soil microbial communities from Sagehorn Ranch, Mendocino, California, USA - Sage2_L_80_16 metaG | ecosystem: Environmental > Terrestrial > Soil > Vadose zone | place: USA...
GCGGCGAGAATCAGACCGCTATTGACGTAGAAAAACCCGCCCGGGAGAGCGAAGGCGTTGATCTCGTCGGACTCAACGACCTTGATAGTGAAGGGAACTTTCGCGTCCGAATTTCGAACAAGGTTCTGGCCGACCCGGTTCACATATTCGTTGATGGTCGGATCCTCGACGAGCTTGACCTGCCGCTCAATCTCGTTGGCCAGTTGGCGACCTATGACAATTTCTTTCTCGAGGGAAATGAAATTGATGCTTCCTTTGTTGATGTTGCGGGTTCCGATGTTCTCCACATCGGAGTTCTTCTTCTTGCTTTTCTTCTTGCTCTCATCCTGGCTCTTGCCGTCGGCATCGTTGTTCTTATCTTGCGCCAGTGCGGAGGCAGGGAAGGCGAGCAGGGCTACCAGCAAAAGCGAGATCCAGGTTCGGGCGACCTTGTAAATCATTGGTGTTCTCCGAAACTTAAGTAGGTTCATCGTAAAGACGACCCCCCAACGTGTCAAGTCATTTGACGCCCAAACAACGTTTTGGAAGCAGTTTCGTTGAACCATTAACCTCTTTTTACATTGCACTTCAAAGTCCATTCAAACCGAGACGACCGGCATATTCACGATATCCTCTACCGCCATGACCTCCTTTACGATGAAAGGTTCGGCATATTCCACTCCCATCAGGTGTCCAAAATACTTGCACTGGGTCGTGATCCGGTCGATCAGTTTGCCCCAGGCGGGATAAAGCTCCGTAATATCACGAAGATCGCCCGAGAATTGCGAGGCAAAACAGTTCACCGCCTCCAGCTTCCGGCCGAAGTATGGAGTGATATCGACTAGAAACGACGGCCGCACATCCCAGTACATCGACGCGTATAGGATCTTCTTGGGACGGTGGGGTTTTCCTTTGGCAGCTAATTGTTTGAGGCCTGCCGCGTAACAGGCCTCGTATCCAAGGGTCGAGGCCGTGTAGTGATCCGGGTGCCTGCCCTCCCAATAGGGCAGGATAACGGTCTTTGGCCGTGCCATCCGGATCTGCTCGGCAAGGGCGGTCCGATTTTCGACCGACGCCGTCAGACGCGAGTCCCCGAGGTTCATTCGCACCCGGAAATTGGCGCCGATCATGGCGCGAGCCGCCTCCGCTTCCTTCGCCCGGATCTCGGGCGTGCCGCGAGTTCCCATCTCCCCTTGAGTCAGGTCGAGGATGCCCACCGAGTATCCTTTGTCGATCATCTTGATTAGCGTGCCTGCGCAGGTGAGTTCGATATCGTCCGAATGCGCCGCAATCGTCAAAACGTCTACGTTTTCCACAGCCTCTTCATCTTCCTTTCAAGTGCGGCCTCATTGACATGGTATTTGAAAGCCATGTTTCCGTTTATGAAGACCACGGGAATCTGGGTGCCGTACGCCGCTTCCAGCGCCGCGTCCTCTTCGATGTTGATCACGCGCAGTGCAAACGCATAGCGATGGCGCACGCGCTCGAGCACTGCCTTGGCTTCATCGCAAAGATGACAGGTGGGGCGGGAGTAGATGTCAATCTGAATGATATTCTGCATTGCTGCTCCCAGAGGAAGAGGACTTTCTCAGCAAACGAAAGAATTTCTCGGCGCGCTTGATGTCCAGTCCAATCTGGCGGCGCAAGGCCTCCGGAGACTCGAATTTCATCTCATCCCTCAACCGATAGAGGAAATCGAGGCGGGCAGACTCCGCCTGCGCCGGCACCGTATCATTCAAAACGAATGTTTCAATAGTGAGCTCGGTCTCTCCAAAGGTTGGCCGCACACCCACATTGGTGATGCTGTTCGCAAATGGCTGGCCATCGAGCGAGATGCGCGTCACGTACACGCCTATTGTCGGAATCAGTTCGTTTTGGGGCTGCAAGTTCAGTGTCGGCACCGTCAAAGATCTCCCGCGGCCGGCCCCGGGTGCCAGCTTGCCCTCGACTTCAACCCATCGTCCAAGCAATCGGCATGCATGGGATACGAGGCCGGAGGCCGCAAGCTCTCGAACCCGAGAACTACTGGCCAGAACACCGCGAACCCGGATGGGCGGAACTTCGATGATCTCGAAATAGCTCTTGAATTGCCTTAGTGTCTCGATGGTTCCACTCCCACGGTAGCCGAAATTGAAATTGTTTCCGACGCAAACCGATCGGGCTTTAAGGCCCCCCACCAGGTACTGCTCGATGAAATCCTCGGGAGACAGCCGCGAAAAGGCTTCATCGAAATGCGCGAGAAAGAGAAAATCGATACCGGCACTCTCGATAAGACGGATCTTTTGATCGAGCGTGCTGATCAGCTTTGGCGCCCGGCCGGGTGCGAGAAAGCGTACGGGGTGCGGCGCGAACGTCAGCGCACCCGCCCGCAAACCAAGCGCGCCCGCCCGCTTCACGACGCTTTTCAAAATTTCCTGATGTCCAAGGTGAAGACCATCGAAGTTTCCGACGCTCACGACGGAAGGCTGCGAGAGATCCGCATCGGCCAGCGACGTTAGGACTTTCATCGGCGTATGAATTTAGCATAGCGCTTCGGCTCGAGAAATCATTCGGCTTCTGCTGCCCGCGCAAGAAAGCCGCTATAATGGCGGGGGGGGACCGGCCAATGCCATTCCAGGAGGCTGCCGAAGGCAGTGTACCAACTACGGCTGGCCGGTGGGCCCGACGCTAAAGATGAACGCGTGGGGGGACCGGCCAATGACGGGGCAAAAATTCGAACGACTCGTCGAAATCATGGCCAGGCTGCGGGGTCCGGATGGATGCCCATGGGACAAGCAACAGGACTTCAACTCGCTGAAGCCAATGCTGGTTGAGGAAGTCTACGAGGTCCTTGAGGCCATCGAGAACAACGATTTTGAGGGCCTCTCGGAAGAATTGGGCGACCTGCTGCTTCATGTCGTCTTCTATGCCCACCTTGGAAAGGAAGCTGGACGCTTCGACATCAATACGGTCATCGGCCAAATCTCGGACAAACTCATCAGGCGCCACCCTCACGTTTTCGGCCAGGAATCCGCGTCGACTCCCGAGGAAGTGATCAAAAATTGGGAAGTGATCAAGGCTCAGGAAAAGGCGCAAAAGCTGAAGAATCGGACACCGGAACAGCGCTCGCTGCTGGAGGGCATTCCGAGCAAACTCCCCGCCATCCACGAAGCGCATCAGATCTCTTCGCGCGCCGCACGCGTCGGCTTTGACTGGCCGGATGTGGAAGGTATTTTCGAGAAACTTCAAGAGGAAGTTCGCGAGCTCCGGGAGGTGATTGCTGAAGGCAACGATCACCGCCGGCGTGAACGCCTCGAAGATGAGATCGGTGACATGCTCTTCGTGATTGTGAACATTGCGCGATTTCTCAAAATCGATTCGGAGTCGGCTCTGAAGCGCGCCAATCGTAAATTCAAAGCCCGATTTCAATACATGGAACGGGAACTGGCGAGGCAAGGGAAAACTCTCGAGCAAACCAGCCTTAACGAGATGGAAGCGCTCTGGCGGAAGGCCAAGTCCGAAAACGTTCCCACATGACAATCAGTGGTGTCCAAATTAGCCGAAATGGAGGCTCGTGTCCTTCTCCCTCTGGGAGAAGGACGGCCCGAAGGGCCGGATGAGGGTGCGTTTCCTGCCCTCACCCAGCGCTTCGCGCCACCCTCTCCCAAAGGGAGAGGGACATGCCCGAAACAGGTTTCCAAATAGAGAATCCCATGAAACCCGCATCAATCCTGCTTCTGGAGCGAACTCCATCTCGTAATTTGGACAAGAGTGCATGACAATCCGGCCGCTTACCGAGATCGCCGAATTCCAGGGATGCGTTCTACTTCAACGCGAAGCCTGGGGGTCGGCGGATATCGATATCAGGCCCGTGACATTGTTTGTTACCCAATCCCGCATTGGAGGATTGGTGCTGGGGGCCTTTGACGGCGATCGTTTGGTTGGCTTCATCAATGCGACACCGGGCATACGAAACGGCATGCCATACTGGCATTCCCAGATGATGGCGATCACGAAGGATCATTGGAATTCAGGAATTGGTTCTCAGCTCAAGCTCGCGCAAAGGGATTACGCGCGCCAGCGTGGCCTTCGCCTGATCGAATGGACGTATGATCCGCTCGAGTCAAAGAATGCCCATCTGAATATCAAAAAGTTGGGTGCGATCGTCCGCCGGTATTACGTGAACCTTTACGGAGAGATTACGTCGCGTCTGCAGCAGGGCCTTGAAAGCGACCGCGTGGTCGCGGAGTGGTGGATTGATCAGCCGCGAGTCAGGATCGAGGGCGACATTCGGCGCGTGTGCATACCAGGAGATATTCAGGCCCTCAAACAACAAAGCGTCGCCTCTGCAAAGGAGGTCCAGCGGCGGGTTCGCGAGGAGTTTCTGAAAAACTTCCAGGAGGACTATTTCGTCGCCGGCTTTGAGCGGAAAGACGAGTGGAGCGAGTATCTGTTCATGCGAGGAGCGTCTGGTGTTTATCAAACAGATTGAAATGCGCGAGCTGCGAATGCAGCTTCTGAATCCGTTTGAGACCAGCTTCGGTGTCACCCAGGAGCGCCGCATCGTGCTGGTAAAGGTTACGGATGGGACGTCTGTCGGATACGGCGAAGTCACGGCGGGCGAAGGGCCGTTCTACAGCCACGAGACGTCGGAAACAGCGTGGCACGTGCTGAGGGATTTCATTATTCCAAAGGCTATCGGGAAGGAGATCGCGAGTGCGAAGGACTGCGCTCAGTTCGTTCTTGGCATTCGCGGTCACAACATGGCAAAAGCCGGGTTGGAAACGGCGCTATGGGACCTTGAGGCCCAATTGAAACGCGTTCAGCTTTGGAAATTGCTGGGCGGAACGCGAGAGAGCATCGACTGTGGTGTCTCGATTGGAATTCAGCCATCGATCGACAAACTGCTGGAGAAGATCGACACGGAAGTGAAAGCCGGCTACCGTCGCATCAAAATCAAGATTAAGCCGGGATGGGACGTCGAAGTCATTCGCCAGGTGCGCGCCGCTTTTCCAAACGTACCACTCATGGGTGATGCAAACTCGGCGTACACGCTGGCGGACGTCGACGCGTTCAAGAAGATGGATAAGTACAACCTGATGATGTTCGAGCAACCATTGCACCACGAAGACATGATCGATCACGCCGAACTTCAGAAACAGATCAACACGCCCATCTGTCTCGATGAATCCATTCACTCCGCGGAAGACGCCCGAAAAGCGATCAAGATCAGCGCCTGCAAGATTATCAATCTCAAACTTGGCAGGGTCGGCGGCCATATGGAGGCGCGCGCAGTTCACGATGTGTGCCGTGACAACGACATTCCGGTCTGGTGCGGCGGTATGCTGGAGTCCGGTGTTGGCCGGCTCCATAACGTTGCTCTCTCGAGCCTCGAGAATTTTTCGCTGCCCGGCGACATCTCCGCCAGCAAACGGTATTGGGCTGAAGACATCGTCCATCCTGCTGTCGAAGTCTCGGCCGACGGTCAGATCACGCAGCGTTCTGGCCCTGGAGGCCCCGGCTATTACGTGAAGGAGGATCTGATCGAGCGTTTAACCGTACGCTCCCAGGTCTTCTCCGCATGACCATCTTCGAGGCCGACTGGATCTGTCCCGTTTCGAGTCCGCCCATCTGCAACGGCTGGCTTTCCGTGAATAATGGAAAGATTTTGGGTCTGGGCCCTCTTCCCCTGGGAGAGGGCAGCCGCGAAGCGGGGGGTGAGGACTCGCATCGTATCAGCTTCCGCGGTTGCGCCATCATCCCTGGTTTCGTCAACGCTCACGCCCACCTTGAACTCACCATCCTCCGTGGTTTCCTGGAAGATCTCCCATTCGCCACTTGGATCCCGCGCCTCACCCGAACCAAATACCAACAACTCACTCGTGACGAAATGCGGCTCTCCGCACGCCTGGGCGCCGTCGAAATGCTTGCCGCCGGCGTGACATGCGTCGGTGAAGTCATGGATCTCGGTACGAGTTGGGAGGCAATGCGGGAATTTGGACTTCGGGGAATCGCCTACCAGGAGGTCTTCGGGCCCGCGGATGCCCAAATGGAGGAAGCGCTCGCCGGGCTCCAAAACAAGATCGAAACTTATCGACATGATGATGACAGCGAAACCCGGCGCATCGGCGTCTCCCCGCATGCCCCTTACACGGTGTCGGCGAAGCTATATCAGGCCGTGAACGACTATGCGCAACGTCAAGGTCTACGGTTAACCACGCACGTGGGCGAATCGACAGAGGAAGGCCTCCTCGTCCGCCATGGCTCGGGACTTTTTGCGGAAAGGCTCCGTGAGCGAGGAATCGCCGTCGCGCCGCAGGGCTGCAGTCCGATAGCCTACCTTCATCGGCTGGGATTGCTGCACCCAGCCACGCTTCTCGTCCACGCCGTGGATCTTGAAGACTCCGACTTCGAATTGCTTCGGCAATCGCGGCCCGCGATTGCGCATTGCCCGAAATCGAATGCGAAACTGGCACATGGGATTGCTCGGATTGCGGAAATGAAGGAGGCCGGTCTGCGCATCGCGCTCGGTACGGACAGCGTGGCTAGCAACAATGTTGTCGATATGTTCGAAGAAATGCGTGCGGCGATTTTTCAACAGCGCGGCCTCACGAAACGCCTGGACGCTCTGGATGCTGAGACCGTATTCCGAATGGCAACTTTGGGGGGTGCGGAATGCCTGGGTTTGGCGGACTACCTGGGAAGCCTCGAACCCGCCAAACGCGCCGACTTTGCCGTTGTTGACCTGAATGATCCCGCTGTTCAGCCCGTTTACGATCCGATTGCCGCGATGGTTTATTCGGCCTCACGGCACAATGTTCGCGCAACCTACCTCGGGGGATGTGAAGTGAAGATCGATGCCGCGGATATGCTGCGGGAGTGTGTTTCTATTTCACGACGGTTACGATAGGCCCTCAAACCCTCGACAGCATGTGGCCGAGCTTGGCTTTCTTTGTGCGAAGGTACTTTTGCGTTCCGTCGGAAGGTGGGATTTCAATCGGAACGCGTTCGACGACCTTCAGGCCTGCCGCTTCGAGTGCATCGAACTTTAGCGGGTTATTGGACATCAGGCGCAGTCGGGAAACGCCGAAGTACCGCAACGCTTCCGCGCACAGCTCATAATTCCGATGATCGGCTTCGAAACCCAGTTGGTGATTGGCTTCCACCGTGTCATGGCCGGAATCCTGGAGTTCGTAGGCGAGAAGTTTGTTCATCAGCCCAATTCCACGGCCTTCCTGAAGTTGATAAACGAGAATTCCAGTTCCATGGTCGGCGATAGTCTTCAAAGCCAGGTTAAGCTGCGCACCGCAATCACAACGCCCGGACCCGAACACTTCGCCCGTCAGGCACTGTGAGTGAATCCGCACGAGGACCACATCATCGGGAGCTGGCCGTCCCATGACGAGCGCGAGAAGATTCTCGGACTTGTCTTCCGACTCGAAACCAAACGTTCGGAACGTGCCAAACGGCGTTGGGAGGCTGGTTTCCGCGACTTTCGTGGCTTTCATGAGTGGGATTATATCACGGGGCGGTGGGCCGGCTGCTGTCGAGGACAATGTCGTCGTCAGTTCCTCGGCGGCCGTCGGGACCTCTGGAGATTAAACGAAAACTCGAACCGCCGCCCGTGAGTTCATAATCAATCGGATTGCCCCAGGCGTCCTGTCGGACCAATTCGTTCATATAAAGCGGATGTAACGCGTCGGTGAGGGTGATGATGTCGCGGGCTGGGGGAACCGAGCCGTTACTGTCACGATATTTTGCGATCGCGCCGGCAATTTTACCCAATGCTGCAACCGTTGCCCGGCGCCGGCCTTCATTGACAGCGGCAAGCAGCTCATCGAGATTGATCCAGTCACGGTCACCCAACCGCACGGCTTCGATCCGCCACTCGCTGCCGGGTTTGTCTCGACGGAACTGGAAGGCCAGCGTCACGCTCGCTTCCGCGATCGCCAGCGTATCGGTCTGTGAAACGATTCGCTGGATCTCGATAGCATCCGGAACCAGGTTGGATCTACCGATCTCCAGAATTTTCCTTCGTGCTTCGTCGTGAGACAGCCTGGCGGAGGTGCAGGCGGAGAGCGCTAAAGACGAGAACAAGACAAGATGTAGCGCCCGTTTCATCCGAAGGCCGAGTGTAGCACTTGTGCTAATATCCAACAAAATGCGGGTCCGAGTTCTATTCTTCGCCACTCTCAAAGACATTGCCGGCGTCCGGCAATTACAGGTCGACATGCCGGTCGGGGCAACCATCGGAGATCTGCTGACGCAACTCGAAGCCACGTATCCTCGAATGAAGGATTATCGCCCGGTCGTGCTGACGGCAGTCAATGAAGACTATGTTGACCAGCGAGCGCAGATCCGGGACGGCGACGAGGTGGCCATCTTTCCGCCGGTGAGCGGCGGCGAAGTCCAATCGGAAGCGATGGTCATCAACAGACCTGGCGAGATCTACCAAATAACCCGCGATCCGATCGACGCGCAGAAGATCGCACGCCAGATGCTCCGCGGTGAAGACGGGGGGATTTGCATTTTTGAGGGTGTCGTACGGAACAACTCGAAAGGGAAGCGGACGCTTTACCTGGTCTATGAGGCTTACGAGACCATGGCTCTCAAGAAACTGGAGGAGATTGGTATCTTCGTGCGCCAGGCTTGGGAGATCGACGGTGTGGCTCTGATCCATCGGCTCGGCCACCTCGATATCGGCGCGACGAGCGTCGCGGTGATCATTACCTCCTCTCATCGACGCCCCGCTTTTGACGCCTGCCATTACGCAATCGACAAGCTAAAAAAAGTCGTTCCCATCTGGAAGAAAGAATTCTTCGAAGATGGTGAAGTCTGGGTCGAAGGGCAGTAAGTATCATAGCTGTCCAAATAGCGGAATCCCGCTGGAACTGTCCTTCTCCCTCTGGGAGATCTCCCTCTGGGAGAAGGTGGCCCGAAGGGCCGGATGAGGGCGCATTTCCTGCCCTCACCCGGCGCTTCGCGCCACCCTCTCCCAAAGGGAGAGGGACATTCCGAGAACAGGTCTCCCAAATCGAGGATTCACTAAAACCGCATCAAGCCTGCTTCAGCCCGTGTTTACAGTGGCGTAACGTCCGGCCGCCAGCGCAACACCGGCCGCCGGGCGGCCGCAGCTTCATCGATACGGCCGACCCGTGTCGTGTGCGGGGCAGTCTTGACCAATTCCGGATTTTCGTCCGCTTCTTTGGCGATGGCTAGCATGGCGTCGATGAACGCGTCGAGTTCTTGTTTGCTTTCGGTTTCGGTGGGTTCGATCATGACGGCGCCTGGAACTATGAGCGGGAACGAAACTGTTGGAGGGTGGAAACCGTAATCCATAAGGCGTTTTCCGATATCGCCGACGTGGACACCCTTGCGGGTCTGAATCCGATCAGACAAGACGACTTCGTGGAGAGTCGGCGAATCGTAAGGCAGAGCGTAGGCCTCCTTCAGCTTGGCTCGAATGTAGTTTGCATTGAGCACCGCAACTTCTGAAACTTCCTTCAGGCCCTCTGGTCCGTTAGCCAGAATGTAGCAGAGCGCACGGACATGCATGCCGAATTGCCCGTTGTAGGCCTTGATCTTTCCTATGGACTGAGGACGCTCATAATCAAAGAAATAGGTCCCGTCCGCTTTCCGTCCCACCGTGGGGTACGGCATGAATGGCTCGAGAATCTTCTTCACTGCTATCGGACCGCTGCCGGGTCCGCCGCCGCCGTGGGGGGTGGTGAACGTCTTATGAAGGTTAATGTGCAGGACATCGATGCCGAAATCACCGGGCCGTGTGATTCCCAGCATCGCGTTCAGATTCGCTCCATCCATGTAAACGAGCGCTCCATGCGAATGGAGAAGCTCCGTAATCTCGGCGATTTGATCTTCAAAAATCCCAAGCGTGTTGGGATTCGTGATCATGATTGCCGCGACGTCCTCATTAATGACGTTTCTTAGATACTCCAAGTCGACTGTGCCGCGCTTATTGGACGGAATATTCTCGACCACGTAACCGGAGATCGTGGCGCTGGCGGGATTGGTTCCATGTGCTGAGTCCGGAATAAGAATCTTCTTGCGCGGGTTGCTTTGAGATTCCTGGTAGGCACGAATCATCAGGATTCCGGTCAACTCACCATGAGCCCCGGCAGCGGGCTGTAAACTGACGGCATCCATGCCACTGATTTCCGCCAGGCAGACTTCCAGCATCTTCTGGACTTCAAGAGCGCCTTGAATCAGCTCTGCAGGCATGTAAGGGTGAGCGGCGGCAAAGCCCTCCAGCCGCGCGATTCGTTCGTTAATCTTCGGGTTGTACTTCATGGTGCATGAACCCAGCGGGTACAGGCCCAAATCGATGTGGTAATTCCAAGTCGAGAGCCGCGTAAAATGCCGTACGACATCCACCTCACTGAGCTCGGGCATGCCTGCAATTTCGTTGCGAAGAAGACTGGATTCGATCAATTGCGAAATATCCTGGTAGGGCACATCCAATGCGGGCAAATTGAATCCGCGGCGCCCGGGGGAACCCTCTTCGAAAACGAGCCTTTCACTAAGTAGAAAATGGGTTCCAGTTCGCTGATGACTGCTCGTCATGCGAGTCCCTCCACTAACCTGTCGATCTGTTCTTTGCGTGTGATTTCCGTCACGCACAAGAGAATGGCGTTGCCTAGCTCGGGATAGAACCGGGACAGCGAGATTCCCGGCACAATATTGTTTTTCAGAAGACGCTCCAGCCGCGGCCGGTAATCATCTACCAGTTCAACGACAAACTCGTTGAAGCGGGGAGCGGGGAAGAGAACGCGATGTTTTGTTTGGGTCTGAATCTGTTGAACGGCGTACTTGGTCTTCAAAATGTTTTGTTCGCAGATCTCGCGAAAGGTTTGGGGGCCGATTGTGGCCAGATAGATCGTCGCCATCAACGCGCACAAGGATTGATTGGTGCAAATATTGGACGTGGCTTTCTCCCGCCGAATGTGCTGTTCGCGGGTGGAAAGCGTGAGGACGAACCCGCGCCGGCCAGAATGGTCCATGCCCATTCCTACCAAGCGTCCCGGCATCTGCCGGACAAATCGTTCACGGGTCGCGAGGAAGCCCAGGTGTGGACCGCCAAAGCTCATCGGGACACCGAGCGATTGCGCCTCACCGGCCACAATGTCAGCCGTTCGGGTTTGCAACGTGTCTTCGCCAGGAGGTTTGAGAATTCCCAGAGACATGCACTCCGATATGTTCACGATCGACAGAGCTCCGAATTTGTGCGCAAGCTCGGAAATGTCGTCGGTCTTCTCGATGGTCCCGAAAAAATTCGGAGACTGGACGACGACCGCGGCGTCGTCGGTGCCGATCGCACTTGCCAGTTTCTTCAGATCGATGCGGCCATCCGCAGTGTAATCGATCAACTCGATGTGAATCCCGAGGTTCTTGGTATATGTGTTGATGACAGCGCGGTACTCCGGATGGACTGTCTTTGCCACGAGAAACCTGTCCTTCTTGTTGATGCGGTGAGCCATGAGAACGGCTTCAGCCAGACTTGTGCTCCCGTCATATAGGGAAGCGTTGGACACTTCCATGCCCGTGAGCTGGGTGATGTATGTTTGGAATTCAAAGATCGCTTGCAGAGTGCCTTGCGCAATTTCAGCCTGGTAGGGCGTGTAAGCTGTATAGAACTCGGACCGCGAGACGAGCGCATCAATGATGATTGGGATGTAATGGCGGTAAACGCCCGCCCCTAAAAACGAAGTGCAATCGGCAGCATTTTGGGCGGCCCTCTGGCGGAAGTAGTCGACCAGTTCAGGCTCGGTCAAGGCCCCCGGGATATTGAGAAGCCGTCGCAGTCCTAGTTTCTCAGGGATTCCGGAAAAAAGTTGCTCAATGGAATCGAGTCCAATCTCGGCGAGCATACTCTGCCGGTCAGCCAGCGAATTCGGGATGTAACGCATGGTCAGAAAGCCTGCCCTCCAGACTGGAGGAGAGCTTATTTTTCTCCCTTCGTGTACTCGTCGTATTCCTTAGCGGACATGAGTCCTGCGGTCTCGTTCTTGCGCAGCAGCCGGATCCGGATCATCCATCCGCTCCCATAAGGATCCTGATTGATTTTTTCAGGTGCGGTTGCAAGCTCTTGGTTCACTTCGCCGACTTCACCAGAAACTGGAATAAATAACTCGGATACGGCCTTTACGGACTCCACGTTTCCAAACGCTTCGCTGAGGTCGAATCTGTCACCGACCTTCGGCAATTCCACATAAACGATGTCCCCTAACTCCTTTTGGGCGTGATCTGTGATACCAATGGTTCCGATTTCTCCGTTAATTCGCAGCCATTCGTGCTCTTTGGTGTAAAGCAAATCATCTGGGCTCATGCGCTATCCCTCTCTCTCCGTTTGTAAAAAGGCGTTGGCACGACCTGCGCATCGCACAACCGGTCGCGGATTGAAACATGAAACCTGGTTCCGATCGATGCGTAGTCCACCGGAAGGTAAGCCAGGCCGATATTCTTTTTGAGAGTAATCGAAGGTGATCCACTGGTTACGTGGCCGACTGTCTGTTGATCAATGACAACCGGGTAGTGGTCGCGCGCGATCTCGCGTCCCAGCATTTCGAAGCCGACCAGCTTGCGTTTCACGCCCTCCTGTTTTTGTCGTAGCAGGGCGTCGCGGCCAATGAATTCTCCTTTACCGAGCTTTACGATCCACCCGAGCCCCGCTTCAAGCAGCGTGGTTGTTCCATCCATATCGTTGCCGTACAGAAGCAACTTTCCTTCGAGACGAAGCGTGTTGCGGGCTCCCAGTCCCGCGGGAAGCAGACCCAAAGGCGCGCCCGTTTCGGATATCGCATCCCAGATGGATTCGGAATGTTCAGCAGAAAAATAGAGCTCAAAACCGTCCTCACCAGTGTATCCAGTGCGGGACACAATTGCATCGGCATCGAGCACCTTGCCGTGAGTGAAATGGTACTGGGGGATGCCGTCGAGCTTCGCTTTCATCAATGATTCCAAGATGTCAATCGATCTTGGCCCCTGAACCGCGAGCAGCGTGACACGGTCACTGATATCTTCAATGGCTGCATTGAACCGGTTGTGGGATTCAATCCAGCCGAAATCCTTGACGGTATTGGCCGCGTTCACGACCAGCATGAAGTGTTCGGAATTGTGGCGGTAGACGAGCAAGTCGTCGACAACGGTGCCTAGCGGGTATGCCATTGCAGAGTACTGCGCCTGTCCATCAATCAGCTTTCCCGCATCGTTTGTAGTAACGAACTGAATTAGGTCGAGCGCCTGCGGACCGAGGACCTCGAACTCGCCCATGTGGCTTACATCGAACAAGCCGGCTGCGGTCCGCACAGCCGTGTGTTCTTTAGCAATACCGCTATACTCCACCGGCATTTCCCATCCGCCAAACGCAATCAAGCGTGCACCGAGCCGCTTGTGGACCGGGTAAAGCGGAGTTCTTTTGTAATCCGTCACAAGGATGTCCTTGTTTAGTAGCGTCGGCCGGTTTTGGCACTCGTTCCAAAACGTACGGCGCAGACGGGGCTGTCGTTCAGACGAATCCTTTCAGAGGCATACCTGAGACATTCTACGGGACCGACCACCCCGTCAGCGCCAACTTTGGTTGCTTCGCAGCATTTTTCATGATCGCGCAGCCACCCCGGGGGAATACTTTCCGGCAAAAGCGCGGCTGTACTTGGGCATTAGCCGGTTCCCCCACGCCCCGCGTCTAAGGTTTTGGGGTGTAGCTTTACGCTAGCGGCGGTCATGACCCGCCGCTACAGTACAGCATAACGGGTGAAACGTGCCTGAAGAAGACTTTGGAATCTTGGAACACAATAAGCAGTGCGCGCCGACTGCAATCCTATCTACGCTTCCGAGTCTGCTTTTGTGGTCCATTGACAAGTACCGCAAACCCGACGCCTTCAGATTCAAAGGAAACGGCCGGTGGTTGGACGTGTCCACGGACGACTTCGTCCTGCGGGTCAAGGAACTGTTCTTTGGCTTGAAGGCCCTTGGTTTAAGACCCGCCGACCGGGTGGCGATCATTTCTGAAAACCGCGTGGAATGGGCAGTTGCCGATTATGCCGCGCAGTCGGCGGGCGCGAGCACCGTTCCGATCTATCCAACGCTTTCGGCCCATCAAATTGGTTTTCTTCTGAAAGATTCCGAACCATCCGTGGTTTTCGTTTCGACCGCCTCACTGCTTGGAAAAGTCCAGGCCGCGCAGGGCAGTTCGTCAATCCGCTATGTTGTTGCCTTTGATAGTGGCATTTATCAGCCCGGGGTTATGCGGCTGGACAGGCTATACGATATGGGGCGTCCGTTTACCTACGACTGTCCGGGTGATTTCCAGCGAAGCATTCTGTCCGTGGATCCCGCCAGCGTCGCGACGATCATCTACACTTCGGGTACCACCGGTGTTCCGAAAGGTGCAATGCTCACGCACCGGAATCTGATATCGAACATCCTGGCGACAAGCGAAGTGCTGCCTCTGACTTCCAGCGACGTCAGCCTGTCGTTCTTACCTTTGTCCCACATTTTCCAACGGCACGTGGACTACGCTTCACTGTATGCCGGAACCACGATCGTATACGCCGAAAGTGTGACTTCCGTTGCCGAGGACATGATGGAAGTCCGTCCCACGTTCTGCGCCGGGGTTCCACGATTCTTTGAAAAAGTCTATGCACGGATCAGGTCGGAAACCGGCCGCGCCACGCTTGTCCGCCGGACAATTTTCGAAAAGGCGGTCCAGATTGGTAAGGACGCTCTGCGAAAAGGTCGCTCGTCACTAGCGTATCGGGCCGCAGATCGTGCAGTCTTTCAAAAGATTCGAGAGCGACTTGGCGGCCGGATTCGTTTCTTCATATCAGGCGGCGCAGCGCTGGAGAAGGAAATCGCTGAGTTTTTCCACGCCGTTGGCTTGCCGATCTTCGAAGGATATGGGCTGACGGAAACCTCCCCTGTCATCACGCTCAACGGGCCCGCCGCCTCGCGCATCGGCACTGTGGGCAGGCCTGTGGGTGATGTCCAGGTCCAAATTGCAGGCGACGGTGAGGTTCTGGTTCGCGGCTCGAACGTGATGACGGGATATTACGGGATGGACCGTGAAACGACAGAAGCGCTACGTGGAGGGTGGTTTCATACGGGCGATATCGGGGAACTCGACCCGGAGGGGTACCTGAAAATCACCGATCGGAAGAAAGACCTTATTGTCACCTCCAGCGGTAAAAATGTTGCGCCGCAACCCATCGAAAACCGCCTGAAGCTGAGCCCCTACTTTGACAACGTAGTGGTAATTGGCGATGGAAGAAAGTTCATATCGGCGCTGATCGTGCCCAATCACGGCATGCTCGCCGCGTATGCCCGCGCTCACGGTATAACCTTCGAACAGCCGGCCGAACTGATCCGCAAGCGGGAGATCTACGATCTGGCAATGAACGAAATCGAGCGGCAAACACAGGACCTCTCGCCATTCGAGAAGGTGAAGAAAATCGCTTTCATCGAGGGCCAATTCACGATCGAGAGTGGCGAGTTGACACCGACCCTGAAGGTCCGCCGTTCCCTCATCGAAGTGAAATATGTGGAACTCATCGACCAGCTTTACTCGGGCTAAGGGAAAAACACGTTCTGAAGCTCGCGGCTACAGGAATGTCCTCCGCTCTCCGAGACACCCATTTCACTGCAGGCTGTGTTAAAATTCCGCCCCGCTAGGTCTTTCATTATCTTTAAGGAGTTTCTTTCGATGAGACGCTACACACAATCGGCTGTTGCGATGATGCTACTGTGCTTCATCGCCGGTTGCTCTTCCGAAGCCGGTAAGGAGGCCAAGGATCAAGCGAAGGCATCGAGTCCAGCAGTGGCCGACGTCACCTTCTTTTCCGGAGCCCGCCTGATTTCCGGGGACGGCACTGCCCCACTTGAGAACGCCAGCTTCATCGTCGAGAACGGAAAGTTCACAACTATCGGGAAGAAGGAGGACGTGAAGCCTCCCAAGGGCTCGGGACGCGTGGATCTTGAAGGCCGGACGGTCATGCCCGTTCTCTTCAATCTTCACGGGCATGCTGGGCTTAACAATGGTGCAAGCTTCAGCCCCAAAAACTACAAACGCGAGTCCGTTTTGGCCGATCTGAACCGGTACGCGTACTACGGAGTTGCCGCCGTCGCGGTGCTGGGTAGCGATGCCGGTGACATCGCGTTTCAGATCCGCGACGAGCAACGTGCAGGCAAGACTGGCGGCGCGCGGCTCTTCACGGCCGGGCGCGGAATTACGGCCAAAGGCGGTTGGCCGTCGGTTCTCGGCGACATCCCGATCCAGGTATCGACGGAAGTTGAAGCCCGCAAGGCTGTGCGCGATCAGGCCGCGAAAAAAGTCGACTTCATCAAGATGTGGGTCGACGACAACATGGGCCGCGTGCCCAAACTGAAGCCGGAAGTTTATCGCGCAATCATCGATGAAGCTCACAAGAACAATGTGCGCGCCGTTGCGCACGTGTTCTATCTGGCAGACGCCAAAGATCTGGTGAAATCTGGAATCGATGGTCTCGTTCACAGCGTCCGGGATCGCGAAGTGGATGACGAGTTGATCTCGATGATGAAAGAGAAGAACGTCTTCCTGGTTCCAACCTTGACCGGCCACGAATCGAAGTTTGTGTATGCCGACAGACCGTCCTGGTTGGGTGAGCAGACCATGCGTGAAATCTATCCCGCTCAACTCTCCGCGTATCTCGCCAACGACGTGGTTGTCAACAGGTTCAAGAGGAATCCCGACCTCGCCCAACTCCGGCAGCAATACAGCACCGCGGAGAAGAACCTGAAAAAGATGGCCGAAGGAGGCGTGCGGGTCGGATTCGGCACCGATAGCGGCTCAGCCGATACCTATCCAGGTTACTTTGAACTCCGGGAATTGGAACTAATGGCCGCTGCCGGCATGTCGCCCATGGATGTCATTAAAGCTGCAACTTCTGTTTCTGCGGGTGTTCTGAAGCTCAATGACATCGGTACTCTGGCTGTTGGAAAGAACGCGGATTTCCTCGTACTGTCGAACAATCCTCTAGAAAAGATGAAGAACGCGAAGGACATCGCGACCATTTATAAAAATGGTGCGGAGATGGATCGCGCTTCATTGATTCAAAACATTTCAATCGATGTTCCAAAGATCACTGAGAAGGACAGACTCGAGGATGCGGAGGCTCAGGCGAAAGCAGCGCGGGAAGCTGCGGAAGCAAAGCTGGACCATTATGGCAAGTTCGTCCTCGGACCCTCTGCAAACGTGCGCTCGATGGCCGTCCCCACCCCCAAAGGCTCGAAGGCCGATGTCAAAACAGGGCCGCCGGATAGAATCACAGTTTCATTTAGAGCTTCTGCAAGCGACTTGCGCGAGTTCTATGCAAAAGCGCTTCCGAAGTACCGTTGGCAGCCCAGCGGCAGTTGTTGGGAGCGGCCACATCCAAGTTCAAACAAAGCCGAGGTGCTGTGCGTAGAAACATCATCGCCGAATACTGCTCTCCTACAGATTACGGAAAAGTAATCGCTGGCAAAGGAGTGGCGTGACGGCAAGAGTCTACGTAACGAGACCGATCTTCGACCAGTGCGTTGAAAGGCTGAAGCACGAGGTTCACGTAGAAGTCAATTCTGATGAGCGCGTGCTCTCGAAGAGCGAGCTGATCTCTCACCTGCGGGAAGCCGACGGAGCGCTAACGCTGCTGACGGACATCATCAACCGCGAAGTGCTTGAGGCTTGTCCGGGGCTCAAAGTCGTGGCCAATTTCGCCGTGGGCTTCAATAACGTCGATATCGAAGCGGCGACCGAGCTTGGCGTGATCGTCACGAACACGCCAGGCGTTTTGACGGAAACGACGGCGGACTTTGCGTGGACCCTGCTCATGGCTGCAGCGCGCCGCGTGGTCGAAGCGGATAGGTTTGCTCGAGCCGGAAAATTCAAAATGTGGGGCCCAAGGATGTTCCTTGGCCATGATGTTTACGGCAAGACTCTTGGGCTTATCGGTCTCGGCCGTATTGGACAGGCCGTTGCACGCCGGGCTTCGGGCTTCAACATGAAGGTCGTCTTTCACGATGCCGAGCCGATCCCAGAACAGGTACTGCAAGACCTGCGTGTCACGCCTGTTCCGCTCGAGGAGTTGCTACGGATTTCCGATTTCATATCGGTGCACGTCCCACTTCTGGCGGAAACCAAACATTTGCTGAGCGACCGGACATTCGCGATGATGAAACCTACCTGCGTTGTCGTCAACACCTCACGAGGTCCGGTCGTCGATGAGAAAGCTCTCGTCCGCGCTCTAAAGAACGGAAAGATCGCCGCCGCCGCCCTCGATGTATTCGAAAGGGAGCCTGAAATCGAGCCGGAATTGTTCGACATCGATAATGTTGTTATCGCGCCGCACATCGCCAGCGCCTCGCACGAAACGCGCCTGAAGATGTGCATGATGGCCGCAGAAAATCTCCTCGCCTCGCTTAAGGGGAATCGTCCTCTGAATCTTGTGAATCCCGAAGTCTGGGGTAAACGTCGTTCATGAACAGACCCGGTTTTGGTTCCATGAACGGGTTGACCGTAACCGTGGATGGTCACGTTAAACCTCCGGCGCTACAAGTTGGTGACACCATTGGCGTTGTTGCTCCCGCAAGCAACATTAAATTAGACATGCTTCGGGAGGGATGCCGGGAACTGGAGAGTCTGGGGTTCAAGACCTACTTCCGGCCCGACATCGTTTCTTCTTATCGCTATCTTGCGGGCCCACGCGAACGCCGGCTCGGTGAATTCCTTGAGATGCTTCGGAGCCCGGACATCCATGCCATCTTCTGCGCTCGCGGCGGCTATGGCAGCGGTCATTTGATTCCGGACATTGATCCCGACGTCATTCGTCAGAACCCGAAGATTGTCAGCGGCGCCAGTGACATCACGCTTCTGTTGAACTGGATCGAACGCGCGGGTGTCGTTTCCTTTCACGGACCGATGGTCGCCACGACCATCCGGCAGGGAAACGAAGGCTACGACCGGCAACTGCTACTCGATCTTCTCAAAAACAAGCAGGCCGTGGCCTTCCCCACGGACGGCACGACGATTCTGCGGCCTGGCCACGGGGAAGGACGGCTCGTGGGGGGATGCTTGTCGCTTCTGGTGTCGACCCTGGGAACGAAAAACGAAATCGATACCGAGGACTCGATCTTCATCATTGAGGATGTGGATGCCAAACCCTATCAAATCGACCGCATGACGACGCATCTGAAACAGGCCGCTAAATTCGAAAGTGTCCGCGGTGTCGTTTTCGGTGAGATGCTGAATTGTCTGCAGCATCCGAATCAAGGCTACACATTGCAAGAAATTCTGCTAGATCTCCTCGGAGAATTTGGCTTTCCCGTCCTGTTCGGGTTCGCCACTGGACATACTTCGCGGCCGAATGTTATCGTCCCGTTCGGTGTGCGCGCGCGTCTGGCGCTGGGCACGTCCGCGAGCTTTGAGCTTTTGGAACCCGCGGTGGTATAGCCGCCTAGAAATCTCTAAATGAACAATCCCAAAAACTTTTACCTCATCGGAATTTGTGGCACGGCCATGGCGTCCCTGGCCGGAATGCTTCGTGAAAGCGGTTATACAGTTTGCGGATCCGACTCGGACGTTTATCCTCCGATGTCGGATTTTCTCGACAGGCTGGGCATTCCAGTCTTTAAAGGCTACAGCGCAGAAAATTTCTCGAAGAGAAAGCCCGATCTGGTTGTCATCGGAAATGCGCTCTCACGTGGGAATGTCGAAATCGAGCACGTTCTGGATTCGGGTCTGCGCTATGCATCGATGGCGGAGACCGTGAAGGAGTTGTTCATACGGGGCAAGAACTCGATCGTTGTGGCAGGAACGCACGGCAAGACGACCACGACTGCCATGCTGGCCTGGATACTGGACGTGGCGGGCCGAAAACCGTCATTTCTTGTCGGTGGCATTGCGGAGAATTTTGGGCGCAGCTTTCAGGTGGCCGATGGGCCGGACTTCGTCATTGAAGGCGACGAATACGACACCGCCTTCTTCGATAAGGGACCCAAGTTTCTGCATTACCTGCCGCGGATCGTTCTTTTGAAAAATATCGAATTTGACCATGCGGATATATACGCCGATCTCGAAGCAATCAAGACGGCGTTTCGCCGTCTCATCAACATCGTCCCGCAGTCGGGTTTGATCGTTGCAGGCGTCGACAGCCCGGTCGTCGGCGAGCTCATCCCGGCCGCCTTTTCACGAGTCGCGACGGCAGGCATCGGGTTGGGCGAGTGGCAGGCAAGGAATATCCGAACGACACCAGACGGTATGGCGTTCGATGTGAGCCGGTCCGATACACTGATTGGCCGGTTCTCCATTCCAATGGCGGGAACTTTCAATGTCCAAAACGCGCTCGGGGCGATCATCGTGGCCGGAGAGCTGAGCATCGAGACCGAATTGACCCAGCGTGCTCTAGCGAGTTTCAAAAGCGTGAAGCGGCGTCTGGAACTTCGTGGTGAGGCGAACGGCGTTCGTGTTTACGACGATTTCGCTCACCATCCTACTGCAGTACTTGAGACCCTGCGCGCGGTCCGCGAGCGTTTTCGGGACCAACGCATTTGGGCAGTATTCGAACCTCGATCCCAGACCAGCCGCAGGCGCATCTTCGAACAGGCTTTCATTGAAGCGTTCGATCCCGCCGATGTGACACTGATCGCGCGAGTCTACGGCTCGGCGAAGATGGATCCGCAGGTGACACTCTCACCGGACAGGGTTATTGAAGGCATTCGACAGCGTGGGAAAGACGCTTACACGTTTGGATCTACTGATGAGATCGTGAACTTTCTGGCGCCACAGGTGCGATCGGGCGATCACGTAGTCATCATGTCCAATGGCGGCTTTGACAACATTCATAACAAACTCCTGGAAAGACTAACAGAGGGTGGTAATGAAAACGGCGCAGCTCGTCTATTCCATCGTGTGTGACGATGTTCGGATCGAGATGGGCAATAAGCTTTCGTTGATGGGATTGTTCGAGAATATCTTCCTGCCTTCATTTCCGTCTGCGCTGCTCAAGTTCGCGGTCGTGAATCATTGGGTCGGCAACGGACAGTTCGAAACGCATGTGAAAATCCTGTCGCCGGATCGAAAGGAGCTTGTGATTTCGAGCCCTTCAAAATTTTCGATTGAAAATAACGGCTACGCGGACAACGTGACTTTCTTCACAAACGTCGGTTTCGAACGCCCGGGCGCGCATATCGTGCAGATTTACATTGATGGTCAGCTCGCGGCCGAGCGGTCACTCTATGTGCATCATGTACCACAACCTCCGAAAACAGTGAATTAGGGAAGTCGAAAAACAGCCGATGTCATGAAGACCGAAAGACTCTATTACAACGACCCATACCTGCTGGAATTCGAAGCCATGGTTCTGGATGTCCGGCCTATCGGGGATAGCTTTGGAGTCATTCTCGACCGGACAGCGTTTTACCCTACTTCAGGCGGCCAACCGAATGACCTCGGCACCATCAACGACGTTCGGCTGCTGGACTGCTTCGAAGACGAGACCAGCGGCGTGGTCATTCACGTCGTTTCTGACCGAATTCCCAGCGGCTTGGCTCGCGGCCGAATCGATTCCACACGCCGGACAGATCACATGCAACAACACTCGGGCCAGCATGTGTTGTCCCAGGCCTTCGTCGAACTCTTCAATTGGCCGACGGCCAGCTTTCATTTGGGCGCCGTTGCCTGCACGATCGACCTGCCAGTGGATTCGATATCGCGCGAGCAGGCCACAAAAGCAGAGGACCTGGCGAATCGCATTGTTCAGGAGAATCGGGTTGCTACGGTGCGATATCTCGCCGAGGAAGACCTTGCCGGGGCGGGGTTGCGCAAGCCTACCGAAAGAACTGGGGAGATCCGCGTGATCGATATCGCTGGTTACGACCGCTCCGCCTGCGGTGGCACGCACGTCCGCGCAACCGGGGAGATCGGACCAATTCTGATCACCGGCATTGAAAGAGCAAAGAAACAAACGCGCGTTGAATTCATCTGCGGCAACCGCGTGGTTCGGTATGCGAGGGAAGCGAATCGCACACTCGAGCGCATTAGCCAAACGGTCTCGGCGCCAGCTCTGGAAACGGCCAACGCCGTTCACGCGCTGTGGGAAGAACACCAGCAGGCCCGCAAGCGGATCCAGGAACTCGAAGCAGAGCTACTGGATCACGAAGCCGCTCAATTTCCGATCCGAGATGGTTTCGCGATTGCCGCCTTCCGAAACCGTGGCATTGATGCGGTGAAATTATTGGCCCTGAAAATCTGCGCACGCCCTTCGACCGTCGTTTTTTTCGCGGATGAAAGTGAAGGCCAACTGCGCGTGGTCTTCGCGAGATCCGCGGACTGCAGCGTGGATGTCTCGACGGTTCTGAAGAAGACTTTGGATCACTTCGGCGGGCGCGGCGGAGGAAGACCAAACCTCGCACAGGGCGGCGGCCTGACGGCCGATAGGGCAGAGACCGTCCTGAAATTCGCCGCAGAGCATTGTAGCGGCGATCTATGACCGCGGGAAGTATACGCATTTGATTGTTGCCGAAGTTGAGGGCTGAAGCGAATTCCCCTCCTTGGGAAAGGAGGGGTGGCTGCGCCCACTAAGAAAATATCGCGAAGCCACCTTATCGGGCGCAGACGGGGTGGTTCGTTCAAGAGAAATTGTTTTGGAGTTGGAACGAACCACCCCGTCCGCGCCTTTCGAAGGAACGGGAATATTTCTTGATGGCGCGTCCACCCCTCCTTTGCCAAGGAGGGGAGTTCGTTTCCATGGCTGCGATAAGTTCAGAGTTGGGGATTACCCGACGCAATCAAATGCGTATACTTCCCAGGTCTATGACTGCCGCCACAGTGGTATATTGACCGTTCATTTTTGATGCATCGGAGCGTTTATGAACCGCGAAAGCTTTCGCCAGAACATCCTTGAATTGATCCGCCGTTCCTCAGCCTTTCTGCCACCGGACGTCGAAAACGTCATCAGTCTTCAACGAAAACTGGAAGTGTCTGGATCCAAGGCCAATTTTGCATTGGAGTTAGTAGCTCAGAATATTGGCCTTGCGAAAGCTCGTTCATTGCCCATCTGCCAGGACACCGGTACGATCAACTTTTACTTCGAGACGCCCCGAGGCGTTGACCAACTGGAACTGGAAGATCTTTGCCGGGAGGCGGTTAAAGAAGCTACGGCTCGGGGTTACCTTCGTCAGAATTCGGTCGATAGCGTCGACGGCGTCAACACGGGTGATAATCTGGGTCCCGGCAGTCCGGTGTTTCATTGGGAGCAAACCCGGGATGCACACATTCACGCTCGCTTGATCCTGAAGGGCGGGGGCTGTGAAAACATGAGCGCTCAATACAGCCTGCCGGTGGAGATTCAGGGAAAGCGCGTCGATCGCAATTTGGAAGGAGTCCGCGCCTGTATTCTCGATGCGGTGTGGAAGGCGCAGGGCAAGGGCTGTGGACCCGGCTTTCTTGGCGTTGCGATCGGTGGTGACCGCGCCTCCGGCTATGACTTTGCCAAGCGGCAACTCTTGCGTTTTGTGGACGACACCAACCCGGATCCTCCGCTGGCGGAACTCGAGGCGCGCATCATGAAGGAAGCCAACACGCTGGATATCGGTCCAATGGGATTTTCCGGAAAATTCACGGTCGGGTGCTGCAAGATAGGCAAGCTCAACCGCCTGCCCGCGTCCTTTTTCGTTTCAGTCGCTTACATGTGCTGGGCGTACCGCCGGCGCGGCGTGGTTCTGGATTTGGATGGCGGCGTTGTCGAATGGTTGTATCAAGGACCGCATGAGTTTCAACACGAAGAGAACATGCCGGACTTGACGCTGCCCGCGACCGAAGTGGTGCGACTCCAGACTCCTCTCCAGGAATCCGACATCCGCAGGCTGAACGTCGGTGACGTTGTTCTGCTCGACGGCGTTGTTTTCACGGGCCGCGATGCTGTCCACAAATACCTGAACGACGGTGGTGATCTCGATGTGATCCGCGACGGAGTGATCTACCATTGCGGTCCTGTGGTCCTGAAAGAGAATGGCGAGTATCGAGTGCTTGCAGCGGGTCCAACCACCTCGATTCGGGAAGAGCCTTATCAGGCCGACATCATCAAGCGATTCGGTATCAAAGCCGTGATCGGCAAAGGCGGCATGGGAACCAAAACACAAAAGGCCTGCCAGGATTATGGATGCGTTTATCTCCACGCCATCGGCGGCGCGGCTCAAATCTATGCCCAGTGCGTGCAGCGCGTTCTAAGCGTTCGCCTTGAACAATTCGGCAGTCCCGAAGCGGTTTGGGAGCTTGAAGTCCGGAATTTCCCGGCCGTCGTCACAATTGACAGCCACGGAAATAACCTGCAGCAGGTAGTTACCGAGCGCTCACGTGAGCTTCTGGCAACCACGCTTTAGCTTCAGGTCACTCCGGCTGGCAGCCGGAGTACATAATATCCGAACCAAACTCCAACCTCTGGCCAGATGCTAAAAAGATGGCCGTCGTGAGCTGTCCGGCTGGCTCGAGGGTAAGACGCTCACTGCCATTCAGGTCAGCAAGCGTCACTATGCTCTGCTGTGGCAGATTCAGATAGGTCACCACCAACGGCCCCGAAATCGACCTGCCGATTCCAGTCCGGAAATTCTGGCGATTTTCACACCCGGCCGCCCTGAGCCTGATTTCCGGCATTCGCGTAACCTCCACCAGGGGCACAGTCTGATGAGGGTTGATATCCACCATCGGCGGCGTGTCGGTTGGATTGATGTTCACCTTGAAATAGGGTATGCCTTCCGGGCTTATCTCCGGTGGCCGTTGCGCATAAGGGAGTCCAGAAACACTGCCCGCTGTCGTATATAAGTTCCAGAGCAGCAGTGCGGCGTTTGCACCCAAAAGTATTTTTAAGAGCCGCGACATAAGTATTCCTCCTATCTGTAACTTTTAGTTTTTTAAAAGAGTCTTTAGCCGCGAATTGCGCGAATGACGCGAATGGGCCGCCGCTATTGTTGCGATTGGCCACGTCATTAACTGTGCGGCTCATTCGCGTCATTCGCGCAATTCGCGGCCCAGATTTTACCTCTAACCCGCCAGTGCCGAGCGGATCGCTTGGCCGAAACGTTGGGAATCCGGAGGCCCTTCGGCGAGGATGATGTTGTTGTGGATGATCAGAGTTTGTTTAACGTACTTTGCGCCGGCATCCTTCAGCTCCTGGATAGCTTGTGGAAGGAAGTATACTGTGGCCTCGCGGTCGGCGAGCAGCTTCGCCTTGGCGAGTACGACCGTCGACAGGCAGATAGCGGCGACGATTTTGCCAGCGCCGGACATGGCCGTTGCGAATTCCTGAAGCTTTTTATCGTTCCAGAAGAAATCCGGCACCGAAGAGCCACCGCAGATTACCAGTGCGGCGTAATCGTCAACTTTGGCGTCGGCAATCGCGATGTCGGCCTGCACAGAGCCTCCCCTCATGCCGCGGCAGACGCGCGCTACCGTCGAGGCGATCACCACCTTCGCGCCTTCATCCTCGAGGATTTTCTTGGGTTCGAAAAATTCTTCATCCCTGAACTGGGTATACGGAATCACCATTAGAACTTTTTTGCCGTCAAGCTTCATTTAGGCACTCCAGAACTGAGATCGGTTCGGCATTATAGCCTGCAGCCTGATAGAATGCTTACTGATGATTAACCTAAAGAGTGGAAAAGAAATCGAAATCATGAAGGGCGCCAGCAAGATTGTTGCTGAAATCTTGCTGGAACTGCGGGAAAGAGTTCGAGAGGGAGCAACGACTGCCGACCTGGATCGAATTGCTGAAGAGCTGACGCTGAAGAAGAAGGCCAGGCCGGCATTCAAAGGTTACCGGGGCTTTCCGGCGAGCATATGCATTTCCATCAATGAAGAGGTCGTTCACGGCATTCCCTCGACGAGACGTGTCTTGAAGTTCGGCGATGTGGTCGGCCTCGACTTCGGCGTTATCTACGATGGCTATTACGGCGACTCCGCCATGACCGTGCCGATCGGCGATATCTCGCCTGAACTGGAGCAGCTTTTGAAAATTACGGAGCAGTGCTTATATAGAGGAATCGAGCAGGCTCTTCCTGGAAATTACATTTCCGACATCTCGGCCGCGGTTCAAAGGCTTGCGGAAGCCAACCACTACGGCATCGTGCGCGAATTCTGCGGTCATGGAATCGGCCGGTCGCTGCATGAAGATCCTCCGGTGCTCAACTACGTCCAAAATGGAAAGGGTCCGAAAATCAAGCCCGGACTTGTCCTCGCCATTGAACCGATGATCAACATGGGTACAGAGAAAGTGAAAGTACTCCAGGATGGATGGACCGTCGTCACGTCTGACGGAAAGCCTTCTGCTCATTTTGAGCACACCATTGCTGTCACCTCAGACGGACCGATAATCCTGACCAGAGTGTAAACAAATTCACGTTTTTAGCGTCGGGCCCACCGGCCAGCCGTAGTTGGTATACGGCCTCGGGAAGTCTCGGTGAATGGTATTGGCCGGCCCCCATGCTTTAAAATTACTTTGAAGGCCCGTAGTAACCGTGGCGGTAAGTCGCGTTGAACTTGGGGAAGGCGATTTTGGCAGAGGCACCCGGCAGTCGGATGATATCAACGCGGACAGAACGCCACGAACCATCGAGATCGGACTTCGCGGGGAAATAGCCCAGCGTGTACTGCTCGCGAAGATCGCGAGCCACGCGCTCCATGGCCGAGCGGGCGTCATCCACGTTCTGAGGAAAATACGCGCGCCCTCCACTGGCTTCCGCGATGTGGATTAGGGAATCCTCCGCTTTCTCTCCACCCGATTGACTCAGCAGCCCGACCGTATATACAGCGACCCGGGAGCGCTTCGTCGCCTCTATGGCCTCTTCCATAGTGTGGTGACTGGAGTTGTCGATGCCGTCCGTTACCAGAAGAATCGCTTTCTTCATGTGCTTCGCCTGCGCCATGTGGTCCAGGGCGAGAATCAGCGCGTCGTAAATAGCCGTCTGGCCAAAAGGCTGGACACCAGCCAAAGTGTCTTCCAAATCCGATATGCTGGCCGTGAAGTCCCGCTCAAGCCGTGCGGTATCGTCGAAGTGGACGATGAAAGTCTCGTCTTCCGCGTTGCCCTTCCGGACAAAAGAGACCGCCGCCGCATCCAACCGCTGTTTGCGAGGTTCGATGCTTCGGCTATTGTCGATCACTAAGCCAAGGCTTAGCGGAATGTCTTCATGCTTGAAAACTGAAATGTCTTGCTGGACGCCGTCCTCGAACAGTTGGAAGTTTTCCTTGCTTAGATTTCCGACCGGACGATCCTTGTCATCCCGCACATTGACATGCACCTCAACAAGGTTGACGTCAACATTGAGTTTGAAAACGGGATCCTGCGCCCAAGCGGGGGCCGCCAAGAGAAAGGAGAACGTGAGGCAAAGCAGTTTCATCGTCCCTAATCTAATACGGGGGCACATTGTAAAGAAAGGTTTCATCGCTGCACACTTGTTTTCTTGTGTTTTCGCCACTCGATAATAGACGGCAGAATGGACAAGAAGACAACAACAGCAATGACAAGATGCAGGTACCGCTCGATCCCGGGGATCGTGCGCCCCAGGCCGAATCCCAAGAGGCTGGTGCTCAAAACCCAGAGCGCGCCACCCATGATGTTGTAAGTGACAAACCGCCTGTAATTCATTCGCGCTGCGCCGGCAACCGCAGGTACAAAAGTGCGGACGATTGGAACGAACCTGGCGAGTACGATCGTCTTGGAACCATACTTTTCATAGAAGGTATGGGCGCGTTCCAAGTGAACGCGGAACTTTTCATAGCGTTGAACCAGCGCCCGGCCGGCGCGCCTTCCGATCACATAGCCCGTCTGATCGCCTATAATGGCGGCCACACACGCGCACGGAATCAACCATCGAATGTCGAGTACGCCGGCTGCTGCAAGTATGCCGGCGGTCACGAGTAACGAATCTCCAGGCAGGAAAAATCCGAAAAAGAGTCCGGTCTCCACAAAAACGATGGTGGTAATGCCAACAATCCCGCCCCATTGGATGAGTGCCCGAACGTCCAGCAGACTTTGAAGTAGTTCCATCCGGTAATTCGCGTCATCCTCAGTTGAGCAGACTCTGAGGAGAACCACGGATGCGCAGACTACACGCAAGGTCAGCGTCGTCTGCGCAATCCGCGGCTAATTGACACCCGCTGTAGCCAAATGCTCTAATCAGCTCTGACTATCGGGGCGGTTAGCTCAGTTGGGAGAGCGCGGCGTTCGCAACGCCGAGGCCGAGGGTTCGAATCCCTTACCGTCCACTCACTCAGCGGAGGCGCTGAGGGGCCGGCGGGCCATCCATGGCTGCGTCCAAACCCATCCATGGGGACGCGGGTTTTCAGCTATTAGGCTGTTCGGATGAGTTTCTGCAGCCTGTTCTTGCCGTCCTCAACGTATTCCTTCACGTTATCGATCATCACCATCACTTGCTCGTAGCCGTCGCTGATCTGCTCCCGAAGGTCGTTTTGCAGGTCATCGATTTGATCGACCGTCTTTTTTGAAAACTTCCGAATGTCTCTGCGGGTCTGCGCGCCCGATTTGGGTGCGTATAGGAGTGCGACAGCCGCGCCCACCGCCGCACCAGTCACAAAAAAACCAGCCATTTGTCTTTTTGAAAAGTGTCCCATTTCTAACCTCCAAAAAGCTTCCAAATTCAGCATAGCACCGTAGCCAATGTATGCGAGAATTTGCGCATCATGAAACAGCCAGGTAGCAAGCCGACCTACACGTGGTGGATTCTTGCGCTCACCGGGTTTTTAGTCGCAGCGGTCGTTTACGGTGTTCAGCGAGGTGGGGTGCCCACGAGGAATTCACCCTTTAGTGAACAGAGAGCGGCGGACGACCTCCGCACGTTGGTAGGCCTTGGTCCACGGCCTGCAGCTAGTGAAGCGATTGCCAAAGCGCGCAGCTATATTGTTGCGGAACTGGAAAAGGCCGGTCTGAAGCCTCAACTCGACGAATTTGAAGCTCGCACGCCTCGGGGGCTTCGGAAGATGGTCAATATCCGTGCAGTTCGCCGTGGCTCAAAGCCGGCGCTCATTGCGCTGACCGGTCACTACGACACCAAGATCTTCGATTTCAGTTTCGTTGGCGCCAACGATGGCGGCTCCAGCGCGGCGTGGCTCTTGGAAATGGCGCGAAGCACGGCGAGTTTGAGACTCGAAAACACCCTCGAATTCGTCTTCTTCGATGGCGAGGAGGCGGTCCTCGAGTGGACAGACCAGGATAGTGTTTACGGCAGCCGTTACGATGTCGATCGCCGATATCGCGGCGGTGTTTTGCGGGATCTGAAGGCGCTGATTCTTGTCGATATGATCGGGGATAAGGATCTCAATATCAAAAAAGAGACGCAATCGACAACCTGGCTAAAGAACATCCTCTGGAATACGTCTCAATCTCTTGGCTACACAAAGGAGTTTCCCAACGATGACCAGGAAATCTCCGACGACCATGTGCCGTATTTGAAAGCCGGAATTCCAGCCGTCGATCTTATCGATTTCGATTATCCGTACTGGCACACAGCCGCCGATACGCTCGATAAAACCAGCGGCCGCAGCTTGAAGACCGTCGGCGATGTCGTCTATTTCAGCTTGCCGGAAATCGACCGACGAGTCAGCCAGGCGAAGTAAAGACGCCAGAACGCCCTACAACGGGCGCATCACTCGTCCGTGTCCCTCTTCCGCTTTTTACCAAACACAAAGGCGACAACCACGCCCAACAGGTACAAAAGGATCATGGGAAGGGCCATCATCATCATGTTCGGGATGTCCGTGGTCGGTGTAATCACAGCCGCAACGATAGCGGCGATCAAGATGGCGTATCGCGTGTTCCGTAATAGGAAACTGCCGCTGACGAGCCCCATTCGGGACAGGACAAAGATGACGGCAGGTATTTCGAAGATCACCGCGAGTCCAAGCTCGACCATGATGAAGAGGTCGAAATACTCGGTGGCGCTGATGATCATCGTTAAACCCATGTTGCGGCCCCAATCAATCAAGAACTGGAGGGCAAACGGAAACGCGACCCAATACCCAAACAAGCCACCCATGATGAACAGTATCGAGGAGGAAAAGATGAACGGAAGCGCATAGCGGCGTTCGTGTTTATAGAGACCGGGTGCGATAAAAAGCCAAACCTGCGCCAGGATGAAGGGCGCCGCGAGGAAAACAGCAGCCAGGAAAGCGAGCTTCAGCTCGAGGTTGAAACCCTCCGTGGGTTTCGACATGTTGAGCTGCACGCCCGCAGCAACGATGGGTCTCGAAATAATCTTGAACAGAGGGTCTGCAAACGCCCAGCACACGAGTAGCGCGACACCAACAGCGATCAGACTATTGATGATGCGCTTACGCAGTTCCTCAAGGTGGTCGAGGAACGACATCTGACCATGTAGTTCTTCTTGATCTTCCTGGCCTTCTTTTTGCGGATCTGTATCAACGGCCATTACACTTTTTCTTTCGGAGCCGTCTCAGCAGGTTGCGTGGATCCTTGCGAAGATTCTGGCGTGGAGTTGTGCGTAGCGTCGAGGCTCGCATTGTCGAGGCTCGCATTAATGTCGCGGGCCGTTTCTTCGAGATCTCTGTGGACGTCCTTTGTGGCTTCTTTGAAAGGCTCCTCGACGTCCTTCATATGGTCTTCCCAACTGGACTTGAGGTCTTCAGTAGCACGCTTGAATTCTCTCAGGCCTTTGCCGAGAGATTTTCCGAGCTCCGGAAGCTTCCGGGGTCCGAAAACCAGAAGCGCGATAAGAAAGATAACGAAAAGTTCTTGAAACCCTAGCTGACCCATCGATCCTCCCACGTAGCCGCAGGCCCCGCTCTTGGTTTGTCGAGAGCCCGGCTACGAGATGAATAATCATAGCACCACTCGGAAAAGCCCGGCTTCACTTTCTCAAGCGACGTGAAGCGTTTCTGGACGTCTGAA
>Ga0137379_10000646_pt1 | contig 30832 bp, 33 predicted proteins | sample SagtaG_18_FD_104812 | JGI IMG/M metagenome (GOLD analysis project Ga0137379, IMG submission 104812) | Vadose zone soil microbial communities from Sagehorn Ranch, Mendocino, California, USA - Sage2_L_80_16 metaG | ecosystem: Environmental > Terrestrial > Soil > Vadose zone | place: USA...
CGCACGAGGCGCGGGTGGACGGCCCGCACCTGCTCCAGCTCGTCCATGGAGGCCCGGTAGATCTCCTCCTGGGCGTTGAAGCAGGTCCGCATCACCCACTTGTGGGCCAGGTACAGCAGGCTGCCGCTCTCGTGGAAGCGCAGGGCCTTCGCGTTGGGCAGCACGTAGAGCGCGGATTCCAGAGGGACCCCCAGCTCGAGCAGCCGGTTCTTGGCCGCCCAGGCGCGAGCCATGGCTTCCTGGTAGACGGCGAGGGCCCGGGGGTCGGCGGCGACGAGCGGCGGGGTCACGTAGTCGGGGCGCGCGGTGTCGGTCATCGTCATGAGCGGCCGCGAGCCGGGCACCATGCGATGCCGCTGGTCCTGGCTGTCCGCGGTGTGGGAGAGCTTCTTCAGGAACGTGTAGCTCGAATGGTGGAGGGCGCGGGTGAGCGGCGAGTGGACCGCGAGCTGGAGGGTCTCGAGGCGATAGCGGTTCTGCGACGGGTCGAGCGCCCGCTCCAGGGCCTCCGGGTCCGGCAGGGTGTCCGGGGTCGCCCCGAAGACCGCCCGCACCGCCTCCGCCGTGGTCTCCTCGCCGCGGGCCGTGAAGTCCACCAGCAGCGAGGTACGCCCGCCCAGGAGCGCGTCCAGCCGCGCCGCCTCGGCGTCCCCGCCCGCGGCGAGCCGGGGCAGGCGCGCCTCCACGACCTGGTCCGCCGTGAGCGGTCCCTCGCCCACGCGCTCGAAAAAGGCGGGGTCCCGCTCCTTGACCCGGGCCACCATGGCCGCCACCACGGGCTCGCCCTCGCGCGGGGCGTCGCCCGTGCGCATCATCCGCCAGAGCCGGTGCAGGACGATGCCGGAGACCGTGTGGACCATCGAGGTGAACGCGGCCACCGGGATCACGTAGCGCGCGGTCTCGATCGCCTTCTTCTCGGCCTCGCGCTGAACCTTCTTGCGCCGCTTGTCCGAGGCGCCGGGCGTGAGGTGCCGCAGGTCGGAGAGGATGCGAAGGGTGCCTTCCTTGAGCAGCTCCGACAGGCGCCGGTAGGCTTCCCACGCCCCCTCCACCGCCCGGTCGTAGACGGCGCGGGCCTCGGGGGAGAGGCCGGGTGGAACGTAGGCCCTCGTCTCGTCCAGGCGCACGAAGCGCTGGCTCGACTGTTCGGAGTTGTAGAACGGGTGCGAGTGCAGGAATGACCAGACGAACTGCCGGCTCACGTTCTCCAGGCCGAACTCGAAGTGCGCGTGCTGGTAGACCGTGTGGTGGCCCGCCTCGAAGGTGAGGGGGCCGATGGAGTCGCGCTGGGAGGGCGTCACCTCCTCGGGACCCACCACCCGGGGCGAGTAGCACGTGCGGGCGGCCGCGATCGCCCCGTCGTAGGGATGGGCGGAGGCGCTGCGCAGGGTCACGACGGGGGGGCCGGTGAGGATCATTCGTACTCTTCTTCCTCGTCTTCGTGTCCGCCGAGGGTGTAATCGTGGAGCTCCTTGATGAAGGAGAGCGTGCGCATGTCGCGCATCCGGTCCAGGTACACGTTGCCCTCGAGGTGGTCGCACTCGTGCTGGATCACCCGGGCGTGGAAGCCCTCCGCCTCCACCGTGTAGGGCTTGCCCTGGCGGTCGAGGGCGTCCAGGCGCAGGCGGGCGAAGCGCGGCACCAGTCCCCGCAGGTCGGGGATGGAGAGGCAGCCCTCCCACCCGTCGATCGTCTCCGGGCCGAGGGGCGTGACCTTCGGATTCACGAGGACGGTGAAGGGGACCCCATGGCTTTCATGGGGCCCGGGGACCCCTTCCTCGGCACGCTTGTCGGAGCCGGGCACCTCGAGCACGGCCAGGCGCAGGCTCTCGTGGATCTGAGGGGCGGCCAGGCCGACCCCCTCGTACTCGTACATGGTGGTCCGCATGTCGTCGATCAGGCGTTGGATCTCCGGGGAGCGAATCTCCTCCGGGGTGAGCTCCCGCGCGGTGGCGCGGACCACCGGGTGCCCGATGCGGGCGACCTTCAGGACCGACATGCACCCTGGTCGGGGAACGCCCTCTCGCTCATGGCGGAATGATAGCTTCTCAGGCCCTTGACTACTTGTAGAACTCGTAGCGGTCGCCCGCCACAACCTCGACGACGTGGATCGCGGAATCGCGGAGGATCTGCATGCCGAGCGGCTCGCCCGGCCCCTTGCGCCAGAGGGCGCGGTACAGCTCGCGCAGCGAGGAGACGGACTGGCCGTCCACCGACAGGATCAGGTCGCCCCGCAGGAGGCCGGCCTTCTCCGCGGGCCCGCCCGGCACCACCCCGCTGATGGCCACCCCGCCCTCGTGCCCCTGCGGGTAGAAGCCCAGCCAGGCGCGGCGCGGGCCGGGCGCCGGCTCCTCGCTCTCCATCTCGGCGCGCCGAGCGAGGAACAGCTCCACCGGGATGGCCAGGCTGTAGCGACCCACCGCGGCCAGGCCGAGGGAGATGATGCCCACCACCCGCGCCTCCAGGTCCAGCAGCGGGCCCCCCGCGAGGCCGGGGTTGATGGCGGTGGTCATGATGGCTCCGTCGAGCATGTACTCCCAGAAGGCCTCGAAGGGGCCCACCATCGAAACGTGGCCGGAGGCGCCCTTGCGCTCCTGCTCGCTCGTGCAGGTCAGGAGGAAGACGGGCATGCCGGGGGTGGCCGGCTTCTCGGCCAGCGCCGCCGGCCGCAGCGGCGCTCCCTCGAGGAAGAGCAGGGCCAGGCCGGACTCGTGGTCCACGGACATCCGGCGCACCCCCCGCGGCCGTCCGTCCGCCCCCGTGACCTGGGCGCGCGCGGCGCCCAGCACGAGGTAGTGCGCGGTGAGGACCTGGTCGGGCGCGACCGCCACCCCCGCGCCCATGCGCTCTTCCCCGAGCACCGCCGCCGAGGGATGGCTGGCCGGGATCTCGCTCCGCAGGAAGGCCAGGGAGGCCACCGCGACGCGAGGGATGAAGACCGGGGAGTCCAGGCGGCGCCTCCGCTCGAAGGGTGTGAGGGGATTATAGGAGGTCTTCGAGCTCGCGGAGGCCCGTCACGCGCAGGCGAGGCCGGCGGCCACCTCCGGCCTCCGTCCCCCGGTCCATCCAGCAGAAGGCCACGCCCGCTCCCGCGGCTGCCTGGCCGTCCACCTGCGGGTCGTCGCCCACGTAGACGGCCTTGCGCGGAGCCACGCCCAGCGCGCGGAGGGCCACGTGCAGGATCCGCGGGTCGGGCTTGGCGAAGCCGCAGCCCTCGGAGGTGACGACGGTCTCGAAGAAAGGGTCGAGCCTGGCGGCCTTCAGGCGCGAGCGCTGGACGCGGTCGATCCCGTTCGTGACCACGCCCAGCCGGTAGCGCCGGCCGAGGCGTTGGAGCGCGCGGCGGCAGCCGGGCAGCCGGTCGCCCCGGGTCGAGAGGTGGTCGAGGAACGTCTTGCCGAGGCGAGCGGCCCGGCGCGGGTCGCCCCCGAGATGGACGAGGAGCTGGCGGAAGCGCTCCCGTGCCAGGTCGGACTGGCGGACGGCGCCGCGGCGGTACTGCTCCCAGAGCGCTTCGTTGATCCGCCGGTAGGCGGCGAGGATCCGGGGCGAGAACGGGAGGCCGAAGTCGCCGAGGGCGGCGCGGAGGGCGGCCCGCTGGGCGCGGTCGAAATCGAGAAGCGTGTGGTCGATGTCGAAGAGGACGGCGCGGAAGCGGGCCAGGACGGGCTTTCGGGTGGGGCTACTTGGCGCGGTAGGTGATGAGGCCCCGCTTCAGGTCGTAGGGGGAGACGCCCACCGTCACCCGGTCACCCGCGATCACCCGGATGCGGAACTGGCGCATCTTGCCGTTGAGGCGGGCCAGCACCTCGTGGTTCTCCCCGCACTTCACCTTGTAGTTGCCTCCGGCCAGGACCTCGGTCACCACACCCTGCAGCTCGATCAGGTCTTCCTTGCTCATTCGGCTGGATTATGTCCTCACTTTTGCGTGCGCGTCCAGTCGACGAGCCCCGCGCGGGTGGCGGGCTGGCAGCGGGGGCAGAAGTAGGCGTCCATCCCCCTCACGCCCGCGGTGCGGATCTTCGAGCCGCAGCGGGGGCAGGTCTCCTTGAGCCGTACCTTCAGGAAGTCCCGTACCTTCACGTCGATCGGCTCTTTCCGGCGCGCCACCTCGGAGACCGCCTCCGTCATCACCTTGACGATCGCGTCGTGCAGGCGCACCCCGTCGTCGTGGGAAAGGGAGCGACAGAACGTCTTGGGATGGATCCCCGCCTCGAACAGCACCTCGTCCGCGTAGGCGTTGCCCAGGCTGTCGAGGGCCTTCTTGTCCAGGAGGAACACGCGCACCTGGTCGCGGCGGTGCCTCAGCAGGCTCACGAAGCGCTCGCGGGTGAACTCGGGGGAGAGGAGGTCGACCCCGCCCGTCTGCATCCCGGGGACGGCTTTCCAGTCGTCGGGGGCGATCAGGTAGGCCTTGCCCATGACCTTGTCGTCGAGGTAGCGGAGCTCGAGGTCGCCGAAGCCCAGGGCGAACGCGAGCGACCCCTCCTCCTTGTCGCCGGGGGCGCTGAGGCGGAAGCGCCCCGCCAGCATCGGGTTCACCGCGAGGTCGAGCCCCTCGAAGCGGAAGACCAGGAAGTGGGACTTGCGGAAGATGTCCGCCAGGGGCCGGCCCAGGAGGAGGGACAGGTTCCCCCGCACCGCAAAGCGCAGGACCACCGGCTCCTTCACCCGCTCGGCGGAGACGTGGCGGCCGAGCAGCCCCTCGCGAAGCTTCCCGAGGACGTAGATCAGGTCCGGAAGCTCGGGCATCGGCGTTCCCGGGCAGGGATTCTAACCCGGCCGCGCGGGCGCGGTGCGCCGTCGGGTTACGCGGGATTGACACGATCGCGCCCGACGTGCTCTCCTGGGCTGCCCGCCGTAGGAAACCCGGAGGCCGTCCTGAAGCGCCGCTTCCTGACTATCCTGGCCGCGTTCCTGCCTCTGACCGCGCAAGGCCAGACCGTCAAGGTGGACTTCGATCAGGGCACGGACTTCTCGCGCTACAAGACGTTCGCCTGGTCACCCACCCAGCGGCCGGCCCCGAACGCCGCCAACCACGTGCGCATCGTCCGCGCGGTGGAGGTGGAGCTTCAGGCCCGCGGCCTCACCAGGGCCGAGGCGGGGGAGGCCGACCTCCTGGTGGCTTACCAGGGCAAGGTCGGGCAGAAGCTTCGCGGCCAGCGCTCTTCGGCCGAGACCGGCTGGCAGCCGGCCGACCTCCGCACGACCATCGACCTCAAGCTCGTGAAGGAAGGCACGCTCATCGTCGAGCTTTTCGACCAGGTCTCACGGCAGAGGGTCTGGCGCTCCATTGCAAGCGACACCCCGGCCAGTCCCGACATGATCGAGGAGCAGATCCGGACGTTCGTGAAAAAGTCGTTCGGGGACTTCCCACCGAAGCCGCTGGGCCAGGGTCGCTAGCTACGCGAGCGCTCCTCCCCTTGGACGAGATGCACCGTGCGGGTGGGGAAAGCGAAGCGCGTCCCCGCCTCCTCGACCACCTTCATGAAGGCGAGCAGCGACTGCTGCCGGCAAAGGCGGAACTCCGCGAAGTCGGCGGCCCGGAACCAGGCCGTCACCTCGATGTCGAGGGAGGACGGCGACAGTTCCTTGAAGGCGACCACCACCTCCGGCCAGATCTTCGGGTGCGCGCGCAGGGAGCGCTCGACGCCCTCGAGCACGGCCGTCATCTGGGCGGCCGTGGTCCCGTAGACGAGGCTGAGGGTGGAGGCGAGGCAGAAGCGGTCGCGGGCGGCCAGGGACTCGATCCGCATGTCGGCCAGGCGGCCGTTGGGCAGGGTGACGAGGGTACGGTCCGTGGTCCGGATACGAGTGGAGCGGAGGCCGATCGTCTCAACGGTCCCCTCGAAGCCGTCCACCCTCACGGTGTCTCCCTCGCGGAACGGCTGGTCGGCCGCCAGGGCGACGGTGCCGATCAGGTTCTCCACGGTCTTCTGCGCGGCGAGGGCGAGGGCGAGGCCGCCCAGGCCGAGGCCGGCGAGCGCGGTCCCGACGGGGAAGCCCAGGGCCGCCACCGTGGCCAGGAGCGCCAGCATCGCGAGCGCGACCTTGCCGATGCGCACGCCGACCGTGAGCAAGGAGCGGGCCGAGGGGTTCCCCAGGCCCCAGGGCGTGCGCACCAGGAACTGCGCGGACACGTCGATCGACCTCCAGAAGGCCCAGAGCACGCTCCACCCCCAGCCGACGCGGAGCACCGTGCGCAGGGACTGCTCGGCCGGCGAGTAGAGGGCGAGGAAGGGCAGCAGCAGGTGGAGGACGATGACCGCCCAGGCGAGAGTGAGGGGCGGGCCGAGGCGGGGAACCAGGAGGTCGTCCCATTCCGTGGCCGTCCGGGCGGCCAAGCGACCGAGGAGGGCGCCACTGGCGGCGGCCAGCAGCCGGCCCAGCGCCCAGGCCGCGAGGACGAGCAGCGGGAGGGCGAGCCATTGCCAACGCGCGACGTTCGCGGGCCCCGGCCTGAGCAGTACGTCGGGCAGCCGGTCGTGGATCCAGGCATCCGGCAGCTCTTCGTACCATCGGTCGACGCCGGACACGGTGGCCCGCGAGAAGGCCCAGAAGGGGCCGTTGCCGTCCTGAGCCTTCACGAGCTTCACCGGCTGGGCGCCCCCGTCGGGGCCCGGGATCGCGCCCACCTGGTCGACCCTCGCCGGCTGGCCGTCCGCGGGGTTGCCTTCGGACAGCGGCGAGATGCTGTCGAGGTCGATCGAGAGATGGCGGTCGAGCACGGCCTTCAGCCGGCGGGCCAGCTCGGGCCCCCGGCCCGTCTGGCCTTCCGGCAGGCTCAGGTAGCGTGCGGCCTCCGCGTACCTCCCTCGCCGCGCGAGGTCGAGGTAGGCGGCGAGGGAGGCCCGGGGCGAGTCGGGTGCCACCTCGGACGCCGGCTCAAGGGTGGGGGGGTTCTGGGCGAGCGCGATTCCGAGCGGTAGGGCGGCGAGCGCTACGGCGATGGCAAGGATCCGCATGGACTGTCTCCCCGTCAGGCAAACCCCGGAACCTCCGCGTATCGGAAGAACACCCGCTTGCCGAGCGACCTCGCCAGCGCGATCTTCCATCGTCTGGTCATTCCGCCTCCACGCTCGGGCGTACGCCCAACCCCCAGGTCAGCGGAACCTTCTGCTCGTTCGAGACGTATCCCGAGCGGCATTGCCCATCCCTCGGGAGGTACCTCTTGATGAAGAAGGTCTTCGCTCCACGACCAGCGCTGTTGCTTCTCCTCCCGCTGCTCGTCGTCCGACTGGATGCCCAGCCTCGACGAAAGGCGGCGCCGGATGACGAGCTCTTTCGCACGATCTCGTCCCTGGACGCGGCGGTCTTCGATGCCTTCAACCGGTGCGACCTGGAGAAGTTCGGCAGGTTCTTCATCGACGACCTGGAGTTCTATCACGACAAGGATGGTTTGACGCGGTCACGGCAGAGCCTGGTCGAGGCCATCGAGACCAACGTCTGCGGCAAGGTGAGCCGAGAGCTCGTACCGGGAACGCTCGAGGTGTATCCCATCAATCGCTATGGCGCGCTCGAGATGGGTGTTCACCGCTTCCATCACCCCGGGCGGGACCACGCCGAGCCGGTGGGTGAGGGTAAGTTCATTCACCTCTGGCAGAACACCGATGGCGCATGGAAGATCACTCGGGTCATCAGCTACGACCACCACGCGGTCGGGCACTGAGACGAGGCGTGCGCGCCAGGAGGCTCTTCGGAGCCTGGAAGCGCCAGGCCTGCTCGAGTAGCCGCTCGAGCATGTCCTGGCGCACTTCCTTCAGGCGGAACAGCACCGCCGGCCACGGCCGGTAGTGGTCCGTCAGATAGAACGCCGCGGGATCCAGCTCAAGAAGCGCCTCGCGGTCGGGGAAGTCGATCTTAATGGCGACGCTCTCCCCGTCTTCCTTCAGGCGAGCGAGAAACTTCTTCCGAACGTGTAACGCCGGCGTGCCATAGGAGGTGCCTTCTGTCACCCCAGGCAGCTTCAGCGCAAGCTTGCACAGCTTCGACCACGTTGTGCCGCGTTTGGCCGAGGTCCCCCGCTGCCCCATCCTGTATCACTCAGCCTTGTCCGTCGGCCCCAAGGCACGGCTCCTCAATAGACGAACGGAATCAACCTCCAGGTGTGAGCCCTGTACTCATCGTACCCTGAGGTGCCCAGCAGCATCTCCTCCTCGGAGCGAATGCGATACGTATAGGCCCGATTGCGCCAGTACTCCCGCGGTCGGACGGTTGCCGTTCCAGGCTGCTGGCCGCAGGCCCCTTGCGCGCGCGACCCTCCAGCACGAGAAAGGAGACGACAATTAGGTAAGCGAGGACCGTCGGAATCATCGCCTTTTCGCGACTTCGCTCAGCGACCCCCGCGTGTTCGACACCGCGGTGCTCCCTATACCTGACCAAACTCAGGTGGGTACTCCACCTCGCCGTGAAACCCCCGTAGCGCGTCAGGCGGTAGCCCCAGCACCATGAAAGCCTCGCCCGAAACCTCGAACCGCGGCCGGATGCCAAGTGGCTCCGCCGGAACAAAGCCGAACCGGGGGTAGTACTCGGGATGCCCGAGAACGATGACCACGCGATGTCCCAGGTCTCGGGCGCCCTGAAGACCTTGCCGAACCAGAGCTGATCCGATGCCGCTCCTCTGAAACGCGGGGTGCACCGCCATGGGGGCCAATGCGAGTGCTTGGCGAGAAGCGGTAGGGGTGTTCACCGTGATACCAGTGAAGAGGATGTGCCCTACCACCCGTGGACCATCCAGGGCCACGAGGCTCAGCTCCGGGATGAAGGCCGGAGATCGACGAAGGGCTTCGACCAAGCGTGCCTCGTTCACACGACCGAACGCCCGCTGATTGACCTCGAACACGGCCTGATGATCTGCGAGACGCTCAGGCCTGATCACCGCCGTATGACTGTCCCCGAGCTCAGAACAGATCCTCGATCAACGTGGCCGCCATCCCAGCACGCGCGACGGCGATGCCGTTGTGGTTCACGACCATGAGCGCGTCTCCCTCCGCCCCCATTCGCGACCAGATCTCATGTATCGAGAACTCGCTCACCGACAACGCAGCGCAAACGTGGCTGGGAACTTCTTGCCGAAGAACGGAGTCGCCCCAAACGAGGCTAGGGTCTTGATCTCGATGTCCAGGCTCGTCGACATGGCGGGCCTATCGTTCGCCGTGTAACACACCGCATTCGTCGTATGGAACGCCTGCATTGTGATGCTCTGTGTGCCTGCCACCAAGGTGACTGGCTGCAACGGCGACGTTGTCACGACAGGCACCACGAAGCCGGTTCCAGGTGGTTGTGGTGCCTGGACGGCGGTCGTCCAGAAGTAGTTCCCGGGTTGGCTCGGAGGTACCGTGACAGAAAAGGTGACGGACAGCGACACTGGGGTGTCATTGGGGCTGGCGAGGTCCAACGTGGCTCCAGCCGGGGGCGCGCTGCTGACGAGCTGGACGTCGAAGGTCACTGGCGTCGGCCCAGGCGCGGAGGGTGCGGCAGGTGCCGACCCGCAGGCGTCAAGACCGAGCACTACTGCGATGAGCCCGACGGCAACTTGAGGCCGATTCATGCTCCTCTCCGTCGGCCGCCCGCCGCCTGCGGCGTTCGGATACAACGCGCTCACCTTGATCACGTTTCCTCCCTCTGGCACCTCCAAGCGTCGTGCCTCCCCCCGCCGCTCTATCATGTCCGCCTACGAGAGTGAACAAGTGCGCTCGGCTATGATACCCACGATTATCCAGGTCTGTTCATCCCCTGAGCGCTTCGGTGGGCGTCGAGCCGGCCTCAAAGGCCGGTTCCTTGACTTGGTCCGGGGCCGGGCCCCACACTGACCACGGTCCGCGAGAGGGAGCCGGCAGGATCAAATGAAAGACTGGCGCTGGCCGCTCGTGGTCGTGTTCGTTGCCGGGCTCGCGTTCCTGGCCGTCCACCAGACCTGCCGGTTCCTGCGGGAGGGCCCAGGGGCCGCGGTGAGGGACGCGGCGGACGCGGTGGGCTCGATCGCGGAGCGCTTCCACACCGGGCGCATCACCACCACGTTCACGGCCGCTCTGCCCCGGCTGCAGCCCGGGGGGGCCACCCTCGAGCTGGCCGCCTACGAGGCCGTCGAGACCTTTCGGCGCACGGACGAGCGGGCCGCCTTCTTCGACCTGCTCCCCCTGGGCGCCAACGTCTCCGAGATACGAGTTCCCGTGACCTATCGCTACCACGTACGATTCGATGATCCCTGGCACCTCGAGGTACGCGGCCGGGTCTGCCTGGTCCGCGCCCCGCGGCTGCGTCCCACCTTGCCCCCCGCGATCCACACCGACCGGATGGAGAAGCAGGGCGAGCGGGGCTGGCTCCGCTTCGATCTCGAGGAGCAGATGGACGAGCTGGAGAAGAGCATCACCCCGACCCTGATCACCCGAGCGGGCGATCCCCGCACCGTCGGCCTCGTGCGCGAGACTTGCCGGCAGCGGGTGGCGGAGTTCGTCCGGGACTGGCTGCTGCGCGAGGACCAGTGGCGGAGCGACGGCTTCTCCGCGATCACGGTGACGTTCGAGGACGAGGGGAAGGCCCCGGCGAGCCTGCCCTCGCCCACCCTGCGGCGCGAGTAGCGGCCACCGGCTCCCCTACGGCTCCGATACGAACGCGCGAAGCTCCGCCTCGAGCGGGGGCACGCAGATCACCGCGTTGCCCCCGTGGATGCTGTTCCCGCCGTCGAAGTTGAAGAAGCGCGCCCCCGCCTCCTCGGCGATCACCTTCAGGGGAGCGAGGTCCCAGGCCGAGGCCCCGATCTCGATCCAGCAGTCCGCTCGGCCGGAGGCCACGAGCATCGCGTCCTGGCAGCCGCCCAGGCTGCGCACCGACCAGAAGCCGGCCATGAAGTCGAGCAGTCGGGGGGCGAACGGCCGGCCGAGCACCGCGTTGAAGCCGGTCAGGCAGAGGGCGGCCCGGCTCTTCTCGCGGACCGCGGAGACGCGGATGGGCCGGTCGTCCACGAAGGCGCCGCCGCCCCGCACGGCATGATAGGTCTGGCCCTGGGCCGGGAAGCGGCAGACCCCGACCGTCACTTCGCCTTCCGCTTCGAGCGCGATCAGGATGCCCCAGGTGGGTACGCCGCGCAGGAAGTCGCGGGTGCCGTCGATGGGGTCCACGATCCAGCGGCGGCCGCTCCTGGCCGCCGCCCGGCCGCCCTCCTCGCCCAGCAGGCCGTCCTCGGGGAAGGCGGCGGCCAGCTCGGACGCGATGTAGGCCTCAGAGGCGCGGTCCGCGGCGGTGACCGGCGAGTGGTCCGGCTTGTCCTCGGCTTCGACGCCGCGCGCCGCGTACTCGAGCGCGATCTCGCCCGCCCCACGCGCGACCCGGCGGGCCACCTCCATCTCTCGTTCCCAGTTCATCCGTGCATTCTACGGCCTGGCCTCGAAGGACAGACGGGCCTGGAGGGCCGGGGTCTTCACCCCCTCGTGAACGAGGAGCCAGCGCTTGCGGTCGAGCCCGCCGCCGTAGCCGGTGAGGCTGCCGTCCCCTCCGATCACGCGGTGACAGGGGATGACGATGGGGATCGGGTTGCGGCCATTGGCCGCGCCCACCGCCCGCACCGCGTCGGGAGCATCGAGGCGGCGGGCCAGCTCGGAGTACGAGACGGTGGACCCTGTGGGGATGGTCCGCAGCTCCGTCCACACCCGCTGCTGGAACGGCGTCCCGCCCGGGTCGGCGGGGATCGCGTCCAGGGCGGCGAGGTCTCCCGCGAAATAGGCGCGAAGACGGCCGACGATCCCCCCGGGATCGGGACGCTCGTCGAACGACAACGGGCCGAAGCGCTGCTCGAGCTGGCGGACGAGATCGTCGGCCCGGTCGCGGAAGGAGACGGCCACGAGCTTCTCCTCGCGGGCCACCACGACGAGGAGGCCGATGGGCGTATTCATGCGTACGGTCTCGAGCGCGGTCACGGACTCGGGCATATCTTCTTTATAGCATTGCTGCGTGGGACCGTCGCCTCAGGGCAGGAACCCGTGCAGCAGGGCTCCCCAGGTGGGAGCGAGGGCCGCCTTCAGGGCGCTGTCGGCTAGGAGGCCGAGGGCGGCGGCGAGCACGTAGCGCCGCCGCGGGCCGGAGCGCGCGAGGGGTCGGAAGCGCCCGAGCAGCGGCTCGGCGAGGACCACCCCCAGGACGCAGAACGCGGCCACGCGGCAAAGCGCCCACGGCTGCCAGCCGAGAAGCACCACCGCCCCCGCGGGGACTCCGGCCCGCGCCAGGGAGGCTACGTAGAACGACATGAAGTTCATGAGGACGGCGCCCAGCAGGATGCCGAGCACGCTCGCGGTGGGCAGGCAGAGGGCCACGAAGGCCCCGAGGTGCCCCAGGTGTTGGGGCAGGAAGAGGCGCAGGCTGCCCTCGCGGCCCTCGCCGGTGCGGATCCAATGCAGCATCTCGTCGCGGTAGGCGGGGCCGTTGAGCACGAGGCCGTCCACGGGCGTCGGCCACAGGGCGAAGCTCACGGTCCCCCCCACCGCCAGCGCGGCCGCCCACAGGAGCATGGCCACGACCGCGCCCGCGCGGTCGCCTCTGCCCGACCTTCTCACCAGGACGACGTAGGCGGGTGCGGTATTGAGGAGGGGGAGCAGCCACGGGGAGCCGAGGACGAGACCGAGGGGATAGGAGAGCAGGGTGGCGAGCACGAACGCAGCCACCTCGCGACGGCCCGGTTCCGGCGAAGGCGTCATGGACGCTCCACCCTACTCCAGACCAGGCCGTGCGCTATACTGCCCGCCGCTTCCGAGGGAGTACCCATGCTGCGAGCGATGGCGCCGACCGGGATGGCCATCGGTCTTCTGGTCCTGTTCGTCCTGGCTCCCGCCTCGCCGGTGGCCGCCCAGGCCGCCGCGCGGCGTCCCACCGCGCCGCGCCCGCTGCCCGACCTGAGCAGCGCCCTGGTGATCCTGGCCGAGAAGGTGAGCCCGGCCGTGGTCCAGATCCTGGCCACCGGCTACGCCCCGGTCGCGGGCAAGGGAGGCGTGCTCGCGAAGCAGCGCTCCACCGGCTCCGGCGTGATCCTCGACCCGTCCGGCTACATCGTCACCAACAACCACGTCGTGCAGGGCGCGCGCCGCATCCAGGTCATCCTCTCGGGTCCGGCCGCCCGGTCGCCGCGCGGCTCGGTGCTCCGGCCCCACGGGCCGACGCTGGGGGCGCAGCTCGTGGGCACGGACGGCGAGACCGACCTGGCGGTGATCAAGGTGGACGGGAACGCGCTTCCCACCCTCCCGCTCGGCGATTCGGAGGCGCTTCGCCAGGGGCAGATCGTCATGGCTTTCGGCGCCCCCCTCGGCCTCGACAACTCCGCGAGCATGGGGGTGGTGAGCGCGACCGCCCGGCAGCTCGAGCCGGAGAGCCCGATGATCTACGTGCAGACCGACGCTCCCATCAATCCCGGCAACAGCGGCGGGCCGCTGGTGGACGTGGAGGCGCGGGTGGTGGGTATCAACACGATGATGTTCTCGCAGGGCGGAGGGAACGAGGGCCTCGGCTTCGCCGTCCCCAGCAACATCGTCCGCAACGTCTACGACCAGATCCGGACCACCGGCCGGGTGCGGCGGGGGAGCATCGGTGCGCGTGCCCAGACCATCACCCCGCCCCTGGCGGCGGGTCTCGGGCTTTCGCGCACGGAAGGAGTCATCGTCTCCGACCTGGAGGCCTCCGGGGGCGCCGCGAAGGGAGGGCTCGAGCTGGGCGACATCGTCGTGGCCCTCGACGGCAAGCGGATGGAGAACGGCCGCCAGCTCGAAGTCAACGTCTACCGCCGGGCGCCCGGGCAGTTCGTATCCCTCGAGGTGGTACGGGGCGATCGCACCCTCAAGCTGTCGGTCCCCGTGTCCGAGCGGCCCCGAGATCCGGATGCCCTGCGCCAAATGGTGAACCCCGACGCGAACCTGGTGCGCGGCCTGGGCATCCTCGCCCTGGACCTCGACGAAGCCCTTATGAAGCTCCTCTCGCCAACGCGGGCCAAGGCCGGGGTCGTGGTCGCGGTCAACACCGGCGAAGGGCCGCTCTGGCCGGAGGCTCCCCAGCCGGGCGACGTGATCTACGCCCTCAACAAGGAGCTGGTGGGCAGCGTCGAGGCCCTGCGGTCCGCGCTCGGGAAGCTCAAGCCCGGCGATCCCGTGGTGCTGCTCGTCGAGCGGCAGGGAGAGCTGCAGTACCTGGCCGCGGAGCTCGAGTAGAGGACCGGGCAGCGCGCCTTGGCCTCAGGGGCTCCGCGTGCCGTACTGCTCCGCGACGTGCAGGTCGAAGGCTTCGTGCTTCGGGTTACGCGCGAAGCCGCGGAAGTACGCCTGGCACCGGTAGCAGACGGCGATCTCGGGGAGTAGCGCGTACAGCACCGCGTCGACCGCCGCCGCCACGAACAGGCTCGCGTAGTACGGCGTGAACGGGGCGAGGGCCGCCCCCACGATCACGATCGCGAGGCCGGCCCGCTGGTTGAAGTCGCGCTGGACGTAGAGCTGCTCGCCCTGGCAGGCGGGGCAGCGGTCCACCACGCGCTGCTCGCGGATCGAGGCCGACAGCTCGAGGGAGGGCTCGGCCCCGCACTTCGAACAGCGCCCGCGGCCGTCGAGGCCCGCCATGGCCTCGGCCTCGCAGGTCGGGCAGGCGAACGCGATCTCGGGGGCTCGGCTCACAGCGGGAAGCCCGCGGCCACCCGCAGGTAGGTGGCGAGCAGCTCCCCGGCCAGGACCAGGAAGAGCTGCACGTAGAGGATGCCGGTGGCGGACTGGGTCGAGCGGATCTCCACCGTCTTCCAGATGAACCAGACCAGGGAGAGCGGGCCCGCAATCCCGAAGAGCAGGCGCATCCAGACGAAGATGCCGTCCGCGCTCCAGAGGCCGGAGGCGATGAGCCGCGCCTCCTCGTAGCCCGCGTGGACGGGGCCGACCAGGGCCACCGCCACCGCCACCGCCCGGAGGCCGAGGGCCGCGATCAGTAGCACCGTGAGCCGGCGCAGGGCGGTGATCGGCAGGTCGAGGACCACGAGGTAGAAGTGGCCGAGGACCATGGCCGACGTCGCGGCCCCGAGCAGCAGCGCGGAGGTGAGGCCGGCCGCGATCACGAGCGGTCCGCTGCCCGCGGCGAGCGACGCCCCGAGGCCGGCCGCGAGCGCCGCGCCCAGGAGGGGGCCGGTCGCGCGGCTCCCGCCGAAGTGCCACGCGCGGTTGTAGAGGACGGTCAGGACGAGGAAGGCCCCGGCCGTCCACGCGACGGCCGGGTAGCGCTCGGCGCCGGGCGCTCCCGCGCCGCCCTCGAGGGCGTAGCGCCGGAGCACGAGCCCGAGGGCGCAGGTCGTCAGGGCGGCTGCCATCGACGCGCAGAGCTTGAAGAACCGCGCGCCCGCCCGCTCCGGCACGAGGGGCAGGGTGGCGAGGAGCCCCAGCGAGAGGTGCAGGAGGAACAGGAAGAAGACGGTGGTCACGCGCGGGCCAGGGCCGCCTCGATCGCCGCGCGCTCGGGCGATCCGGGAGCGAAGGGGTCGGGGTGGCGGGCGTAGGTGCGCGAGGGGGCGCCCCCATCGAGATGGGCCGCCACCTCCGGCCCCAGGCGCTCGAGGAAGCCCGTGGTGGCGGCGGCCGCGGTGCGGCAGTGCGCGCAGTAGCCGTGCACGGCCATGAAGCCCGCCACCTCGTGGAGGTCGGCGAGGTCCCGGGCCCTCGCCTCCCGCGCGCCCACCGCGCGCACGATCCGGGCCAGGCTCGCCGTGCCCATCGTGCAGGGAGGGCACTGGCCGCAGGCCTCCCTCTCGAAGAAGCGGGCGAGGGAGTCGGCGATGGCCAGCGGCGAGGCCGAGGCCCCCACCACCAGGACGGAGGCGGTGCCGAGGGCCGAGCCCGCGGAGCGCAATGCGTCCGGGTCGAGCGGGGTATCGAGCTGCGTCGCGAGCAGCGGGGCGGCGGCCGAGGAGCTCGGGAAGACCATGGACACGCCCTCGGGCGTTCCTTCGCCCTGCTGTTCGATCAGCCGCGAGACGGGCGTGCCCAGCGCGACCTCGTACACGCCCGGCCGGCGCACGTCGCCCCAGAGGGAAACGAGCGTGGTCTCGGTCCGGCGAAAGCCGTCGGGGTCGGCGAGGGCGGCGGGGACGCGGGCCAGCGTCTCCACGTTCTGGACGAGGGTGGGCCGGCCGTGGAGCCCCACCGCGGCAGGCAGGGGTGGCTTCGGCCGTGGCCAGGGTCGGCGGCCCTCGAGCGTCTCCAGGAGCGCGGTCTCCTCGCCGGTGATGTAGCCGTCGTCGCCGCGGCGGATCGTTACCGTGATGCCGTCGAGTCCGGCCTCGCCGATCCCCTTTTCCAGCGCGGCCGCGGGGGCGTCGAACGACCCCTTCAGGAAGATGATGGCCTCTCGGGCGCCCACCGCCCGCGCGGCGAGGCGGAGCCCCTGGAGGACGGCACCCGCCCGGCGGGTCATCACGAAGCGGTCCTTGATCGAGCCGGGCTCCCCCTCGGCGCCGTTGGCGATCACGACCGGATCGCCCTCCTCCACGCGCACGGCCTGCCACTTCCGCGCCGCCGGGAACCAGCCCCCGCCGCGGCCCCGGAGGTTGGCGGCCTGGGCCCGGCGCACCAGCTCCGGTCCGTCCAAGCCGGCAAGGCCCCCGTCGTCAGCCAGAAAACCCTCCCTGCGAGCCCCTCATTATACGGGCCTTACGTCTCGGGCCCCGGCGTCGGGCGTACGCCTCGCCCAAGCTTCACAAAAAAGTGCAGATGAGCTAACATCGAAGGGTCGAGGTCGAGCCGGGGCCCGCGACGTGCGGGACGAGGGGCTCGGATCTCGGGAACGAGGAGAGCGGAGCGATGATCAACCTGACCGCAAACGCGGCCGCCAAGGTCAAGGGCATCCTGGAGCAGGAGAAGCAGAACATTCCTGCGGGTGGCCTGCGGATCTATGTCCAGGGCGGCGGCTGCTCGGGCTTCTCCTACGGCATGGTGCTCGACGAGCCCGCCGACGGCGACCAGGTCATCGAGGCCGAGGGCGTGAAGGTCATCATCGACCCCATGAGCCTGCGCTACCTCGAGGGGGCCGAGGTCGACTACAAGGAAGACCTGATGGGCGGCGGCTTCGCGATCAAGAACCCGAACGCCACCTCCACCTGCGGCTGCGGCCACTCCTTCACGGCGGGCGAGGGCGGCGGCGAGGGCGGCGGCTCCCACCAGCACTGAGCCCAGGCGGGGGGAGGGGCCGCAGGGGGTGGGCATGAGGACCCTGCCTGACCTGCTCCCGCTCTTCCCCCTCCCGAACATCGTTCTCTTCCCGCAGATGCCGCTGCCCCTCCACGTCTTCGAGCCGCGCTATCGCAAGATGGTGGGGGACGTCCTCGACAGCCACAAGACGATCGGGATGTCGCTCCTGCAACCGGGCTGGGAGCCCCACTACCAGGGACGGCCCGCCATCTACCCGATCGGCTGCGCCGGCCTCATCGAGCAGAGCGAGCCCCTCGAGCAGGGCCGGTACAACATCCTCCTGCGCGGGGTGACCCGCTTCCGCGTCGTCCAGGAGCACGACGGGGAGCCCTACCGCCTGGCCTCGATCGACCCCCTCGGCGACGAGCCGGGCGACCCCGCGGCCCTCGAGGAACTGCGGCGCAAGCTGCTGGCGGCGATCGGCCGCGCGGCGGACGGCCCGGTAACCCTCGTCCTGCAGACCGAGCTGCCCCACGACCTGTTCGTGAACGCGCTCTCCCAGAGCCTGAACCTGGCTCCGATCGAGAAGCAGTCGCTGCTCGACTGCGACAGCGTCGCCGACCGCTGCGCGCGCCTGCTGGAGATCCTGGAGTTCATGACCCTCGAGCAGACCTACGGCCGGGGCAAGAACGTACACTAGCCCCGGGGGCCCCACCCGCCGTCCCCTTACCTCGGGCGCGCCTCGCTCATCAGGCCGAGCAGGTTGTGCTCGCCGTCGCGGAAGAAAGCCATCCAGAGGTCGTGGTCCGGCATCTTCGCGATTAAGTGGGGCTCGTCCTCGAACCGCGCGCCGCGGGCCTTCAGGGTCGCCGTGGCCTGCCGGATGTCCGCGACCTTGAAATAGATGGTCGACGCGGGGTGATCGAACTCGGGCTTCTCCGGACGGGCGAGCATGAGCCGGACCCCGCCACAGTCGAAGAACGCGAGGCCGGGCGGAGCCTGGAACAGGAGCTTCAGGCCCAGGACGTCGCGGTAGAAGGCGACCGCCTTGTCGACCTCCTTCACCGACACCGCGATCTGGCCGATCTGCGACAAGCCGAAGCCGGGTACCTGGCTCGCCATCGCCTTCCTCCTGGTTGGGCCGATCATAGCCCTTCGGAGGCCTTCAACAGGTTGAGCCGACTTTTCCGCCTCCCGCGGCGTCTTACGCGGTGATGAGGCCAATCCTGCAAGGAGGATCCATGCCACGCTGGATCGTACCGGCCCTGGGGGCCTCGACGCTGCTCGCGGCCGGTCTGGTGATCGCCCCCATGGGAGCCCGGGCCGAGAAAGACGACAAGCCTTTCGTCCACCGGGACGAGTTGGTGCGGGTCGGGGGCGGGCGGCTCGGGGTGCGCATCGCCGACGTGGGCAAGGACGACGTCGCCCGCCTGAAGCTGCCCGACGAGCGAGGGGCGCTCGTGAAGTCGGTCGAGCAAGGGAGCGCGGCCGAGAAGGCCGGGATCAAGGACGGTGACGTGATCCTCCGCTACCAGGGCGAGAACGTCCTTTCCGCCGCCCAGCTCGCCCGACTCGTCCGGGAGACCCCGGCGGGGCGCACCGTGAGCCTGGAAGTTAGCCGGGGTGGGGCGTCCCAGAAGCTCTCGGCCACCCTCGCCGAAGGCCCCGACAGGTTCAGCTTCTTCGACCGCGACTTCGACGTGCCGGTGCCGCCCATGCCCGCCATGCCGGAGATGCCCAAGATGCCGGCCATGCCCAGGATGCCGGCGCTGCCCAAGGGGCCCCACGCCTTTCGCTTCGATGGCGACGGTCCCCGGAAGTTCCTCTTCGAGCTGGGCTCGGGCCCCCGCAAGCTGGGAATCGAGTACCAGGAGATCGAGGGCCAGCTCGCCCAGTACTTCAAGGTCGGGGAGGGCCGAGGCGTGCTGGTCACTTCCGTGGACGAGGACGGGCCGGCGGGCAAGGCCGGGCTCAAGGCCGGCGACGTCGTCCTGAAGTTCGACGGGAAGGCGGTGAAGGACGGCGAGGACCTGCGCGACGCGGTTCGCCGGGCCGAGGGCGGCAAGGAGGTCGCGGTGACCGTCCAGCGCGACGGCCGGCCGCTCGACCTGAAGGTCCAGCTCGCCGTCCCCGAGAAGGGCCGGACCGCGGGGGGCGTGTCGCTCTAGGGTTCGCCCACCAGGATGAACCCGGCCCAGAGCACCGGATGCTCGGGCAGGGTGACGGCACCGGCCGGTGCCGCTATCTGCACCTGCCCGGCTCGCAGCGCGCGCAGCATCGACAGCTGCGCGGAGCGCAAGGCCAGGGCTTTGTCGGGTGAGTGGGCCAGGTGCGAGTAGAACGACGAGACCAGGCGGAACGTCGGCTCGTCGGCCACGTCCCACAGCGTTGCCACCACGGAGGGCGCTCCTGCGTAGAAGAAGGCGCGGGTCAGGCCCACCATCCCGTCCGAGGAGAGGTGACCCAGGCCCGTGCGGCACGCGCTGAGGACGACCAGGGTGGCCTGCAAGTCGAGGCCGTAGATGTCCCGCACCGTGAGGCGCCCGTCGTCCGTCCCCTCGGGTCTTTCCCCCCGGCTCAGGGCAAGGAAGGAGTCGAGGGGCTGGTCGTCCCGTACGATCCCGTGGGTGGCGAAATGGAGCAGGCCGGCCCCGGGAGCCAGGCGCCGGACGTTGGCCTTGGGGGCGTCGCGGCCGGCGAGGACGACCGTATCGCCAGGCGGGAGCAGGCCCGCGCTGGCTCGGACCTCCCGCCGAGTGCCGGGCAGTTGCGGCAACCGCACCCCTTCCTCCGGGAGGAAACGCGGATCTGCGACGAACACGCGCCGGGGCGGGGCACTCTCGAGCGTCCGGGCTTTGCGGACGGTGGCCCGGAGCACCGCCGCCGAGGGCGAGTAGTGGAGCGAGTAGTCCTCCAGCAGATACCTCCCGCGCGCATCCTGCAGGGCGGCGAACGAGAGCAGGAACAACGGCCCGTGCGGAACCACGGTCAAGCGGCTTCCACGCACCCGCGGGAGTTGACTCCGCACGGGCCCGATGAGCAGGTCGTGGAGCTGCCGCCAGGCGCGGGTCCCTCCCGCGCCGATCAGCAGCACCCCTCCACCGCGGGTGGTCATGGTGGATTCCCCGTGGGCCCGCCGGGCGCCCGCCTCGCGCAGGGCCGTGCGTGTCTGGCGGACGAGATCCCACAACCGTTCGGAGGACACCGCCACCCGGGTCACCCGGACGCTGCCCTCGGGTGGCACCACCCAGATGAAGAGGGCCTCCCGCGCCACGAAGTAGCTCAGTAGCGTGGAGCCGAGGCGCCGGGCGGTGGCCGCCACCTCCTGCGCCGAGGCGGCGGGGGCGGTCACTGCGCTCGCGGCCAGGGTTTCGAGACCGGGCGCATCCGCCGGAGCGACGCTCGCGGGAGTCCCCGGCGCGCCTGCCTCACGCGTGGCCAGCAGATCGAGGAACGCGCGGGCGCGGGCCTGCTCCGCGACCTCCAGGGCCTCGCGGTCCAGACCCTGGTCGGCCAGCAGCTCGATCGTAAGGCCGAACGCGGCCTGGTGCTCGTCGCCGAAACCGCGCTTCATGAAGTCGGCGGGCACCAGCTCCGCGCGCAACCGCTCGAGCGCGGCCGCGCCCTCGCGGGCGTCGGCCAGCGCCTCCTCCCGGTAGCCGAGCCCCTGCCGGGCCAACGCGCGCACGAAGAGCGCCGGGAGCAAGCGGTCGATCTTTCCAGATTGACGAGCCAGAACCACCGCCTTCTCCGCGGCGGCCAGCGCCTCCGGGCCTCTCTCGAGCCCCAGATAGCTGCGCGCGAGCTGCCGGTACAACATCACTCCCGCGTCGGGGTCGAACCCCTCGCGGACCACGCCCTCGAGCAGTTCGGCCGCCCGGGCGGGCTGCCCGCCGCGGAGATAGGCCTCGGCGGCCCGGCCCCGCATCGCCCCCACCACGCGGGCGGAGCCGGTCTGGGCGGCCAGGCGTAGCGCCCGCTCGTAGAGCTCGAGGGCCAGCCGGTGGTGGCCGAGCACGCTCTCGGCGTCGGCCAGGTGGTCGAGGCTCTGGATCATGCCCTGGGAGTCGCCGATCTCCTCCTGGATGCGCAGGGCCCGCGCGCTCACCTCCCGAGCGGTCTCCGTCTGGCCGTGGGTGCGCTGCAATCGGGCCAGGCTGTTGAGGGCGCGGGCCTGGTCGAAGCGGGTCCCCGCCTCCTCGAAGAGTCGGCTGGCCCGTTCCAGCTTCTCGGCGGCGGACGCGAAGCGGCCCTGATCGAACTCCAGCTCGGCCGCGGTCTGCAGGAACTTCCCCTCGAGCTTCACGTCGCCGAGCGCGGCGGCCCCCGCCAGCCCCTCTTGGACGAGTCGGCCCTGCTCCTCGAGGTCATCGGTGACATACAGGAGGTTGTAGCGGGTCTCCACCTCGTCGTGGCGGGCGCCCAGAGCCTGAAACTCCGAGAGGGCATGGGCGTACAGCTCGGCCGCCTGCTTCTGCTCACCCATGAGCAGGACCACCGAGCCCAGGTGGCTGGCCGCCCGTGCCTCGCCAAGCCGATCCGAGAGCGAGCCGAAGATGGCCCGCGCCCGTTCGAGCTGATCACGAGCCGGCTCGTACTGGCCCTGCCGAAAGAGGCAACGCCCGAGGCCGCGCCGGGCTTCCGCCTCCGCGGCCGCGTCGGCCGCGGAAGCGGCCCGGCCGAGCGCCTCTTCGAACCGCGCCCGCGCCTTCTCGTACTGGTCCCGCTGGTAGAGGTCGAATCCCTCGCGGAGCAGCTCGCCCAGGGGTGCCGGCGTTTGCTCGCCCGGCCCCCCGGGCGCACCTGGCCCCGGCCAGCACAGCACCAGGACCAGGCAGGAAAGGACGTGCATCTCGAGAGGCGAGGCAGGCGCCCTAGAGCCGGCAGTCCCGCACTTCGTAGAGGACGACGTTGGAGGTGGCGCCGGTGCCCAGGTCACGGACCGAGGCCCGATACAACCCCGATTCCAGCGTCTCCAGGGAGACCGTGAGGCTCCCGTTGCAATCGGCCTCGCCACGCACACCATCGCCCAGGGGGCTCCATCGACCGTCCAGGAGCCGCTCCAGCACCACCTCCAGGCCGGAGAACGCGGGCGCGCCGCTCACGGTCAGCGGCGCCATCTGGCCCGGACGGAACACGGCCGCGGTCAGGGCCGCGCGGAAGGGGAGGGGGCCCGGGCAGAGGATGGGACCGCCGCAGAACGCCGCCTTCTCCACGAGCACCGGTTCCGAGCGCCGGGCGCCGACCTCGACGCTGATGGCTTTGATGCCGGGACCGTCGTCGGGCAGTCTCAAGGTCAAGTCTCCCTGCTCGTCGGTCACGCCCGCCGGCTCCTGGAAGGTCGGCTCGAAGCTCAACCCCGCCCAGGTCTCTACGATCAAGGTCGCATCGCTGAGCGGGGCTCCCCCGCTGAGGCTCAAAGTCGGCCGGCACGGCGTGCAGAACGCGACCCCGTTGGCGACGACCAGGGGCAACGAGGTGGCAGCAACCGGTTCCGCCGCCCGGGCCACGTCCGTGTGCGCGACCACCGCGATGGCCAGGGCCGCCCCGAGAGACACCGAGACCCGCTTCCCGCTAAGCATCAGGCACTCCTTTCTGCTTGCCCATCCATACGACGGGAAGCGCTCAAGGTTCGGTGCCGAGATCACGGAGGAGGCGTCGGGCCTCTTGACTGTGAGCGCCGTCACCACGAGCCAGCCTCTGGAGCTCCGCGCGCGCCGCCCCCACGTCTCTCCGGGTCAGGTGGGCCTTGGCCAGATAGAAGCGCGCCGCGTCCGCGTAGACGTCGTCGCCGCCTGCCGACACCCGCCCGAGTTCCACGATCGCGGCTTCCGGGTGTCCCGCCAGAAGCTCGCTCACCCCGAGGTAGAAGCGGGCTTCGAGGGAGGCCGGCTCTTCCCTGGTCGCTGCCCGCAGCCCGGCCGCGGCCGCGACGTAGCTCCCGCGCACGTAGTGCTCCATGGCCCGCCCGAACGAGGTCGGCTCCCGATCTCCACCCCGGACCGCGAGGGACACGTAGGGTGGGGGCTCCACGCGAGCCAGGGTCTCGAGCGACGGCCGGCCCGGGGAGCCGGGGGGACCGGAGGGCAAGGCAGCGGGGGCCGCGGTCGCAGTGGGGGGCGCCGGTGGGAAGGGGCGCTCTGTGCGGAGCACCACCCCCGCGGCCAGCGCCACGAGGACCAGGCTGGCGGCCCAGGCCCAGGACCACACGGCTGGCCGCGCGGCCGGACGGGCAGTGGCGGCACGGACTCCCGAGGCCGCCTTTTCCCGCCGAAGAACCCGCTGCGCGTCCCAGAGGACCTCCAGGTCCTGGAAGCAGTCTCCGCACTCGAAGTAGTGCTGCTCGAACGCGCTGCGATCGGGTTCGCTCAGCTCGCCTCGGAGGTAGGCGACTGCCATCTCGTCCTCTCGTACCCGCTGACAGTCCACGTGGTCTTCCTGTTCCATAGTGTCTGGCCGCTCATTTTCGTGACAGGGCGTTGGCGGGACCCAAGGTCGCGCGGACGTGCTCGACCAGCCTCTTGACGGCGCGCGACTTACGGGTACGCACCACTTCCGGCGACAGGCTGAGCCGGCGCGCGATCTCGCGGGACTTGAGGCCCTCCACGAGCGTGAGGAGCAGGATCGAGCGGTCTCCCGGCTCGAGCTGGTCGAGGCCCTCCCGCAGGGCCCCGGAGCGCTCGGCATTCTCCAGCTCGTCTGCGGGCTCGAAGCAGGCGACCTCGGGGGAGAGCTCGACGGTAGGCGGCTCCTGCCGCCGGTCGCGGAAGAAGCTGTTGAGGACGTTGCGCGCGGTGCCCTGGACGAAGCCCGGCAGCTTCTCCGCCTCGCGCAGCTGGCCCTTGCGAAGCGCACCCAGCACGGCCAGGATCGTCTCCTGGGCCAGGTCCCGGGCCGCCTCCCGGTCGCGCGTCCGGAACAGCATCATGACCAGGATCCGTCGATGGAACCGCTCGGCCAGCTCCGCCTCGGCCCCGGGGTCGCCCGTACCGATGCGCAGAGCGAGCTGCTTGAGCCGCTCGCGTTCCGCTGCGCGGTCGCGCTCCTCCGCGAAGACGTCGTCGCCGGGGGCCATGGTGTGCCGCTCGCGAGCGGCCGGGCACGGGGGAAACCCTCACGATTGTACGCCCGCGAAGCCCCGGCCCGGAGGCGGCGACAGGGTGTCGAGCGAGGGACGGGCTAGCGCGGCAGGGGCGGAAAGGGCGGCCGGGTCGGCAGCTCGAAGCCCTCTTCCCCAGATGAACCGCTCGCAGACGAAGTAGCAGTTGGTGTCTACCGTGACCACCCTCACGACCTGGCCTCGGGCATCCTTGATCGCCACCGTCGTCTGGTCGCACGCGCGGATGATCTTCGTGCGCTCGTTCCACCACACGCGGCCGGGCGGACAGTAGGTCTCCAGCAGGGGACTGAAGCCCGCGCCGCGGAACCGCACCCAGTCGCCCTTGCGGTCGTAGTCGAGGAAGCCAACGCTGACGTCGCGCGGGACCTCGATACCGCGGCCGGCCAGACCATGAGAGTGGGGCGGAGCCGCCGAACGTGACCGGGAAACTTGAGGGCGCGGGACCGGACCAGAAAAGGCGAGAGACCGGGCGGCGCCGGCGGAATCGCCGACGCCCCCGGTCTCCCGTTGGGCGGCTCGACCGCTTCAGAGCTCCGTCGGGCTGGTGCAGGTCACGTTGCTCGGCTGGCTGATGAAGTACCGGAGGCGATAGCGCACCGCGACGCCGCTCTCGTGGAACCAATGCACGCCGGTGGAGAGGTTCGGCGGTCCCGCGGGCACTGGTCCCGTGATGTTCGCCCCGCGCGTACCCGTGATGGCAAACCCGGCGATGTGTCCCAGGATCACGGTGTCGCTGACCGCGTTCGCGGGCCCGGCGATCAGGTTGCCCGAGCCGTCGACCAGCTCCACCTCCACGTTGGTGACCGAGCAACTCGGGTTCATGGTGCTGAACGGGTTCCCCGCGGTGTCGTCGCCCTTGCCGCCCACCACGATCGCGGAGTGCACGGTCGCCGTGTTGACGCGCTGCACGGGCGTCGAGCCCAGAGGGGTTATGCAGTCCGGCCTTCCCGGGGGAGGCGGCGCTTCCACGACGTTCGTGTAGAAGCTCGGCCGGGTGCCGAAGATGTTGAACCAGGAGATCGCGTGGCCCATGAGGGTCGTCCCGAGGGGGGGCGGCGTCACCGCGGGGGCGGGCAGCGGACTGAAGGCGATGCCCGAGAGTCCCAGGAAGCTCACGGACGGGGTCTCGCCGGTCGCGGGAGAGAGGTCGGCCATGAGCTGGCCGCTGGGCGTGGTCAGCGCGGCCTGGACGTTGGTGACGGTGCAGCCGCTCACCGTGGTCTCGCCGGAGCCGAAGAAGGTGTCGGTCCCCGAGAAGCCTAGAGTCGGCTCGGCCCACCCCGTGCTCAGGCTCGGGCTCAGGCCCGCCAGCCCGAAGGCCAGCGGCACCTGGTCCACGTCCGACTGGAGGAAGGGGGCCCCGCCCGCGGTGGTGACGCCGCGGAGCAGCAGGGTGCGGGCCATGTCCTGGGTGGCGATGGCCGCGTCCACGAGACGCGACCAGGGCGTCAGCCGTTTCGTCATCACCTCGAAGGCCAGCATGGCGAGCTTGGCCCTTCCGATGCCGGGAATGGGCGGCGCGGGTGCGGTGCCCCCCGGGGTCCCCGCGAGAAGAACGTGAGCTCGGTTCACGATCCCGGAGTTGGTGTGCACGAACCCCGAGTCGCAGCTGAAGGGCACGAGGTTGCAGCCGCTACCCGGGCGGCTGCGGCTCACGTAGCCCCCCATGGTGCCCGGGTGGGGGACCGCCACGCCGCCGATCACCGTGGAGAAGTTCCCCGGGGTGGCCATGTCCCGGATGGCGCCCGTCCCCACTACCGGTCCGCCGGCGGTGGGCGCCTCGCCGACCAGCCAGCCCGAGACCGCGCCCGGCGAGATCACGTCGGGAGAAATGAGGTTGCCGAACAGGTCCGCGTAGGCTTCGTTCAGGGCACCCGATTCGTCGAGGTACACGAGTCGGGAGGAGTTGGCGATCACGCCGTGGGTGAACTCGTGGCCCACCACGTCCGGCTGCGAAGCCACCCCGAGACAGAAGTACGCCTCGCCCGTCACGACCTGGTCGAAGAAGGCATTGGGACATCCCGGGCCGGGCGGCAGGGTGAAGGTGACGATACCCACGTTCGTGTTGGCGGCCAGCCGACTGCCCGCGCCGTTGAGGCCCAGCCAGCCCAGCGAGGCATAGAAACCCATCACCGAGCTCATGCTGCTGAAGGCGGGGGTGACGTCCGTGTTCAGGGGAAGGGCCCCGGTGGGAATCGCCCCGACCTGGACCGTGACGTAGGAGGGCCGCGCGAACTCCGAGAGGCCCAGGCCGTCGTTGATGACGGGGGCGGATTGCTGGGCCCGGCTGGAGAAGCTGAGCAGCTCGTCCCCGGTCGCGGCGTCGATGAAGTAGACGAACTGGTCGAGGCTCACCTTGTAGGCGAGGCGCGTCTTTAGCGTGCGCCCCGGCACGAGGGGGCCGGGAAAGACCACGAGCTCGGCGGCGCCCTTCGCCGACGCGATCGCCTGCGCGCTCGGGCCGCTGTACTGCCACTGACCGTAGAGGGCCAGGGCGTCGGTGGCGGCCTGCCGCGCGGCGGAGACCGCGCCCGAGGGCCCCAGCTGCGGCCAGGGATTGACGTCGATGTCCGGCAGCACGTGTCCGGACACCGACATCACCGTCGACTTGTCGTGGATCTCGAAGACCAGCTCGGCCCCGAACACGGGCAGGCCGACGTAGCGCTGCTCCATGCGCACGAACTGCACGCCGGGAAGCAGCTTGGATTCCAGGACCGCTCTCGGCCGGTACTGACAACGGGCCGCCCCGGTGTGGAACAGCGATGGATGCTCTTCCAGGAAGCGGTAGGCGGTCTCGAAGGGGCTCCGATCCAGGGGCAGGGTCGCGACCTTCACTCCTCCCACGTCGTGGTAGCTGATCGAGTCGGTCAGGCCGGTCTGGGGGTCGGTGTGATAGCTGGGCCCCGCCACCTTCAACAAGTGCTCCATCCCGGCGGGGCTGACCGAGGTGAACACCTCGCCCAGCCCGCCCTCGACCCCCACCAGCACCGATCTGTTCACCGGGGGCCCGTCGGGGGGCTCCTCGCGCCACAGAAGCAGCGTGGCCTGCCGGAGATAGGCGCGGCCATCCTGACTCTCGGGGACCAGCACCTTGTGGCCCTTCTCCAGGACCTCCTCGAACATCTCCGAAGGGACGATCTCCTTCAGGCGCTCGTAGGCCCGAGGGTCGTCCACGGCCGGCTGGATCTCGGGGGGCGCGGAAGCCACCGCGTTGCTCACCGCCACGATCGACCCCTGGGCGGAGAAATCGACGGTGACCTTGCTGCCCAGCACGGTCCGGTCGTCGACCCGGAGCTCGAGCACGACGGTGGTGACCGACTGGCAGCCCTGGTCGGCCTCCGAGAGCACGTAGTTCGCCGGGTCCACCACGGGATCGAGGAGCGCCTGGTAGGTGTTCAGGAACTTCAGGGCCGCCGCCTCGAACTCCGCCGGCGATCCCGCGCCCGTGGGAAGGTCGAGGTCCATCAGGATGATGCTCAGGCTCGCACGGTCCACGACGAGGTCGATCCGGCGACGGGATTGGGCCTGCAGCGCGCGCAGTGCTTCATTCCGCCGCGAGTCGAGAAGCGCGCGCGCTTCCGCACCGCTCGCGAACTGCGGCATGGCCGGGGGGGACGACTCGTCCCCGTACGCGACGTCGGACGGGGACGGCTGTGCTCGGACGGCCTCGGAAAGCGGTGGCGCGAGCATGGTGAGCCCGATGCAGAGGGCGGACAGGGCGCGCCGCCCGCGGCGGGGCGGATGCGTATGGGACATGATTCCTCCTCAAGGACCCATCGGTGTCGGGGTCACTGTTGATTTGTGGGAAGCGGGACGGGATCGTGACCGCCCTCCGGCCCGATGGCCGTTCTCTCGGCGCGGCCTCCGCGCTACACTCGACCAATGTCCGACAAGGTCGTGAAGACCGACGCCGAGTGGCAGCGGCTCCTCACCCCCGAGCAGTACCGGGTGACCCGGCGCAAGGGCACCGAGCGGGCCTTCACCCGCCCCTACTGGGACCACCACGCCCAGGGGACCTACCGCTGCGTCTGCTGCGGGGCCGAGCTCTTCCCCTCGGATACCAAGTCGACTCGGGGACGGGCTGGCCGAGCTCCTATGCTCCGGCGGGGGACGCGCAGGTCGAGACCGAGGTCGATCGCACGCTGGCCATGGAGCGGGTCGAAGTCCGCTGTGCCCGCTGCCACGCCCACCTCGGGCACGTCTTCCCCGATGGGCCGCCGCCCACGGGCCTGCGCTATTGCATCAACTCGGCGTCGCTCCGGTTCACGGGCGCCGGCGACTCGCGGAACGACGAATCAGGGGGTCGCTAGAGGAGTCGCGGCCTGGGTCAGCTCCTCGAGGTTCAGGACGAGCAGCGTCCCGCCCACCGCGAGGGCCGGGCCGAGCAGCAGGTTGGCGAGGGGGACGATCAGGGTCACCATCCCGGCCAGGCCGAAGCCCTCGCTCTCCGCGAGCCAGCGGCCGTGCCACTGGCGCTTCTCGCGGAACGTGAGGCCGCGCCGGGTGAGCGGCGGGTCGGTGAGCTGGAAGGCGAGGGCGCGCGCCCCCCAGAGCACGGCCAGGACCGGGCCTACGAGCGGGATCAGGCCGAGCAGGAAAACGCCCGGGGCCGCGGCCAGGAAGTAGAACGACCCCCGCAGGGCCTGGACCATCTCGAAGCGGAGGCCGCGCGCGTGCTCGAGGGCGCGGCCGCGGACCTGCGCCTCCACCCGCCGCGAGAGCTGGTCGAGCACGGGCGAGGCGAGGACGAGGGCGATGCCCAACCCGAGGACCATCCCCGCTCCCACGGTTCCCGTCCAGAGGAGCAGGCTGAAAAGGAAGGCCAGCCAGGGCGCCACCGTGCCCGGCGGGGGCGCGAGGCACGCCTCCACGGCCGGCCCCACGAACGCGCCCAGCACCATGCCCGCGAGCAGGAAGACCACCACGAGGAACACGGGAAGGACGGCCAGGGGCAGGAGCCTCCGGTGGCGGAAGAGGAACGCGAAGCCGGCGGGGACGTGCCAGGCCCCGGCGGCCAGCCGGCGCAGGGAGCCGGGGATGGGGGCGGGGGGGATGGGGGCCACGGCGCCCAGCCTACCAGAGGCCATCTCCCTTGACAGCGCGGCGCGGCCGCGTGGGAGAATGCCGCCGCCATGAACGACGTCCTCGGCGTCATCCTGGGCGGGGGACGGGGCACACGGCTCTTTCCCCTCACCTCGCACCGCTCGAAGCCGGCGGTTCCCATCGGCGGGAAGTACCGGCTCATCGACATCCCGGTCAGCAACTGCCTGAACTCCGACCTCCGGCGGATCTTCGTCCTCACCCAGTACAACTCCGAGAGCCTGAACAAGCACCTCAACTCGACCTACAAGTTCGACATCTTCTCCAACGCGTTCGTCTCCGTGCTCGCGGCCGAGCAGACCGAGGACAGCCCCGACTGGTTCCAGGGGACGGCGGACGCGGTGCGCCAGAGCCTGCGCCACCTGCGCAGCCACCCCTCGCGCGACGTGCTCATCCTCTCCGGCGACCAGCTCTACCAGATGGACTTCCGGAAGATGCAGGAGACGCACCGGCGGCACGTGGCGGACGCCACGGTGGCGGTGACCCCGGTGCCCGCCGAGCAGACCGCGGGCTACGGCATCCTCAAGATGAACCGCCAGGGGCGCATCGTGCACTTCGAGGAGAAGCCCAAGCCGGAGCGGCTGCCCGAGCTCGTCTCCGAGATCCCCGGCTACGGCCCCGGCTACCTGGCCTCCATGGGCATCTACCTCTTCAGCCGGACCGCCCTCGAGCGGTCGATCGCCGACCCCGCCCTGGTCGACTTCGGCCGCCACGTGATTCCGAAGGCCCTCGGCGAGATGCGGGTCACCGCTCATTTCTATCGGGGATACTGGGAGGACGTGGGGACGATCGGCTCCTACTTCCACGCGAACCTCGCGCTCTGCGAGCCCGTCCCCCCGTTCGACTTCTACGACGCGGCCCGGCCGGTGTACACCCACCCGCGCTTCCTGCCCGCGACCAAGGTCCAGGACTGCACCCTCAAGAGCGCCCTCATCTCGGAGGGCTCGATCCTGGTGGGGGCCGAGATCGACCAGGCCGTGGTCGGCATCCGCAGCCGCATCGGCCAGGGGGCGCGCCTCCGCAATTCCCTCGTGCTCGGCGCCGACTACTACGAGACCATCGACGAGATCGAGCGGGCGAACGCCCGCGGGGTGCCGCCCCTGGGGATCGGGGCCGACACCGTGATCGAGCGCGCGATCGTCGACAAGAACGCCCGCATCGGACGGGGGGTCCGCATCGTGAACGAGTCCGGGGCCACGGAAAAGGACGGCAGCGGCCACTACATCCGCGACGGGATCGTCATCGTCCCCAAGGACGCCGTGATCGCGGACGGCACGGTGATCTGACATGGATAATCTGGGCTACTACCATCCGGCGATCGTCCACTTCGCGATCGGCCTGCTGGCGGCGGGCGTCCTGCTGCGCTGGGCGTCCCTCACCCGGCGCCTGGCCTTCGCGGGGCCGGCCGCCCTCGTGCTCCTGGTCCTGGGAACCGCCGCGGCCGTGACGTCGGTGCAGACGGGGACCGCGGCCCACGGAC